>WNFO01005119.1_pt1 | contig 11774 bp, 13 predicted proteins | sample 5400251 | NCBI WGS metagenome assembly WNFO01 (sample SAMN13153354, study PRJNA577476) | soil metagenome | isolation source: 100 cm saprolite under Madrone tree | place: USA:California | collected 2016-06-14
TTCAGATCCGCCTCCAGCACCCACTCAATCTTGCCACCAGCGATGACCTCATTGAGGGTCGCCAGGGCATGATGAGCGCTGAGCTTTGGCCGGCCTCCGAATGAGCAGGGTAGAAAGTCCTGCTCATAGATGGCAGACAGCACTTCGGCCGTGCTGCGCTGGAGCGCCCGGTCGGCGACAGTTGGCACACCAAGTGGTCGCTTTTCCGTCTTGCCGGGCTTGGGGATATAGACCCGCCGAATATCCGGCGCTCTATATCCTTGGCGGGGAATGGACTGGAGCATCGGCTCTATCCATCCATCGAAGCTCTTCTTCGCCGCCTCCACCGTCTGCCCATCCACCCCTGCGGCCGACCGCTTCGGAATCTGCAACAGATTCTTCCGCACCCGATCGCGCGTGATGTGATGAGCCAGCGACGTGAAGCGGAGTTTTGGTTCGCGTCGAGCTTTCGCTGCTATTTGTTCAAGTTTCGTTTCCATGGTCAGCTGATCTTCTCTTTGAATAGAAGGCCGTGTCTCCCGTTGAATGGAGCCCATGTTGCCCAAGAACAATTCACCTGCCGCTGACCGCTTCCCCATGTGGCCGGCTCTCCCGTCCTCTCCCTTGTTCACGTCAACGCCTTTGGTTGCATGCTGGCGGTACGAACCCCGGGAGCACCTCAGGCCGCTCGCGAAGACGCGGCCTTTGATTCCGCCTTCCCCTTTGAGCGACAGGGTCGGCTACTCCGATCACGTTCGATTTCGGGGCTATTTTCCCGTTCACTGCATTCCGGCCTACAACCTCCCTGTCTACGCTTCGCAGTGGCCGTTACCGGAACACCACGCAAGACTCGGTACGCGGCTGCTCGCTAGGCTTTGCCGCGGCCGTCATCGCAGACGGCAGACTTCAACGCGCTTGCAAGGCGCAACCCGTACAGATCCCGGCGTGCGCTGCTAACGCACCGGGCTCCTCCCTCGGGTTTTGGCGTCGAAGCGGTGACAGGGTAGCGGGTGTATCGTTCTGATTGGCGGAAAGAAGCGGGCGACGAACAGGATGAACCTCTCCCAGCTGAGGCGTGCCGTTTGGCTGCGCCGCTTGAGCGATGCGAGCCAGAGCCGCTTCACCTTGTTGAAGAACCACCACAGGCTCGGGTGGTTGCCCGAGACTGCGAAGTAGCTCAGATGCCCTTTCAGCATCTGTTTCACCCAAGCCCCGGTTTTCGCGATGGGGTCGTGCATTATCTTGCGCAACTCGATCTTGATCGCCAGTAGCTTGGCTCGCATCCGTTTCTTGATCGTCTTGCGCCCGATGACGAACGAGCCCCATTTGCGTGATCGCGTGCAGAAGTGCGGGTGAGTAGGCCGGCGGGATTTCACCACCGGCCTCTCGCAGAACCGAGCGTGAGACTCTCGCCTCACTCGGCTCCCATCAGGCAAACGTGCCGATCATCCTGAGCCGCCAGTGCACGAAGAGATTCGCGTTTTCCCGAGCCAACTCTTGAAGAAAGCGGCTCGCGCGGATCTTGTTAGCCCTAAAGCGCTTGAACTTCCGCATCGTCCAAGCCAGAAGCATCTGATTGACGTATCTGAGCACGGGGTACAGGGCCGATGGCGCGTATCGTCCGTAGTATTCTATCCACCCCCGTAGGAGAGGATTGATCTGACGTGCGATCTCGTTCATTGGCAACTCTGTGCGATGTCGTAGGTTCAATTCCCGAATCGCCGCCCGCATGGCTTTCAGCGCCGAGGCGCTGACCGCCGGGTTAAAGCCCCAGAACAGTGTGTTGTCTCGGGAGCGTCGAACCAGCCGGGGCCGAAAGCCGTATCCGAGGAAGTCGAATTGAATGTTCGGATACGTACCTTTGCGCTTCCCGTCCCTACAGTAGACGATCTTGGTTTTCGTCGGATGCATTTCCAGGCGGCACTCTGCCAGGCGCGCTTGAAGCTCTGCCTGGAGAGCCTGAGCTTCCTGCTCGTTCCGGCAGTGGACCAGCCCATCGTCTGCATACCGACACCATGGAAGGTCTGGGTGCGTCCGCGTCATCCAGAGATCGAACGCGTAATGCAGGAACAGGTTTGCCAGAATCGGGCTGACAACGCCCCCCTGAGGAGTCCCACGGGTTCGCTCAGCCTTCAAACCGTCAGCGTGTTCCATTGGCGCCGTCAGCCATCGTTCGATGTAGAGCAGCGCCCATTTGCACGTCACGTGCCTCCGGACAGCCCGAAGCAAAAGTTCGTGGTCGATGTTGTCGAACAGTCCTTTGATGTCGAACTCTAGAACCCAGTCGTATTTCCAACACCGCTTACGCGTGACGCCGATAGCATCGAGCGCCGATTTTCTCGGCCGATAGCCATAGGAGTCTGCCAAAAATATTGGGTCCAGGTCCGGCTCAATGAGTTGTTTGACAACCATCTGGGCCACGCGATTCGCTACGGTAGGCACACCTAAAATCCGCTGGCCTCCAGTCTTTTTGGGAATGGAGACGGCGCGCACCGGTGGAGGAAAGTAGCTTCCCGAACTCATCCGGTTCCAAAGCTTATAGAGATTGTTCCGCAAGTCGGAATCGAACTGCTCGATCGTCTGCCCATCCACACCGGCCGAGCCCGCATTGGATTTGACCGCTTTGTAAGCCTCGTACACTTGCTTCTGCTTCTTTGTAATATTGAACGGCTTGTCTGTCGTGTGTATCTGCATCTTCCTGTTTCCAGTTGTTTCGACCATACGACCGCCTGACCCGATCCCTTCGCTCCAGCCCCATTACAGGGCCTTCATCACTACTGCGAATCGGTCCGCCCCAATAAGCTCCTGTTATCGGTATTTGATCTTCGCTCGTCACCCTTCGAGACAACATCGGGCAGGCGCTCGCGGCCGCCGAGCTTCCCACGCGCGTGCGCCTGCGCCGAACCTCTGCAAAGAGTTCCGATGCCTGACGTCGAAGTCCACATCGATCTCGACGGTGAACCCCGGCGCGTCGGCCTGCTTCGCCGAAACGTCGTGCGTCGAACGGAAACAGTCACCTTCGAATATGACGATGGCTGGCTAGCTGACGACAGCCGCTTTTCGATCGAGCCTGCGCTCACCTTGACCCGTGGTGTGTTCCCTCCTCCACAGGGTCAGTCCATCTTCGGCTCTATCGGCGATTCAGCGCCGGATACTTGGGGCCGTCGGCTGATGCAGCGCGCCGAGCGCCGTCGAGCGGAGCGCGACGGGCGTGCCATTCGTACCCTCACCGAAACCGACTATCTGCTAGGCGTCTCCGACGAGACCCGTCTTGGGGCACTGCGCTTTCGCTGGGTGAGCGACGAGACCTTTCAGGCCCCTGCCCGTGCCGGCGTCCCCGCGCTGATCGAACTTGGCCGGCTCCTACAGATCACCGAACGCATCCTGCGCGACGAAGAAACCGACGAAGATCTTCAGCTCATCTTCGCACCGGGATCGTCGCTCGGTGGCGCGCGTCCGAAGGCTTAGGTCATCGACCAGCGCGGTCATCTTTCGATCGCGAAGTTTCCGAAGGAGACCGACGACTACAGTATTGAGACCTGGGAAGAGATCGCAATGCGCTGGCTGATCGTGCGGGCATCCCTACGCCGGAACATGAGCTTGTCCAGGTCGCCGGGAAGGCGGTGCTGCTCTCGCGCCGGTTTGATCGCGCCGATGGAACTCGCATTCCTTTCCTGTCGACGATGGCGATGACCGGCTCAAAGGATGGCGAGCGCGGCAGCTATCCTGAAATCGTCGACGTCCTGACCCGCCACGGGGCCCAAGCCAAAGCGGATGCTCAGGCCCTCTATCGGCGAATGGTGTTCAATGTGCTGATCTCTAACGTCGACGATCACCTGCGCAACCACGGCTTTCTCTGGCTGGGCCGGACCGGTTGGTCGCTGTCGCCCGCCTATGATCTCAATCCGACCCCGACGGATCTCAAGGCGCGCATTCTCACCACGAATATCGATCTCGATGAAGGGACGTGTTCGCTCGATCTCGTCGAAAACGCCGCGGAGTATTTCGGCCTCGGGCTTCCGCAAGCGCGGAATGTGATCAAAGAAGTTGCCGCGGCCACGACGACGTGGCGAGTGGTGGCTAAGGAAGTCGGCGCTCGCCCGGCGGAGATCAACCGGATGTCAAGCGCCTTCGAACATGATGATCTCACCCGGGCGCTCGCGCTCTGATCTACAGGGCGATTAGGTCGTAGGCTCCGCTGGGATCAAGTGCATCGAAGGCGGATAGAGCGTCGGCGTGCGCTTTCGGCCTTCAACCCAGGCATCGATGATATCCGCCCACTCCTGGAGCATATGGCGGCGCTGCTGCTCATACTCGGCCTTGTTGTAGACGCCGCGCGAGGAGTGCCGCTCTTCGTGGGCCAAGCATTTCTCAACCCAGTCGCGATTAAAACCCAATTCGTTGAGAAGCGTCGAGCCCGTTCGGCGCAGATCATGAACGGTGAAAGGCTCCGGCGGCAGCCCTTCATTGCTCAAGTCTGAAGCGGGGATCGGTCAAGTTCAACTATTGAGCGCCGTTCCGTAGCCACGAGATCCGCACTAACCGCAATGGCTGCGTGAACCGGATCGCGCTGCTTCGCGTCGCTACGGCGCTATCCAAGGAGCGCTTCGCGAGCGGCACCCGACCAAAAACCTACACCACTTCCTGGAACGACCCCAGCGTCCCGATCCCGGAAGGGAGACACAGCGTAGTGCAGCGCAGATTCAGGTTGTTCACCCGCGGCGACAGGATCCATTTCACCAGAGGCGTCCGGCGCGAGATGTTCGAGCCGGAGCACGCGATCCATGCGCACCCGTCGTTCAAGGTACGATTTGAGCACCAATTGAAAACGGCCATGGATAGGTCGTTCGAGAGCGCGCTGTATTCTGGCATGACACCGTTTGGCTCAGTCTCGCTAGTCGGGTGACATGAACTTCGAACCAGTACGCACAGTGGCCGATCTTGATACGCTGGACGAGGCGCAGATAGTCGAAGGCTATATGTCGGCCAATCGTGGAGATCCGGAGCCAGGCCCGAACCGCGGCCGCAGTTTCTGGCGTGGGTGGCGTAACAAGATGATGGATTTGGGGGAGTTGCCCAAGGATGACGCGGCCGGGTCTTTGGCGCGCGAGTATGTCGGTGGGCAGCGACAGCCGATATTGGCAAAGGGAGAAAATGAGCAATCTGGTAAATAAGGCGCGTGAGTTCGCCCGCGAGAAGCACGCCGCTCAGCTGCGACGGTACACCGAACAACCGTACTTCGTTCATCTTGAGGAAGTCGCCGCCTTGGTCGAACGCACCGGCTTGTCGGAGAACGCGATCGCCGCGGCATTGCTGCACGACGTCGTCGAGGATCAAGGCGTGCCCATCGAGGCGATTTGCGCCAACTTTAATCCCGATGTTGCACTCATGGTTCTGGACCTGACCGACATCCCCGCCGGCAAAGGACTCAATCGCGCGGAACGGAAGACGGTGGATGCCCATCGTCTTTCCCGCGCGTCGGCCGACACCCAAAGCATCAAATGCGCGGACCTGATCAGCAACACATCATCGATTGTGCAGCATGATCCAGGGTTCGCTCGGCTGTACCTGAAGGAGATACGGCAGGTCCTCGAGGTTCTGCAAAAGGCGAATGACAGGCTTCGGCAGCAGGCCTGGGCGTCACTGCAGCAGGCGGAGGAAGTTCTCGGTCTGGTAAGTTCGGGCAACAGGAGGCTTTGATGAATCGACAGCCGACCGAACCAGGCTGGTACGTTGCGAGGATGAAGACCTGGTCGACCCATGATGGATGGGCGGTCGTCAAAGTGACGCGCTTCCATTGGCATGGTGGTGACGCTTACGGTCCCGCGCGCGAACGGCGCCAAATACGTTTGGGAGGTTTCCGCGATTACGAGCCGCAACTGGTTGAAGACCCGCGGCGAGGTCAGGTCCATGGCCACCGCGAAACGACCGCTGAAACGCTGCTGGGCGGACTGGTGCGAGGTTTGCGGACTGACTACGAATCTAAACTGGCGGGAGAGCCAGGCCTCGAACCTGGAGCCTCTGGTTTTGGAGACCAGCGCTCGTCCACTTGAGCTTCACTCCCATGAAAATGATGGTTCTGAAATGACACACCTCCTCCGAGAGCGTCATTCCTTAAGCGCGATCGGCCATAATCCGATGATCGTATCGCTCCGGTATCGCTGCGAGTGCGCAAAAAACGAAGTCCTGCAGATATCGGTAGCGCTCGATATGGACTGTTCGGAAGAAGCGTTTCTTTGGACGATGAAGCAGCTTTGGCGCGATGTTAAATTCGAGGTCGAGCAGCATCTCAACCCACCACAGAACTTGGTACCACCAGTCGGACTCGAACCGATCATCTCCGGGTCCACAACCCAGCGCTCTGACCTTTGAACTATGGTGGCATAGGAAAACGGAAATGACGACACTCGAAAATCATCGTCGCCGAGTTGAACCGGCAGCGCGAAGCATGTCGCGGTCACGGACTCGGTTACTTCGATGAGGAAGATACAAAGGATGCTGTGATCGATGGTCACGTCGACTTGGTCGCGCTAGCGGTCGCTATCGACAGGCACAAGGAAGGCGAGTGATGGCAAAATATCCAGTCCGCTGCTGCTGCACGCCGACGAAAGTTCTGGGGTATCTCGACCTCCCGGATGGCATGCGAGACGGATCGACCTACAATGTTCCGGAGAGGTTCATGACAGACGGACTGACAGCCATGACGATTCACGGATGCCAGTTTCGGCGCTCCGTCGATCGCGATAATGGAATCGATGAGATCGCTGTTTATTCTGATGACAGACCGATCGAGTTCTGGCGCAGTCCGCCGTATGAAAGCGTCGCACAACCGCCGTGCTCCACCGAGAAAGAATTGAAAATGAGTGGCTCGCTATTCAAAAAATCAATCGGCGACCACCTGGTCGAGAACGGATATGCGACGGTCCGTGGGCTGCAGCACGAGATCGATGCTGCCATACTGACGACAGCCGTAAACGGGAGCGGCTGACCGATCGCCTGCGCGAAGCTCAGCGGATACTCGACTTCCGCATCGATATGAACCAGCCGAGGTGACCATGACCAGCAACCCTCCGAACGAAGTCGTCAAATTTCTAAAGGAACTGAGACGATTCACGCGGCCGACGCTGCGTGGCTTCCTGCGATCGAGGGCCATCAAGATCTGGCTATGGTTTCGGCCGTTGCGGACAACATTCGGGACGCACTGCATCGAGGAAGGCGACATCATTGAGATCAGCGGCACCGTCAACGATCAGGCTCCGCGGCGGGTCGTTTCGAAGACGGGATCAACACTTACGTTCGACGATGGATCGACAGCGACACTGACATGATGGCACCGGGAGCCCGATTCGAACGGGCGCCGCGCATGGCGGACCTCGGCTTCAAAGGCCGGTCGGTTAAGCCACTCCCGCATCCCGGCTTAGATTGGTCGAGCGTGACGGATTCGAACCGACGTTAATCCGCTTGAAGGGCGGGAGTCCTGGCCGCTAGACGAACGCTCGAGGAAGATGGCGCGGGCTAGGTGGATCGAACACCTACCCTCCTGGGTGGAAACCAGGCACGCACCCCAGTACGCCAAGCCCGCATTGATATGGCGGAGAGTACAGGGATCGAACCTGTGCGTCCGTGAGGACTCGACGCGTTAGCACCGCGTTGCCTTACCGCTCGGCCAACTCTCCATGAAAATCCTTGGCGATCGCAGGCGGACTCGAACCGCCAACCTCCGGTTTAGGAAACCAGCGCTCTGTCCAGTTGAGCTACGCGACCGTGATTTGGTACCCTGGACAGGACTCGAACCTGCATGGTCCCGGAATAGAAAGCCGGCGCTAATCCAGTTCAGCTACCAGGGCGTGAAATAAATCTGAAATTTCTTCCTGCGTTTTGACGAAATGGATGCGAGAGCGGGAGTCGAACCCGCCTGTCCGGTTTTGCAGACCGTACCCTAACCGCCTGGGTCTCTCGCAAAATTGGCAGCCTCTCCCGGGCTCGAACCGGGGACATCTCGAGTCAGAGTCGAGTGCTCTACCATCTGAGCTAAGAGGCAATGGTGAGCGAGGCGCGTGCGCCCCGCTCAATCTTTGAATGGATCGAACTCCCCCTCGCCGGCCATCGCCACCGCGAACGGCCGCAAAGTATGAAGCACCTTTATGCTGCCGGCATGCTGCGCGATCACGTCCGGAAGACGCCGATAGGCCATCGGGCTTTCGTCCAGGTCGGCGCCCACCAGTGTCACGCCACGCCGCTGGAGCCAGGCATCCATCTCAGCGCGGGCAAAGCGGCGCTTCGCCTCCTTGCGGCCAAACAGCCGTCCAGCGCCGTGCACCGTCGAATAGAGCGAAGCCCGCGCTTCAGGGCTGTCGACCCCTTCGAGGATTACGGCATCATCGCCCATCGAGCCCCCGACGAAGCCGCGCTGTCCCGGGAATGCCGGGGTGGCGCCTTTGCGCACCACCCAGAGATCGCGGCCGCCATGCTTCTCCCGCCATGCGTAATTGTGGTGGTTGTGGACCATGTCAGTGACGGCACCACCGATGATTTTGCGGACCCGCTCAATCACCCATTCGCGGCCGGCGTAGGAATAGCGTCCAGCCAACTCCATGGCGGCGATGTAACGGCGCCCGAGCTCGCTATCCTCGTCGATCACCGCAGGCGGAACGTTCATGCCGTCCTTCCCGCCGGCGGCCTTGAGATAGCGGGTCGCGCTGGTATGACCGAGGCCGCGGCTGCCGAAGTGGACGCCGATCCAGACGTACCCGGCCTCGTCGCGCATGAGGTCGACGTAGTGGTTTCCGGATCCGACGGTGCCGAGTTGCGTCACCGCCTTCTGCCGGTACTCGCCCATGTCAGACTCACGCCAAGCGTCGCTGTCGTCGAACAGTTCATGCTCGACGCGCTCGTCGTTCGTCCGGCCGACGCCAAAGGAAATGACCTTCTGCACGTCCCGGATGATCTCCCCTATCCGACCCTCGATCGCGCTGAAGGGGGTATCGAGCCGCACGGCCATGTTGCCGCAGCCGATATCGAAGCCGACACCTGAGATGCTGATCTGCTTCTCATAGGCTATTACGCCGCCGACTGGCTGCGCATAGCCGAGGTGACCGTCAGCGCAGATGACGCCGGCGACGACATTACCGACAGCCATGCAGTTGCGCATCTGCGCAACCGTGGCGTCATCGTGCTCGCCGAAGATCTTGAGCGGGCTGTTCCGGAACTCCGATGCCTGCGGGGCGATCATTGCGATCTCGGCTGATGCCGCCACGGTCTCCCGGGCCATGTGCTCCTTGCGCGCCGCGTCGCGGAACGTGCACCAGGTCGGCATGGACTTCTGGCCTGGCCGCTCGATGCGGGCATCAGGATCAAGCCCCGCCTCGACTGCCAGCGCGCGGGCGCGCTCCTGGTATGGATCTGATCGCATGGTGACCTCCCTCCTGCCTCGAGAAATTACAACGGCGGGATGATGGGCAGCGCGCGGTTGCCCGGCTATCAACGGTTAGATGGTCAGCGTGGTGTGATTTGAACACACGGCCCCCTGCTTCCAAGGCAGGTAGGGACGACCAGACTCCCCTACACGCTGTTGATTGGCCTTCCCGACAGGACTCGAACCTGTATGCCTTCGCATTCGTAGCGCGCTGCTCATCCAGTTGAGCTACGGGAAGATGAATTCGCTGCCTTGCCGAGGTTTCGCCTCGACTTCTCGTCTCTTGCGCGGGCGGCAACCGCCTCAGACCTGCCGATCGCTCAGGTCCGCCTCGAGATCATATCCAGCGCTGCGCCCTCACCTCACGACGTAGGAAGATGCCGGCATCAACCGACTCCCCGTCGCGCCGATCCTGCGCTCGCTTCGGAACTGGCACTGCCAGCGGGTTCTGCCCCCGCGTTTACGCCTTGAGAGGGCGCTGTCCTGGCTGGCTAGACGATGGCAGCATGTTAATTTTCTCGATCACAAATGAGACGTCGAAAAGTGACGACGCTTCCGTTTTGCGATCGACTTGTTGATCAAGAAGTGAAGTGGCTCCCGCCGTACGATTCGAACGTACCTTCCTCCGTTAACAGCGGAGCGCCCTCACCGAGATGGCTCGACGGGAATATGATGGTGGAGCAACGGAGAGTCGAACTCCGGACGTCGATCTTGCAAGGATCAACTGCAGCCCGCTGCTTGCCCCCGAAATGGTGCCCAGAGTTGGTTTCGAACCAACCTCTTCGGTTCTTCAAACCGATGCTTTCACCAGAGCTTCCTGGGCGACGAGTTGCGTAAATGCGCAACTTCGCGAGTTGGCGCGGACGTCGGTAATCGAAACCGATTCTTCTGAGTGGCACTCAGATGCTCGACCTTCCAGCTACGTCCGCAATTTTCGATGATGGTGGGCAGGGACGGAGTTGAACCGCCACGGTCTAAGACGTCTCGTTTACAGCGAGGTGAGCCCACCAATGCTCAGCCTGCCCATGATGGTTGCGGGAGCGCGATTTGAACGCACGTTTCGTGGTTATGAGCCACGCCCGGGGCCTGGTTACCGCTCCGGTCATCCCGCGAAATGTTGCCGAGGCTTCAAACTCCTCGACGGCGTCGGCGGTACATCCGCGCGCGACGTGATCGTTAGTCCACGCCCTAAATTTAGAACAAGGCGTAACTGAGTCTAAGTTGGCGGAGAGCCGAGGACATGCTCCTCAGACCTTGCGGTCCCATCGGTATTCGAAGCCGCGCCGGCGTGCTCATCCGGTTGACTCTCCAAGGTGGCGGAAAGCGGAGATCCTGCCCCTCAGCGGCGAAACCGCCCATCGCCTTTCCAGGACGCGCCGAGCCTCGCCCGGTTCACTTTCCAAAATGGCGGATAACGGAGGTCTTGCACCCCAGCGGCTTTCACCGCCCATCTGTTTTCAAGGCAGCGCCGGCACGCGTGTCCGGTTCGTCATCCATGGCCACCACGATAGGACTCGAACCTACATCCTCGACCTTCGGAGGGTCGTGCTCATCCAGTTGAGCTACGTGGTGATTGCCGGCGGCCGCCGTCTTATTTCTCGAGCTCGACATCCCAATAGAGAAAATCGCGCCAGGTCTCATGCAGGAAGTTCGGCGGAAAATGCCGCTGCGCAGCCATAAGCTGGTGCACCGTTGGCTCAAACGGCTTCCGGCGGGGTTTCTCGAGCCGCTTGTCCTTGCGCGTGTTGCAGGGGCTGCAGGCCGTCGCGATGTTCTCCCAGGACGTGACACCACCGGCTGCACGCGGCAGGACGTGGTCGAAGGTGAGATCGTTCGGGCGGTGCTGCTCGGTGCAATACTGGCAGACGAAGTGGTCCCGCAGGAATACGTTGAACCGCGTGAACGCGACCCGGTTCGGCGGCCGCACGTACTCGCGCAGCGCGATGACCGACGGCAGCCGCATCGCGGTCGACGGGCTCCGGACGACCTGGTCGTACTCGGCGACGACGACGTGAGATCCTTTGACCACCGCCTTCACCGAATCCTCCCAGCCGAACAGGCTGAGCGGGAAATAGCTGAGCGGCTGGAAATCCGCGTTGAGCACCAGCGCGGGGCAATTGGCAAACATTGTCATCTCCTCGCGTTGGCGGCTACTGGTAGTCCCGGCGTGAATCGAACACGCTCATCTGGCCGTTATGAGCGGCCGGCCGTCCCATCTGGCTCCAGGACCGTTATATGGATGGTGTGGCAGGATTTGAACCTGCGGCCCCTTCGTCCCGAACGAAGTGCGCTACCGGACTGCGCTACACACCGGAATTGAATTGGCGCTCCGTAGGGAAATCGAATCCCTCTCGGCCCGTCGACAGCGGGCTCGCCTCGC
>WNFO01004744.1_pt1 | contig 11771 bp, 13 predicted proteins | sample 5400251 | NCBI WGS metagenome assembly WNFO01 (sample SAMN13153354, study PRJNA577476) | soil metagenome | isolation source: 100 cm saprolite under Madrone tree | place: USA:California | collected 2016-06-14
CGCACGGTTACATCCCGCAAGTTCGCTGCATCCAGGGTGTACCGCTCCGACGCCGCCGGAAACATCAGCGAGTGCGGTGCGCTTCGGTCGGAATTGATGACCAGAAGGCTGACCCCACCGGGCGTCTCGCGTTGGCAATGCGCATAGACATGAAGCCCCGCGCGGATCGGTACACCCGGATCGAGCACGACGTTTCCCATCAGCTGTCGCCACAACAGTGCGCCCCAGTAGTTCGGTCTGGGCGCCAGCGTGTTCTCGTCCAGCAGGCCGTAGTCGCTTGCCGCAAGCGTGTTGTGCATCACGACCTGAACGCCGGCCTTCGCCAGTCGCCCAAGCTGGTCGAGATATCTGAACGTATCCAGAAAGGTCGCGGCCCACCGGTTTCCGCCGCACGCTGCTTCCGCAGTCTCGGTCAGCCAGATCGGCTTGCCGGCTTCGAACTTGTCGCGAAGGGATCGATGGAAAGCCAGGGCCTGATCCGTCCGCGACAGCCACTCTTCGGAAAGAGCGGCCTCGGGTGTACTCCCACCGCTGCATCGCTCCGACAGCGTTCCATAGTGATGATACGAAAACACATCCACGCCGCCGGGGCCGGATGCAACGAGAAGGTCCGAAACCGAGGCGGCGTCGCCGGTTGCGCCAGGACCAAGGACGATCATCCCGGGAAAGTTTTCCTTCACAAACGAATGAAACACCTTGAAGTCATGTCCGTATCCGCCGGCATCATAGCCGGCCGGCGCACCACCTATCGCAGTGAGGTTCGGCTCGTTCATGAACTCCGCGGCGGCGATGGTGCCGCCGACCGAGCGGGTATAGGCGAGGAAGCGGCGCGCCTGGTCCGGTTGCCAGACGCCGGCCGTATCGCGGGTGCCCGGGCTTATCGCGAATGACGTGACGATCGGTGCCCCGACCGCTTGCGAGAAATCGACCACGCCTCGCCATTGCTGACGGGTCAGAACCCCATTGAATCCATCCGGCGGTGCGGATGGCGCAGGATCGGAATCCACAAAATAGGTGGCATTCGCCCAGGTCCCGCTGACGCGCATATACGCAGGCGCCAATGCGGCAGCCAGCCTTCGCAACCGGGCGTTCGTTAGATCGATCGGCGGCCGGTATGCAAACAAATCCGAGCGTGCATTCGAAGGGTCCGGTCCGTAGGGCTTCCAGAACCTTCCGCCGGTCACTTCGACCATTTCGACGTTATAGGATTGGAAACGTTCATCCACCGTGCCAATGCGAGCCATGCTCCCAGGTGTGACGGACAGTTCGTGGGCAAGAGCCCACGGGCAGCCAAGTGTGACGAGCAATGTCGATATCAGGCAAGCCTGAAGTCGACGACCGTTCGGTTGGATCCTACGCGCGCAAGCTCGCCGCGCCGGACCGAACGGACTCTGTTCGCCAACGTGTTTGCCGGGCGGCATCGTCATCGCAAGGGCACATGGGGGCAGGTGCTGGCCCGCGGCTTGGTCCCTCGCTTGTCGATCGGCACCTTGCAATTGTCGATCCGCTGTTCGTCCATCCACTTGTTGCCGAGCCGCTCCTTTCCGGTCAGCGACGGCGGCGTATTTGAAGGCAAGCTTGCTGCGTTCGACGCCGGCAGGTCAAGCTGCCTGTCCTGGGCGGATGCCGGCAGTGCAAGCCAGATCGCGAACAACGAAACCAATGAGGGTCTGAACAAAGGTGCCATGCACGGGCCTCGTCAATCTCTAAAGCTTGGGTGCGACGCTAAAGGCGAGGCGTTTGATTGAACGATGTCGGGATCAACCTTTCCACCCGAAACCTGCCATGCACCCGGCCTGGTATGCCAGGCGCGCATTCCAGGGCGCCAAGCTTGCAGGGCAGGCGGCCATGACGGCTGTTGAAATACATTGGAGCCTAACATTCGCCGACTGGGTCCGGCGGGCGTCTTGGCGCTGCCGGCCGATCGGCGATGACGTCGGACAGCCGTTCGCTACTTTGGATCGAGGTGCCACCGGGCCGGCCACGATTCGAAACCTTCGATTTCGCGCAGTTCCGGCGCGGGAACGTTGATCTGAATGCTGTGACCGTCTCGAACCGCATTTGCGCCGAATGCGGTTGCCGCCTCCAGCGCCGCCTCGCTCGAAACAAACCCGCCGATGCGTTCGCGGTCGCAAAACAGCGCCCACCCGATCGGAGCCTTGACGACGTTATAAACGTGACTTCCCATAGGTCACCCTCACTTCAGCCATACGCAAATGGTAACCGTTGGACTATACCACCATATTTTGCTGGGTTGAGCCATACGAAGGTCGGCGGCGGCGCGCCGGACTTCGCGCTTGATCTTGGCTGAGAGAAAACGGGAGATCAACATGATATCGCGACGATCCGTTGTGCTGACATTAGCAATCGCGACGTTGTCCGTTGCAAGCTTGCCGGTCCTGGCGGCTTCGCGCAACGCAAGTCCGGTCCGAATGTTCGACACCGATAACGACGGAACGCTCGATCTCGCGGAGGTGAAGAAGGCGGCGTCGACCTTGTTCGCGAAGCTGGACCGCGATCACGACGGCACTCTCGACAAGCGCGAATTGGCCGGAAGATTGAGTGCCAGGGAATTGGCCGCCGCCGATCCCGATCACGATGGAACGCTGACGGCAGACGAATATCTCGCCGTCGTCGAGCAACGTTTCAATGCGGCAAATCCGGACAAGGATGGGACCTTGGATGCCAAGGAACTGAACACCGCCGCGGGACGGGCGCTGTTGCGGCTAATGAGATAGTCCGCAATCCGAACATTTCATGGCCCCTTGGAACGTGGGCGCCGATCGATCCTTGGGCCGCAGCCCAACGTATCGGACCCTTGCTAGCGGTATTCCGCAACGTTCAAACTGTCGCAGGTCTGTGCAGCGCACAACCTCAATGTGAACACTTGCGCTGTGTTCGACCTTTCCTTAACCTTCACTAGGGCGCCACATCGCGCCTAATGTACTTGGGAGAAACGAATGGCCTGGAAAGCTCCGAAGATTGTCGAAGTACCGGTGGGCATGGAAATCAACATGTACGCCTGCGCAGCGCGCAAATAGACCGCATCGAGGCGATCTGCCCGGCTTCAGAAGCAATCCGTTTGCTTCGAGCCGTGGCAGGCGTCCGTCGGCCCTGGATGTCAGGACGGCCGCGTCTATTCTGACCGGGTATAGTCTTCGAGGGCCTCGGCACTCGTATAATTTTATCATCGTCGACTCTTATCAACGTCGTGTCAGTCCACGTTGTCTGTTGCGCCGCGTTCAAACGTCCTTTGTATCAAAAAAATAGGGCTCCGTGCTCCCATATGCAAAGTTGGCAAGATCGCCGGCGGCTGCCTGACCCTGGGGCGATGCCACGCCGGCCTTGATGGCATCAAGCGAGTCAAAATATAGCGTGGGCATCGGATGAGTCCCGCTCGGCCTGGCGGGTGCTCCGACCTCGCCTGTGCTGCCAGGAATTTTCTTGGCGAGCGGAATGACCCCGGTATTGTGCCGCGGATCACGCGTTTCCGGCGTCTCGCCATCGATCGCCACATTGTGATAGGGTTGGCCCTCGGTCAGTCATGCTGTCGTTTTCCATTCGTCGACAATTTTCGGAATGTGAATGCCTATCGATGCAAAAGCGTTTCGAACTGCGATCGTGTGTTTTTCAACGCTGCTCGCGAACTGCGTGCATGCCGAAGGCATCGATACCGAGCATCTTTTTGGCTTCATGATCGGAACCGATGTCGGCAACCCCGGCGAGCGCGAACTCCAGAACCAGACGACCGGGCGCTTTTCCAAGAGCGGCGGTCGCTACCGGGCGGTCGGTCAGGAATTCGAACTGGAATTCGTCCCCGCCAAGGATTTTCGTATCGAGATCGGCAGCGCCTTTGCGGCTCATGATATCAACGGCGTTCCGGATTTCGAGGATCGTCGCCAATTGGCCTGGCAAGGCGTTTCCGTGGATTTGCGCTATCGGTTTTTGGACCGGGATACAGCCCCTCTCGGTCTGACATTCGCACTGGAGAGCCACGCCGACCGCATCGATGAAACCACGGCTGCGGCCGTCCGGAATTACGGTACGTCATTCACACTGGCATTCGATCGGGAGTTGATTCCAAACTTCGCCGTCGCGGCGCTCAATCTGATTTATCGGCCGGAATGGACCCGTCTTGTTGGCACGGGCGCGGCGGAGCAGGAATCCACCATCGGCGCCGCGTTCGCGGTGATGGCGCAAATGCGTCCGGGCTTCCTGGTCGGCGGGGAGGCGCGCTATCTTCGAAAATACGAAGGCATCGCTCTGCAGGAGTTCAGCGGCGAGGCGTTGTTTGTCGGTCCTACCGCGTATTTCCAGCTGTCGGAACGCTCCCGGCTGACCTTGGCCTGGAGCTTTCAGGCATGGGGGCGTTCGGCGCGATCGAGTGCCGCCCTTGATCTTGCTGATTTCGAGCGCCACCAGGCGCGGCTCGTGTTCGGCGTTAATTTCTAGGCTGAGGGGCGCCTCATAGGCACGATTGCGTTCACCGAAGGCCGCTTTTTCACGGTGTATTGAAACTTGGTGCTGCCGGTTTGGTACCTTTTTGTGCTATCTATTCAACGATTCCGAGGATGTCAGGCATGAATCCTGTAGATCTGATCGTGACGGTATGTGCCGTGCTGTCGCCGGCCACCTGCGAAGAAGCCCACCTGGTTTTTAACTGGAGTGGTTCGCTGCAGCAGTGTGCAATGGGTGCGCCGCCCTACATTGCACAATGGGTGGGTGAACATCCGAAATGGAACGCGGTGCGGTGGCGCTGCGAATATCCGCATCCCCATGACAAGGCGGATGCGAACGGAGCGACGTCCGCGGGCTGATCCACGATCTGAGGACGCTGCGACAAGGTTATTTGTGGCAGTCCTTCAAATCCTTGTCGGCGATTGAAAACACCGCATCGGCCTTGATCTCGATATCACGGACAAAGCATTGCTTTGAATCTCGATAGCCAACTTTGGCGTCGTAGCGGCCTGGCTCCACACTTGTGATGCGCAGGCGCTCATCGTGGTCGACCTCCTTGTCCTTGTCGTTCAGGGTCTGGTTGGCACCCCAGGTGTTCTTGCCGGCAGGTGAAAGTTGAAAGCTGGAAATGGTCGCGGTGGTCAGGTTCCATAACCGGATACCCTTGCCTTGGGCGGCAAGTTCGCCGGCGCTCGCTAACAACAGTGCGACCGAAGCCAGAATCCATCGCATCAGGGCATCCTCCTAAGTGAACGCTGGGCGCCGTCATTCCTTGATCAGACGATCGCGATTTTTCGCCTTGTCGAAATTTCTTGCCCGGTCGAGGCCGATTGGAGCGATCAGCTTCGCTGATACGAGATCGGCGCCGTCGAAATCGGTGTCGATGACCGTGACGCCGGTCAAGTCGGCTCCCCCGAGCTGGGCGTTCTTGAGGGAAGCACCCGTCAGGTCGGCGCCCACCAGTGAAGCAAATTCCAGATCGACGCGAGACAGGTCGGCGCCGCGTGCGTTCAGCCGTTCCAGATTCGCGGATTTCAACACGGCGCGCATCAGGCCCATTGACTGGTTGCGCATGTCGGCACTCAAGTTCGCGCCCGCGATCGAGGCTCCGACAAGGCTTGCGCCGGTCAAGTCAGCCGCAACGCGCGCTTGCGAGAGATCGGCGCCGTCGAGCCGGGCGCGAAGCATCTGCGAGGCGAACAGGTTTGCGCCCTTCAGGCTCACGCCCGTGAGGTCCGCCTCGAGCAGCCATGCCTGGTCGAGGACGGCGAGATCGAGCTTCGCGCCGACAAGCTTGGTCTTGTTGAGGCGTGCTGCGCGAAAAATCGCACCGGACAGGTTGAGCCCGGAGAGGTCGAGGCCGGACAATCTCTTCCCGGTGAAATCGGCGGGCGCGGCGGCGGTCGCAGCGGCAAGCCCGGCTTCGACGTCCCCGCGGGTCATTTCCGCCGCGACCATGTCGGGCGACGACAGGTCAACGTGGCGCATCATGTCCTGCGCCGTTGCCGTCATGGCGATGAGACCGAGGCCGAACGTTGCTATTCCGATCGCGCGTTTCATCGTCAACTCCGCCGACGGCGTATTTTAGCACGCGCCTCAAGCACCGCCTATGAGGCATCTCGCTCGGCGTGATCGCCATTGATCCGCCGCGCGATGTCTGCCTTGATCGCGGCGATCTCGGCTTCGCCACGCGCGCTGCGCGGTGTGCGGATTGTCAAGTCGGCGAGAATCCGTGCCGGTCGCGGTGACAACAGGAACAGGCGGTCGCCGAGACGAACCGCATCATCCACGTTGTGGGTGACAAGCAATGTCATCACGGGACGGCTGTCCACCAGGATGGCGATCTGGTCGCGCAGGCGGGCGGCCAGGGCATCGTCGAGCGACGCCAGCGGTTCGTCGAGAATGAGGAAATCCGGATCGACCGCGAACGCGCGGGCGAGCGCGACGCGGCGTGCGAGGCCGAGCGACAGTTCGCCAGGAAAATGGCTGCGATGTGCGTTCAATTCCAGAACCGCGAACAGCGCGGAAAGCTTTGCTTCATCCGCCAGCGGCGCAGCAAGCCGCACGTTTGCTTCGACCGACCGCCAAGGCAGCAGCCGCGGCTCTTGAAACACCATGCCGATCCGTGCGCCTGCCGGACGCGTCACGCGGCCCTGATAGTCATGGTCGAGACCGGCGAGGATCTTCAGCATGGTGCTCTTGCCGCACCCGGACGGACCGACGAACACGCCAACCTCGCCGGCTCCGAGCGCAAAGCCAAAATCGGAGAGCACGTCGAGCCGTTCGCCGGCCGCGTTCGTGAATGCCTTGCGTGCGATATCGACCTCAAGCTGCACGGGGCCGCCACCGAGATAGCCGGATCTCAAACGGCTGCACCAGGACGATTTCGATGGCGAGCACCACCGCCACGAAACTCAGCGAATAGGCGAGCAAAAGAGGAATGTCGAATAGCTGGAAGGCGACGCCGATCTCGAAGCCAACGCCGTTTGAGCGTCCGAGCAATTCGGCGACCAGGACGATCTTCCAAACCAGCGAAAGACCGGATCGCGCGGCGGCCGCGATATAGGGCGCCAACTGCGGCAATATAACGTGCCGCAGCGCCCTCCAGCGCGGTATAGCAAACACCGTCGCCATTTCGTCAAGCGCCGCGTCGAGTGCACGGGTCCCCTCGCGCACCGTCACGACAGCGGTGGGCAGCTTGTTAATGGCGATTGCCGCAATTGCGGCGACCTCCGTCAATCCGGCCCAGATGTACGCAAGCACGATAACGACGAGCGCCGGCAGGTTGAGCAGCAGGATCAGCCAGGGATCGCCGAGTCGGTTGGCAAGTCGCACCCGGCCCATGAGATAACCGATGGAGGCCCCGAGCGTCATCGCCAATGTGAAGGCGAGGGCAACGCGCGCCAATGTCACGCCGAGATTGAAGAACAGCGCCCCCGAATGGGCTTCGGTAATAATCGCCGTCAGCACGGCGGGAGGAGGCGGCAGCTTTTCTGCGCCGACGAGCAGGGCAGCGATCCACCAGGTGGCAAGAAACACGGTGAATGACAGGAGACGGAGCATCTCAGTCTCCGGGGATCGCGCGGTAGAATGTGCCGGGGTCAAGCTCTTGCGCCGCCCCCACGATTTCGCGACCGCCGATCGCCGCCAGCACGAGATAGAGAACGCGCGCGTCGGCCTCTTCATCGGCGATCGGCCGGCGCGGAATTCCTTCCCGATAGCGATCGCGATAGGCGCGCAAGGTTGCAGCGTCGGTGGCACCCGTCAGCGGCGCGATCTTTTCCCACTCCGCATCCGAGGCCGCCAGGATCTCCTTCGCCGCGCGGGTCATGGCGACGAAGCGGGAAACCGCGCCGCGGTTTGCGCTCTCCCATCCTTCGTCGAACACGTAGCCGATCATCGCCGTGCGGCCCTTTGCGCCAAGCTTCGGCAGCAGATCCTCGATACCAACAAGACGACGGAGGCCCTTCGCCTCCAGCGCGGCACAGAAATTCCAATAATTGACGGTGGCATCCATTTCGCCGCTGAGTATCTTCGCCGCCAGCAGCGGTGGCGCACCGTAAACGATCGTGGACTCTGACTTCAGGTCGATGCCGTCCTGTTTCATCAATGCCCGCAGCAGCAGCCAGTTTTTGTCGATCGGGCCTCCGGCGACGGCGAGCTTGCGGCCTTTGAGATCCGCCAACGTCCGGATCGAAGATGAATTCGGTACCATCACTGCGCCGAGCGCGCTTGAATACGGATAGAACGTCAGTTTGGCGCCAAGTCCGCGCTCGCGCGACACCCACAGCCAGTCGGTGACGATAATATCGGCGCTGCCGCCGCGGAGCGCGATCTTGCCTGCCTCGGGGCTCGCAAGTTCGCTGACCTCGATCGCAAGGTTCGCCTGGCTGTCGAGGCCGTGAGCGCGGATCACCGCAAGCTCCCAGGCGAATGTTCCGGTCTTTTGCACTGCAATACGGATGGTTTCGGCGGCGCGGGACGGAGCGCCCGGCGTCCCAGCGAAAACGACTGTGGCCAGCAGAATGCGGATGAAAAGTTTCATGATGCTCTTATTGCCGGAGCCCCGATGCCCCACGGGCATTTCTTGGTCCGACAAGATTTACGATTGAGTCGTTTCTCATCGGGATTGTTTTCCATATAGTAGCACGGCTCCGACCCGCATCAGCAGGAAGAACGCGATGACATTTGCCGGATTGATGCGACTTAATGTCTGGGCGCTGGTCGTGCTGGGCGCGACGGCGATTGCCGCACGTGCTGCTGACGACGTCAACGATTATCCCACGGCGGCGAGAGCGGAGTATGTGTTTGGCTGCATCAAGGCGAACGGCGAAACACGGCAGGCGATCGAGCAATGCTCCTGCTCGATCGATGTTGTCGCTTCCCTGCTGCCCTATGACCGGTACATCACGGCCGAAACCGTGCTGAGCATGGCGCAGGTTCAGGGAAATCTTGGCGGACAATTCCGCTCTTCGGAGCAGGCCAACACCGCGCTCAACGACCTGCGACGCGCCCAGGCGGAAGCGGAAGTGAGATGTTTCTGAGCCGCGCCAATGCTCGCGATCGCCCCCGCCGCCGGGCCGATATCGCGTCGCATCAAATCCCGGAACCGTCGACCTTCCACTCGTTCTGGAACACGTGGCCCGCGGTGTCCTTGGCCTCGACGCGGAAACGCTTCGCGCCATTGGGAACATAGGTGAATCGAATATTGGGATCTTCCGAAATCGAAATACCGCCTTCCATCGCCAGAACCAGGTTGTCGTCCTGCCATAGCCGCAATTCATTGACGAAGAAGGCAGGAACATAGAGCATTGTGACCTGGTCCATCTGCAGGCCGGAATTGTTCGGGTGACCGATCATGATCTGGGCTTCGCGGGCGCCGCTCGTTGGAGCCTCGCTCGGCCGTACGAACTGCCTGAAACGCATCTGGCCGAGTTTGTCTTTCGCTTCGTCGGCGTTCTTGGCGGCCGGAGCCGAGCAGCCGCCGGAAGCCTTCACATAGGTTTTCGCCATGTAGAGCTTGCCGTCGCTCAGTTCGGCGACCGCGTGAACGTCGGTGTAGTTGTTGACGCGTACACGCGTCGAGATTTCCGACACCGAAGCATCTGGCCCCAATTCAAACCGTGCCGCCATCGGGGCGGGATTCTGGTCGATCACCAGCGTGATCGCCAGCACGCGCCTGATGTCGCCCGGTGGAAGCGTCGCGCGCAATGTGACGGGAACGATGGCCGCGTCCTCGGCGCGGTACGGCATCTCGATCGCGATCACGCCCGCGCCGTCGTTCATCGCACGATTGTTGAAGATGTCCTGGACGAGGCCGGGCCACGGATCATAAGGCTCGGGCGTCGCAGCAGGTGCGAGGTGCGCCCCGAACTGCATGGCAGCCAGCAGACCTGCGATGCAGAGCACACGGGAATGTCCCAACATGGTCGCGCTCCTCACGACGGCGGAAAGGCAACTCAACATAACGCAGCGAGGGAGCTATTCCCATTCAATTTCCGAAAATGCGGCGGTTGCGTTACGCGCATTGAAGTCGTCGAATAGTGCCCAGTGCGATCGTTCGGAGGCTGCGGCGGTCTCGGCCGCGACCGTTATGGACTTGCCGCCGGCGACCAATCCCCGAACATCCGCCGCCAGCTTTTCCAGATAGCGGCGTTCGTCGACAAGGGCGTCCGGCCAGTCGCTCACGGATCCGTGACCAGGGACCATGCGCTGCGCAGAGATGGCGCTGAGCTCGTCGATCACGGTTAGCCAGCCACGAATGCTGCCGTCGAGCACAGGTATGTGGGTGCGGAACACCAGGTCGCCCCCGAACAAGGTGCCGGTTTGCTCGTCGAGCACGGTGAGGTCGTTGTCGCTGTGCGCTGTCGGCCACGCTCGCAGGACGACGTTCCTGTGCCCGAGATCGAGTTTGAGGGTGCCATCGACCAAAAGCGTGGGCGGTACGATGCGTACCTCACCGATCAATTCATCGCCCATTGTCCGGCGAAATGCATCGATGTAGAATTGTCCGCGCGCGGCCAAGGCTCGTGGCAGATTCCTGTGACCGACGAAAGTTGTGCCGTCGCTCAGGAATGCCGCATTTCCAAATACATGATCCGGGTGACCGTGAGTGTTTATGACGTATCGGATGGGCTTTTCCGTCCGAGCGCGAATGGCCGCGAGCAGCTGCCGTCCTTCGCGGACACTGCCTCCGGTATCGATCACCGCGACCGCGCTGTCGCCGACGATGAATCCGATATTGGCGATAGCTCCTTCATTCTCACGTGTCATGAGCGCGGCGAGGCCGTCGTGCACGAATATCCCCGGTGCGATTTCGCCGACTGGCAGCGGGCTTTGCTGCGCCTGCGAGAGTGTCGATGCAGCCAGCATTGCGAACGCGACGAAAGTAGCAGTGCGATGAATCATAATTCGGCCTCCGTCGCGCCCGAAGCTAAGTCGACTATTTTGCGCCTTGTCGCCCGAAGCATGTTTGCGTCGCAGCACGCAAGGCGAACGAGTAGCAAAGATTGTTTTTTGTTGCGCGCTCGAATTGAGGAGAATAGCATTTGGCCATTTCCGGCTTCAATTTGACCTCGGTTCACAGGGAACGCCGATGTCTTGATGGAAGTTGAGCGACGCGCGGACTGACGGATCGAAAGTGCAACGGCTTTCGGACGTGCATTCGGCAGCAAAAAGTCGACGCTGGGTGCATGCCCACCGGATAAACATAAAATAAAAACTGGAAACAACCTGGGAGGGTTCAATATGCGCAAGGTGCTACTCGCAACCTGTCTAGGCGCCGTGGCGGCATTCACCGCAGGCGCCGCCAACGCCAACGACGAACTGATCAAGCTGTCGCAAAACCCCAAGGAGTGGGTGATGCCGGCCGGCGACTATGCCAATCAGCGATTCTCGAAACTCAATCAGATCACCGCAGCCAATGTCGGCAAGTTGCAGGTGGCATGGACGTTCTCGACCGGCGTGCTGCGCGGCCACGAGGGCGGACCGCTGATCGTCGGCAACACGATGTACGTTCACACGCCGTTTCCCAACAAGGTCTATGCGCTCGATCTTGCCAACGAGAACAAGATCATCTGGAAATATGAGCCGACACAGGATCCCAACGTCATCCCGGTGATGTGCTGCGACACCGTCAACCGCGGCGTGGCGTACGGCGACGGCAAGATCTTCCTCCATCAGGCCGACACCACCTTGGTCGCGCTCGACGCCAAGACCGGCAAGGTCGAGTGGACCGCCAAGAACGGCGATCCCAGCAAGGGCTCGACCGGAACCTCGGCGGCGCTGGTGGTCAAGGACAAGGTTCTGGTCGG
>WNFO01006396.1_pt1 | contig 11771 bp, 6 predicted proteins | sample 5400251 | NCBI WGS metagenome assembly WNFO01 (sample SAMN13153354, study PRJNA577476) | soil metagenome | isolation source: 100 cm saprolite under Madrone tree | place: USA:California | collected 2016-06-14
AGGTCCTGGGATGCGGCAAGAAGAGTGGCGTCACCTCCCCCTGCAGGGCAACGGTAGAGCTGACGGCCAACGCCTTCGAAGCCGCGAAAATAGATCCACTTTCCATCGTGCGACCAGAAAGGACGGTTCGCCTCGCGGACATTGGTCTGCAATTTGTGTAGTACGCGATCGGAGAGATCCACGGTGTACACGCCAAAGTGACCGCTGGGCCCTATCATCTCGAAGGCAATTTTCTGCGAATCAGGCGACCAGCGTGGGTAACCGGCGGGTCCTTCCTGCGAAATCCGTACCAGATTGCTGCCATGGGTGTCGGCCACCCAAACGCCCGGGGTTCCGGAGCGTGTCGATCCGAACGCCACATGATTGCCATCCGGCGAATATTGGCCGTTGTCTTGTTGACGCGTGGAGATATACATCTGCACCGCTGGAGCTTCGGGATGTTGCAGGTCTTTTCTCCAGATGTTGACGTGGTTGTCGGACACGCTGAACGCCAATTTGCGCCCATCGCGAGAAATCGCGGGCCAATCTCCGGCGGTGATCGAAAGTTTATGCAGTTCGCCATCACGCACGCGCACTTCATCGAACTCGTTACCCTTTGCAGTTACCTCCGCCACAATCAGCGACTTGTCATCACCGCTCCAAAGCGGCCCGGTGAGGAATTCGTGGCGGGTGAACAGCGATCGCTTGGACTTTCCCTGGAGATCACTGATCAAATACTCGTAGGAAGTCGTGTTGTGGACACAGATCATTGCCAGTTCCTGCCCACTGTGCGAAAACGTCAAGTTACCGTCGTGTCTACAGGACGGGTCATGCGGAAGCTCGTGACTTTCCAGAGTCTCGACGTTCAGCAAAAACAAACGGTTGCCAGGCCCGCCGTTTTCCCAGTCGGAGTAGGCGATCCATTTCCCGTCGGGCGACCAACTGAGAGGAGCAGCAAGATCGTAGGGTGCGTGAGTGGCAACGAGTTTGCGTTCCGGCCCTCCCAAGGCCGGCACAACATAGATGCCGTTGCCGTCCGTGGCCAAGCGATGAAAGGCAATCTGAGTGCCGTCGGGCGACCACGCCGAACTAATCCAATCGGAAGGATGGTTGGTCAACCGCAGCACCGTTTCACTGCCAATCGCTTTTACATACAAGTCATATCCCAGCCTTCCCGTGCGATTGCTTGTGCCGTTATCCCAAGAGAAAGCGATCCGCGAGCCATCTGGCGAAAACGAAGGAGCTGTTTCCAGGCCCGGGTAGGAAGTGAAAGGAACAATCGTCAACGGCTGGGAACCCCCAGGTTTGCGAGACGGCCAGACGAATGCAACGGTAGCCGCCCCTACGACGGCTACCACTACCAAGCCAAGGCGCCACTTCCGAGCGGTCCAGGCTTTTGCCGCGGGAACGGGCACGAGTTCCACAGATTCCTGGGCATCCTGAACGGCCATGACCACGGGCAGGTCGGGGTTGATCTTACCGATGAACCGGTAGCCTCGTTTGGGAAGCGTCTCGATATACCTGGGATTGTCCGCCGCATCGTTCAGAGCCTCGCGGATTTTGTTGACGGCAAAGCCTGTGGCAGATCTCTTCTCGAGAGACGACTTCGCCGGGGTGCTCCAGCAAGAGAGCCAGTAACTGGAAAGGTTTGGCTTGCAAACGGACGCGGCGGCCGTCCTTGCGGAGTTCGCCAGAACGCAGATCGGCCTCGAAACGGCCGAAGGCGATGCGATGGAAGTTGGAAGAGGGGGAGAGCATTTTTCAGGCTAAATTAATGAGAGCGTAACAAATCCGAGGAGGCAGGGTCAATGCGCCCGATGTCTTGGCCGGGGCTACTAACCGCCTGCGGATCAGTCAGTTAGTCGTTGAAATAAAATTGAAGCCAAATTGAAGCACAATGCATTGCCCTTTATCGCCATCTTTCGCAAAGTGAGCCGATCTAACGACGACCCGATCCGTCCCCATGGGTTCCGCCAAAACTTCAATCCGGAGAAAGAGGAGAGAAATGAAACCGATACGCTATCTGGCAGCTTTCGCAGGTTTAGCTTTGCTATTTGCATCGGGTTGGTGCTCTACCGCGCGCGCGCAGGGTCCATCTGCCAAGAGCCCAGCAAGATTAATCGATGCGGGGTGTGGCTACTCGTCCGAGACACCCACGGCACCGGCCCGCCCACAACGAAAATCCCACGAGACCCAAGGCAAATTCAGACATGCGTCGCTTGTATTCGTGTCCGGCCACGATCGCGATTGGGACGACGACTCCGACCACGCCGGAATCGTGGGCCTCTGGAAGGTGAAGTTCGTTTCCAAGGGCAATACAGGTATAGGTATCCCCGACGGCGCGCCGATTGATGAGGGGTATGCCACGTGGCATAGCGACGGAACGGAAATAATGAATTCGGGGCGTCCCCCGATTACCGGCAGCTTCTGTATGGGAGTATGGAAAAAGGCCGGACCATCTTACAAACTGAATCACTTTGCGTTGAGTTGGGATCCGACAGGAAAGACTCTGGTCGGCCCCGCCAACATTCGGGAAGAGGTCGCCCTTGACAGCAACGAAAACAGTTATTCCGGGACTTTTACGATCGATCAATACGATACCGACGGGCATCTCCTGGCCCACATCTCTGGCCTAGTGAGCGGACAGCGCATCACCGCCGACTAGCTGATCTGAGAGAGGGACCCGCGGGAGGTGTGCAGGTCTCACGCGACCTGCAAGCGTCCCGCGGAGCATTTTTTTGTCGGAGTAACGCTCCCGCCTGTTTCGGCAACTTCCCTCTTAGATCGACCAGCCTTGGCGATAGTCTCGCCGCAAGTAGTCGTTGGCTTGGAGCACATTGGTGATGCGCATGTCGGCGCCATCGTAGTAGATTTTCCTTCCGGCGCGCAGCGCCACCACGCCGAGGAGCATGACCTCTGTGAGTCGGGCGGCGTACTCGAAAGGAGAGGAGGCTTCCACCTTTCCCTTGGCGGCGTCGACCCAGTTCATTTCGTGGGCTTCGCCGGCGATGCGAGGGAGCTTCTGCGGGGGCTTGCCGAAGGAATCGTGGAGCGACTTGGGCAAGAGGCGGGGCTTGAAGCCGTAAGTGTCGTGAAGGAGCTTGCCCTTGCTGCCAATGAGCAGCGCACCGCCTTCTTGTTTCAATTCTTCATCGCCAAGCTCTTCAGGTTTGTTTGGCTTGAGGCCGCCGTCGTACCACGTCAGTTTCACGGGCGGCATCGGACCGCGGGCGGGGAACTCGTAGAAGGTGAGCGTGGCGCTCGGGTAAGAGGCACCGTTGAAAGGGGTCGAGACGGTCTCAACGCTGGTAGGAAAGCCCAGGTTGAGGGCCCACATGGTGTGGTCGATCAAGTGAGCGCCCATGTCGCCGATGGCGCCAACCCCCCAGTCGGTCCAGCCGCGCCAGTTGAACGGGTGGTAGATCGGGTGGTAGTCCACGTTTGAGGCGCAGGTGCCTTGAAAAAGATCCCAGGCGAGCCCGCCGGGAATGGGGTAGTCGCCGCAAATGGCAGCGGCAAGCCGCGCGTTGACGTCGCGGCCGCTCCATTTAAGAGATTCGGGCCCGGCCTTGAGCGCTTCCGGGCGCGGGACGCCCTGGGGCCAGAAGCCGAGAGGTCGGTTCGTCCAGATGTGCACCTCGCGCACGTCGCCAATCGCGCCGCTCCACACGTATTCGACGGCGGTCCGTCCATCGTCCGAGGAGTGACCCTGGTTGCCCATCTGCGTGGCGACCTTGGTTTCTTTTGCGCGACGCGAAAGCTTTCGAGCTTCTTCGACCGACCAGCACAGCGGCTTCTGGACGTAGACGTGTTTGCCGAGGTCCATGGCCGCCAAAGCAATCGAGGCGTGCATGTGGTCGGGCGTTGCGACCATGACGGCGTCAATGTCCTTTTGGCGGTCGAGCATCTCGCGATAGTCGGTATAGCGGGCGGCTTTCGGGAGGCGTTCGGTCTTGAGCTGGACCATTCTATCAACGCGCGCCTGGGCCTTGACGGGATCGAAGGGCGCGGATGACTCGCCTGGCTGCGGCGGGGCCGGCAGCTCGATGCGCTTCTTCAGACGCTCGATATCGAGGTCGAGGCGGCCGAATCCTTTATCGGCGTAACGCCAATCCACATCGCACAGCGCCACGATGTTCTGGCTTGCGAGGTTGATCAGATTGGTGCGGCCCATGCCGCCGACTCCGACGCCGGCGATGTTCAGCGTATCGCTCGGCGCAGTGAATCCACGGCCGAGCACGTGTCTAGGAACAATGGCACACGCGGCTCCGCCGGCAGCGACTTTGGTGAGGAAGGTGCGACGCGAGATTTCTTTTTTCTTGCTCATGATTATCTCTCCAGGGCAACCTGCATTATTGCGCGCTCTTGGAGCTTTTGTGAAGGCAAGCTTTAGGATTCACGCGGATCAGAAGGAGGGCGGGCGCTGGTTGGCGACGGCGAAGGTGCGCTCGAGAGCGATGCCGACGCGGCCGAGGGTGCCTTCTTCGAAGAGGCGGCCGATCAGGGTGATGCCGTGCGGCACGCGGCGCGGGGGAGAAAATTTTGGCAGCGGATTTTTTGGATCGGGAGCCCAGTCCGAGCGCGCCTCGGAAACTTCAACGAAGCCGGCGCGCAGCGTGAGGGACGGGTGGCCGGTGTGGTTGCTGATGGTGAGCATTTCGTCGCGCAGCGAAGGAACGAGCAACAGGTCCACTTGCGAGAAGATGCGCGCCATCTCCTGGGCCACTTTGCGGCGGAAGCGGTCGGCCTGGACGAAATCGACGGCGGAGAGGAAGCGCGACTGGCGGAAAAGGTTGGGCCAGGCGTCCGGGGTCTGGACTTTGAGCTGGTCCACTCCGTGGCTCAGTGTTAGTTCCTCGAAAGCGGCGGCGCCTTCGGCGAAGAGAATCAGGTTGAGCGAGTTGTACGGCCAATTGGGAAGAGAGACCTCCACGGGAACCAAGCCGAGCTTCGGAAGCGTGGCCAGCGCGGCGCGATCCACAGCGGTAGCGGGATCTTCCTTCATCCAGGCGGGGAAATAGCCGACGCGCAGGCCCTTGATGCTGGCGTTCGAATCAAAATCGAGCCAGCTGGGCACGCTGGAAAGATCGCCGGCATCCGGGCCGGAGATGGCTTGCAGCACCAACAGCGCATCTTCGACGGTGCGCGTCATGGGGCCGAGTTTATCGAGGGACCAGCAGAGGGTCATGGCGCCGGTGCGCGGCACGCGGCCGTAGGTGGGCCGCAGTCCAGTGATTCCGCAACGCATGCTGGGACTGATGATGCTGCCGCCGGTTTCGCTGCCAATCGAGAAGCCGACCAACCCCGCCGCGGTGGCCGCGCCCGGGCCGGCGCTGGAACCAGAGGCGCCTTCCTCGAGGAGCCACGGATTCACCGTTTGTCCGCCGAACCAAATATCGTTGAGCGCGAGGGCCCCGAGGCTGAGTTTCGCGAGGAGCACGGCGCCTGCCGCATGGAGGCGCTTCACGACTGCGGCATCGTCTTTGGGAACGCGGTTGCGGAAAGGCTCGGCGCCATAGGTGGTCGGAATTCCGGCGGTGTCCAAGAGATCTTTGCCGCCCCACGGAATACCGTGAAGCGGTCCGCGATACTTGCCGGCGGCGATTTCTTCGTCGGCCTTCTTCGCTTGCGCGAGCGCGAGATCGCGCGTGAGGCTGATGATGCAGCGGAGCTTGGGATCGAATTGCTCGATGCGCCGCAGGTAGATTTGCGTGAGGCGCTCGGAGGTGAGTTTGCGTTGTTCGATCCAGCGCGAGAGCTGCGTGACCGAGGCAAAGGCGATGTCGGCGTCGTTGGAGGGGAGCGGGCCTGGGTCGGTTTTGCTGCGGATAAATTGATCGCGCTGGGGGCCGGCGCTCTGGCCGGGAAGAACGGAATGATAGCGGGAGAAGGGTGCAAGTGTAGGCTCGAGCGCGATGGTGCGGGGACCGGTGCGGCGCTCGTAAAGGGAGGCCACGTTCACGCGCCAAGTCTCTGCTGCTTGGGCGCGGTCTGTGGTTGATAGATTTACTTGGACGAGCTTTTCTGCTTCGGCAAAAGTCTCAGGCGAGACTTGGGGGCCAACGGCGGGGCCTGTTCCGAAAGCGGGGGGCGCACCGGGCGGGAGTTGCGTGGGCTCCTGCGCGATTTCATTTGCGTGATCCTGTGCGCTGCTGCTCGAGGCGACGGCCGCGCCGATAAGACCGATCGAAGTCTGGGTCAAGAAATCCCTGCGCGACTTGGACATGGGCCCTCCGCGCAGCATTGTAGCCGAGTCTCGCGACCAGAAAAAATGAAGTATTTATCCTGCCGAGGGGGATGGCTAGCGAATCGTAAATGGTCGACGGGTAACTGCGCTTTGGCTTATGATGACGCGCGCGTTCGAACGGCGAGGCCAAGAGAAAAATCGCCGGCAAGGATGCCGTTGCTACAGAGAATTGGAGAGAGGGACGGATGGAAGAACAACTGAGCCTGGATTTTTTGCGCGTGGTGGAAAACGCGGCGATTGCCGCGGCGCGCACCATGGGATTCGGCGACCGGCACCACGCCGATGAAGTGGCCGTGGAAGCGATGCGCAAAACGATGGACTCGGTGGAGATTGACGGAACGATCGTAATTGGAGAAGGGGAGCGGGATGAGGCGCCGATGCTATACATAGGGGAAAAAGTAGGGCTGGCGACGCACGCTCCGAAAGCATTGTTTCCGCAAGTGGACATCGCCGTGGATCCGCTCGAAGGAACGAACCTGTGCGCGACCGGCGCGGCGAACTCAATCGCGGTGCTGGCGGCCAGCGAACGAGGCGGATTGCTGCACGCGCCCGATCTGTACATGGAAAAACTGGTAGTGGGGCCGTCGTGCAAAGGCGCGGTGGACCTGGATGCGCCGGTGGCCGACAACCTGAAGGCCATTGCCAAGCGGCTGGACCGGGACGTGGATGATCTGGTGGTGATCGTACTGGACCGGCCACGGCACGAAAAGCTCATCGAAGAGATACGCACCGCCGGTGCGCGCATCCGGCTGATTGGCGATGGCGACCTCTCGGCCGGAATTTCCGCCGCAGTGATCGGGACGGGCGTACATGCGGTGATGGGCACGGGCGGGGCGCCGGAAGGCGTGCTGACGGCCGCGGCGCTGCGCTGCTTGAACGGACAGATTCTTGCGCGGCTGGTGGTCAGCAAGCCGGAGCACGCGGAACGCCTGGCAAAAATGGGCGTGAAGGATTTGAAGCGCGTTTACGACACCGAAGATCTGGCGCCGGGCAAGAAAATGATTTTTGCTTGTACGGGTGTGACGGACGGAAATCTGCTGAAGGGTGTGCGGTTTTTCGGGGAAGGCGTGCGCACGAGTTCCATGATTCTAACGCTGGACGACCGGCAAGTGCGCTTCATCGATTCGGTACACTTGGAGAAGCGGCCGGATATCAAGGTGCGGTTCAACTGAAGCTGAATTTCAATGTTTAACCAGCTTAATGCTGCTGGTTCGCGATGGCCAGGAAGACGCGATCATCAACGGGAACCGAACGGGTGAAGAGTGTGGCCGCGTTTCCGCCCACGATGGCGACGTGCCCGGCATTACTGCTCAAAGCTGGACCGGCGGGCTTTGAGGCGGATGCTGCCCCATCACCCGGCCGAAGCGAAATCCGGGTCGTCTTCGGCGTGCAGTTCGTCGCACCAAAACAGGTATCGCGGATGAACACCTGGCGGTAGCCGCTATTGGCGCCGCTCGCGGAAGTCTTCGACTGAGAGGAAACCTGATTCGAGGAATGGCTCGGCGTGATGGCCAGAAATGCGACGAAGCGTCCCGAAGAGCTGACGGAAGGCAGAATGCTTTCCGTTCCGACCAAGGCTCCGTTCGCATCGGTGGAGATTAAATGTGTCGAGGGCTTGCAGGAATCTCCGGCCCCAGCGCAAGTATCGAACAAATAGACTTGTCGCCCCGGCGGCGCATTTTCCACAAGATTCGTCGCGGCCGAGCTAAAGGCCACATAGCGTCCATCGGAGTTCATCGAAGGCGTGTGGCTTTCTTCATTTGCCGGAGTGCCATCGGCTGCCGCCGAGAGAAGAGTTGTATGCGATTGGCAGCTTGCCGCGCCTTCGCAGGTATCCCGCAGAAAGATTTGGGCGCGATCGTTCTGTACCGCGGTGTAAACAACAAAACGTCCGTCGAGACTTAGCGCTGGCGTTTCTTCGGCAACCGTTTCCGTTGCCATGGCGGCGGCCTTTGCTGCCGCTGCCGGTGCGCAAGAGGATTGTCCGGCGGCACAAATTGTGAAGGTCAGGGCAGCACTCGAGCCGCCACCACCACCCCCATCGCAAGATGTGGTGCAGCCCGCCGGCGGGGGGGACGGCGGATTAAAGACAGTCACGCTGGCCGTCGCGCTAGTTGAGCCGGTGTTCGCGAACGTGTTTCCCATAACAGTCGCTTGTATTTGTGTCGAAGTGACGCTCGCGACAGCCAATTTTGTTTGGGTACCACCACTACTCCAATTCACCTGGGAGGCTTGCGCCGGATCTGTGTTCGCGAGGAAGTTCGTACCCGTCAATGTGATGCTGAGCGTTTGCGATGGCGAAGTGCTGGCGGGAGAGGTGTTCGGACTTATGCTGGTGAGGCTCGGCAGTGGATTCGGCGGCGGATTGATGATAAAGGCGATGGGATTGGAGAGACCGTTATTCCCCGCGCCGGAGGCGGGATTGAGAGTGATGATAGTGGCCACGCCGGGCTTTGCCACCAAGGCCGCGGGGACGACGGCGGTTACCGTGTTCCCGAGAGCGGCTCCCGTACTATCGGTTGGGACCGTTGTGGCGAGGGGTTTGCCATTCCATTGCACCACTGTCTTTAGAACGAAGCCGGCGCCTTGGATGGTGAGCGTAAAATCACCGTTGCCTGCGCTGATTCGCGGAGGGGACAGAAACGCCAACGAGGCACCTGTATTGTTCTGAAACGTGTTGCCGTAATCGTTGCAGCCGGCTACCGCAAAAATCGCCACCAGAGCGACAGCCAGTGCTGCCCAAGACCGCTTCATTGAGACTCCTTCATCTTTTCTGACGACCCCGGCCGTGCCGGGGCCCACTTGCCTGCGCGAACGGGGGAGCCCGTGGCGCCACCCCACTTTGGGGATGAGATGCCAAATTCGTGCTGCGCGTTGACCACGACGAAGCCGGGATCCGGGGAATGCCGCCCAGCCTTTATCCACCCCTGCGTGAGGCCGCACTTTGCCACGAATCTCAGGACTCGGGCAACCCTACATGATTACCATCTGGATGGGGATGAGGTCAATGCGGATTCGGGGCTGGATCATAAACAAGATGCAAGGATAGCCGTTGAATATCGTCCAATCCATAGACTAAACACAGCGTAGGCGATTCTCTTATTCCGTGCCCAGCGCTGCGATCGATGCGCGCACCAGCTCGTGGACACGGGTTTGACACTCCGAATCCTGGACCGGCAAGGCGCTTGCGGCGCGGTAACAGGCCAAGGCTTGCTGCTTTCGGCCAAGTTTGGCATACAGGTCGCCGCGCGCCAGTTGAAATAGCGGATTGGCCGGGAACTTTTCAACGAGCGGGCCGAGGACGTCGAGCGCCTTTTCATACTGTTGATCGTAACGGTGGAGATTCAGCACGAGATAGAAGCGCGCAATGTTTGAAGTGAGCACGCCATGCGCGATGGCTCGTTCGAGCAGGCGTACTCCTTCTTGCTTTGACCCGCCGGGGATGCCCATAAAAAAACGCAGGACCCTGGCAATAGCGCTGAGTGTGTCCACGTAATAGTTGTAGAGACCCAGGCCCAAGTCGGCGTCGGCGAGATCCGGGTCCAGAGCCCTGGCGCGGAGGAGGTGTTCGCGTCCGCGCACTCCGGAGCGGGCCGCGTTGCGATACTCGCCGCGCAGCGCGTAAAGCCGCGCCGGCGAAGCTTCCGCCATCCCGGCATAGAACTGCATTTCCGCGGATTCGTTCTGTTTGATCTGCGCTTCTGCAAGCGACAAGACCCGGGCAGCCAGCTCAAGATAGTGCCGGTCCGCTTCGAGCTTGGGGCGGCGCCGGGCGTCGCTCATTCCATACTTGAACTCGGCGGAAGTACACCAGATGCGCCACCACAAGGCTTCCGTTTCCAGCAGATATCCCAGCGGGTGATTGGGCCGTTCCTGCTCCATGCGCTTCGCAGCTTCGATGGCCCCATCGAGGTCGAAGGAATAGATTTTGTCGAGGATGGCGGGCGCCTCGGGTGGCAAATTGATCGTGGAGGCGCGGGCAGGCAAGGCCAGAGGCGCCAGGAGGAAGAGGCCAGCCAGACCGGCTCGGCGTGCTATCCGCGATGGAATCATCGTCCCTGTCCAAGAAAGAGATTGTGCAGGATCAGGCTCTGCGCCGGACGAGTTTAAGCTGTTCGAGAAGAGTTGCAAACTGAAATGGTCCTTGTGGAACGAATCTGGGTTAGGTGGCGCGGGAGGCATTTGTTATTCTCTGCGGACCCGTGAACACGAACAACAATGCTGCAAGTCCCACCCTTGAGCGCGGATTGGGCCTGAAAGAGGCCGTCGCCCTGAACATGATCGAGATCGTGGGCATTGGCCCGTTCGTGGTGAGTTCGCTGGTGATTCGGGCGATGGGCGGGCCGCAGGCGCTCATAGCATGGCTGGCGGGTGCGCTACTGGCGACGCTGGATGCATTTGTGTGGTCCGAGCTGGGCGCGGCGATGCCGAAAGCCGGTGGCACATACGTTTTTCTGCGAGAAGCCTACGGTCCGGAGCGGTGGGGCCGGTTGATGTCCTTTTTGTTCGTGTGGCAAACGTTGGTGCAGGCGCCGCTTTCCGTGGCGTCGGCGTCGATTGGCTTCGCAAAGTATGCGGGATACCTGTACCCCTTCACGCCATTGCAAGCGAAAGCGATTTCCGGCGGACTCGTCATCTTGATCGTTATCCTGCTATACCGGCGGATCGCGACGATCGGAAAAATTTCCGTTTTGCTGTGGATAGGCGTCGTGGGAACCATGCTGTGGCTGATCTGGGGAGGGGCCACGCATTTCAACGCCAAGATGGCGTTTGATTTTCCGCCGGGAGCCTTCGATTTGTCGTGGGTGTGGTTCGCGGGACTCGGGTCCGCGATGGTGAGCACGGTTTACAGCTACTGGGGCTACTACAACATTTGCCACCTGGGCAGCGAGATCAAGGATCCGGAGAAGAATATTCCGCGCGGGATTTTTCTTTCGGTGCTGGGGATTGCCATCCTGTACCTGGCGATGCAGACCAGCATCCTGGGAGTGGTGCCGTGGCGCGAAGCGCAAAATTCCGATTTCATCGCCAGCTTGTTTGTTGAACGATTGTATGGGCAGGCGGCCGCGCGCTTCGTGACGGGAATGATTTTGTGGATCGCTGTCGCTTCCGCATTCTCGGTGCTGCTTGGCGCTTCGCGAGTGCCCTATTCAGCGGCGCAGGACGGGAATTTCTTTCCGGCGTTCGGCAAGGTTCATCCCACGAAACACTTTCCGCACGTTTCGTTGTTAGTGCTGGCCGGACTCGCGCTTGTCTTCAGCGTTTCCTTGAAACTGAAACAAGCCATTGCAGGAATTCTCGCCATGAGGCTCATCGTGCAGTTCATCGGCCAGGCGGTTGGAGTGATGCTGCTGCGGCGGCGCCGGGGCACGCAAGGCCTTCCGTTCAAGATGTGGCTGTATCCGTTGCCCGCGGTGCTGACGATGATCGGATGGGCGTGGCTCTTCTGGCAGACCGGGGCGACGAGAAAATGGGGATTGGCGGAGATCGCACTGGGAGCGCTTGCGTATCTCATTCGCGCGCGAGAGATGCGACAATGGCCGTT
>WNFO01011321.1_pt1 | contig 11771 bp, 8 predicted proteins | sample 5400251 | NCBI WGS metagenome assembly WNFO01 (sample SAMN13153354, study PRJNA577476) | soil metagenome | isolation source: 100 cm saprolite under Madrone tree | place: USA:California | collected 2016-06-14
CATCCTTGGAGATGTGATGCTGCATCGCGTCGAGCCGCGCGACGTGGTCACCATCGGTTCCTTCGCGATCGAGTTCATCCGCGCGTCGCATTCGCTCATCGATTGTTTCTCGCTGGCGATTAAAACACCGGTCGGGACGATCATTCACACTGGCGATTACAAGGTTGATGAGACCCCAGTAATCGGCGAGCCGATTGATCTAAGGACGCTCCGCCGATATGGACAGGAAGGCGTGCTCGCGCTCCTTTCCGATTCCACGAACGCGACGGTCCCGGGCCGGACACCTTCAGAACGCGCGGTAATCCCGGCCTTCGAAGAAATCTTTGCTGAAGCGAAAGGCCGCATCATCGTGGCTGGCTTTGCTTCGTCGATTCATCGCATTCAGATCGTCTTCGATGTGGCGCAGCAGTTCAATCGGAAGGTCTGCGTGCTGGGCCGCTCAATGCAGAAGAACGTCGAGATCGCCGACCGGCTTGGCTATCTCGATATTCACGATGGAATGCTGGTTGGAATCAATGAGGCGAAGCACTTGCGCGATGACGAGATCGTGTTTCTGGTGACTGGGTCGCAGGCCGAGCCCCGGGCCGCGCTCTACCAGATGGCGACTCAGATTTATAAGGGACTGACCATCGAAGAGACCGACACCGTCGTGCTCTCTGCCCGGATTATTCCCGGCAACGAACGCGCGATCTCGAGGCTGATTGGTTTTATCTACAAGAAGGGCGCGAACATCATCGAAGAAAAGCGACGCCTGATTCACGTCAGCGGCCACGCTTCGCAGGAAGACATTCGCATCATGACCGAAGCCGTGCGGCCAAAGTTTCTGGTCCCGATTCATGGCGAGTATCGCATGCTGTTTCGTCACAAAGAATTTGTGAAGAACCACATGGGCTTTCCTGAAGCGAACATTATTCTGATCGAAAACGGCGACGTGCTCGAGTTGGATGGCGAGCGCGCCGCCGTTATAGATCGTCGCGAGGTCAAACGAACTTTCATCGACGATTCAGGATTCGAAGAGATCGATTACGAGACCGTGCGCGAGCGCAAGAAGATGGCGAACGAAGGCATGATTACGCTGCTTGTGACGCTCAACGACCAAACGGGGGAGCTGGAAGGAGCACCGCAAATCATTGCTCAGGGCGTGCGTGGCTTTGAATCGACAAACGGAAACGGCTCAAATCGCAAGACTCAAGTTTCCAGTTATGAAGGCTCGAAACAACTGGTGAAGGATGCACAGGACGTGGTCATGGCAGCCATCGCGGGCGCCTCACGGCAGATGCTCGCCGACTTCTCGTTGTTGAAAGAACATCTGCGTGTCGAACTGAAGCGGTTCATTCAGAAAGAGACCGGGGCAAGGCCGGTCATTGTTCCCGTTATCCAAAAACTCGATTAATAGTCACCGTGGCCCTCATTGAGACCGGACGACAACCGTTGTCCGGCCGGCAGAATATCCCTTCAAAGTATCTAACCTGTGCCCATTCTGAGGCCGGCGTGGCTTAATGCCGCATTAGCGAGATTATTGCAGACGCGGATAATCCATGCGCTGACTTGCGAATAGGTGTTCGCAGCTATCGTCTATTCTGACAAAATCGGCTTCATCGAGCCTGGGCGATTTCATTCCCAAAGATTTCTATCGCTCTGATCGACAGGTTTTGGTATTCTTAGCATTGTCTCCGGCAGACACCGGGACATTGAGCCGCCCCCGTCAGCGGCTTCCCCGCCGACACGATTGGGGAGCTGCAGACGACTCATTCAAAACTCGACGGCGATCCCCTGGGCATCCTGAATCAATCCCAAACATCTACAGGGTAACTCGCCTTTAAAAATTATTTCACAGCAGAAGCAGTCACGCCTCTGAACTTATCATGGAGTGGTCCGAAAAGGTTGTTCTCATCACTGGCGCTTCCTCAGGTATTGGGCGCGCGTTTGGTATTGAGTTAGCGCGGCGTGGCGCGGCGGTTGGTCTGCTTGCGCGTCGGGCCGGCACTCTAGATGAGATCGTAAAAGAGATCGAAGCGGCCGGCGGTCGCGCGATTGCTCTTCCAGCCGATGTGACCGATGCTGATGCCGTGCGCTTCGCCGCCTGCGCGTTGCGAAGAAAGTTTGGCTACATCGATACGCTGATCGCGAACGCAGGCGTCGGCGCCACCACCTATGCCGTCGATCTCTGCGAAAAAGAAGTCGCCGAACTGATCAAGGTCAATGTAATCGGCGTTGTGAACAGCGTGACCGCTGTAGTTCCGCATATGATTGAGCGCGGCAAGGGACACCTGGTCGCGATTTCAAGTCTCGCTTCTTATCGCGGCTTGCCGAAATCCGCTGCCTATTGCGCCAGTAAAGCCGCCGTCTCGGCGCTGTTTGAAAGTTTGCGAATTGATTTAATGGGAACCGGAGTTGATGTGACGATTCTGCATCCGGGTTTTATCAAGACGCCGTTGACCGAAGGCCGCAAGCGCATGCCCTACCTGATGGAACTTGACGAGGCGATATCGAAAATGGTGCACGCGATCGAGAAACGGAAGAAGAGTTATGCCTTTCCGTGGCAGTTGGCGAGCATCGTGCGGGCCTGCATGCTTCTGCCAATTCCATTGTATGATTGGGTCGCGGCTAAAAATTCTTTTCGCGAATAGAGAAATTGTTCTTTGTACTTGGTGCTTTGCATTTAGCACCTCATAATGCCGACACTCGGCTTTATGAGGGATGATGTTTATTTAAGCAAAGCACGAAGTACAAAGCACAAGTACGATCTGAGGATTTCAAATCTAAATCGGGAATTATTCTGCTGAAAGGTAATGACCCTTCTTCAAGCGATTCTGCTCGGCATTGTCCAAGGTCTGACTGAATTCATCCCCGTTAGTTCTACCGCGCATCTGGTCCTGGCCAGCCGGGTGATGAATCTACCGCTTACTCCGGAACAACTGACTTCGTCGATTGCCGTGATTCAACTCGGCACTCTGATCGCCGTCATCGTGTACTTCCTGGGAGACATTTGGAACATCACGCGGGCTTTTGTTCGCGACCACCTGCTGTTGCTAAAGAACGGCCGGCGGGATCAGTTCAATCGCACTAATTCAAACTCGCGGTTGTCCCACGACGCCTGGCTTGGGTGGCTCGTGATCATCGGTTCCCTGCCAGTGGCCGTAGTTGGTCTCGCCTTCAAAAAGCAAATCGAAGGGACCTTCACGAAAAACCTTTGGGTGATCGCGACCATGATGATTTTCGTGGCGTTGCTGCTGAACATCGCGGAATTCGTCGGCAAAAAACAGCGGCGCATGCAGGAGTTGGGAGTGGGAGATGCGCTGGCCGTCGGCTTTGCCCAGTGTCTCGCGTTGATTCCCGGATCGAGCCGTTCGGGTTCGACGATCATGGCCGGGCTCTTTGCCGGCGAGACGCGCGAGACGGCGGCCCGCTTTTCATTCTTGCTATCGATGCCGGCGATAGCCGCCAGCGGTTTGTTGGAGTTGAAACAAGCAGTGCATCTGCTGCCGCAGGGCAGCCTGGCGACTCTGGCGATCGGTACCGTGGCCTCCGGTATCGTGGGATATGCCTCGATTTGGTTTCTGCTGCGTTTTCTGCGCACCCATAGTACCGGAGTCTTCATCGGCTATCGTCTAATCGTAGGGATTGCAATCCTGATTATGTTGTTCAATGGCCGCTAAACTCGCAGTGTAATGACCGCCAGGCGTTCCCCTAAAAAATGGTTAGTGAGCGAGCCCGATCAAGCTTTGACCGCCGAGTTGGCATCTGCCCTCGGCGTCTCGCCGATTGTGGCCGGGCTGCTCGTAGCTCGCGGCCATCATGATCTCGATTCAGCGCGCGCCTTTCTTACTCCCAGTCTCGACCAACTTCATGATCCGTTCCTGATGCGAGGCATGACAGATGCCGTGATGCGTCTGCGCATGTTGGGCGGCACAGCCGGCTATCACGTGCCGCATCGCTTCACCGAAGGCTATGGCATTCAACAAGCAGGATTAGAGAAAGCGGTGCGCGATGGATATAAGCTGGTCGTCAGCGTCGATTGCGGCATCCGCGCGCACGAGCCGCTGCTTTGGGCCCGAGCTAATGGACTCGACATTATCATTACCGATCATCACCTGCCTGACGAAGACGAAGGATCGCCGCCGGCGCTGGCCGTCCTGAATCCAAATCAACACGGATGCAATTATCCGGATAAGAGTCTCGCCGGCGTGGGCGTGGCTTTCAAACTCATTCATGCGTTGTTCCGCGAACGTGGACGGGAAGCACAGGTGCCGGGATTTCTGAAGATGGTAGCGATCGGCACCGTGGCTGACGTCGCGAAGTTGTCAGGTGAGAATCGCGCCATTGTGGCTTTGGGTCTGGCAGATTTACCACGCGCGGTAAATCCGGGACTGCGCGCGCTGATCGATATTGCCGGTTGCGGAGACGATGGCGAGATGACCGCCTACGATCTCGGCTTTCGCATCGGACCGAGGATTAACGCGGCGGGCCGGATGGATGCGGCGCGGGCCGTCATTGAATTATTTGAGGCGAAAGAGAAAGCAGAAGCTCGGCGTTTGGCGGAGCACCTGGACACGCGCAATAGCGAACGCAAGGAAGTGCAGCGAGAGATTTTCAACCGGGCGATTGAAGAGTTTGAGAGCGGACCAGAACGCGCGGCCCAAACGCATGCCGCGGTGATCGCGGGCGACGGATGGCATCGCGGCGTGATTGGCCTGGCGGCTTCAAAGATCGCGGAGCGCTTGAATAGACCATGCGTGGTGATTTCGCTAGACGGCGATGTAGGCCACGGTTCGGCGCGCAGCATCCAGGCCTATCATCTGTTTGATGGCCTGACGGTTTGTCGCGACTTGCTGGACAAATTTGGCGGGCACTCGCACGCGGCCGGACTGGCGATCCGGCGCGAACACATTCCCGAATTCCGGCGACGCTTGAATGAACATGCAGCGTCGTGCTTGACTGAAGAGGATTTAGAGCCGGTGCTCGCGATCGATTGTGAGGTTAGTCCGCGATCGATCGGATTTGAGTTGGCACGGGATCTGAGCGCGCTCGAGCCGTTTGGCGCGGGCAATCCGCGCCCCGTTTTCGCCACGCGGGCATTTAGAGTTTTGGGCGAGCCGCAGATAATTAAGGAACAGCATCTAAAGCTCCGGGTTGCCGGCGATGACAACCGCCCGATCGAAGCGATCTGGTGGCGCGGCGGGGAAGAATCCGAGCGAACGCCAAAGGCCAATGACCGCATCGATCTCGCATATGAATTGGAAGCCAACCGCTGGCATGGCGATATCAGAGTGCAGCTGAATGTTAAGGACATGAAGGTGGCACAGACTTCAGTCTGTGAATAATTCCTGGGCTACCTCGATCACAGACTGAAGTCTGTGCCACTAAATGCAATGCAGGCAGTAACACCAAAGAAACGAATCAGCGCAGTGGACCTGCGCGCTCGCGTGCCGGCGATCGCGCGCGGGTTGGCGCTTTTCCTGCTGATTGGCGGCGCGATTTTTGTCGGCGTGTCTTACTACAAGATGCGCAACAACACGCCGTTTCGTTTGAAGTCCGAAGCGCCAGCCCTATCGAAAGAAATCACCGGTATCATCAACGGCTACGAACGCCGCATCACCAAGAAAGATCGTTTGTACCTTTGGCTGCGGGCCGCGCGCGACATTTCTTATGCCGATGGTCATCACGAACTCGAGACTGTCAACCTCGAGGTGTTTCCTGAGAAGGGTGACAAGCCCGATCAGATCGTGGCAGACCGCGCCATCTATGACGAGAAAAGCGGATCGGGTCAGTTCAACGGCAACGTGCAAATCGAAACGCACGATGCTTTGAAGGTTAAGACAGATTCGCTCATCTATCACCAGGATTCCAAGATCGCCGAAACGTCTTCGCCCATCACTTTCGAACGCGAAAATGTTTCCGGCAGCTCAGTCGGCGCCCTGGTGGATAACGAGAAGAAGCGCATGGAACTGCGCAGCCAGGTCGCGGTCACGGTCGCGCCGGCCGCTTTTGAAGACCCCAAAACCAAAGCCACCAAGCCTTCCAAATTGAAAGGCTTAAGGGCCCTGCCGATCACGATTCATTCGGCGCAGGGTGTTTTCGAGCAGACGACTATGCGGCTGACTTTCTCGGGCGGTGCGACGGCCGAACAAGATCAGGACATCATGAGCGGCGACAACCTGACCGCGATCCTAAACGAGAAGAAGAAGCTGCAAAAAATCGAGATGCGCGGCAATTCTTACCTGCGCTCGATGGAAGTGGGACACGCTTGCGAAGCTCATTCCGTCGACATGGATTTTTTCCTCGATGACGACCAGCGTTTGCAGCGCGCTTACGGGTCGCGCGATATTCGCGCGCAAACTCTCAACGCGGATTCCGACATGCAGTTGAGCGGCGCGAACGGTTTGGAGTTGACCTTCCAGGCCCTGGGCGATCGCAGTCTGCTGAAAGAAATGCGCGCGGAGGGGCGTTCAGTCGTAACGCTTTCGGCTCCCAAGTCGCGCGCCAACGATCCGCGCAGCGCCAGCAAACGGCTGACGGCCGATGCAATCAAAATGAGTTGGCGTGCGACCGGAAAGGACCTGGAAAAGGCCGAGGCCGTTGGCAATGCCGAGTTGTACGTCGAGCCGGTGCAGAAGACCGACAAGTCGGAGCGTAAAACGCTGACTGCACCGCGCTTCGATTGCGACTTTTTTGAGGGCGGCAATATCGCCCGCAATTGCACCGCCACCGGTGGCGCCAAAGCGGTCTTCGATCCTTTTCAGCGGAACGACAAGCACGGAACCCGCACCATGACGGCGCAGAAAATGGCCGCCCTGTTTGTGCGCGAGACGCAGGACATCGATAAAGTCGACGCTACCGGTGACGCCAAGTTCAACGAAAACGATCGCAATGGAATAGCCAATGCCATGTCCTATGGTGCTTCTGACCAAACCGTGCGCCTGCGCGGAGGCGACCCGACGGTTTGGGATGCACGGGCGCGGACCAAAGCGGTTGAGATTGATTCGAACAATGCCACGCATATTTCATCGTGCCGTGGGAAAGTTCAGACGACCTATTACAGTCAGGAGCAGACGAACGGCGCGGCGCCATTTCGAAAAGTTAAGAGCCCGGTATACCTGCAGGGCGATCGCGCCGAACTCAATCATGATACGGGCGTCGCGACTTACTTTGGCAACGCGCGCATGTGGCAGGACGATAACTTTGTGCGCGCCGACACGATCACTTTGTTCCGCGAACAGAAGCAGATGGACGGGCGCGGCCATGTGCAGAGCGCGCTTTACCAGGCGAAACAAAAGACGGGAAGTGCAACCGCGGTGGTCCCGGTTTTTGCTACGGCTGATTACATGAAGTATTCCGATCCCGATCGGCTGTTGCACTATGAAAACAACGTGGACATCAAGCAGGCCACCGATCGCATGACCGCGGGCATCGCTGATGTCTATTTGCAGAAGGATGGCAACGAAGTCGAGCGTACGATCGCCCAGCACAACGTCGTTATCATTCAGCCGGGCAAGCGCGGCACCGGAGACTGGTGCCAATACACTAACGCGGATGAAGTTGCCGTTTTGAAAGGGAATCCAGCGCACGTCGAAGATGCCGAACAGGGAACTACTGACGGTAATCGTCTGACAATGTACCGGCGCGAGAATCGCGTGGTAGTAGACGACACCCGCGGCCCGCAGTCGCCCGGTCGCGTGCGTTCGACGCACAAAGTCAATAAGAATCCCTAAGATCTTTCTCCCTCTCCCTTTTGGGAGAGGGCTGGGGTGAGGGCTTGAGGACAGGCCTTTACTTCGGTTTCATGTTGTCATGGGAAAACACATGATCAAAAACTGTCTGGCGCCAAGCTCCGCACCCTCTCCCCCTGCCCCTCTCCCGACGGGAGAGGGGAGATAACTCCTAACGTGAAACCAATCACACAACCTGATTCGCTCGGTCATTGGGGCCGTTACGGGGGCCGCTTTGTGCCTGAGACTTTAATGGCGCCGCTTGAAGAATTAACCAAAGCGCTTGAGGCCGCGCGCATGGACGAAAGTTTTCAGCAGGAACTGGATGCGCTGTGGCGAGATTTTGCCGGCCGGCCGACTCCACTCTTTCTCGCGCAGCGCTTGACCGAGCACGCTGGCGGCGCGCGCATCTATCTTAAGCGCGAAGATCTCCTGCACACCGGCGCGCACAAAATCAACAACACTCTGGGCCAGATACTGCTGGCGCGACGCATGGGCAAGAGCCGCATCATTGCCGAGACCGGCGCCGGCCAGCATGGCGTGGCGACCGCGACCGTCTGTGCGTTGTTTGGTTTGCAGTGCGTTGTCTACATGGGCTCGGAGGATATGCGGCGGCAGGAAGTGAATGTCTTTCGCATGCAACTGCTGGGAGCTGAGGTGCGCGAAGTTGATTCCGGATCGCGCACATTGAAGGACGCGATTAACGAGGCGCTGCGCGACTGGGTAACGAACATTGGAGACACCTATTATTTATTGGGAAGTGCGCTGGGACCGCATCCTTATCCGGTGATGGTGCGCGATTTTCAAAGCGTGATTGGCACTGAAGCCCGCGAACAGATTCTTGAGCACGAAGGACGCTTGCCTGATTGCTTGATTGCATGCGTGGGCGGCGGATCGAACTCTATCGGACTGTTTTATCCTTTCCTGTCTGACGATTCTGTGAAGATGATCGGCGTCGAGGCGGGCGGCACCGGCAGCGCGTTAGGTCAACATGCAGCGCGCTTCAATGCCGCGGGGGGTGGCAGTCCGGGCGTTTTGCAGGGCACGATGAGTTACGTGCTCCAGGATGAACGCGGACAGATTGCTAAGACGCACTCAATCTCGGCGGGACTCGATTACCCTTCGATTGGTCCCGAGCACGCTTTCCTTCATGACGCGGGACGAGTGGAATATACTTCTGTCTCGGATGACGAAGCTCTGGAAGCTTTTCAGATGTTGTCGAAGTTAGAAGGAATAATTCCGGCGCTCGAATCAGCGCACGCAATAGCGCACGGTTTGAAAGTCGCAAGCGAGATGAAGAGCGATCAGATCTTGATTGTTAATTTATCTGGACGCGGCGATAAAGACATCGATACCGTTCGTGGAACATTGGATTTTCCGGAGCCCCGCTAGGGGCGAGATATTTATAGACCCTCGCCATTTTTTGCATTCGGCGAGCCCCGTAGGGGCGAAACCAACATGCCGCTCCTACGGAGCTCGCTTGTTCAATTAAGGTCGGGAGCTATAAACATCTGGCTCCTACGGAGCCATGAATGTCTCGCATAGCCGAAATCTTTGCCGAGCTCAAACGCGACCAACGTCACGGCTTCATTCCCTTCATCACCGCCGGTGATCCGGATCTGAACACGACGAAGGAACTGATTATTGAACTAGCCCGGGCGGGCGCGACCTTGATCGAGTTGGGCGTGCCCTTTACTGATCCCATGGCCGACGGCCCGGTCATTCAACGCGCTTCGGAGCGCGCCCTGCGGCATGATTTTGGAATTGCCGAGATCCTGCAAACCGTCGCCGAGGCACGTACCCAAACCGAGGTGCCGATTATTCTTTTCAGCTACTTCAATCCGCTGCTGCAGTTTGGCGTGAAGAAAGCGGACGAGTCGAGCACCCCAGCGGGGCTGCCCCGCCGGGGACCCCGCACGTCCGCGCTCCCAGCTTTCGAAAAGCTTGCTCGCGAAGCGAAAGCCTCCGGCGTCGATGGCATCCTGGTCACCGATCTCGTGCCGGAGGAAGCTGTTGAGTTTGCGTCGATCCTGCGTGCGCACGATCTCGACATGATCTTTCTCGTCGCCCCTACTTCTACTGATGAGCGTCTGCAATTGGTGGCCGAGCGCGCCAGCGGTTTCATCTATGCCGTATCGCGGGCGGGGGTGACCGGCGCTCGCGAAGATACGAGTGTTGAAGCTGAAAAACTCGTCGCTCGCGTGCGCAGGTTCTCAAACTTACCCGTAGCCGTGGGCTTTGGCATTTCAACGCCTGATCAAGTGGCCGACGTTTGGCGGTACGCGGATGCTGCCGTTGTCGGATCGGCCATAGTCTCAGAAATTGAACGAAGCATTGGAGAGCCCGCACTTGCCAATCAGATCGGAAGGTTCGCGCGCTCGTTATGTGCGGTTTAGATCTGATCGAAAAATCCCCGAAGGAGTCTGTATGCGCTTGATCTTAGTCAGTCTATTACTCGTCGTCGCGGCTTTGCCGGTGGCTGCCCAGTGGAACAAGAATGGTGAGCGCGCGGAGGACGCGCCCGATCGTAAGGTGGTTGGCGGTTTTGGAGTTCACTTGTTAGTTGTCGAAAAGCCCCAGGAGTTTATTGCAGAATGGAAGAAGCCCGAAATGCCGAAGATCAGAGATACAAACAAAGCGAGCAAAGGTGAATACTACGGTGTGATTGTACTTTTTGCCGGCTGCAAGCCTGACCAGCTGCGCACTTGCAATGCTGAAGTTGACTACACGATATATAAACCTGACGGGACCTTTTATGCTGAGCGCAAAGACCAGCCGTTATGGAAAAGCCAGGCTCCCCCCGCTCAGAACATACAGCTGGGCGAGGCCATCCTCGCCGTCCGATTTGAAAAGAGCGACCCGCTTGGGGAATACAAAGTGAAAGCCAGAGTCCGTGATCTGAACGCTGATATTTCGATTGATCTGGAAACAAAGATTCAATTGAAAAAATAGTTTTCTGTTGAATCGGCTGGTTCAAAACGTGAATTAACAAGGCGCATGATCGTTGCAACGATAGCTAATTTGTTTGTCTGGTTGAATTCTTACGGGTCATTTTATTCGCTCGACGGGGTTCCGATCTTAGAGTATTCTGACGTTTGATTTTGCGAGTACACGAACCGGGGTGGCCTCATCTTGGTAGCAGAGAGGGCTGCTGAGATCGCAAACGACAGCACTGCGGATTCCCAAACCCTCCCGAAAATATACGCGTTTCATCCGTGAAACTCTGTTCCATTCTCGCTTGAGTTGTGCTATGCTCGGTTTCCTGTGGAATGCGCCGAGACGCAACTTAATCAAAAGAGGAGCAGAAGAAAGAGATGCCCGTTATGCCTGAAGACCGAATTGCTGACCGCAGTCGCGCCATCGAAGCCGCGCTGCTCAATATTGAAAAGAGATTTGGCAAAGGATCGATCATGCGCTTAGGCGAGCGTGAGATTTCCGATATCCCGGCGATCTCCACGACTTCTTTGTCGCTGGACGCGGCCGTGGGTGTCGGCGGCGTGCCGCGCGGCCGCATCTGCGAGATCTATGGCCCGGAAAGCTCCGGCAAGACGACGCTCGCACTGCACATTGTCGCCGAAGCTCAGAAAGCCGGCGGCGTGGCTGCCTACATCGACGCCGAACATGCGATGGATGCCGACTATGCCGGCAAATTGGGCGTGAACATCGACGACCTGCTGATTTCACAGCCTGACTCAGGCGAGCAGGCTCTGGAAATCGCGGAAGCTCTGGTGCGTTCTAACGGCGTCGATGTGATCGTGGTTGATTCGGTGGCGGCGCTGGTGCCGCGCGCTGAATTGGATGGTGAAATGGGCGATTCGCTTCCGGGTTTGCAGGCCCGTCTGATGTCCCAGGCGCTGCGCAAGCTGACGGCGATCGTGGCCCAGTCGAACACCTGCTTCATCTTCATCAATCAGATTCGCGAAAAGATTGGCGTGATGTTCGGTAGTCCCGAAACCACTACGGGTGGACGGGCGCTGAAATTTTATTCGTCTCTGCGGCTCGACATTCGGCGCATCGGGGCCATCAAAGACGGCGATCGGGTCGTGGGCAACCGGACCAAGG
>WNFO01013728.1_pt1 | contig 11767 bp, 10 predicted proteins | sample 5400251 | NCBI WGS metagenome assembly WNFO01 (sample SAMN13153354, study PRJNA577476) | soil metagenome | isolation source: 100 cm saprolite under Madrone tree | place: USA:California | collected 2016-06-14
CCAAGCAGCGGATGGCCGAGTTGATGAAAACCAGCCGCGCGCAAGTCGATCGCTTGCTCGACCCTGACAACGGCAGCGCCACGATCGAGAGCCTTCAGCGCGCCGCCAAAATCGTGGGGCGGGAGTTGCGACTGCAGTTAGTGTAGTGCCACTCGGCAACGGGCGCGAGATTCGATGTCAGCTTTACGTCGGCGCGTAGAGCCAGAAAAAAGCGAGGCGCCTGCCGTGCATGGATGAGCGTATTGTCGCTAATCTCGCGTGTTTTCCGCCGGTCACGGCCGCTGCGGCGGGTCCGAAATAGCTGCGAGGTAGCGCCGGACCGAGGCCTCGAACGCCGCCTTGGCACCCGCTGCGATGTTGCGGCCCCACCAGGCGCCGTAGATTCGATCGAACGCCAGCGGCTCGAGCGCACGGGCGATGCCTTGAACCGATATCGCATTCAAAGGAATGTAGTTCGGAAAACTAAACATGAAGCTCAGAGAACGGCGATCCATCGCCACCATGGCGACATCTCCGGTCAGCAGCGCGCCTCGCCCTTCCGCCCCGACGCGCCAATGCATGACTGTGGCCCCGGCAAAATGCCCGCCGGTGCGGACGAGACGAATGTCATCGGAGAGCTGATGGCTATCACCAGACCATGGCACGATCGCAGGGTGCGGCCGCGTCACCCATTGCCGATCGTCGCCATGCAGATAGATCGGCGCGCCACCAAAAGCTTCGCTCCAGTCGGCGACCGCGCCATAATAATGCGGATGTGAGACAGCAATCGCCTTGAGGCCACCAAGCGATCTGACGTGTTCGACCGCGTCATTGGTCAGCAAGGGAACACAATCCCAGAGAACGCAGCCGTCCGGTTCCCGCACCAGAAGCGCGCGTTGCCCGATCGCGAAACCGGGCTCGACACCGATTCCAGGAATGCCCAGATCGTCACGCCAGACCAGCTTGTGACGTTTCGTCAGCTCTTCGCGGGCAAGCCACGCCTGGCCTTTCCAGTTTACGAACTGCCGCTCGTCCTCGCAGACAAGGCACGACATCGGCGGCTCACCGCTTTCGGGAAACTGAGCACCGCATTGTTCGCAAGTCCAGAACGGCAAAGGTCTGCTCCCTTATCCCAGCGCAATATCCAGCCAGCCGAGCCCGTTGACGGTTACGCGGTCGCCGGCGCCGACGACGACCGTCGTGGTCTCCGCCTCAATGATTCCAGGACCTATGATGGAGTGGCCTGGCTGCAAGCCGTCAAGCGAAAAAACTGGAACCTCGCGCCAACCGCCGAAGAAGGCTTGCCGTGTCGCGCGCGGCATGCAGGCTGCGGCGGACGGCGCCGATTTCTCCTTCTCCCCGCGCCGTGACACTTCGCCGACCGCAGCGACGCGCGCGTTGACGAACACAACCTCCTGATCGCGCGAGGCATAGGTGTAAAGCTCTTCGTGACGGCGGTGAAAGCGGTCTTCGATTCCGTCGACGAGTGAGGCCGCATCCCAGTCGAGGTCATCGAGCGCAACGTCAATCTCGAATATCTGCTCGCCGTAGCGCATTTCCGCCGAGCGCGCGATGGTCATGGGGCCATCGAACCAGGCGCGAAGCCGGCCGGCCGCCTGTTGCTCCAATTGAGCAAACAGCGCACGCACCTCGGCCGCCGAAATGCGCGCGCCGGCACCGTAATGGGTCCGGCTCACTTCGTAGCGCAGGTCGCTGGTCAGCATTCCCCATGCCGACAACACCGACGCGGCCGTCGGCACGATGATGCGCTTGATATCCAGTTCGCGCGCGACCTCGGCGGCATGCAGGCCCGCCGCGCCGCCAAAACTCAACAGCGAAAACCGCCGGGGATCGACGCCGCGGCGCAACGTCATCAGCCTGATGCCATCGGCCATCTTCAGATTGATCATCCGGTAGATGCCGGCGGCAGTCTGCAGCCGCGACAGACCCAGCGACGCCGCGACCTGGTCGACCGCCGCTTCCGCGGCAGCCGAATCGAGCGGGCGCTGTCCGCCCATGAACGCGGCGGCATCGAGATAACCGAGCACGACATTGGCGTCGGTGACGGTGGCGGCAAGGCCGCCATTGCCGTAGCAGGCCGGCCCCGGCACCGAGCCCGCGCTTTCCGGACCGACGCGAAGCGTGCCGCCGGCATCGATGCTGGCGATGGATCCGCCGCCGGCTGCGATGCTGGCGATGTCGAGGCTGCGCAAGCCAATGCGTTGCCCCGCGAGCATTCCGTCCGCCGACAGCGACGCGCGGCCCTCCGAAATAAGCGAGATGTCGGTGCTGGTACCGCCCATGTCGAACGGCACCAGATCGGGAATGCCAAGCAGATCGGCGCATCGCCGCGCGCCTGAAACGCCGCCGGCCGGTCCCGATAGCACCGTGCCCGCGGCAAGGCGCGAGGCTTCCTCGACTGGCGCCATGCCGCCATGCGACAGGATGATGAACAGGCTGCCCTTGAAGCCTGCCTCCGCCAGGCGCTGCTCCAGACTGGCCAGATAGTGCCGCACCAGCGGCCCGACATAGGCGTTCACGATCGTGGTCGAGACCCGCTCATATTCCTTGATCTGCGGCAGCACATCGCTCGAGCTGGAAATGCTGACGCCTGGCAGCTCGCGGGTCAGGCGCTCCACGGCGGCGATTTCATGCACCGGGTTGAGATAGGAATGCAGAAAGCAAACCGCGACCGACGTGGCGCCGCAGCGGCGGATCGCGGCGACGGCGTCGCCAAGCGAGCGGTCGTCGAGCGGCGTTGAGATGTCGCCATTGGCCTTGAGCCGCTCCTTCACGCCAAAACGCCGCTCGCGCGGTACCAGCGGTTCAGGCGGCGGCGAGCGCAAATCGTAGCGGTCTCCTTTGAGGCCTTCGCGCATTTCGATCACATCGCGATGGCCCTCGGTGGTAAGCAGCGCGACATGAGCGCCTTTTTTCTCCAGCAAGGCGTTGGTCGCAACCGTGGTTCCGTGAACCACCCGGTCGGTCAGGCCAAGCATTTCCGCGCGCGTCAGCTGCAACCGGCGTGCGAGCTGTTCCAGCCCGGCCATGACGCCGACCGATTGATCGGATGGTGTAGAAGGCGATTTTGCGAACACGGTTCTTCCGTTTTCATCGATGGCCACCAGATCGGTATAGGTCCCGCCGACGTCGATCCCGATCGTGAACATCATTGGGAATCCCGCGCCGTCACCGCGACGTCTTGCGTGAGGCCCTGTTCACGGTCGCGCTGACGGGCCTGCGGCGATCGACGCGCCGGCGGCCCCCAGCCGCCGCCGCCGGACGAGCGGATTTCGAGGCAATCGTTGGGGCGAATCTCGACGCCGACTTCCTTGGTGCGCAACACCCGCGGCGCGCGGTCCGCCGAGATCAAACGGTAATCGTGCGGCACGCCGTCTTCGCCGCCGAGCATTCCGCACGGGCCGTAGCGCACGCCATCGCCTGCGGTGTTCGCACGCGCTGGTTTCGCGGTCTCCAGTACCAGATCGAGCGCGACACCGAGACCGCCGCGGAATTGGCCATCTCCACCGGAGCCGGCGCGAAATTCGTGGAGACGAAAGTGCAAGGGAAACCGCACCTCAGCGACTTCGATGCTGCCGAACTTGATGCCGCCGACCGTGTGCCATTCGCCGATCGACGACCAGCCGTCGCCGCCCGACGAGGCGCCGCCACCGGGGCGGGCCTGGAACATGTGCCAGATGAAATTCCGGCCTGTGCGCGGATCTTCTCCCTGTATCGCAATCCGGAAGCGCCGGCTCCATCCCGCCATGGCGCGGTCCGGACACGACGCCGACATCGCCTTGATGATGGCCTCCACGATCTCGTTCGAGGGATGGCTGGTGCAGAGCGTCACCGGACGTCCCGGATCGGCCCAGACGATGGTGCCTTGTTTCGCGACCACCTTGAGCGGCCGCAGTGCGCCGGCATTTTTTGGAATCTCGGCGTCGATCAGATAGGCGAACGCCATCACCACCGCCGCCTGCATATTGGCATGCGAGGAATTGACAAAACTCGTCGACTGCGGATCGGAATCCGACAGGTCGACCTCGATATCGCTGCCCGTCTTCGTGACCTTTGCGGCGATCCTGATGTCGCTACGGCCGTGACCGTCGTCATCGAGAAACGCTTCGCCGTGGAACACGCCATCTTTCCATGTCGAGACCACCGCTCGCGTCTGCGCTTCAGCGGCGTCAAGAATCGTCTCGACCGCTGCCTCGACAACAGGCGCGCCGAATTCCGCGAACAGCCGCGACAGCCGGCGCTCGCCCAGATGCGCCGCCCCGACCATCGCCGCGAGGTCGCCGCGAAACTCTCTGGGGTTGCGAATGTTCAACGCCAGCAGATCGAGCAGATCATCGCGCAGCCGTCCCGCCTCGTAGAGCTTGATCGGGGGAACACGCAGTCCCTCCTGCCAGATCTCGGTCGCGCTAGGGTTATAGCCGCCATGCGTGGCGCCGCCGATGTCGCTCTGGTGCGCGCGGACGATGGTCCAGAGCAATCGACGCTCACCATCGAAGATCGGCACGAACGCGGTCAGGTCCGGCAAATGACTGCCACCATGGTAGGGATCATTGAGGAGAATAACGTCGCCCGGCCGGACGTCCTTGAAGCGCGCTTCGACGGCGAGTGTCGCCCAGGGCAGCGCGCCGACATGAACCGGGATGTGGTCGGCTTGCGCGATCAGGCGTCCGCTGGTGTCGCAGATGCCGAGCGAGAAATCGCGGCTCGAATTGAGGATCTGCGAATAGGAGGTGCGAAGCATGGCTTCGCCCATTTCCTTCACGATCGAGCTCAGACGATGCTGAACGACGGATCGCGTGATGGGATCGATCTTGGGGGACATACGCTCCTGCTGGCAAAAAGTTCGCGTTGATGAAGTGACGTTAATCAGACCGAGGCAGCTACTTCCGCCAGCGCGCCCGACGCCGCCGCGACGATCGCGTCGACATCGGCATCGGTCATCGGCGTTGACAATGCCATCAATCCATAGCCCGCGGCCAGCACGCCCCGATTGAGAAGCCCGCGATTAAAAACTACCTGGCGCTGCGCCTCCTGTTCGGTCAGATAGGCCGATCGATAGTCGCGGATCGGACGATCGGCAAAATGGATTTTCAGCAGCGACCCAAGCCCGACGGTGCCGCCCGGTATGCCACTGCGGCGGAAGGCCTGGTCGATACCGGCGCGGACCGCCTCCCCGATGGCGTCGAGACGTGCGAATGCCGGCTCGTCGAGTAATTGCATCGCCGCAAGGCCCGCGCGCATGGTCACGGGATTGGCGGAAAAGGTCCCGCCGTGCGGCAGCGCCGGCTTGCCGGATCTGGGATCGAACACCACCATGAATTGCTTGTGGCCCGCGATCGCGCCCACCGGAAAGCCGCCACCGATGATCTTTCCCAGCGTCGTCAGATCAGGATCGATATTCCACAACCCTTGCGCACCGCAATAGCCCAGGCGGAAGGTGATGACCTCATCGAAGATCAACAGCGCACCGACCTCGCGGGTGATCTGGCGCAGCGCTTCGAGATAGGTCTTGTCGGCCGGCGCAAGGCCGGCGCGGTTCGGCATCGGATCGACCAGCACGCAGGCAAGCTCGGGGCCGTGCTCGCGGATCAGGCTGACGGCAGCTTCCGCATCGTTGAAGGGAATGGTCACGACATCGGACAACACATTTTCCGGCGTGCCCTTGGCGTAGGCCACCGAAACCGGAGCATTGCGGCCCCACGCCTCGGGCGTCGGATCAAGGCTCACTTCGGCGTAGTCGTAGGAGCCATGATAGGCGCCCTCACATTTGGCGATTTTCGGACGGCCGGTAAAAGCGCGCGCGGCTTTCAGCGCCATCATCACCGCCTCGGTGCCCGAATTTGCGAACCGCACCTGTTCCACCGAGGGCAACCGCGACGCCAGCAGTTCCGCAAGATCGATCTCGGACTCGGTCGGCAGGCCGAACGCCGATCCAAGCGTAAGCTGTTGCGTGGCCGCTTCCACCAGCGACGGATGCGCGTGGCCATGGATCAGCGCGGTAAAATTATTGATACAGTCGATATATTCATTGCCGTCGACATCCCAGACCCGGCAACCCTCCCCGCGCGCGGCATAGATCGGATAAGGCTTCATGAATACGGTGGTGCGGCTATTGCCGCCGGGCAGGCTCGCCAAAGCACGATCGTAGAGCTGTTGGGAATGCGACTTCGAATCTGGATACATGCTTGCTTCACCTGCGATCGCGCGGCGGGGCGAGAACTTCAGCGCGCGCGTTGTTCGGGTCGATGGCCTTCTATTACCGTATCGCGTTACCCGAAAGACATCAGGGAATTGGGCGATGCCAGGACAGCCAGGATAGCTGCGCCCAGCACGAGCGATCACGAACAGCTTGGCGCGAACGGCGATTGGCTTGCTCGCAAACCTGTCGAACCGCGGCCCATGTCATGGCCGGCACGTTGGCGTATCCGCGGTTGCTGATCCACCCCAGGCTTCTGAAAAACCGCTTTGGAAGGTGACGGGCGGGCTCGGTCCGCAACGCCAAAACTGTGGCAGCGCCGCGCATCACCACTCCCCCTTTTGGTTTTCTGCTTCCAGCGATCCCAGCGTGAGGACAAATTTGCCAATGAAATCAGTGATTCACCAAAATTACGAAGAAAAACCGCGTTCTGGTTTCACTCGCAAATGAATCCTAATAGACTCTAAATCGTTACTTTTAAGTACACCCGTTAAAGGCTAGTTTTTTATATGGCCACAGAAAAAGCCGAAACCGACCGTGTTCCCGTAACGTTGGCGCTCTCGACCATCTCCTATCTCGAAAAACTGGTGAGACAGGGCACCCACGGCACCAGCGTACCCGGCGTAGCAAGGACCCTGATCGAGGAAGGCATTCGGCTCGCCATCAAGGATGGGCTGCTTGCGATCCGCGACAATGGGAAGACGCCATGAAGGGAACCCTGAACGGGAACCTTGAACGGAAGCCTTGAACGGAAGCCTTGGGGGCGCGGCGGTTCGGACGACAGCGAGGCCGAAGAATTCGGAATGATCACTCGTAGCTTGGGGAACCAATGACATGCTCGCCAACGAACCGACCTGGACTGTAGAACGCATCGAACTCCTGAAGAACCGCTTTGAAGCCGGACTGACCTGCCGCGAAATTGCCTGCGACATCGGGGTGAGCCGCAACGCGGTGATCGGCAAACTCTCCCGCCTCAATCTGACGCGCGATAAGCGCGCCGATGCACCACGCACGGAGCGAAAGAGTGCCGCGAAGGCACAAGGCCGATCGAGAACGGTACCAAGGCTCCAATATCAACTGCTGCGGGCGCTGTACGCCGAGCCTGAGCCTGCGGCCGTCGACGAGCCGATCCATAACGGACACACCTGCTCGTTGCTCGAGTTGAGCGAGGCGAGATGCCGCTGGCCGATCAACACCCCGGGCGCCGAGGATTTCTGTTTCTGCGGCAACACGCCGATCGAAGGCAACGCCGGCATTCGTCGCGGAGTGTCTTGAGGGGTGTCGATCACGGGCTGGACACCTATCTTGACGAGCTTGAGACCGAGTTCTCCGACGCTCGGTCCCGATACGCCGGGTCGCGCACTCTTCCTCACCAGCAGGAAGCCCTACCATTGTCACACCATGGGATTCGAATTTGCCTGACCTCCCCGAACCGGAGGAGGACTCGCGCATGCGATATTGCGATCAGTTCATTTGTCATTCGGCCTCCACTTCCTTGAAGGCCTCGCGCGCGTTTCGGAAGGCATCGATACCTGAGGGGATGCCGCAATAGACGGCGACCTGAAGCAGTATCTCCTTGATCTCGTCCTTGGTGAGCCCGTTTTTCAAGGCTCCCTTGACGTGCAACTTCAATTCGTGTGGCCGATTGAGAGCGCCGAGCATTGCCAGATTGACGATGCTGCGGGTGCGGCGATCAAGTCCCGGCCGCGTCCACAATGCGCCCCAGCAAAACTCGGTCGACCATTCCGCCATCGTCCGCGTGAATTCATCCGCCCCGGCAATGGATTTGTTGACGTAATCCTCGCCGAGTACTTCCTTGCGAACCTTCAGACCCTTTTCGAACAGACTGTCGCTCATCGTCGATCCTTCCCATGTTTGAGTTAGTTGTTTCCGCGCGCCGCACGAACCGAGCCGGATACCGCCTCCTCCGTCGCCGTGGCAGATCCGTTATGCGCGTTCATCAGGCTCGAGACATCGGCAAGCGCATCCAGGCGCCAGACATCTTCAATGACGGTGTCTGCATTCCACACGGTTCCGCCGAGCCGCGAACAATCGCGCAGCTTTGCCTCGATATCGAAGTCGGAAAGCGGATCGGCGAGACTGCCTCTCGCAGCCATCACGGTCTCACTGAGCGTTTCTCCCGATGCCAAGTGGATACCGACACGCGCCGCGCCGTCCGGAAGAGAAGTGTCAAGCTCCGCCCTCACCTTCTGGCGCAGCGACGCGATGTCGGGCCGAAATACGATCGGTTCGGCGAATTCCAGAACTCCCGCCGCGCCTGATAGCAGCGCGCAGGCGGCGCAGTGATGAATGCTGACCCGCGCATCACGTTGGTTGCGAACCGAGCGGTCGCCGCGCGCAAGCAGCAGTGCCGAACCCTGCACCGTGATCGACGCGATATCGTCGACACCCCGGTTCAGCCTCGCGCGCAGTTTGAAGCAGGCGTCGATGACGGCATGAAATACAATCCCAGCGGGATAGGGCTTGTAGGTGTTCCTGGCGATCTCCCAGCTGTTGCCAAGGCCGCCAATCAGACGCTCGAGATCGGGCTCATCCCCCATGGCGCGCGCCCAGCCGAGCGGACCCTCGATCGCGCGCGCTGAAGCGCCATAACCTTCTGCGGCATGCCGGCCGACTGGCTTGCGGCAATTCCGATCGCGTTCGCAATCCCGTCCGCCGACAGTCCGAGCAGCCTGGCGCAGGCGGCGGCCGCGCCGAAGACTCCGCAGGTCGAGGTGATATGCCAGCCGCGCGCGTAGTGTCCGGGAGAAACCGCATTTCCGATCCGGCACTCCACCTCCACCCCGAGAATGAACGCCGTGATCGCATCCCGGCCGGAACACCCCCGCGCTTGCGCCAGCGCCAGAACCGGTGCTGCGACCGGAGCCGCCGGATGAATGATCGTGTCCAGATGGGTGTCGTCGAAATCGAGCAGGTTGGCCGAGATCGCATTGACGAACGCCGCACCGAGCGCATCGAGCCGTTCCGGCCTGCCGATGATGGCGGATGTCGCAGCGCCGCTGAACGGAGACAACGTCCGCAGCGCGGATGTGACGGCCGGATCATAGGCCGAACCGAGCGCGGTGGCGAAGAAGTTCAGGATCGACCGTTTGGCTTCGTGACTTTGCGCGGCGACATCCGCCCATGACGTGGCGGCAACGAATTTCGCGAGCGTTGCACTGGCGCCTTGCCCTTCATCCTGCCGCACGGAGCGAATTCCTCGGATTGCTGTTTTTCAAATCCTATTCCGGCGGGCCTCGACCTGTCGATACCAAATCTTATGCTTGACAGACTAGCTGACAATCTGGACATTTGGGGGAAAGCGGCCGGGAGCCGGGCCGCGACCAGAACAAACAAGAACGACACGAGCGCCCGTCTCATGCGGCGCGACAGGGAGTGAAGCGATGGCGGAAGAGACAATCGGCTTTATTGGAACGGGCCGAATGGGCGGGCCGATGGCCGGGCGATTACTCGACGCCGGCTATGCGTTGTCGGTTTACGACATGCAGAGCGAGGCGACGAAACCGCTCGTTGCGCGTGGCGCCCGTCTTGCAAAGTCGCCCGCCGAGGTCGCTTCATCAGCGGATATGGTGCTGACCAGCCTGCCTACGCCTGACATCGTCAAGGCCGTCGCATTGGGACCTGACGGAATCATTGCGGGAAACCGCGCCAGCATCGTGATCGATTTGTCCACCACCGGACCCGGCGCAGCCAAGTTGATCGCGGAAGGATTCAAGCCCAGAAACCTGACGCTGGTCGATGCTCCCGTCAGCGGCGGCGTCAAGGGCGCGGTGAACGGTACGCTCGCCGTCATGGTTTCCTGCCCGAAAGCAACCTATGAGAGGGTCGAGCCGATCCTGAAGAACTTTGGCAAGCTGTTTTATACCGGCGACAAGCCGGGCACGGCGCAGACCGCAAAGCTCGCCAACAATCTGATGGCGGCAGCCGCCCTCGTGATCACGTCGGAAGCGGTTGCAATGGGCGTCAAGGGTGGCGTCGACGCCAAGGTGCTGATCGATATCATCAATGCCGGCAGCGGGCGCAACAGCGCGTCCGAGGACAAGTTCCCCCGCGCGGTGCTTCCCGGCACCTTCGATTTCGGCTTCACCACCGGCCTTTCCTACAAGGACGTACGGCTTTGCGTCGATGAAGCCGAGGCCATGGGCGTTCCGATGGTCTGCGGTTCAGTGGTCCGGCAGATGCTTGCGATTACCAACGCCAAATATGGCCCTTCATCCGACTTCACGTCGATCGCCAAAGTCCTTGAGGAGTGGGCCGGAGTGGAAATGCGCGGCTAGAGTCGGGCAGCCGTCGAGCGAGGGGCGATTGCAATGACAATCGGGTCGATCGGACCAAGCGAGACGTCCCTGGCGCGCGCGTTGGCGCGCGCATCGCTTGCCGTCGATCTCGGCTCTTTCGGTGTCGACGTCATCGCCAAGGCCAAGATCTGCCTGTTGGATTTTCTCTCCTGCGCGTTCGAGGCACGCCATCACGCCTGGAGCCGTCAGGCGATCGGCATCGCCCGCGGGATCGAAAATGGCGCAACCATTATCGGGACCAGCAGACTTTCAACACCGGGCGATGCGGCCTTCGCCAATGCGACGCTGGGCCACGGCCTGGTGCGCGAAGACATGCACGCCGCCAGCATCTGCCACCACGGCGTGGTGCTCTGGCCGACCCTGCTCGCATTGTCGGAACGAACGCCGCTCGCCGGCGCGACATTGCTTGCAGCTGCGATCATCGGCTATGAGGCCGGCGCGCAGATCGGCCGCGCACTCTTTACCGCCGATCTGGCGCGCCTCTATCGCCCGACCGGCCTTGTCGCGCCGCTGGGTGCGGCACTGGCGGGAAGCTATGCCCTCGGTCTCAGCGAAGATGCGGCGACAAGTGCGGTTTCCATTGCCGCCAACACATCGTCCGGCCTGAACGAATGGCCGCATGCCGGCGGCTCCGAAATGTATTTCCATCCGGGTTTTGCGGCCCGCAACGCGATTGCGGCGATCGAACTGGCGGAAGCCGGCGCCTGCGCCTCGGAAACGATCCTTGAAGGTGAGGCCGGGTTGTTCGCCGCTTACCGCCGGGAGCCTGCCCCCGCGGCGATCCGGTTATTTGCCGGCCGCCAGCCGGAAATCATGGCCGTCTACAACAAGCCGGCTCCGGCCTGCAACTTCGCGCAAACCGCCGCGCAGGCGGCATTGCGGGCTGCGCGCGAACTGGCGAAATCGGAGGACATCGAGAGCATTCTGATCCGCGTCCCCGAGGCGGCGGCGCGCTACCCCGGCTGCAATTCCAAAGGACCTTATCGGAATGCGCTGCAGGCCAAGATGAGCATTCCGTTCAGTGTCGCCGCCGTGCTCGCGCGCGGCGCGATCGCAGAAGACAATTATGCGCAGATAGGCGATCCCCAGATTCTTGGTCTCGTCGATCGGACTGACCTGGAATGCGATTCCGGATTCACCGCGGCCTTCCCCGCGCAGCAAGGCGCCGAGGTCGTGGTCGGCCTGCGGAATGGAAACACCATTCGACAGCACCTCGACAATGTCATTGCCGCCACGCCGCAGGAAATCCGTG
>WNFO01004747.1_pt1 | contig 11766 bp, 8 predicted proteins | sample 5400251 | NCBI WGS metagenome assembly WNFO01 (sample SAMN13153354, study PRJNA577476) | soil metagenome | isolation source: 100 cm saprolite under Madrone tree | place: USA:California | collected 2016-06-14
CGATAACCGCCGCGACGGCGGCCGTGGCGCCCGTTGCCGCACCCCCGCCTGCGCCCGCGCCGGTCGAGGTGCCGATCGCGCTTTCCGAGCCGGTCGCGACGCCCGGCGCCAGAGAACCCGGCGCGGCGCCCGCCGAGCCCGCACCGTGGCGCGAGCCGGTGTTGACGAAGGCGTTCCAGGATTGGCCCCTCTGGCAGTGGCTGACCGGCGGCAACACGGTCGTGCGAGTCGGCGTCGTCATCCTCTTCTTCGGCGTCGCGTTCCTGCTCAAGTACGCCCACGAGCGCTTCGACCTGCCCGTCGAGCTGCGACTCGCCGGCGTGGCTGTCGGCGCGCTGGTGCTGCTCGTCATCGGCTGGAGGCTTCGCGAGCGTCGCGCGGGCTACGCGCTCACCCTGCAAGGCGGCGGCATCGGCATCCTCTACCTCGTCATCTTCGCCCGCGTTCCGTCTCTACCATCTCTTGCCTCCCGTGCCGGCCTTCGGGCTGCTGCTCGCGGTGGCCGCGCTCTCGGCGATGATCGCGGTAGTGCAGAACGCTCTGGCGCTCGCGGTGCTCGGCACCTCGGGCGGTTTCCTCGCGCCGATTCTCGCCTCGACGGGCGGCGGGAGCCACGTGATGCGGTTCAGCTACTACGCCGTCTTGAACGCCGGCATCCTGGCCATCGCCTGGTTCAAGGCGTGGCGCGTCCTGAATCTGGTGGGCTTCGCGTTCACGTTTGCGATCGGGACCTTGTGGGGCGTGAACTTCTACCGGCCCGAGCACCTCGCGAGTACCGAGCCGTTCCTGGCGCTCTTCTTCGCCTTCTACCTCGCGATTCCGATTCTCTTCGCGCGGCGCCGCGCATCCGACCTCGAACGGTACGTGGACGGGTCGCTCGTGTTCGGCGTGCCGCTCGTGACGTTCGGGCTCCAGGTCGGGCTGGTGCGCGAGATCGAGTACGGGGCGGCGTGGAGCGCCCTCGCGCTCGGGGCGGTCTATCTCGTGCTGGCGAACGTGGTCTTCGGGAGCCGCGGCGAGACGCTCCGCCTGCTCGCCGAGGCGTTCCTCGCGCTGGGCGTGGTGTTCGGCAGCCTGGCGATCCCCCTCGGGCTCGACGGGCGCTGGACGTCCGCCGCGTGGGCGCTCGAGGGCGCGGCGATCGTCTGGGTCGGCGCGCGGCAGCAGCGGCTTTCCGCGCGCGTCTTCGGCATCGCGTTGCAGTTCCTCGGCGGCGCCGCCTTCCTCGCGGATCAGACGCGGGTCACCGGCTTCCTCTTCCTCGCGAACAGCGCCTACGTCGGCTGCGTGTTCCTCGCGGTCGCCGGCCTGTTCTGCGCCTGGTACCTCGATCGACATCGCCCCGCCCTCACCGAGCCCGAACGGATCGCCGCCGACGTCCTCTTCGGATGGGGGATCGCGTGGTGGGTCGGCGGCGCGCTCGCCGAGATCGATCGACACGTGCCGCAGGCGTATCGCTTTCAGGCGATGCTCGTGTTCCTCACCGCGTCGTGCGCCGCGTTCAGCTGGCTGCACACGCGTATCGCCTGGCGGCTCGCGGGCTATCCGGCGCAAGCGGTGACGCCGCTCATGATCGTCGCGCTGGGCGCGAGCGTCCTGCAGGGCATCGCGCAGGGCAGCGTGCAGGAGAGGCATCCGCTGGCCCATCTCGGCTACATCGGATGGCCGCTCGCGCTCGCGGCGCACTTTTTCCTGCTGCGGCGCCACGAGGCCGCGGGCAGCCGCTATCAATATTGGGCTCACGCGGCGGGCGTGTGGCTCCTCGCCGTGCTCGGCATCTGGGAGATCGCCTGGGGTATCGACCGGCTCGTCGCCGGGCGCGCCGTCTGGCCGATCATCGGCTGGGCGATCGTCCCGGGCGTGCTGCTCACCGTGCTCGCGCTGCGCGGCGCGCGGATCGCATGGCCGGTCGCGGCGCATCGCGACGCGTACCTCTTGGCCGGGTCGGTGCCGCTCGCGGTCTTCCTGGTGCTCTGCGGATTTCTCGTGAACTTCGTCTCGAACGGCGATCCGGCTCCGCTGCCGTTACGTGCCGATTCTCAGCCCGCTCGACCTCGCCGAGATCGGCGCCGTGCTCGCCGTCGGGCTCTGGCTCTTCGAGTCACGGCGGCTCGGACTGCCGCCGATCGCGACGGCGCCGCTCACTCAGGTCTACGGTCTGCTCGCCGCGCTCCTGTTCGTGTGGGCGAACGCCGTGCTCCTGCGGACGCTTCACCACTGGGGCGGAGTGCGGTTCACCCTGGACGCGATGCTACGCTCGGACGTCGTGCAGACGGCCTTCTCGATCCTTTGGACTCTGGTCGCGCTGGCCAGCATGGGCGTCGCCACTCGACGCAGCCTGCGGGCCGCCTGGATCGCCGGCGCGGTGCTGATGGCCGTCGTGGTGGTCAAGCTCTTCATGATCGATCTATCCAACGTCGGCACGATCCAGCGGATCGTGTCGTTCGTCGGCGTCGGCGTTCTGATGCTCGTCCTCGGCTACTTCTCGCCGGTGCCGCCGAGGGCTCCGCGAGAGGCGCGATGAAAGCGCTGATCGCGGCGCTGCTGCTCGTCCCAGCCCTTGCCGCCGCCGAGCAGCCGCGCGACTTCGCGTACGGGATCCCGCTCCGGACCAGCGACCAGGACGCGCTTCAGCAGCTGGAGCTCCCGCGCGCGGTGTACGAAGGCGTCGTGCATCCCGATCTGTCGGATCTTCGGGTCTTCAACGGCGCCGGCGAGGTCGTCGCCCATGCCTTCCGGCCGCGGGTCATCACGACGAAGGAGAAGCCCGGTCCGGTGGCGGCCACCCTGTTTCCGATCCGCAGCGACGAATCGACCGGCGTCGAGGGCGTCGAGCTCCACCTCGAGCGCCGCGGCGATCGCACGGTCGTCGATCTGCGTACGCGCCAGGGCCGGCCCGCGCGCGACGCGAAGCTGGTCGGCTACCTCGCCGACGCGCGCGCGCTCGACAAGCCGATCCGGGCGGTCGTTCTCGAGCTGCCGGCCGCCGCCGATCAGATCTTCGCGCGGGTGACCATCGAAGCCAGCGACGACTTGCGCCAATGGAGCCCGCTCGCGAGCGGCGCTCCGGTCGTCCGGCTGGCGTCCGGCGGCGAGCGCCTCGAGCAGCTCCGGATCGAAGTGTCGCCTCGGCGAGCGAAGTACTTGCGCGTGTCGTGGCCGGGTCGCAGCGGCTCGCTCGAGCTTGCCGGACTCGCGGTCGAGCCAGGCGAGTTGGCCGTCGCCGCGCCCCGCCAGTGGAAGCAGCTCGCCGGAGTGGCCGCGAAGGACAAGCCGGGCGAGTACGAATTCGATCTCGGCGGCCAGTTCCCCGTCGACCGGTTGCGGATCGGGCTGCCGCAGCAGAACACGGTGGCCTCGGTCCAGCTCCTCGTGCGCTCGAAACCGGCCGATCCGTGGCGCCACGTGACGACCGCGACCGCGTATCGGCTGATCCGTGACGGCGACGAGCTGACGAGCGCGGATAGCGAGATCGGCGCGCTCCCCGATCGGTACTGGCTCGCGCGAGTCGATCAGCGCGGCGGCGGAATCGGCGGCGGGCCGCTGGCGCTCAGCGCAGGCTGGGTGCCGCATCGCCTCGTGTTCGCCTCGCGTGGTCAAGGGCCGTTCCAGCTCGCGTACGGCAGCCGCGACGCGAAGTCGACCGCGTTTCCGATCGCGACCCTGGTGCCCGGGTACCGGGACGAGGAGGAGGCCCAACCCCGCATCGTCATCGGAGCGGCTCAGACGGCTGCGGAGCCTCGACGGCTCGGCGGCGAAGCGGTCACTCGCGAGCGGGTGGACTGGAAGCGGTGGACCCTCTGGGGAAGCCTCGTGCTCGGTGTCGTCGTGCTCGGCTGGATGGCGCTCAGGTTGGGTCGCCAGATGTCCCGACCCGCGTAGTCGCGCTCGCGCTCACGCGATTGCCGCGCTCCGATGCGCTCTTGTCTTTCGGGCACCGCACGTCTTGATATACAGTGACGGGCGTCGACGTCGGGATGGGGAGAGTTGAGCCGTGTCGCGCAATTCGAGCCTCGTCTCTCCGGGCGGACCCGTCGAACTGCGAGGCGAGGTGACCATGGACGGAATCGGTCGGCGCGAAGAGATTCGAGTTCCCGGGATGCCCGAGCCCATCAGCCACTTCACCAACGTCGTCCGCGCCGGCCGCCTCGTGTTCGTCTCGGGGTGCGTGGCCTCCGACGCCCAGGGGCGCACCGTCGGCGGCAACGACGCGACCGCCCAGGCCCGGCAGGTTCACGAAAATCTGAAGACGTGCCTCGCGGCCGCCGGCGCGACGTTCGCCGACGTGTGCAAGGTCACGGTGTTCCTCAAGAACATCGCCGATCGCGAGAAAGTCAACGTCGCGCGCAAGGAATATTTCGGTCCTCACCGTCCTGCCAGCACGCTCGTCGAGATCTCGCGCCTGGTCCGAGACGACCTGCTCGTCGAGATCGAGGCGATCGCGGTCTTGCCCGAGTAGCAGGTGGCCGACACCGAGTCCCTGTGCGAGCGGGCCCACGTGTGGGCCAGGCAGGGCCGGTACCGCGAGGCCGAGGCGGCATACCGTGAGGCGGTCCGGTCCGACCCGGGCCGGCTGAGGGCGTATCTCGGGCTCGGATTGGTCCTGCGCCGGCAGCGCCGGTCGGTCGAGGCCGAGGCGGTCTTCAAGCAGGCGATCCTCCTCAAGCCTGACGGCGCCTCGGCGCATCTCGAGCTCGGCGGCGCGCTCTTCGAGCAGACCCGGTACGCCGAAGCGGCCGCGGCGTTCCGCGAGGTGATCCGGCTCAGGCCCGACTCGCCGCAGGCGTACGTGAGCCTCGGCCTGGCGCTCACCCGTCGGGGCGACTACGCGGGCGCCGAGTCCGCGTTTCGCGACGCGCTCACCCTGAAGCCGAACGACGCGACCGCGCGCACCAACCTGGCGACGGTGCTGCGCCGCCAGCGCAAGGTGACAGCCGCCGAGGTCGTCCACCGCGAGGCACTCGTGCGCGATACGGCGCCCACCACCGCGCGACGCGATCTGGCTGACACCCTCTACGAGCAGGCGCGGTACGCCGAGTCGGCGGCGGCCTACCGCGAGGCGCTCGTCCTCACGCCGAGCGACGCGAAGACGTGGCGGGGTCTCGCCCTGTCGCTCGAGCGTCAGGGCCGGCTGGCCGAAGCGACCAGTGCCTATCGCGACGCGATCCGGCTGCGGCCGGATGACGCCGATCTGCGCGAGCGGCTCGGCGCGGTGCTGCGGCGCCGGCACCGCGACGTCGAGGCCGCGGCCGCGTTCCGCGAATCCCTTCGCCTCCGGCCCGACGCTGCGCGCGCGCATCATCATCTGGCGGTCACGCTCGAGCGCCTCGGCCGCTACGACGACGCGGCGGCCGCGTTCCGCGAGGCGATCCGACTGCGCCCGACCTATCTGCACGCGCACCTCGGCCTGGCCGCGACCTTGCGCCGGCAGGGTCGCTGGGCGGAGGAGGCGGCGGCGTACGCCGATGCCCTGGCCGTCAGCCCCGACGACGCCGACCTCCATGGTGGGCGTGGCCTGGCGCTCGGCGCCCTCGGTGACTACGCCGAGGCCGCGGCGTCGTTCCGGCGCGCGCTGGCCCTCAGACCGGCCGACGCCGACCTGCACTACGAGCTCGGGGTCGCGCTCGGACGCCAGGGTCGGCACGCGGAGGCCGAGGTCGCATTGCGCTCGGCGATCCGGCTGCGGCCCGACTCGGTGAAGGCCCGCGCGAACCTGGCGCTTGGTCTGGGCCGCCAGGGCAAGCACCTCGAGGCCGAGTCGTCCTACCGCGAGGCGCTGGCGCTGCGGCCGAACCACGCCACCCTCTGGCGCGGCCTCGGCGTCTCGCTCTACTGGCAGGGGCGCTACGCCGAGGCCGAGGCCGCCTTTCGCGATGCGGTGCGCATCAAGCCCGAGTACGCACGGGCGCACGGCGACCTCGGGGAGATGCTGGCCGAGCAGCATCGCTACCGCGAGTCGGAGGCGGCCTATCGCGCCGTCATCCGAATTACTCCTGATGCTCCGGGTCCCCACACCGCGCTCGCCGGGGTGTTGCTGGCGCAGCGCCGTTACGCCGACGCTGCGGCCGAGTGCCGCGAGGCGATCCGGCTCAACTTCGATGAGCCGCGCGCGCACATCAATCTGTGGGATTCCCTCGAGCTCCTGGGGAGCTACGACGAGCTGGAAGCGGCGGCGCGCGCCGTCATCGAGCGCAGGCCCGACCACGCCGACGCCCACGCGCGGCTGGGACGCGCCCTCTTCGCCCGGGGGCGTTACGTTGACGCCGCGGCCGCCTACCGGACGGCGGTCGACCTGCATCCCGAGGTCGCGCGCTTCCGCGACGGGCTCGCGGCGGCGCTATCGAAGGTCGAGTAGCCGGCGGAACTCCTCGAGATCGCCGGGCGGGACGTCGGCCCGTTGCCGCACGGTCTCGTGGACGTGAGCGGGGTTGTCCTCGATCGCGCGACTGGCCTTGGCGAAGAGCTTGACCAGCCGCTTTGCTTCCTTCTCCGCCTTCGCCGTCGCGACCGAGCCGGCGAGCATTCCGGCCAGGGCGATGACCCGGCTGTCGAGCTTCACGAAGCCGGTCACGGCCGGCGAGATCAGGCTGCGCTGGTTGGCGGTCGGGCTCAGGGCGTACTCGATGACCACCACCGCCTGGCCGCGGATGCTCGGGAGTAGCCCCGACTGGTACTGGCCGTGCGCGTATGCCACGCGCGTGCCGCTGGCCGAGTAAACGACCGAGAACTGACCGACCACGCCCCAGCCGTCGTCGAGCCAGAGGCCGCCTTCGGGCCCGCGCCAGATCCGATAGCGGGCGAGCTTCAACGCCCTGGTGACGTGAGTCGCGAACTCCGGATGATCCAGCAGGAACTCGAACACGTCCGGGCGCGCGACGAACGGCTCGCCGGCCGCCCGGGCGCTGACCGAGGCCGCTTCGGCAACCTCCTGGAGCCTCGCGCGCTCGCCAGCAGGGATCTGAGCCGGAAGTGTGGGCGATGGCTTTGCGGCGAGTGCACTCGAGACGAGCAGGACGATCGCGATACCGGCAACGGCGCACGTCGATCGGCGGCGGTGCCTGGACAACACGACCGGGCCATTATACCCTCGCCCCTACCAATCGAATCCGCCCCGAGCTTGCGGCGCCCTGTCCGGGGCGCGGGGGGCAGCATGTACCAGTACCTCTACGCGATCGCCGACCGGCTCCCGGCGGCGTGGCGTCCGCCGGACGCGAGCGTCGGGGGCCCGGTCGAGCTACGGCGCCTGGGCGATCTGATGGTCCTCGTGAGCAAACTCGAGCGCCCGCCGGAGGCCAACGCGCGGACCCTGGCGCTTCATCACGACGTCGTCGCCTCCACCCTGGATGCCTCCGCGACGGTGCCGTTCCGGTTCGGCATGGTCGTGGCCGCCGCCGACCTCGATGCCTGGCTCGCCGCTCACGCGCCGCTCGTCAACACGACGCTCGCCCAGCTGCGGGGATGCGTGGAAATGAACGTCAAGCTCCTGCGCCTGCACTGCGGGCACTCGATCGATCGGACCTGCCGCGAGTGCGCCGACGGCGCGCCCGGGGTCGTCCAGCTCCGCGAGCTGGCCGAGCGCCTGGTGACACAAGCCGGGGTCGAGCGCTGGCGCTACCGGTCGCCCGGCGGCGGCAGCAACGTCGCGGGCTCGGTCGCCTTCCTGGTCGCGCGCGCTGAAGTCGATGGGTTTCTCGCGCGGATCGCGCCGATCGCTTCGCGTGCCGCCGGGATCGCCGTCGTGCCGACCGGGCCGTGGCCCCCGTATTCCTTCGTTCCGAACTTCGACCGTTTCCCGCGGGCCCAGCTCGGAGAGCCCGAGCGCCGGCTCGGCCGGCCGGTGTGATTCGGCGCGTTCCCGACGTGCCTGTTCACCCGCTTGCCCCGACCAGGGCTGTGGGATAGGCTTACCGCCACCTTTAGGAGGACCGATGCAGCGACTCCGGCGCGCCGCAGTCGAGCAGCTGATGGACGGGCGGCCAGACACGACGCTGGAAGCCGCGCTCGAGGTCTTCGAGGTCTTCGCCAGCGGCTCGCTCACGGACGAGGTCTACATCCTGGACGACGTCGCCGGCAAGCGCATCGCGATCGCTCCGAGCACGCTCAAAGACAAGTATCGGCGGGGGTGATCCATGGCCATCATCGTGGTCTCGCATCAGATGGGAGCGGGCGGCCCGGAGATCGGCATGTCGGTGGCGCAGCGACTCGGGTATCGCTACGTGAACCAGGAGCTGCTGCTCGACGCGGCCCGCCGCTACGGGCTCGCGGAAGACAAGCTCTCACACCTCGATGAGTCGAAGCCGACCCTGTTCGAGCGCTTCGACACCGAGACGCGCCATCACATCACCGTACTGCAGACGACCTGTCTCGAGTTCGCCGAGGACGACAACTGCGTCTTGATGCGCGGCGGCGGCCAGTGGCTGCTGCGCGGCGTACCGCACGTGCTCCGGGCCAGGGTCATCGCCCCGTTCGAGCATCGCGTGAAGCAGTGGGTCAAGCGCACCGCCGAGATGACGGGCGAGACGCCCAACTATCGCGCGGCCGCCGAGCTGGTGCGCCGCGACGACCTCGAGAAGTCGGGGAGAATGCGCTATCTCTACGAGGTCGACATCGCCGACCCCACGCTCTACGAGCTGACCGTGAACACCGAGAAGATGAAAAACGACGCGGTGGTCGCGGTCCTCGAGGCGCTCGTGCGCCGTCCCGACATGGCCACGACCGACGCCGGCCGTCAGATGGTCGCGTCGCGGGCTCTGGCCTCGCGAGTGCAGGTCGCGCTGGCCACGCACCCGGAGACGCGGCGCTACCGGATCACGGTCGAGGCTCATGGCGGCGTCGTGACCTTGGAGGGAACGGCGGCGCTCGAGCGCGCGGTCGAAGTCGCGCGCTCGGTGTCCGGCGTGCGCGAGGTTAAAACCCAACAAGTCGAGATCCCACCGATTCCTCCCTTCGTCGCTTAGCTCCGAGGCTGGGGCCGGGCGACGCGGGTCCGGGAGTCTCTCGCGACCTGACTGCACTCACGCGCGAGGCGATCCAGCTTTTGTGCGTTTCGTCGTGTCTACGCTGCCTACACAGGTCGCGAGAGACTCCCCCCGGACCCGCGTCGCCCGGCCCCAGTCTGCCGTGTGTGGCGACGAGGCGAGATCTGCCGACCCGATTTGTTGCTTTGAGGCTTAGCTTTCAGGTTTCGCTACGCGGGCTCGCGGGCTTGTCGCGCGAGGCTTAGCTAGTTTGGTTGCGGTGGGCTTCGCCAGCTGCGGATCGCGAGCTTGCTGGCTGGGGCTTGGCGGGGTGCGGGGGCGGCTTCAGCGCTCGCGGGACGGGGTCGGGCGGTCGGGGGTGACGCGGTCGGGGGCTTCGGCGACGCGGAGCTGGACGGTGCGTCGCTCGCGGTTGCGGACGATCTCGAGCTTGACGGTTTTCCCGACGTCGGCGTCGGCCGAGAGCCGCTGCAGCTGACGGTAATCTTCGACGGGCACTCCCTCGAACGTCACGACGACGTCGTTCTTCTCGATGCCGGCGGCCGCCGCGGGACCGCCGGGGTAGACCCGCGCCACGACCGCGCCACGCGCCTCGCGTAACCCGAACGACTGCGCCAGCTCGGTCGTCAAGGGCTCCATCGCGATACCGATCCATCCGCGGGTCACCTTGCCGCGGGCCATCAGCTGCGCTGTGATGCGCTTGACCGTGTTGGCGGGAATCGCAAAGCCGATGCCCTGGGCGGCGGCCACGATGGCGGTGTTGATCCCGATGACCTCGCCGCGCAGATTCACGAGCGGTCCGCCGGAGTTTCCCGGATTGATCGACGCATCGGTCTGGATGAAGTTCTCGTACGTGGCGATCCCGACGTCGCCGCGTCCGGTCGCGCTCACGACGCCGACCGTGACGGTGTTGTCGAGCCCGAAGGGGTTGCCGATCGCGATCGCCCATTCGCCGACCCGAAGTGCGTCGGAGTCTCCCAGGGCTGCCACCGCCACGGGCTCGTCCGGTTCGAACTGGATCACCGCCAGGTCTGTCGTCACGTCAGTGCCGACGATCTTGCCCCGATATTCCCGCTTCGAGGCCAGGCGCAGCACCACGCCGTCGGCGCCCAGGACGACGTGGTTGTTGGTCAAGATGTAGCCGCGCTTGTCGATGATGACGCCGGAGCCGAGGGCGCGCTGTTGGAACTCCTCGCGCGGCCGAGGGCCGCGCGGTCCAAAGAACTGATCGAAAAAGTCCTTCAGCAGCGGGTCGTCCGCGAACGGACCTGGCATCACCGCTGGGCGTCGGCGCTTGGCGACCTGGACTGGGCTGATGTGGACGACGGCGGGCCGGACGTGCTCGGCGACGCTCACGAAGGCCGACTGGAGCGCCTCGGCCGCGTTCGTCGCCTGGACCGGCGCCGCCGGGGCCCGGGTCGACCGGGAAAGGAGTAGGGCATGGATCCAGAAGCCTGCGCCGAGAAAAGCGAAAAGCACACAGACCGCAAGGGCGATGCGGACGGCTCTAGGGACCATCAGGGATGCCTCTGGGCTTGGATCGCCGCTCTCGCCGAATAGCGTAGCGGATCGTACCCGGCGGCCCCTCCAGTGTCAAGGAAACTATTGCAAAACTACGCATTTTCCTTGACCTCGCCAATTCCGAAAAGAGACAATACTTTCTAATTTCTATTTGGTGTCGTGGACGACCGATGAAGGCCGGTAGTCTGCGCAGGTTGGTCAGCCTGCTTCTTTTGGTGTCCCTACTTGCGCCCGGCCCGGGGTTCGCTCAAATTCCAAGCACTTCCCAGCAACCACAACCCCCCGCGCCCGCCATCCGGGTGACCCCCAGCCCGCCGCCGGCATCGTCTGCGTCACGAGGGGTGACACCTGGGCCCGACTATCGGCTCGCTCCCGGCGACCTGCTGGACGTGCAGATCGCGGGCCGTCTCGAAGTGATCCGCCAGCAAGCGGTCGTCGATTTCGAGGGCGTGATCAACGTGCCACCACTCGGCGCCATCCCGGTCGGGGGGCTGACATTGCTCGAGGCGCACCGTCGGGTGGCCGAGCGCGCGCGCGACGTGTTCCGATTCGCCGACGCAACCCTCACCGTCGCGGCGCCGCGCTCGTTCGAGGTGACCGTGTCGGGGGAAGTCGAGCGCCCGGGTACCCTCCAGGCGACCGCGACCCGTCGCGTGTACGACGTCGTCCTCGAAACCGGCGGCATCACCCCGCGCGGGAGCACGCGTAACATCACGCTCGTGCGCCGAGGCGGCGAGCGGCGTATCGACCTTCTCGCCTTCCAGCTGCGCGGTGATCTCGCGCAGAACCCGTTCGTCGAGGAAGGGCTGCGAATCCACGTGCCCCCGCGCTCGGGCTCCGTCACGCTCTCGGGCGCGGTGCGCCGGCCCGGCGAGTACGAGATCGGATCGACGCCGTCATTGCGCGAGCTCCTGGACTTGGTGGGCGGGCTGAGCCCGTCGGCGACCCTCGGCGACGCCCGCCTGACGCGCGTCGGCTCCGGGGACCGCAAGGAAGCGATGTCGCTCGATCTGCGCACGGCGCTCACGCCGCCCGCGGACGTCATGCTGCGGCCGGGCGACGCGATCTACGTGCCGGCGATCTCCGCGTTGCAGGACGTCGTCGAGGTCCGCGGCGCGTTCAACGGCACCGCCGAGAGCACCAAGGCGACGGTCGCCGGCAAGTCGACGATCCTCCAGCGCTTCGAGCTGGCGCAGGGCGAGCGCGTGCGTGACGTCCTCGACCGGGCGGGCGGCGCTGCCGCGTACGCGGACCTGCGCCTGGCGCT
>WNFO01004748.1_pt1 | contig 11765 bp, 13 predicted proteins | sample 5400251 | NCBI WGS metagenome assembly WNFO01 (sample SAMN13153354, study PRJNA577476) | soil metagenome | isolation source: 100 cm saprolite under Madrone tree | place: USA:California | collected 2016-06-14
ACCTGCCCGCGCCAGGGGGAGGCTATATCGCCAAGGATGTGCCTGAAGATGCGGAGATCGTGACGCGCGGCGCGCAATTGCTTCTGTCCGAGGAATTCCGTGCGCAGATCCAGGTCGAGGACTAGCAGTGAGCCCCGCTTTCCCCTCTGGTCCGCAGACGGCGCTCGTCAGGTTCGCGATCCGCTTCCGCGGTATTGTCGCCGCCCTCGCCTGCGTTCTGGTCGCCTATGGCGTCTACGCGCTCGGCCGTGCCAAATACGACGTGTTTCCGGAGTTTGCGCCGCCCCAGGTCAGCATCCAGACCGAAGCCGTCGGGCTGACGCCCGAGCAGGTCGAGGTCCTCGTCACCCGTCCCATCGAGAACGCCATCAGCGGCGTGCCCGGCGTGCGGACGCTGCGCTCCACGTCGATCCAGGGACTGTCAGTGGTGACGGTCTTTTTCGATTCGTCGAGCGACATCTATCGCGACCGGCAAGTTGTCGCGGAGCGGTTGGCGGCCGCAACCCAGCAGCTCCCGCAAGGGTTACAGCCGCCCGTCATGACGCCGCTCACATCGTCAACCAGCCGAATGCTGGTGGTCGGCCTGACATCCGAGACGCGCTCGCTGATGGAGCTGCGCACGGTCGCCGACTGGACGGTCCGCTTGCGCCTTCTCGCCGTTCCCGGCGTCGCTAACGTCACCGTGTTCGGGGGCGAGAAGCGTTCGATCCAGGTCCAGGTGCATCCCGACGAACTCATCCGATACGGCCTGACGCTTAACGATGTTCTCATCGCAGCGCGCCGGTCGACCGGCGTGCGCGGCGCGGGCTTCGTCGACACCAGGAATCAGCGGATCGTGTTCCAGACGGAGGGACAATCGCTCAAACCGGACGCCATTGCCCGGACGGTCCTCTTCAGCAGGGGAGCCGCGAGCGTCACGTTGGGGAATGTGGCCGATGTCGTTGACGCGCCTGAACCGCCGATCGGCGGTGCCGCGGTCCAAGGTAGCCGCGGCGTCATCCTCAATCTGGCGGAACAATATGCTGCCGACACGCTCCAGGTCACGGAGAATGTGGAAGCGGCATTAGAGGAGCTGCGGCCGGGTCTTGAGGCGGACGGCATCACGATCCACGCCGATCTCTTCCGTCCGGCCAATTTCATCAACACCGCAACCAGAAATGTCCGGGATTCGCTGGTCCTGGGCGGCATTCTTGTGATCGTGGTCTTGTTCCTCTTCCTGTTCGACCTGCGAACAGCCGCGATTTCCTGCACCGCCATTCCGCTTTCGCTCCTCGCCGCGACCTTGGTCCTTGAGCGCATGGGCGCCTCGCTCAACACGATGACGCTTGGTGGCCTAGCCATTGCGATTGGCGTCGTCGTCGATGATGCGGTGATCGATGTCGAGAATATCGTCCGCCGCCTGCGGGAGAACAGGAGATCATCCGAGCCGCGGCCGTTCGCGCGGGTCGTCCTTGATGCGACGCTCGAGGTTCGCAGCGCCGTCGTCTATGCAACCTTCGCCGTTATTCTGGTCGTGCTGCCGGTGATGACATTGTCCGGAACCGTCGGACGCCTGTTTGCGCCATTAGGGCTCGCCTACACCATGGCGGTCTTGGCATCGCTTATTGTCGCGCTTACGGTGACGCCGGCCCTCTCGATGGCGCTCCTTCCGGGCCGGGTCCCCGCGCAGGATCCACCTGTGATCCGATGGATGCGCGCCGGCTATCAGGCCCTGTTGCGTCGGCTCGCGGATCGGCCTCGCACACTCATCGTCGCCGCCACCATGTTGACGATGGGCGGATGCGCTGCGCTGCCGTTTTTTGGCCGTGGGCTCATCCCCGAGCTGAAGGAGGGGCACTTCGTCGTCCACATGTCGGCGGTGCCCGGCACGTCCATCGAGGAATCGCTGCGCGTCGGCGCCCATATCGCCGAGGCGTTGCGGCAGTTGCCCGAGGTGCGTTCGGTTGCACAGCGTGCGGGGCGGGCGGAGGAGTCCGAGGACACCTGGGGTCCGCACTACAGCGAGCTCGAAGTCGACTTGAAATCGGGGTTGTCGGGAGACGACGCCGAAAAGGCGCAATCAGATATCCGCCGGACATTCGCGGGCTTCGTCGGCGTGAGCGCCGCAGTCATGACTTTTCTGACCGAGCGCATCGAGGAGACGCTCTCCGGTTACACCGCGGCCGTTGTGGTCAACGTCTTCGGCAACGACCTCGATCTCCTCGATCACAAGGCGCAGGAAATTGCCCAGGCATTGAATGAGATTCCTGCAGCGACCGATGTTCAGGTCCAGTCGCCGCCTGGCCTGCCGCAGCTCACGATCCGCCTCCGGAACCCCGATCTGGAGCGTTGGGGTTTTGATGCCGTCGAGGTGCTCGAACTGATCCGCGCCGCCTATCAGGGCGACGTCGTCGGGCAGACTTACGACGGCAATCAGGTCTTCGACGTCATGACGATCCTCGACGCCGCCAGCCGGGACAACATCACCAAAGTCGGCGACTTGCCATTGCGCAGTCCGGGCGGTGCTTACGTCTCGCTCAGGCAGATCGCGGACATTTACCAGAGTTCGGGGCGCTACCAGGTTCTGCACGAGGGAGCGCGCCGAGTGCAGACCGTGACCGCCAACGTCACCGGCGCCGATGTGGTTTCCTTTGTTCGTGCGGCAAAGGCCATGATCGGCTCCAAGGTTCAAATGCCCTCCGGAACGTACATCCAGTTCGCCGGCGCCGCGGAAGCACAATCGCGGTCCCAGCGCGATCTCATCGTCAATTCGCTGATCGCCGCAGTTGGCATCGTCCTTTTGCTGTCGGTCGTCACCCGGAATTGGCGCAACCTGCTGCTGGTGCTGGCGAACCTGCCGTTCGCTCTGGTGGGTGGCGTGCTGGCGGTGTTCGCCACCGGCGGGCTTTTGACCCTGGGCGGCATGGTCGGATTCATCACGCTGTTCGGCATAAGCCTGCGTAATTCGATTCTGATGATCGCGCATTACGAGCATCTTGTCGAAGTCGAGGGCAGGCAGTGGGGATTGGAGGCCGCCATCGCGGGAGCGGCCGATCGATTAACTCCCATCCTCATGACCACGATCGTGACCGGGCTCGGCATCCTGCCGCTCGCGATCGGCATGAACGAGCCCGGCCGTGAAATTCAGGGACCGATGGCAATCGTCATCCTGGGCGGCCTTCTGACGTCCATGGCCCTGAACCTGCTCGTGTTGCCGACGCTGGCACTGCGCTACGGGCGATTCGAACGGCCGCCGGAGGAATTCGCCTCGCTCGACCCTATCTCGTAAATCCAAGGCCGCTGAGTGAGGAGCGTTCAGATAAGGCAAGGGATCGCGCCGGTATCATCCCAGCACCGCAGGGCTTATTTCCGGTTGTGCCCTGACTTGGTCAGGTCTTGCCCTCCCGCCGAAGCCGCTTGTACAGCGCCTCGACGGCGTCAGCGAAATTCGCAGAGGTGTTTTCTGCGCAGTAATCCCGCAGAAAATGCAATTGATTGATCATGTCAAAGGTTGGGGGATTAAGATCGAGACCCTGGTCGACACCTGGCGGCCTACCCACCAAAATACCACTCATGTAGCCCTGACCCCACGCCAAATAGTCTCTCTGGACAGAGGGGTTCAACCTAATATCTTCGTTAAATTGCCGGCAGGTGCTTGCGCCCAAGCCAACGATTCTGGCCGCTTGAGGTTCTGCTCGAACTTCGCGTCGACCGTCCCCCGCGATCAGAACGATTGAGGATGCCATGAACACGAGGAGTAATCGGAGCAGCTCGTGGTCGAGAGTACGGCCGAAGATTTGATCTATCGGTTTTGACCCATCGCGGTCCAGGTCCACTGCCTTCATCACCCCAAGCCATCTCTGTTTTTGAGGACCGACATGGTTCGACCGAAGCGCATTCATCTCTTTCAGGCGGATCGCTGGTGGCGTCGCTAGGCAGCATGTAGGTGCCTCCAGCTCCGCTTCGGCGTTGAAAGCAGACATATTGCAAAGGATACATCAACGTTGCCTTTTGGCCCATCGCGTCATTTCGTTGCTGCGCAGCAACCGCGTCGATTTGGGAGCAAAGATCAACGTCGATGCGTCACGCCACCGGGTTTATGAGTACACGGCCTTAAGTTGAACAATGGTTGCCTTGTGTATTGGTACACGTTGTGTGAGAGCCCCTCCCGCCGAGGCCGCTTTCGGCGAGAAGGACAGTATGTTTTCAAGCGGGATCAGCGTCGAAGAGGTCGAATCTGGCCCTTTCGGACGTCGCGCCATGTCCGAGTTGAGTCCGTAATGCACAGCAAAGCGGACCTTGATAAGCCGTTCTGATCATGCCGCTGCAGCGCGGTCCTCTTTGTCGGCCCCGCGAGCGACAATCTTGAGCGCATCATCAGGCAATGGTCGCTGCAACGATTTCGCTTCGTCCCACGGCGCGCGCATCCAGACGTCGCATTCCTCTTGCGTTGTCAGGATCACCGGCATGGCTTTGGGATGGATCGGCTCGACTATCGCGTTCGGCGCGGTCGTCAAGAAGCCGTAGACTAGGTGAGGGCCGGGGATCGGCTTTGACTTGGTGCCGCGGTCGCCCCTGAATTCGGTCCAAATCCCACCGAAGGCAAACAGCGGTCGGTCGTCATTCAGTGCGAACCAAACGACGTCCTTCTTTTTCGTTTCCGGGTTTGGCTCCGGCGCGTATTCCGCGAAGCTGTTTGCCGGGACCAAGCAACGATTTTCTGGCTTCAACCAACCGCGCCAGTGAGGCGAGGTGGTGTTGCGAATATTGGTGACGGGAAAACCTCCGGCGCGCGGCGGCGGCGGCATGCCCCAGCGCATCATGATCAGCTCGCGGTCGGTGCCGGCATTACGCACCACGGGTGCCGGATAGTCAGGGAAGACCCCTGGCATCGGCGGCAGGTTGCCGACGTAACGGTTCATTACGCGGAACAAGGCGGCGATGGCGGCTTGGTTTGTGGTAATGGAATACAAGTTATGCCGACGTCGGCATAACAGAGAGCGTTTTTAGCCCGGCGGCGCGGCCACTGCGGCGCGGTTGCGCACGAGATTCTGATCCGCGCCGGTGGGCTAAAAACGTGTTGGACTAAACCGCCGGGCACGCCGGTGCCACGGCTAAACCGCCGCGCACACCGGTGCCACGGCTATGGGCATTGCAGCCCGGCGAGCAGTTGCGGCGACCTGAGAAGGCAGCCGCGAATAAAGAAAAACGAGAGATTTGAGCCGATGCGGTGATTGCGTGCAATGCAATGACAACAGGCAAGAGCAACAAAACTGCCTTGGAAATGAGATGTGGAGCTGCATGCGGCAAAATCGTCCTGTTCGCGTGATCGCGCGGTGTCGGTCGATACGTGATGGTGAGTTGCCGCTGTTGATGGTCATGACGTATCCGCGAACGGCGCACGACTGGAGGTGCATTCGAAAATGTCGATGACCACCATGGTGCCACAGCGACACAGCGGACATGTTCTCAGAGAGATGCCCGTAAGTGCCTCATATCGATCTCTGTAGTCGGTGTTGGCTTCGTGGGTGGCCTTGGGCGGCGGCATTTGCATGAGCTGCTGGCACAGAGCGAGCTTCTCAGCCCGGTAGCGATTGGCGAGGAAGCCGAAATAGCGAATACGTCGGAATCCGTCGGGAAGTACGTGAAGCAGGAACCGACGAATGAATTCGTCAGCGCCAAGCGTCATCGTCTTCTGACGGTTGCCATCGCGATAATCCTTCCAGCGAAACTGAACCTTGCCGTCATTGGTATCGAGCAGACGGTTGTTGGTGATGGCGATGCGGTGCGTGTATCGTGCGACATACTTGAGGACCTCTTCAGGTCCGGCGAAGGGTTTCTTCGCGTAGACCACCCAGTCCTTTTTTCGGATGGGAGCAAGGTAACGCAAGAAGGCATCTCGCATCCGAAGTGGGTCCAGGGAGGAAAAGAACTTCAGGTCGCCGGCATCGAAGGCTTGCTGGAGATGTTCGAGGAACAGTCGACGAAACAGACGCGCCAGCACAGAAACGGGCAAGAAGAAATTAGGCCGGCAGGAAACCCACCGCGTACCATCCGGGGAAATGCCGCCACCCGGAACCACGCAATGCAGATGCGGATGGTGAGAAAGAGCCTGGCCCCAGGTATGGAGCACCGCGAAGAATCCGATCTGCGCACCCAGATGCTTGGGGTCAGCCGCAATGGTGCGCAATGCCTCGGCGGTAGCCCGGAACAGAATGTTGTAGACGCTCTCCTTGTTTTGGAGGGCAAGGGCGGCGATGGGCTGCGGTACAGTGAAGACGACGTGAAAATACTGGGTATCGAGAAGCTCGGATCGACGGTCTTCCAGCCACTGGGCGCGCGCCAGCGATTGGCATTTTGGGCAGTGGCGGTCTCGACAACTGTTGTAGCAGATGCGCTGGTGGTCACAGCGATCGCAGCGCTCGACATGACCACCAAGTGCTGCCGTGCGGCACAGTTCGATCGCGCTCATGACGCGACGCTGTGCAGTGCATAGCGAGGCGCCATAGCTCTCACGATAGGCTGCGCCGTAGCGGCGAAATATGTCCGCCACTTCCGGCCCCGAGCGGGCCATCAGCCTGAAAATCAGAAGTGGTTTGGTGGTGCCGGCCGCGGCTCAGCGGGAGCCGGCCGCGGCAACAGGTCCAGAGGGCTCGATGTCGCGCAGACCTTGTTGGTAGCGATGCGCAAGTACTTGGCCGTGGTGGCGAGGCTGCGATGACCAAGAAGGAGTTGAATGGTCCGCAGATCGGTGCCAGATTCGAGGAGATGCACGGCGAAAGCGTGCCGAAGCGAATGTGGCGTTACAGGTTTTGAGAGATCAGCCAAACGATGCGCCTTCTGGCAGGCGGCTTCAACGGCGTCCTTCGTGATCGGCCGATCGTCATGAATGCCTGGGAACAGCCATTGCTTCGGGCGAGCGGCTCTCCAATAGCTGCGCAGACTCTCTAGCAGCAGGGGCGACAGCATCACGTACCGATCTTTGCGGCCTTTACCCTGCTCGACGTGAACAACCATCCGGGCACTGTCGATGGCGGCGGCCTTCAGGCGAACGGCTTCCGAAATGCGCAAGCCTGCCGCGTAGCAAGTGGTCAGGATCACCCGATGCTTGCGGCAATCCACGCAGTTGAGGAAATGCACAACTTCCTCAGGGCTCAAGACGACCGGTAGCTTCTGTGGCTTCTTCGGAAGGGGGATGTCTTCTCCGAAGGTCCATTCTTTCTTGAGCGTAACCCTGTAAAGGAAACGAAGCGCCGCAACAGCTGTATGAATCGAGTTGGGCGCCAGCTTCTTCTCGTTCGTGAGGTAGATCTGATAGGTCCGGATGTGCTCGGGGGTCAATGCATCTGGAGACGTGCGGAAGTAACGTGCAAACAGCGAGACCTGCTGGAGATACGATGCCTGCGTATGCGGCGATAGATTCCGCACCTGCATGTCGTCGGTCATCCGTTGTCGAAGAACAGTCATGGGAAGCTCCCTTGCGATACGAAAGCGCTGCAAGCAGCGCCTCTACCGTGCCGCAATCGAACTTCGTCAGGAATGTAGAAAGATCAGATGGTGGCACCGAACCTTGCCACGAGTCATTCCGCGAACCGCATAGATGTACGCTTTACGGGTATTCGGCGACATGTTGCGGAGCGTGATGTCGTCAATCATGCGCATCCGCCGCGGAGACACGGGCTTCGTCATGGAGCACTCCTGTCCTTGGATACACGAAGAATGCAGCCCCCGCAGACAGGAAGGCGCGCTTGCGACACCGACTTCCCCGACCGATTGCTGGCTAAGGGTCCGAAAACAGATAATTTTCCGACATTCAAGGAATGGCTCTGTTGAGCCATGTTCCCTATCATCGCTGATCGGCAGCTCTTTGATTCGCCCGCTTAAGATGGATGGCGCTGATGCTCGATCATCCCAAAAAGACCGCCCAGCTTCTCGGCGTGCTTAAGGCCGCGGCGCCATTCGAAGTAGAATTGACGCCGTCACTAATTGAACATCTCCGAGCCGAAAATGTCATCGAGGTCGACCGGAAGCGCCACGTCGTCTCGGACCTGTCGTACGCCGGTGACGAGGGTGGCATTATGTGCCATTTGTCCCGCTCGCAAGAGGAAGGAAGAGCACTCGTTGTATCTTTGACCCATGTGCGGGTGCCGCGTTCGATGCCACTCGCAGCAGCCGTCCTTGATTATCAAAAGCACCGCATGAAGAAGATCAAGAAGCAGGGCTGGAGGTAGCAAGAAATGGCGCATGCAATTATCCGAGGGCGGAATGGTCGCCGACACGAAGTAGACTTTCAAGACTCGCCGGTACGGGTCGAAATTTATGCCAGCGAGGAGACTATCGAGATTTTTGTGGAGGCAGACTTCGAAACGCACGCGGAAGAACGGCGACGTTTTGCCATAATCAATATCCCACGCCACTTATTCAGTGAGGCTACTGCTGCGGCAGCGCGACGCGCGGCAACAAAGGATCGTTGATACCGCAGGCTTTGCGCCGCTTTCCTATCGTGGCCATGCCACATGCTCCCTACCGCGGCAGCGGTTTAGTGCAATACAAGTTATGCCGACGTCGGCATAATCTCTATTCGATCACCACGAACCAAGCCGCGATCATCTCCCTGTTCCGGGTGATCAACCGGTACATCGGTAATCTGCAGCCGATGCCAGGGGTCTTTCCTGACTATCCGGCACCCGTTGTGCGTAATGCAGGTGCCGAGCGCGAGCTGACCATGATGCGTTGGGGAATGCCGCCTCCGCCGCGCGCCGGAGGTTTTCCTGTCACCAATATCCGCAACACCACCTCGCCCCACTGGCGCGGTTGGTTGAAGCCGGAAAATCGTTGCTTGGTCCCGGCAAACAGCTTCGCGGAATACGCGCCGGAGCCAAACCCGGAAACGAAAAAGAACGACGTCGTTTGGTTCGCGCTGAACGACGACCGACTGCTGTTTGCCTTCGGTGGGATCTGGACCGAATTCAGGGGCGACCGCGGCACCAAGTCAAAGCCGATCCCCGGCCCCTCACCTGGTCTACGGCTTCTTGACAACCGCGCCGAACGCGATCGTTGAACCGATCCACCCCAAAGCCATGCCAGTGATCCTGACAACGCAAGAGGAGTGCGATGTCTGGATGCGCGCGCCGTGGGACGAAGCGAAATCGTTGCAGCGACCGTTGCCCGATGATCGGCTCAAGATTGTCGCTCGCGGTGCCGACAAGGAAGATCAGGCGGCGGCGTGATCAGAACGGCTTATCAAGGTCCGCTTTGCTGCGCATCACGGACCCAACTCTGACATCGAGCTACGTCCGAAAAAAATGTCAGCCGACATCGCAGTCCTTGCTGCCCGGGCGTGAGGCCGCGCCCGCTACACAGATGACCGACTGATCGCCACCTCTCAAAGATCGCTGGCGTCTGCTCTAGTTTGAGCGCAAAATTCCAATGTTGATGAATGGCTGGCTGTTCGGCCGATGGCAAAGTTCCTGGTCGTGCGTCGCACAGAGCTGTTGAACGTCGGGGGCGAACCTGCCCAGCGCGCCGCCCAATACGTGCGAATGTCGACCATTCACCAGCGGTACTCAATCGAAAACCAGGCGGCTGCAATTGCCGCCTATGCCGCTCGCTACAACCTCAACATCGTTCGGACCTATAGGGATGACGGGCTCAGCGGTTTGAAGATCAACAAGCGCGAAGGGCTCAAGCAACTCATCGCCGATGTATGCTCGGGCCGTGCCGACTTCAGCCGGGTGCTGGTATACGATGTCAGCCGGTGGGGCCGCTTCCAGGACGTGGACGAGAGCGCTCATTACGAATTTTTATGTCGGCAGGCCGGAATTATGGTCGAATATTGCGCCGAACAATTCGACAACGACGGCAGTCTGCTGTCGAGCATCGTCAAGAACCTCAAACGCGTGATGGCCGCGGAGTCCAGCCGCGAGCTTTCCGCCAAGGTTCATGCGGGACAACTTCGCCAGGCTGCTTTGGGTTTCCGGCAGGGCGGGCCCTTGGCATACGGCCTTCGCCGGAAATTGATCGACGAAAATCGACTTTCAAAGGGGTATCTCAAGCGCGGCCAGCAGAAGAACCTGAAGACTGACCATGTCGTCTTGCGTCTCGGCCTCCCAAACGAGATCGAGGTAATCCAGCGAATATTCCGGGAGTACGTCGAGGACCGAAATTCTGAAGAAGAGATCGTGCGGCGGCTCAATCGTGAAGGCGTTCCCAATCATCTTGGACGACCTTGGACGAGACGAATGGTCGACTACATCCTTCGCAACGAAAATTACATCGGCAACACCGTTTACAATCGCGACTCGTGCCCGCTGCGCGGACGGAAAATCAAGAATCCCCGCAGCCTGTGGATCAGAACCAAGGGTTCGATCGCGCCCGCGGTCGACCACGGTGTTTTTCTCCGCGCCCAAAGACGCTTGATGCTTCGATGGCTACGTCTCACTGACGACGAATTACTGCTGCGATTGAAGTTGCTGCTCGAAAAAGAAGGACGCCTCAGCGAAAAGATAATCAACAACACATTGGGGGTTCCCAGCATCGATGTCTATTGTGTACGGTTCGGCAGCCTCTCGAACGCCTACCGACGCATTGGCTATGAACTCAAATGGGATTTGGACTGGATTGATAGGAGAAGCGAATTCAACGAGCTTCTCAGGGATACTGCCGCCGATCTCGCTGCCCGGCTGCAAAAAGCCGGCTCGGTTGCCAGTTTCGAGCCAGGGATAGACGTACTAACGGTCAACAATCGGTTCGCGATCTCTCTTCGCCTCGCGCGCTCTTGGCGGGGTTCAGGTAGAGAGCCCATCTGGACGATCAATCGTCGCGCCGTATTGCCTGAGGGCCATATCGCCGCGATCAGGCTTGGCGAGGGAAACAATAGTGTACTTGACTACTTCCTGTTGCTCACCAGGGAAATGAGCGGGTCGAAGATTCGCTTCATGGAAGCGGGGCTACACCGATTTGACGGCCGTCGTTTCCGAACCTCCGCTCATCTCACTAAGGCAGTCCTCCATCAAATCGTTGGTGGATGCGCGAGCGGTTGAATTTTGTGTCGCGAGCGAGGCGGGCTTGGAATTATCGACTTGGCTTGCGCGGCTCTACCGCGCGACGCTTCAATGAGGCAAGCGCACGCAACTGCTCGAATTCCATCAGCAGGATCTGTCTGGCGCGAAGGTCGGGTGTGTACCGTGCCTCGACGAGCCGGGAGGAGGCTTCCCTTTCGAGCTCCTCGGCCGTCTTATCCCGTACCTTTCTTTTGCTCATGAGCACCCTGCGCCTCTCCACGCGGAAATAAAAATTAAGACACGTAAAGATAGGTTTAATCACGGACGCGAGGTTCGAACACGGACGGTCAAATTGACGATATCTAGCTGCTTTCGCAGCCCTTCAAGCCGCGAACATGAGGTGTTGGACAAATCTCAAATTGCTGAGATCCGACAGTTTCGCGCCGATCGCCAAGCGCCTGTTCAGTGGAAAACGGCGCTATCAGGTTATCGTCCTCAGTCTTGCAGCGCTCGCGCGATGCGGTTGAGCTTCTCGTCGATCGCCGCGACCTCGCGCCTCAGCGCCTCGATCTGAGGGCCGCCTCCCGGGTCGAGCGCGCCAACCAGCGCGCCGCAGTTGGAGCATTGAACCAACGTCAGCTTGCGGGACTCGCCGATCGGCGTGAAAGTAACAGCGAATGTATCTTGATGAACAGGTGCGCGGCGTGACGGCCGCTATGTCCTGCCTGTTCCTTTCGCTTCGATCGCACGTTCTAGCTCTGACGCCAGACTCGCCAGGTGTTG
>WNFO01016213.1_pt1 | contig 11764 bp, 11 predicted proteins | sample 5400251 | NCBI WGS metagenome assembly WNFO01 (sample SAMN13153354, study PRJNA577476) | soil metagenome | isolation source: 100 cm saprolite under Madrone tree | place: USA:California | collected 2016-06-14
CAGGCCGAAGACTTCGCCCTCGTCGACGCTGAAGCTAACGCCGCGCACGGCTTGGACGTCGCCGTAGTGCTTGACCAGATTATCTACCTGCAGAATGGGTTCGGGCATGACCGGCAAGCGGATAGGATACCGTAGATTCGCGGCTTGTTGTTGTAGCTGCGTCGCCGGAAGGCTTCGACTCGAAAAGCGGCGGCCCTTCGAAGCTCCGAGTAAACAAGACCGCCGCAATCCAAAATCGATTCAGGAACGCTTGGCTTTTGTGGGATCTCGCCGGGAGCGAGATGGCTTCTTGGCTCGAGTTGATTTTCCCGACGTGGTCCAAAGATGATTTTTTAGGTCGACGCGAGATTCGATGACTTTGACGCCTTCGGATTCGAGGAGTTTTTTTTGGAGAGACGCGTGAGGTTCGCGGATCAGGATTTTGCCGCGCTCGCCGACCACGCGATGCCAGGGAATGCCTTTTCCGGATGGAGTGGCGGCCATGGCGCGCCCGGCGCTGCGAGCGCCACCGCGCAGGCGCAGAGCTTTGGCTAACGCCCCGTAGGATAAAACCCTGCCGCGCGGAATTTGTTTCACAAGTTGATAGACCGGATCCCAGGACATTTTTGACCCACCTGATTTGCTGTGTCAGCGGCATCCTGCTAAATTCCGGCGGCACTGCGCCGCGGCTACGACAAAGCAGCGGCCACCGGGTTTGATAGCTTGAGCTCCAAATTACGGAAGAAGCCGCGAATGACAAGAAAGTGACACGATACAGCAAAACGCGCGATGCAACACACGAAGCATATTGCGCAGCGGCGCATCTAAGTAAGTGTAAGGCGATGCGGTGAAACAGATGGATGCGCAAAACAAATGGAGCGGAGCAAGAAAATTGATGAGGGAAGTTGAAATCGGCCGCGTATGTTCTAGTTGGGTTGCGAGTGTGCCAGCAAGAAACGCAAGAGCCGACACAATGGGCGAACACGGGGGTAACGCTTTGGAAGCAATTTTGAGCATTCGGATGAAACGGATGTTGAAGCCTGTAGTGGAAGTACGGTACACTACAGGCACGCAGGAAGTCGCGGGGTGAGTGTCATGGCTTTCGTTCGCCGCAAAGGAAACGCCTTTTACCTGGTGCACAATGTGCGCCGCGGCGGCAAAGTGCGGCAACTGCACCTGGCGCGACTCGGCGACCGGGCGCGAATCACGGAACGCGTGGTGCGCGAGGTCGCGAAGAAACACCCGTTCGTGGAGCTCAACTGGCGGGCTCTGCGCGAACAAGTCAACAGTCACCTGGACCTGGCAAATCCAAATTCGCCGGCGGTCCAGAAATTAGTGGCGGCCTTGCGAACGTTAAACATGGATCTTGCGGATCTATTTCCGCCGATACTCCGAATTTCTGAATCACCGGCAGTGGCGCGGGAGTTGCTGGTACAGTTGCGGCTCCTGCAGTCCACGCTTCACGTCAAGCTGGCCCAGTTTGACCAGGGACGGGGTCGATTTGGTGTAGCGGCTGCGCATTTGCGCAGGCGCTAGGGAGGCGGCCATGGAAGAACAGATACTGCCACTCGATCCAAACCAGCGCAGCACGGATACGCTGGAATTTCAGACGGCGCTGCGCGCGAAGATTGTCGGTCAGCGTGAAGGCGTGCAATCGCTGGTCGACCTCTACCAGGTATTTTGCGCGGGCTTGAACTCGCCGGGACGGCCGGTGGGGAATCTGTTGTTTTTGGGACCCACGGGGTCCGGCAAAACGCGCATAGTGGAGGCGGCAGCGGAGATTCTGTTTGGAGACGCGCGCTCGGTGATCAAAGTAGATTGCGCGGAATTCCAGCATTCCCACGAAATCGCCAAGCTGATCGGTTCGCCGCCGGGGTATTTGGGACATCGTGAGACCCATCCGCTGATTACGCAGGAAGAGCTGGCCAAGAGCCACACGGAGAAGCTGAAGCTTTCGTTCTTGCTATTCGACGAAATTGAGAAGGCTTCGGATGCGCTCTGGCAACTGCTGCTTGGAATCTTAGACAAGGCGACATTGACGCTGGGCGATAACCGGCGCGTGGACCTGTCGCAAACCGTGATTTTCCTTACTTCCAACCTGGGCAGCGGGGAAATCAGCGAACTGATGCACGGGGGCATGGGCTTTGTGCAGCCCATCGACATACCGGAAGCGGGGCTCGACCAGAAGGTGGAGCGTACGGCCGTGGAAGCGGCGCGGCGCAAGTTTTCACCGGAGTTCATGAACCGGCTGGACAAAGTGGTGGTATTTCATCCGCTGAGACGCGAACAGCTGGAAGAAGTGCTGGACATCGAGCTTGGGCAGGTCCAGCAACGCGTTTTGGAGACCGCCAAGGGGCAGTTCCTGTTCCGCGTGACCTCGCCCGGGCGCGATTTCTTGCTAAAAGAAGGCACGGATCAGCGGTACGGCGCGAGGCACTTGAAGCGAGCGATTGAGCGCCATGTGGTTTATCCGCTGGCCAACCTGCTGGCTACGGAGCAGGTGCATCTCGGGGATCTGGTTTGCATCGACTGGGACAAGGAACATTCACAGCTTACATTTGTGCGCGAGGGTGAGGGTGCCCTGGTGCAGAACCAGCCACCGGACAACGAGCAAGTCGCTGCTGGAGCCGAAGCGAAGGACGGCCGCAAGGCCGACGTGCCTACCGAGGCTGTTTCGGAAGGAAAGAAGCCGCGGGTAGCGCCGGCAGCGGCGGGCCCAGGGGCAGCTCCGCAAGCGCGCAAGAAGCCAGAACGCTGAAAAATTTACACTTAAGATGGATTCTTGGGCGGCAGAGTAAACACTCGGCCGCCCCTTTTCGTCGTGCGGCGACTGACACAAACTGTTTGAGGTCTCTCACTTTTGACAGCAATGAAACAGTGTCTCAGGGCGTGAGACGGTTTCCAGAATCCTGAAATCGGTATGTCTATGAATTTGCACGCTTTTCGCCCAAGTGAGAGGGAGAAGAAAGTGGCCCGTCCCATGCAACGTTCCCTGGGTGCGACCTTCTGAGATCCGCAGACGTTCAGGGGAAGCTGGACGCACCGAGGACAGATGATATGAAAGCTGCCGTCCGACACCAACTGGATCCTACCATCCGGAGCAACGATACCCGGGACTTTCAGGGGGCGTTGCGGGCGAAAATTGTCGGACAAGAAGAGGGTGTGCAGGCGCTGGTCGACTTGTACCAGGTCTTCTGTGCCGGTTTGAACTCGCCGGGCCGGCCGGTAGGGAATTTGCTGTTTTTGGGACCAACGGGGTCCGGCAAAACGCGCATTGTGGAAGCGGCAGCGGAAATTCTGTTTGGAGACGCGCGATTGGTGATCAAAGTGGATTGCGCGGAATTCCAGCATTCTCATGAGATTGCGAAGCTGATCGGCTCGCCGCCAGGTTACCTGGGCCATCGCGAGACCCATCCTCTGATTACGCAAGAAGAGCTGGCCAAGAGCCATACGGAGAAGCTGAAGCTTTCGTTCCTGCTGTTCGACGAAATCGAGAAAGCGTCAGACGCGCTGTGGCAATTGCTCCTGGGAATGCTGGATAAGGCAACCCTAACCTTGGGCGACAACCGCCGGGTGGATTTGTCGCAGACGGTCATTTACCTGACCTCGAACCTAGGCGGCGGGGAAATCACGGAACTGATGAACGGCGGAATGGGCTTCATACAGCCTGCTGACATCCCGTCCGCCGGATTAGACCAAAAAGTGGAGCGGACAGCGGTGGAAGCGGCGCGACGCAAGTTTTCACCAGAATTCATGAACCGGTTGGATAAAGTCGTTTGCTTTCATCCTCTTAAGAAAGAGCAGTTGCAAGAGGTGCTAGAGATTGAATTGGGACAAGTGCAACAACGCGTTCTGGAAACGGCCAAGGGGCAGTTCTTGTTCCGCGTGACCGGGCCCGGCAAAGAGTTTTTGTTGCAGGAAGGCACGGACCAGAGATATGGCGCGCGACACCTGAAGCGGGCCATCGAGCGGCATGTTGTGTATCCTCTCGCGAATCTGCTGGCTACAGACCAGATACATCTCGGCGACCTGGTTTGCATCGATTGGGACCGCGACCAGGACCAGTTAAACTTTATTCGCGAGGGCGAAAACCTGGCTATGCCGGCGCGCCGGCTAGAGCCTGCGCCGCCGCCGCGTCTGGCAAAAGCGCAAAGTGGGAAGACGGCAGAAGCACCCACCTCGACAAATGCTACGGAGCCGATGCCGAGAGTAGCTCGCTAATCGGAGCTCTAGGGTGGCGGAAAGCCGCCATTCGTCTGAAAAGTTTTAGCAGAGACTAAGGGCCCGAGTGCGTGCTCACTTGGGCTTTTTTCTTTTGGCTTCCCGCCGGTGTAAAGTAATCCTGAAGCCGTGATTCGTCATCCTAGCCTATGACTTTGGAGAACAACGCAACGATGCGGGTCTGCCTACGGCAAGCGCAATCGAGAAGGAATGGGAGACTGCGTGGGTTGCTGGCATGCCTTCTGGCGCTCGCTTGCGTACCGGAAGCGTGGGCGCAACGCAGCAAACTGAAGCCACCCTGGAACATGTATTCTCCCGAAACGGATGTGGAAGTCGGGAAACAGAACGCGGAGATCCTGGAGAAGCGCCTGCCTTTGTGCAATGCCCCCAAAGTGGATGCGTATCTGACGAAGCTGGGGCTAAAGCTGGTGGCCAAACTGCCGACGCGGGGCGTGCCGTACCCCTGGGAATTTCATTGCGTGAACAGCAAAGAGATCAATGCATTTGCGCTGCCCGGCGGATACGTGTTCGTCAACCGGGGAGCGATTGAGGTATCGGACAACGAGGCGCAGCTTGCCGCAGTGATGGCGCATGAATTGTCGCACGTGGCGCTGCGGCACGGGACGGCACAAGCGTCGAAAGCCCAGATCATGCAAGGCGCGGCGGGTATTTTTGGCGGGATCTTCGGCGGAAGCGCGGGTGGAGCGCTGCTGACACAAGGCGTGGCGTTGGGAGCAGGCAGCGTGCTCTTGCACTATTCGCGGTCCGATGAGACGCAGGCGGACGTGCTGGGGACGCAGATCTTGTACGACACAGGATATGACCCGCGGGCGATGGCGCAGTTTTTTGAGAAGCTGGAAGCGGAAACGCAAGGGAAGAACCCGCCGCAGTTTTTGTCGGACCACCCGAATCCCGGGAATCGCGTGGAGCGCGTGGATGAAGAGATCGACAAGCTGGGCGGTGTGCCAGCCTACGCGAAAAGAGACTCCGCCGAGTTCGAGGCGGCCAAGCGCGAAGTAATGTCGCTGCCGGTGGTGAAGATGCCTCCCGCTTTGGCGGCAAGCGCCGATCCGGTGAGACCGTCGGGCAACTTTGCGGATTACCAGGGAGGCAGCTACGCGCTAAAGGTTCCCGAAAACTGGAAGAAGTACGAGGACAAAGGAAGCGTGACCTTTGCGCCGGACGGCGGGATTTCGCAGAGCGGTAGTCTCGCGTACGGGATGATCGTGAGCGTGAACCAGGCGCAAGCGGATGGAAGTGAACATGCGCTGGAGAACGCAACGCAGTCGCTGATTCAAGAACTGGCGAAGACCAATCCGGGGCTGAAGGTAACGCGGGAGTCAGGACGGGTGCAGCTCAACGGGCAGCCGGGGCTCTCGACTTATTTGAGCAACGATTCACCGGTGAGCGGGCAGGAGACCGACTGGCTGATTACGGTGTTGCAGCCGACGGGATTGGTTTCATTTTTGTGCGTGGCGCCGCAGGCAGCGTATCCGCAATACGAGAAGACGTTTGCGGCGGTGCTGGACAGCGTCAGGCTGCCGAGATGAAGAGAAAAAGATTTAACACAGAGGACACTGAGTTCGGAGCACAGAGGTCACGGAGAAGAAAAGGGCGCCTAGCGCATTGCAGGCGCCCTTTTTAGTCTTGAGACGAGATACAGGCTAGTTGTTGTCTTCCCCGCGGTTTTGGAAGAGAAGCGGGAGGATCTCGGTACCTTCCTTCCGTACGGAGTTGAGTTGGTCGGGGTCGAGTCCAAGCGCCTTGAGGATCGTCGGGGCTACTTGCGAGGTGGCGACCGGCGTCTTGACCGTGTGGGCGCGCAGGTCCGGTTGGGAGACGATGAGACCCACGTTGGTGTCGCCGAAGCTGAAGCCTCCGTGCTCGGCGTTTTTGGCTTTCGACCCGGTGTAGATCGTTCCGTAGATGGGTTGCACGATGATGTCGGGCGTGCGGCTGTCAGTCTTCGGGCTGTTGAACTTGAGCTTGATTTCATCTCCAGCCATGACTTCCTCGATGAATAGCGCCGGGGCGTTGGCGTTCAGGTAAGCCGCAACGGCAGCGGTCTGGCTCTGGTCCTGCAGCCAGATCAACGCGATATCGTCATCCTGAACGAACCCGCAGGAACCGGTGCTGCAATTATTGGCGCTGGCGATGGCTAGGGCTGCGGGATTGGTGGCTGCATCGGGCAGCGCGGCAACCAAGTCCGCAAAGTGGCCCGGCTTGTTGGTCTTCACCGGGTTGATGGGGGACTGACCATGCTTGGCGGTCACGATGAAGAGAGTTGACTCGTAAATTCCCTGCTCCTTGAGCGCCTTAATCATGCGGCCGAGTGCCTCGTCGGTCTTCTGCACCCCGTAGGCGAGAACATCGGTCGGGGAGCCAGCCCCATCCTTGTAGCCGCCAGGTTGCCCGTTGATCTTGGGGTCCGTGTCGTCCGTGCAGCCGCCGGCGGCGTTGTCCTTTTCCAGCTTCTGGCCGACGCTCACACCCTGGAAGTTCATGCCGAACACTTCCGGTACGCCAGGTCCGGGCGTTCCGTCGTGCCTCAGGCCATGAATCTCGTTGATGATTCCCTGAACCTTCAGAGCGTCGTTCTCGGCGGTGCAAACCACGCTCACGGTGTTATCGAAGCCGTTGAAGTTTGTGACTTCCGGGGTGAATAGGTCGTCGACGCCTTTGCCGGAGGGGCCATTCAACCTGCGAGGAATTGTACAGGTCGACGCTTTCGTCAAAAACCATCATGTTGCCGGGGTCGCCGCTGCAAGTCGTATTGGTGGGATCGAAAATGGTGCGGTCGTAGCTGACGTCGTAAAACAGTCCGTGGGTTAGAGGCGATCCGCCGGTTACGAGAGCCAGCAGGCCTGGGAAGGAATCCGAGTTGGCCGGAGTGCGTGCGTTGGAATAAGTGATGCCATGCCCGGCCAGTTCGGCGAGGGCGGAGTTGGGGTGACTTTCGACATAATTTGCAACGTCGAGAGCGTGCAGGCCATCCACGCTGATGAGTAGCACGTGTTTGATTTCGCTGCCTTTGCCGAGTTCGTCGGCGGCTGCGCGGAGGGCGAATGTTCCACCGAGCAGGGCAACGCCCATGGCGAGAGCCGAAATACGTTTAATCACAAGTTTCTCCTTACGATAGAAAGATTGGAAGCGCGTTCAGGGCGAGAGAGTAGGCGGGCGGTGTTACAGGAAGGAGAACGCGAAGTAGCGTTCGTGTGAAACCAAGGGCTGGGTGAAGGAGGGCTAAGTCTTTGAGACGAGGTCTTCTTTGCGGGATTCCGCGCCGCGAGTAGCGTGGAGTTGGTGGTAGACCTCGGCGGCGCGATCGAGGGCTTCGGCGATGCTGGGGGCAGATATTTTCGGCGCCGACGTGGCGCTCGAATTCGGCTTGCTGCATGAGCTGCGCGGGTTGTTCGCGGGCCCTGCAGAGCGATCACGCGGTGGGAATTACCGGCGTGGGCTCCAGATGTTTGTGTTTTGTTTTGTGCCTGGCGCTCGAGTCGGCTTCCTGGCGCGAGGGATCCCAACGCAAGATCGGCTTGCGCGCGGCGCCGACTTCGTCGAGGCGGCGGACACGAGTGGAGTGCGGCGCGGTCTTCACCAAATCCGGATTGGTGGCGGCCTCTTCGGCGATCGAGCGCATGGCGTCGATGAAGAGGTCGCACTCTTCCTTGGACTCGGATTCGGTGGGCTCAATCATCAGCGCGCCGGGAACGATCAGGGGAAAAGCGGTGGTATATGGATGGAAGCCGTAGTCGATCAGGCGCTTGGCAATGTCCATAGTGCTGACGCCGCTCTTCTTTTGGTGTGCGTCGCTGAAGACCACTTCGTGCATCGAGGGCAGGGAATAGGGGAGATCGTAGACGCCCTCGAGATGCTTGCGGATGTAGTTCGCGTTGAGCACGGCGTCTTCGGTGGCCTGCCGGATGCCGGGACCGTAGGCGAGGATGTACGCGAGGGCGCGCACCAGCACGCCGAAATTTCCGGAGAAAGCTTTTACGCGGCCGATGGAATCGGGGCGCACGGACTCGAGAGCGAGGCGACCGCCTTCTTTTTCGACGAGGATCGGCACGGGTCGGAATGGCTCGAGCATTTTCTTCATGGCCACGGGTCCGGCGCCTGGACCGCCACCGCCATGCGGCGTGGAAAAGGTCTTGTGCAGATTCAGGTGCATGACGTCTACGCCGAGGTCGCCGGGTCGCGCGACGCCAGCGAGGGCGTTCATGTTGGCGCCGTCCATGTATAGAAGCGCGCCCTTGGCGTGGAGAATCTCCGCGATTTCCGGGATGCGCTGCTCGAAGATGCCGAGCGTCGAAGGATTGGTGATCATCAGGGCGGCGACGTCGGGAGTGACAAGTTCTTTGAGTTTGTCGACGTCGATCTGGCCGTGCGATTCGGACTTGATGTTTTCGACTTCGTAGCCCGCAATGACTGCGGTGGCGGGATTGGTGCCGTGCGCGGAATCTGGGATCAGAACCTTCTTGCGCGGATTGCCTTGCTTTTGGAGGTACGCACGAATCAGCAGCAGGCCGGTGAGCTCGCCTTGCGCGCCGGCGGCGGGTTGCAAGGTGATGGTGTCCATGCCGGTGATTTCGAGCAGGCATTGCTCCAGCAGGCGAAGGATTTTGAGACAGCCTTGCGAAAGCTCTTGCGGTTGGTAGGGATGCTCGGTGGCGATGCCGTCGAGGCGCGCCACGAATTCGTTGACCCGCGGGTTGTACTTCATGGTGCAGGAGCCGAGGGGATACATGCCGAGGTCGATCGCATAATTCCAGGTGGAGAGGCGCGTGAAGTGGCGAATGACTTCGATTTCGCTGACTTCGGGGAATCCCTCGACGCCCTCGCCGCGGTGATTTTGGCCGAGAGCATCGGCGGGATCTACGCTCGGTACGTCGAGCGGCGGCAATTCAAAGGCGCGTTTGCCGGGCGATGACTTCTCGAAGATGAGGCCTTCGTTCTGGTTCGTGTGGCGAGAAGCTTTTTTGATTCTGCGATTCAAGTCGTTCCTGTCCTCGTGGAACAGCCATTTGTGGCTGTTCGGCTTGCCGCGGCTACAAAGGTTGTTCTAAGGCTCGTCGTACGGCGTCGGCTAATTTCTCAATTTCCGAGCGCGTCGTGGTTTCCGTGACGCAGACCAGCGCGTGCTTGGTTAGCTCCGGGTACGAGGTGCCAAGCACCACGGGACCGACGATTCTTTCGCGCAGGAGCTCCGCGTTGACGATTTTTACTGAGCGCGGGAACTCCAACGTGAACTCGTTGAAGAAAGGCGCAGCGAAGGTGCGGCGCACTCCCGGAATCTTGGTGAGCTCGGCGAGCGCGAAGCGCGCTTTCGAGAGATTTTGCTGCGCCATTTCGCGGAGTCCTTCTTTGCCGAGCAAGGTCAAGTGCACGGTGGCGGCGAGAGCGCAGAGAGCCTGGTTGGTGCAAATGTTGGAGGTGGCTTTTTCACGCCGAATGTGCTGCTCGCGCGTGGCGAGGGTAAGAACGAAGCCGCGGCGGCCTTCGAGGTCGGTAGTCTGGCCCGCGAGTCGTCCCGGCATTTGGCGGACGAATTTCTCGCGGGAAGCGATCACACCGACGAATGGGCCGCCGTAGCTGGGCGGCAGCCCGAAGCTTTGGGCTTCCATCGCGACAATGTCGGCTTCCGCGGGAGGGCGCAGCGCGCCGAGCGAAACCCCTTCCGTAATGGCGACGACCAGCAGCGCGCCTGCTACGTGCACGCTTTCGGCAAGCTCGGCAACCGCCTCGACGGCGCCGAAGAAATTAGGCGATTGCGCGACAACGGCCGCCACATCATCGCGGAGGGTCGATTGAAGCGCTTCCTGATCCAGAGTGCCGCTTGCGTTGTAGGGAATTTCCTCTACCTGCAAGCCGGAGTTTTTTGCGTAGGTACGAAGCACATCGCGATACTCGGGATGCAATGAGCGTGCGACCAGCACGCGTTGCCGTCCAGTGATGCGTTCGGCCATGAGCACCGCTTCAGTGGTTGCCGTTGAGCCGTCCCACATGGAAGCGTTGGCGACTTCCTGCCCGGTGAGCTGGCACATCAACGTCTGAAATTCGAAAATAGCCTGCAGCGTGCCCTGCGAGATTTCCGCCTGATACGGTGTGTACGAGGTGAGGAATTCGCCGCGCTGGATGATGGCGTCGGTCACCACCGAGCGCAAATGATTGTAAACGCCGGCGCCGCGACAACTGGTGTAGCCGCGCGAATTCTCTGCTGCGCGCTCGGTGAAATATTGAATGATTTCTGCTTCGGAGAATGGCCCCGGCAGCTTTAACGCCTGGCGCAGCCGATAGCGTTCCGGAATGCTGGAAAAGAGCTCATCGATGGAGTCGGCGCCGATGGCGGAGAGCATTTCCTGGCGTTCGCCGGGACTTTTGGGGAGATAGCGCATCAGGCCGAAGCATCCTTGGCCTTATCGGCGATGAACGCTTCGTACGCGGCGGCATCCAGCAGCGATTTGAGCTCCGCGGGATTGGCGAGACGCACTTTCACCAGCCAGGCGGCGCCGTGCGGATCGGTATTGATCTTCTCCGGCGCATTCTGCAGATCGGCGTTGGCCTCGATCACTTCACCGGAAACCGGAGCGTAGATGTCGCTGACCGCTTTGACGGACTCGACCGTACCGAGCGTTTTCCCGGCCGTGACCTTCGTGCCCGGTTTCGGCAATTCCACGAAAACGACGTCGCCGAGTTCATGCTGCGCGTAATCGGTGATGCCGATCGTCGCGAGATCGCCCTTGGCATCGACCCATTCGTGTTGGTTGGTATAGCGATAGTTTGCCGGATACGCCATGCGTTTTGCTCCTCTGGAACTCCCGGCTTCCCCGGGGCGCCGAATTATTTTTGCTTCAGGCTGTTTTGACCGTAGACGTTGCCACCGATTGCGGCGCCGCCTTTCGCGCTCGCTTGTAAAACGGAGTCGGAACCACCTGCGCCTTGGCTTTTTGGCCGCGGATTTCCACGTATACAGGCGTCCCGATCGCCGACATGGCAGGCGGCACGTAGGCGAGCGCAATGTTCTTGGCGAGCGTCGGCGATGGCGAGCCGCTGGTCACCACGCCGATGGGCTGGCGGGTTTCAGTGCAGCAGCAGTAGCCGTCGCGCGCGATCCCGCGCTCGACCATTTCCAGACCGACTAGCGTGCGCGTCAGTCCCACGGACTTAGCGCGCTCCAGCGCGGCGCGACCGATGAAATCGCCTTTTTCCATCTTGCAGTAGCGGTCCAGCCCTGCCTCCCAAACATTGATCTTGTCGCTGATCTCGTGCCCGTAGAGCGCCATCTTGGCTTCCAGGCGCAGCGTATTGCGCGCGCCCAGCCCGCAGGGAAGAATGCCGAATTCGCGTCCGGCCTCCATCACCTTGGCCCAGACTTGCTCACTGGTGACCCGGTCGGAAGGCACATAAATCTCGAAACCGTCTTCTCCGGTGTAGCCAGTGCGCGCGATCAAGACATTTCGCGAGCCGCAAACGGTGCCATGGGTAAACCAATAATTCTTGATCGAGCCGAGATTTGCATCGGTCAGCTTTTGCAGTACGTCCACCGCTCGCGGCCCTTGAA
>WNFO01006787.1_pt1 | contig 11760 bp, 8 predicted proteins | sample 5400251 | NCBI WGS metagenome assembly WNFO01 (sample SAMN13153354, study PRJNA577476) | soil metagenome | isolation source: 100 cm saprolite under Madrone tree | place: USA:California | collected 2016-06-14
ACCGGCGGGAGTTCCTCCAGCGCCTAGCAATGATGGTGGCTGCGCTACCAGCGGCCTTGCACGCTGCGGGCGGGCGCTTACCGATCGGTTTTTCGACGCTTGGTTGCCCGTCCTGGGACTGGCTCAAGATTCTCGACTTCGCCCAGCAAAATGGCTTTGCCGCAGTGGAGCTCCGCGGCTTGCAGGGAACAATGGACCTGCCTTCGCGCCCCGAATTTGGGGCGACGCGCCTTGAACAGTCCAAGAAGGAGATCGCCGACCGAGGATTGCAAATTTCCTGCGTGAGCAGTTCGGCCAACTTGCACACTGCGGGCAAGGAGCACGCAGAGCAGCTTGCCGATGCGCGGCGGTTCATTGACCTTGCCTCGCTGCTCGCCGCTCCCTACGTGCGCGTTTTCGGCAACAAGCTGATCGGACCGCGTGCCCCGGCGCTCGAGCATATTGCTACATCGCTGCGCGAACTTGGGGACTATGCGGGCCCCAAGAACGTCACTGTCTTGCTCGAATCGCACGGAGACTTCACGGATGCTCCAACCCTTCGCGAAATACTCGAAACGGCGGGCTCGTCGCACGTCGGATTGCTCTGGGATGCGCACAACACTTTCGTCGATGGCAAGGAAGACCCGGCGGTCAGCGTCAGTCAGCTTGGCAAATACATCCGGCATACCCATCTGAAGGACTCGCGCATGGAAGGTGGGGAGGCTCATTACGTGCTCACCGGGCGCGGCGGGGTGCCCGTCAAGCGCCAGGTGGAATTGCTAGTCGCGGCCGGATATGCGGGCTACTATTCTTTCGAATGGGAAAAAGCCTGGCATCCGGAGATTGAAGAACCTGAAGTAGCGATTGCGGATTTTTCCCGGGTAGTCACGCGCTATCTTCAAGCCGCGACCGCCAACCAAAAGCCTTCTTGACTGTCTTTCGAAAATAATCCTGAGGGGGACACGCACATGGCAAACAACTCTCGGCGCGAATTCATAAGACAGGCTGCGATCGGCGCGGCAGCTCTGGCGGCCTATCCACCTTCGCGAGTGCTCGGCGCCAACGACCGCGTGCGCGTGGGGATGATCGGTGTGGGAGGACGCGGACAAGAATTGCTCAAACAGGTGCTCGGAGTTCCGAGCGCCCAACTCATCGCCATCGCCGACGTTTACACGGGAAGCCGGGACGAAGCCAAGCAGATGGCCCCCGGCATTCAGACACTTGACGATCACCGGCGGCTGCTCGACATGAAAGATATCGACGCAGTCATCGTAGCGAGCCCGCTGCACATTCATGCACGGCATTTTCGGGATACGCTTGGAGCCGGCAAGGACCTCTATTCCGAGAAAACAATGACGTGGTCCATTCCGGAGGCAGAGGAATGCCTGGGGGCAGCGAAGAAATCCGATCGCGTGGTGCAAATCGGCTTGCAACATGAAAGTTCCGGTTCACTCGCCGATGCGCGGAAGTGGATCAAGGACGGTATTCTCGGGAAGGTTACCCAAGTGGAGTCTTGGATGAGCCGCAACACTCCGCACGGCAAAGGTCAGTGGGTGCGCAAGGTACCCGCGGACTGCACCGCACAAAACGTTAATTGGAAAGCCTTCCTGAACGGGCGCCCCGATCGCGAATTTGATCCCTTCAAGTTTATCAACTGGAGGTTGTACTGGGAGTTTTCGGGCGGAAACGTAACGGAGAACATGGTCCATCAAATCGCTTGGATCATGACCGCGCTGGATCTGCCGGAGCCCAGCGCAGCGTATATGTCTGGAGGTGTGTTTTCGGAGAAAGACGGTCGCCAAGTGCCGGACACGATCGTGGCAACGCTCGAATATCCCGCCGACACGGTTGTCACGTGGCAGTCCACTTTCAGCAACAGCCATTACGGCTTGGGCGAGCGTCTGCTCGGAAGTGACGGCACCATCGAACATATATCCGGAGCAACCGACATGGTGACCGGAAAGTCTGCAGAGGGCCTTCGTTATTATCCTGAGAAGGCCAACCGGCATGATGGGACGGCACTCACCGGAGAAACTCCGAATCAGAACCATATGGCCAATTGGGTCGATTGCGTGCGAACCCGCAAGACTCCCAACGCGTCAGTTGAGATTGGCTATCGCTCAGCGATCGCAGCCCACATGGCGAACATCTCTTATCGCCGCAAGCAACGCGTCACGCTGGATATGGCGAAATCGCTTCAGCCCGAGTTTTGAAGCCGCAATCTGGCCCAGCTGTGTATCGCAGATGGGGAGTGAGCAAATCAGTCGCTTCCACTGAAATTGGGGCATCGTGGCGTGAAGTGATTGTGAGTGTCGCGCAGTCGCGGATTATGTGGCTAGACGCATCTTCGAAGACATCGAGCTGCTGACCGATAGCAACCCTCATTTCTGCGGGGAAAAAACCTGCCAGTGAAACGATTTTCACCCCTGAATACGTCTAATGACTGACCTGAATCCCTAGTTTGGGTGGCACGGGAATCGGTGCAAGCAATCGTCATCAGGACTAGAGTAGACAAATAGCGGGGTGAGCCATCGAGATGGTGTTTTGGAACAGGCCTGTGCGTGAACCAGCTTTGTTGATCGCAGCGATTTGCCTCACTTTCACCGCGGGAAGTGCCGCAGGTTTTCAGGCCCAAGCGGGGCAGCAGCCGTCCTCGCAAACTCCCGCGGCGGCGAGGCCCGTCGGAACAATTAAGTCGATTTCGGGCAATGCCATAACTTTGACAACGGATGCGGGAAGCGATGTGACCGTTCAAGTCCAAGACGCCACGAAACTCGTTCGAATTGCGCCCGGGCAAAAAGACCTGAAGGAAGCCACGCCTATCCAGTTGGGGGACGTTCAACCCGGCGACCGCATTCTGGTGCGCGGCAAGCTTGCCGAGGATGGAAAATCCGTTGTGGCCGCGTCGGTCATCGCCATGAAGAAAGCGGACATCGCTGATAAACAGTCCCGCGACCGCGAGGAATGGCAAAAACACGGCTTCGGAGGACTGGTAAATGGGGTGGATGCGGCCAGCAACACGATTAGCGTTGCCCTGCCTTCTGCCGGCGAGAAAAAAAGCGTTGCCGTTCATCTTTCCAAGGACACCCTCCTGCGCCGGTATGCTTCGGATTCTGTCAAGTTTGATGACGCGAAGCCCGCACCACTCGATCAGATCAAGCCAGGCGACCAGCTTCGCGCTCGCGGCACTCGCAGCGCCGACGGCAGCGAACTCACCGCCGATGAAATCGTCTCCGGCACGTTTCGAAATATCGCCGGCACGATTTCCGCGCTCGACGCATCCGCGGGCACCATCACCGTCCAGGATCTGGTTTCGAAGAAATCCGTCACAGTAAGGATCACGGCGGAGTCGCAATTGCGAAAACTTCCTGCGCCGATGGCGCAGCGCATCGCCATGCGCCTGAAAGGGACCTCAACCGAAGGCCCGTCGTCCGCGCCTACTCCGAGTGGCGCTGGCTCCACCGCGAATGCGGCGCAAACCGCGAAACCCAGTGGTCCGCCATCCGGCGGCGCGGAGTCTGGCGGGTCCGGCGGAATGGGAAGGCCCGGCGGGGGCACTGCCGATCTACAACAGATGATTAGCCGCATGCCCGCCGCCACACTGGCGGACTTGCAGAAGGGCGACGCAGTCATGGTTGTGGCGACCGAGGGCGGGGCGAACGACGTCTCCACCGTGATCACCCTGCTTGGTGGAGTTGAGCCCATTCTGGAAGCTTCCCCTAGGAGCAATCCGTCCACAATTCTTTCGCCATGGAGTCTCAACAGCGGGGGCGGCGGGGAAGCGGCCACACCGTAATGCTGCGCACTCTTAAGCCGGCAGTCTTAAATAAAGATATTTACTCAGGAGATCGGATGAGTTTTCGGCCCGTTCGAATTGTTCTATTGAGTTTGGTTTTTCTTCTGTCGATTTTCCCGGTGGCCAGGGATTTGGATGCGCAGACGCCTGCTGGCGCGCTGAATGGCGTCGTCACCGACCCCTCCGGCGGAGTTATCGCAAAAGCGGCCGTGCGTCTCACCAACGCGAGCGGTGCGTCATTGGACACCACCACTAACCGGGACGGCTTCTACGAATTGAAAGGATTGGTTCCGGGCGCATACACCGTGAAGGCCGTCGCGAAAGGCTTCGCCATTTTCACGCAGGAAGATGTCCAGATCCTCGCCGGGCAGGCGCAACACTTGAACATTGGACTGCTCATTCAGGTGGAGGAGGAAAAAGTGGAGGTTTCGGATTCCTCCACCAAGGTCGATATTGCTCCTTCGAACAATGCCGGTATGGTGGTCATGCAAGGCAAGGACCTCGAAGCGCTCTCGGATGATCCCGACGAGCTGCAATCCGAACTTCAAACGCTCGCTGGCCCCTCTGCAGGCCCTAACGGCGGCCAGATTTACATCGATGGCTTTACGGCCGGGACCCTGCCTCCCAAAGCTTCCATTCGTGAAATCCGCATCAATCAGAATCCCTTTTCGGCGGAGTACGACAAACTCGGATATGGGCGAATCGAGATTCTCACAAAACCTGGGACCGACCAATTCCACGGCCAGGCCTTCCTTTCGGGAACCACGGCGGCGTTTGACGCGCGGAATCCCTTTGAGAATCTGCCGCCCGGGACCGTACCGCCGGCCCACCATTCCACGCAATACAGTGGAAACATCGGCGGACCGCTGAGCAAGAAAGCCTCGTTCTTCTTCAACGTCGAGGGGCGCAACGTCATCGACCTCAAGATAGTCAACACACCCTTCGTGGATCCCAATACGTTTCAAATCATTCAGTTTAGCGATGCCGTGTCGAATCCCGGCACCCGGTACAACATCAGCCCGCGTCTCGATTACCAGCTGACACCAACCAATACGCTCACCGCGCGTTACCAGTATTTTCACAACACCGATGAGAACGAAGGAACCGGTCAATTCAATCTTGCGAATCAAGGCTTCAACGTGGTCGACGCCGAACATACGCTGCAAATCAGCGATACCCAAGTTGTGAACGCGAAGATCATCAATGAGACCCGATTCCAATTCCTGCGGACGACGAACATGCAAACCCCGGTGAGCGTCACGCCCACGATTCAAGTGCAGGGCGCATTCACCACTGGCGGCAACGTTCAAGGCGCGATCGATGACACCCTCGATCGTTACGAGCTTCAGAACTATACTTCCATGGCCTTAGGCAAACACTTCGTGAAGTTTGGAGCGAGGCTGCGCGAAAACCGTGACGAAAACTTTGAAACTGCGAATTTCAACGGTGCATTTTCCTTTGGAACCAGGCAGACTCCGGCTCCGAGCGCCTCCTGTCCCGGCGTGAGCGTGCAGCTCTCGGGAATCCAGGCATACCAGCAGTTGGCGATGGGTTTGGCAAATGGGCAGAGCATACAGACTCTGATCGCATGCGGTTTCGGCCCGACCAATTATTCTGTGAGCGCCAGCCCTGTGGGGAATCCTACTGTTCGCGTGAGTTGGTTTGACGCCGGCTTGTACGCCCAGGATGATTGGCGCGTCCGCCCCAATCTCACCGTGAGTTATGGGCTCCGTTTCGAAACGCAGAACAACATCCCGGATCATGCCGACTTTGCGCCCCGGCTCGGAGTGGCCTGGGGTATTGGCGGCACGCCGAAGAATCCGCCGAAAACAGTGCTGCGCGCCGGCTTTGGGATGTTTTATGACCGGTTCGGCTATGACCTGGTGGCGCAGCAGCAGCGCCTCAACGGACACATCCAACAGCAGTTCATCGTGACCAATCCGAACTTCTATTTGAATGATACTCCGCCGGCTGGCCAACTCCAGCAGTCCGGCGCCCCCACCACGCTCTATGAAGTCAATTCACATCTGCGCACGCCATACACCATGCAAACAGGTTTGAGCGTGGAGCGCCAGCTCGGCAAGTCCGCGAATCTCGCCGTAACTTACTTGAATGCACGCGGCATCCACGCATTTTTCACGAACAACATCAACGCGCCCGATCCCGCAAACAACGGACTGCGCCCTCGGCCGAATCAAGGCAACATCTTCCAGTACCAGTCGGACGGGATCTTCAGGCAGAACCAGCTCGTCGTGAACAGCAGCATTCGAATGGGCACGAAGCTTTCCGCTTTTGGATACTATACTTTGAACTACGCGAACGGCGACACCGGCGGCTCCGGCTATTTTCCTTCGAATCCGTACGACCCCGCCGAAGATTATGGCCGCGCCTCCTTTGATGTTCGCCATCGCGTATTCATCGGCGGCTCGGCGAGTTTGCCCTACGCATTCCGGCTGAGTCCATTCATGATTGCCACTTCCGGAAGCCCGTTCAACGTCACGACGGCGCTAGATCCTTTTGGCGATTCTCTATTCAACCAGCGCGCCGCGTTTGCATCCTGCCCGTCGACCTCTCCAACCGTGAAGCAAACGGCGTACGGATGTTTTGATTCGAATCCGCACCCGGGCGAGAAGATCGTGCCCATAAATTATCTGACCGGACCGGGGAAATTTACGCTAAACGTAAGACTGAGTAAGTCGTTTGGTTTTGGAAAGAAAGCGGAAGCAACAAACGCGGGCGCTGGTGGCGGCCCGGGCGCCGGCGGCACGTTCGGGCGCGGGCCGGGCGGGGTACCAGGACAACGCGGAGGTTTTGGCGGACGCGGGCCCGGGGGACCGGATGGAAATATCACCAATCATCGCTACAGCTTGACGTTTTCGGTTGCAGCGCGGAACATCTTCAATCACGTGAATCTGGCGACCCCGGTCGGTAATCTGAGTTCGCCGCTGTTCGGACTTTCGAATGGGCTAGAACGCATGCCCTTCTCTCAGTCGACTTCGAACCGGCGAATCGATCTGCAGGCGACGTTCAGCTTTTGAATTCTTGCTGTCGGGAATTGGCTGCGCAATAGTTATCAGATGAAGCGGAAACGAAAGAAGATTTTGGACAAAGGAACAGAAGCCCGGCGAGCGGCGCGTAAGTCCGGTATTGCACCGGCCACCACGCGCGTCATTCCCGACAAACGGAAACGGCCGCCGAAGCACAAGAAACAATCGCTCGAAACCGAACTCGAATAAATGTCATCCGAGTGTTTGCAGCAAACTCACCGTAGTTGCCATTCCTTCTTTCGGAAAGTGGGAGCACCTTCTGTACGTTCAGTACGACGTTGGCTACCACACTCCAAAACACTTCAGGCCCGACCGGGCCTAATTTTTCGAGCTTCATCCCGGTTTGTTAGCCGGGACTACTTCGTCGGGACGGAAAAGCGGCGCCAGAGATATTTTTTTGCGCTCGGCAAGATGGGTGGCAATGGTTTCCAAGTCTTTCTTGTCAAAGCCCATGCTGCTGACCGTCACAGCGCTGCCGGTATCGATCAGAAAAATCGTGGGGACGTTGGTCAGGCCATAAGCATTGGAAACCGGATAGTTGTTTTCGTCGAGAAGCAGCGGGAAGGTCGCGCCGTATTCCTTGGCAAAATTCTGGGTGGCACGCATGTCGTCCTGAGAGATTCCGAGAAAACTTACGGCATCGCCGCCATAACGTTTGTGGAGGCGTTCGAGGAAAGGGAATGTGAATTGGCAGACGGGGCAGGAGATTTTGAAGAAGGCGGCTACGACGGGACCGCGCTCCAGCAGGGTGTTGAGCGAGTATTCCTTGTTGTCGAGCGCTTTCAGAGAAAATCCCGGAGCGATGTTTCCGGCAACGATGTGCGTCATGTGGTCCTGTTTTCCCATCCAGCGTGAAAGCCGCCGCAGAATTCCCATCGCCTGAGTGTAGCGCGAGAAGAAGTTGAGAGTCGACAGATGAAGGTTGAGAGAAAGAAGCGGAATTAACGCCCCGACCCGGTTGAGGCAGGCGCCGTTCACGGAGACGGAAGCGGAAGAGGGATTGCCGCGAGGTGCCGGGTGCTCTGAGAGGTAGGATGGCTAGTTAACAAGCGCGCCCCCACCCCGGGTGTTTTGTTGCAAAGAGTGCGGAATCGGTTGAAAACAAGGGAGTTGAGCGCTTGTTGAGTGCAAAAGAGTGCGCAAGAGTGTGAAAACACAGGGGATAGGGAGCCAACGTCTGCGGTTCCAAGCGTCGTCATGTCCCAAAATGGGAAGAATGTCCCCACACCTCCGTTCTTTTCGTAAAGAGTAACAACTAAAGGAGTTGCGGGGTGCGGAACTTGGAAGTGGGCACGGAAGATGGGAGATATGGAGAGCGGTGGGAGAGTTGGGGGTGGCCTCACCCCATGTTTTTTGTAAGTGTTTTGCAGTGAACGGTCGAAAGGGTTGAACGGCAACGGGGGAGGGGTGAACGGTTTTTGCGGATGCGTGACGGGCAAGAAAAGAGCAAAGTCAAAGGCCCCTCACGTAAGAACGACGTGTGGGTACCCAACTTGGTATCAGGATTTTTCGTCCGAGCCAGCCGCCCGAGTTAGGAGAACGCCATCTCTCTATAAGGTGCACGGCAAGAGTTGGCCCAGAAACACGAAAGCCGCAGGCTTTGAGCAAGTCAGGCTGCGGCTTTCTGATGTGATGCGTTGGATCTAGGGGTAAGGCAAGTATCTCCACAGGTCGCTGAGCAACCCGTTGCCGTTCGTCCCAGCGGAATCAAAGCCTTCTCCGCCAAAGATCCAGTACTGATAGTTGTTCTTCCCGGACGACGTATCAATGTCATTAACAAACCAATAGCCAGGAGCAAAGCGAGACCCTGGGCCGTTGCCCACGTATGGGTAAATGATGGGGCCGGGCGTGAGGCCATAGATGCCCGCCTGGCTGACGGAGGCGGGGCCTTTCGTCCAGATCCATTGGCCGCCTTTATACTCCCAGACATCGCTGAGTGAGCCGTTGCCGACGGAATCGTAGCCTTCCCCGCCGAAGATCCAGAAATTTCCGCTGAGGTCGGTCCAAGCGCCAGCGCTCCAGCGTGCACCAGGAACATTTGTGGCGGCAGCGACGCCGAGGTTGCCGTAGTTGCCGACCTGATTGACGATGTTCGCGCCACTCATCCAGGTCCATACGCCTGCTTTGAATTGCCACAGGTCATTCAGAGCGGCCGGATTGCCCTTTGAATCGAGATCGAATCCACCAAACAGCCAGAAATTCCCCGAGAGATCAATAAAAGACATGGAAGCTTGACGCGCACCGGGAATGTTTGTGGCACCAGGGGTGCCGAGAGTGCCGTAGTTGCCGGTCTGGTTGACAGTATTGGAGCCGCTGATCCAGGTCCATTGGTTCGTTGCGATGTCGTACGTCCAGAGGTCGTTAAGGAGGCCCGTAGTGCCCGCTGAATCGTAACCAAACCCACCAAAAAGCCACACTTTGCCGGAAGCATCCATCCTGGCGGTCGCTCCCCATCGCGCGCCGGGGATGTTACTGGCAGCGGCCACGCCCTGCGTGCCGTAGGTACCTTTTTGATTGGCGGCGCCGCTTACTAGCGTCCAGGCATTCCCTGCAATGTTGTATCTCCAGACCTCATTGTAGAAGTTAAGACCCTGATCCTGACCTCCGAACAGAAAGAGATCACCACCAGCGCCAGGTTGAGTCCAGGTGACGGCCCCCGTGTGGGGATTGGGACCGGTTCCTGAAAAGACGAGTACTTTGTTATTCCAGTAGTTCTGGAAGCTGCCGAAATAGTTTTGCGTGCCGGTGTAGACCCACATGTCGTTGAGATCTGTGGGTGGCGGGGTAAGGCCGTTGGTAAACGTCAAACCGTAGCCGCCGAAGAGCCACAGGTTATTGTTGAAATCGGTCCACGTCGCGGGATACTTGCGCCCGCCAGGGGAACTGGTATCAAAAGTAGGAGCAGCGGGAGGTGGGGCCGGAGGCGGAGTAGACGTCTCCTTTTGATTGGAGGTATTGGAGCCATCGAACCATGCCCAGTCATTATGCCCGCAATCGATAATGACGCTGGTGACCGCTGACGTTGCAGTGCCCTGGTAAAACCATCTGACGATCCCTACTCCCGGTTGTGTGTTCGGTGCAACCAAGACGCTGACGTCGTAGGTGCTGCCGTCAGCGATGGGGGTGTTGAACTGGAATGGTCCATTGCTGGAGATGGTCAGATTGTCGCCGAGATTGTCCTGCAGCACCATGCCGCTATTGGTTCCCGCAAGGCCCACAACGGTGCCGCCGATAGTGTGAGTAATGGCCGGGCAGACGACTTGCACGTTGACGACGTTGGCGTTTGCAGTGCCGGTGCCGTGTAGGGAAAGTGAAGCTGCCGTTGGCTTTGAGGGTAAGATTATCGCCACCGTTGTCCTGCAAGACGATGCCACTGCCAGATTTGGCAAGTCCAGTAAGCGTGCCGCCGATGGAAAGAGTTCCGGTGGAGCAGGTGATTTGAATATTGCCGACGTTCGCGTTGGCGGTGCCGCTGCCGTTGGTCACGGTGCAAGTCTGCGCGGGACTGCTCGGCTGGACGCTAACAGTGACGGCGTACGCGCTGCCCAACGGCAGCGCGGTCTTGAACGTGAAGGGACCGGCGACGGGAACGGTAAGGTTATCGCCGCCATTGTCCTGCAGAGTCAAGCCGGTGCCAAGCAAGCTGACGACTTGCCCGCCGATGGAAACGGTTCCCGTGGAACAGGTGATCACGACAGTAGTGACGTTGGCCCTGGCTGTGCCCTGGCCGCCGGAGACCGTGCAGGTTTGCACGGGAGCGGTGGGCGAAGCAAAGACCGCAACATTATAAGGTTGACCGTTGGCGATAGCAGTCTTAAACGTGAAAGCAGTGTTGCCGGTGACGGCCAGGTTGTCGCCGCCATTGTCCTGCAAAATCAGCCCGGTACCAGTCAGGCCAGTGACCGTCCCGCCGATGGTAAAGGGCCCCGCGCCTGAGCCGGAACCAGATCCTGAACCGGAACCCCCACCGACAGGACCGCTGCAAGCGGAAACGAGAAAAGCAGTCAGGAGTAGTGACAGAGAGACGACAGACTTGAAGTGGGGCTTCATAGAGATCGATTGCTCCTTTGGTACTTCGCGCCTGAGACGCTGCGGACAATTGCCACGTGTTCGGCATTCCCCCGGTCGGTCCAAATTGGAGCCAGGCATGCGTCAGGGACGTAGTTGAATGCGTAATTGTCTGGGCACGGCATAGGATAATGAATCACGCGCAAACCGTACGTAGAGTACTGTGCGGTTTTGCATCGAGGCAATATTCAATAGCTCTAATGTGTCTACATGAGCACTATATTTTTGGAATGAAGTACGTAAATGGAAATACGCTGGCGGACCTCAGACCCGATCACTCCGAGATCGGGAACTTCCACTACGACGCCGTCCATGGCCAGATTGAGGGCTGGGCCTTCCGGGCTGGGCTAACTCACGGCGCGCATCCGGAGGAAAATCTTGAGAAAATGAGCGCAGAACGAAGATGAAGGAGAAGCTACCCCTGCCAAGAGAAGAATGCCCCACCTTTGCGAAACCAAAACCGCAAAGGTAGGGCACCCCGGAACTATTCGATTAGTTAAGCGTGCCCCACGCGACGATTGCTCGAGCATTCGCTTCTGAAGGCAAGGGGGCAAGCACCTACCGCGCCGCCTTCGGGCTTCGGCGCGAATTGGCGCACCGAAAAGTGGTCCACGAGGAGTCCCTTACCATCGAAAAGGGATGCCATCGGCGAACGCCACCGCCGCGCGGCAGGGACGTTCCATCGTTAATTCTACTGTTCGCCTCTTCGGGGAAGAGCGAAAGCGATGAAAGCATCGCCAACAGGGTTATCACACGTATGCCCGCCACCCAGGCAGTTACCATTTGCGGTGATACTGCGATCGGGAACATTTCCACCGAACGCGTTGACAATAAACTCGCGTCCATCCGCGAGGTAGGCTATGGGGCCTG
>WNFO01004753.1_pt1 | contig 11759 bp, 12 predicted proteins | sample 5400251 | NCBI WGS metagenome assembly WNFO01 (sample SAMN13153354, study PRJNA577476) | soil metagenome | isolation source: 100 cm saprolite under Madrone tree | place: USA:California | collected 2016-06-14
CGGCGTGGACTTCAACGAGACCGAGGTCGAGCGGGCGCGCTCGGCGGCCAAGAGCGCCCGCGTCACGATCCGCCTCATGTGCCAGGACATGCGCGACATGGAGTTCTCGGGGGAGTTCGACCTCGCCGTGAACCTCTTCTCGAGCATCGGCTACTTCTCCGACGACGAGGACCGGCTGCTCATCGATCGGTTCTGGCGCGCGCTCAAGCCGGGCGGTTTGTTCGTGCTCGACACGCGCAACCGCGACCATTCCGTCCGGGCGATGCCGCCGGAGGAGCGGTTGCCGGTGGACGACGGCACGCTGCGCATCGAGAATCGGTTCGACGCCACCACGAGCCGCTGGCACGCGCGCTGGTGGCGTCTGCCCCACGAAGCCGGCGACGCGGCGACCGGTGAGCTGGTGGGTGAGACCGAGATCCGTCTCTACGCCGCCCACGAGCTGCGCGCCATGCTCCGTCCCGAGCGGTGGAGTCAGGTGGACGTGTACGGAGCGCTCGACGGCACGCCGTTCTCGCTCGACACGCCGCGCCTGGTCTTCGTCGCCCGCAAGTAGCGGTCGGCCCACAGAACGGAAAGGAGACGCGTCCATGCCCGCCGATTCCCGGCCCCTCGTCGTCGTCAGCGCCCCGCTCCACACGGACGCGGTCTCGATCCTCGAGCGCGAATGCCGCGTAGTCCTCACCGAGGATCCGACCGAGGAGGCCATGATCAAGACGGCGGCGGAAGCTCAGGGCATCCTTTTTCGGGGCCGCCCGCGCTCCTCGGCCAGCCTCATGGAGGCGTGCAAGCGGCTCAAGGTCGTCGGGCGCCATGGTGTCGGCCTCGACAGCGTCGACATCCCGGCGGCCACGCGGCTCGGCATCGCCGTCGTCCATGCGCCCGGATCGAACTCGCAGGCCGTGGCCGAGCACGCGCTGATGCTGATGCTCGCGTGCACGAAGCGCATCGTGACCGTCGACAAGCAGACGCGGGCCGGTGACTGGAGCGCCCGCGGTCACGGCGGCGACCGCGCCGGCGGCAATACCGAGCTGGGTGGCAAGACGCTCGGCATCGTCGGCATCGGCAACATCGGCCGCCGCGTGTCCAAGTTCGCCGGGGCGATCGGGATGAAGGTGCTCGCCTACGACAAGTACGTGCCGGCCGACGAGGTCCGCCGCCGGGGCGCCGAGCCGGTGGCGAGCCTGGAGGCGCTCGTGCCTCAGGTCGACGTGCTGACCTGCCACACGCCGCTCACGCCCGAGACGAAGCACATGATCAACGCGCGGACGCTCGGGCTCATGAAGGACGGCGCCATCTACGTCAACACCTCGCGCGGGGGCGTGCAGGACGAGCGCGCCGTGTTCGAAGCGCTCACGCGTGGCAAGCTCGGTGCCGCCGGCATCGACGTATTCGAGCAGGAGCCGACGGCGCTCGACAACCCGATCCTGAATCTCCCCAACGTCGTCGTGTCGTGTCACGTGGCCGGTGTGACCAACGAGGCCAATCGCCAGATGGGTGTCCAGGTCGTCGGCGAGATGCTGTGCGTGCTCCGCGGCGAGCGTCCGGACGTCCTCGTCAATCCGGACGTGTGGCCGCGCCTGGGCCAGCGCTAGGAGCGCGGCGCCGATGAGCGTCGCAAGACGTCGTTGGCCTCCGGCGCGCTCCCTGCGGCTCGGGTCGCGGCGCACTCGGCGATGCACTCGGTCGTGCACTGTGAACGGAGCTGATAGTAGAATCGACCCATGCCGATCGACACGCGACACCCGCGCGAGATCCGGGCCGACATCCGGAGTGGCAAGCTCAACGGCATCACGGCCGGACTCGGGCAGAACTTCGTGCAAGCCAATCTCGCGGTGCTGCCGAAGGACCACGCGTACGATTTCCTGCTCTTCTGCCAGCGCAACCCGCGGCCGTGCCCGCTGATCGAGGTCACCGACGTCGGATCGCCCGAGCCGGTCGGTGTGGCCCCTGGCGCCGACCTCCGGACTGACATCCCCCGCTACCGTATATATAAGGATGGCGTCGTGGCCGACGAGGTCACCGACGTCACGCCGTACTGGCGCGACGACCTGGTCGCCTTCCTCCTCGGCTGCTCGTTCACCTTCGAGTGGGCGCTGCTCGACGCCGGCATCCGGCTCTGGCACGTCGAGCAGGGCAAGAACGTCGCGATGTGGCGGACGAACGTCCAGTGTCGTCCGGCCGGCGTGTTCCACGGGCCGATGGTCGTCTCCATGCGGCCCATCCCGAGTGGTCAGCTCGTGAAAGCGGTGACGGCGAGCGCTCGCTTTCCGAACGCCCACGGCGCGCCCGTGCACATCGGTGATCCGGCGGCGATCGGCGTCAAGGACATCGCCAAGCCGGACTGGGGTGATGCGCAGGCGTTCAAGCCCGGCGACGTTCCGGTGTTCTGGGCCTGCGGCGTGACACCGCAAGCGGTGGCACTCGCCTCGCGGCCGCCGTTCATGATCACGCATAGCCCCGGCCACATGTTCATCACCGACGTCCCGAACTCGCAGCTCGCGGCGCTCTAGTCGAGAGGGGTTTCTGCGCTTCTTCCCCGCAGGTGATCTCGCCGTTTCCGTCATCCTCGGCGAGGAGATCAGCGTAGAGCTCAACACCCGCGTTCGCGCGCTCGAATACCTGATCCAGCAGAAGGGCCTGGCCGGCGTCACCGAGATGACGCCGAGCTTCAGCGCGCTGCTCGTCTACTACGACCCGGGCGTCACCACGTACGAAGCCTTGTGCGCCGCGATCACCGCGATCGCCGACCAGGCCGACACGGCCGTGCTGCCACCCTCGCGAACAGTGGAGCTGCCCTGCTGCTACGACGATCCCGAGCTCGGCTTCGACCTGGTGGCCGCCGCCAAGCGGCTCGGGCTCAGCCCCGACGAGCTCGTGAAGCTCCACGCCGGCGCCGACCATCTCGTCTATTTCATCGGGTTCACGCCAGGCCTGCCCTACATGGGGGGCATGCCCGATGCGCTCCACATCCCGCGGCTCGAGACGCCGCGCACGAAAGTGCCGGCGGGCAGCGTCGGGATCGGCGGCATCCAGTGCTGCATCTACTCGGTCGAGAGTCCCGGCGGCTACTGGGTGCTCGGACGCACACCGTTGAAGCTCTACGATCCCGGGGCCGCCGACCCGATCCTTCTCCGCCCGGGCGATCACGTGCGCTTCCGTCGGATCGACCGGGCGCAGTACGATGAGACCCAAAAATCGTGCGCAGCCACGAGCACCTCGAACAGTCCACCCACGACGCGAGCCGGGCTGGCGGCCCCCGCTACAACAATAAAAATCCTCGACCCGGGGCCCCAGACCACCGTGCAGGATCTGGGGCGCCCCGGCCAGCTCCGCTATGGCATTCCGCAGTCGGGACCGATCGACCGCGCGTCGTTCGTGCTCGCGAATCGTCTCGTCGGCAACGCCGACACGGCCGCCGGCCTCGAGTGCACGGTGCTCGGCCCACGCTTCGAGGTCGGGGCGCCGTACGCGATCGCGGTGACCGGCGCCGACATGCCGGTGACGATCAATGGCGCCGCGGCGCCGGCATGGACGACGCTCGTCCTCCAGGCAGGCGACGTCGTGAAGGTCGGGACGGCGCGGTCGGGAGTCCGTTCCTATGTCGCATTTTCTGGGGGACTCGACGTGCCGCTGGTGCTCGGCTCGAGGTCGACGTACCTTCGGGGACGCCTCGGCGGGCTCGACGGCCGCGCGCTGAGGAAGGAGGACGTGGTGAGAGTGCTGCCGGCACCGATGCCCGCGCGGCGACACGTGAAGCGGAGCGCGATTCCCGACCTGACCGCCGCGCCGACGATCCGCGTCGTCCTCGGCCCGCAGGCGGAGCGCTTCACGGACGACGGCCTCGCGGCGTTGCTCGGTGGCGACTACGAGATGCTGCCCCAGTCCGACCGCATGGGCGCGCGCTTGCGCGGAGCGCGCATCGCCCACCGGCGCGGGCACGATATCATCTCGGACGGTATCGCCCTCGGCAGCATCCAGGTCCCCGGCGATGGCCAGCCCATCGCGCTCCTCGTCGACCGCCAGTCCACCGGCGGTTACACGAAGGTGGCGACGGTTTGTTCGTTCGACATCGGCCGTCTGGGACAGGTGAAACCGGGCCAGCGTCTGCGCTTCCGCGCGGTGACGCTGGCCGAAGCGCATCGCTCGCTCGGAGCGTGGCCCGCGTCCCTCGCGGACGCGCTGGCCGCGGAGTGACGGAGGCCGCATGGCCATCGACAAGGAGCTGCACGAGTACCTGGCGAAGACGGGCCGATCGCGGTCACTTCACGAAGAAGCCTGCGCCGTCATGCCAGGCGGCAACAGCCGGACGACGACATTCTTCGACCCGTATCCGTTCTACATCCAGCGCGCGCAGGGCGCCCACCTCTGGGACGCCGATGGCGTCGATCGCCTGGACTTCAACGGCAACTACACGAGCCTCATCCTCGGTCACGCGCCGCCCGATGTCGTGAAGGCGGCCCACGAGGCCGTCACGCTCGGGATGTCCTACCCCGGCCCCACCGAGCACGAGATCCGACTGGCCGAGGCCCTCACGCGCCGTATCCCGTCCCTGGAGTCGCTGCGCTTCACGAACTCCGGCACCGAGGCGACGATGAACGCGGTCCGCGTCGCTCGCGCCTTCACGGGCCGGCCGAAGGTCGCCAAGTTCGAGGGCGCCTATCACGGCACGCACGACGCCGTGCTCGTGAGCGTGGCGCCCGACGTGAAGGCCTCGGGGGGACGGCGGCATCCCAAGCCCGTGGCGGCGTCGGCCGGCGTGCCGGCGGCGGCGCTCAAGCAGACGATCGTCCTGCCGTGGAACGACGGCGACGCCTGCGAGGAGATCCTCACCAAGGAGGGCGCCCAGACCGCGTGCCTGCTCGTCGATCCGCTGCTCGGCATCGGCGGCATCCTGCTGCCCGAACCCGGCTTCCTGGAACGATTGCGGGCGGTGACGGAGCGGCTCGGCATCGTCCTGATCTTCGACGAGGTCATCTCGTTCCGCATCGCGTGGGGCGGCGCCCAGGAGCGCTTCGGCATCCGGCCCGATCTGACGACGCTCGGCAAGATCATCGGGGGCGGGCTGCCCGTCGGCGCGTTCGGCGGCCGCGCGGACATCATGAACGCGTACGACCCGCGGCGCGGCGGCGCCCGCATCAGCCACGGCGGCACGTTCAACGCCAACCCGGTGACGATGACGGCGGGCCTGGCCACCATGAACGCGCTCTCGCCCGAGGCGTACAGCCGACTGGACTCGCTCGGCGACCGCCTGCGCGGCGGTGTGTCGCGCCTGCTGCAAGCCACGCGTCGAAAGGGCCAGATCACCGGCATCGGCTCGCTCTTCTGTCTGCACTGGACGACCGGGCCGCTCACCGACTACCGCTCGAGCCGCCCCAAGGACACCGAGGCCCCGATGCGGATTTTCCTGGGCCTGCTCAACGAAGGCATCCTCCTCTCCCAGCGCGGGCTCGGCGCCTGCTCGCTGGCCATGAGCGAGGAAGACACCGACCGCTTCGTCAACGCCCTGGCCCGCGTGCTGGCCAGGGAATAAGGAGATCCTCGATGGCGAGCAAGTTCATCGATCTCAACTGCGACATGGGCGAGAGCTACGGGCGCTGGACGCTCGGCGCCGATGCCGAGATCATGCCGTTCATCACGTCCGCGAACGTGGCCTGCGGCTATCACGGCGGTGATCCGCACGTCATGCGCAAGACGGTCGAACTGGCGCTCCAGCACAACGTCGCGGTCGGCTCGCATCCCGGACTCCCCGATCTCATGGGCTTCGGCCGCCGGGTGATGGACGTCTCGCCACAGGAGATCAAGGACTACATCTGCTACCAGACCGGCGCGCTGCGCGAGTTCTTGCGCACGGCCGGCGTCGAGCTGCAGCACGTCAAGCCGCACGGCATCCTCTACAACATGATGGAGAAGAGCGAGAGCCTGGGCGAGGCGGCCGGCGAGGCGGTGATGGCCTCGGGCAAGACGACGCTCATCCTCATGGCCGCGGCGGGCAGCAAGTACGAGCGGGTCTGCCGGAAGATGGGCGCGCGGGTGGCGGCCGAGGGCTTCGCCGATCGCGCCTACAACGTCGACCTCACGCTCGTGTCCCGGAAGATCGCGGGCTCGCTCATCACCGATCCCCAGAAGGCGGCCGCGCAAGCCGTGAAGATGGCCACCGAAGGCAAGGTCGTCACGATGGACGGCGTCACCGTCGACATGACCGTGCACACGATCTGCTGTCACGGCGACACGCCGGGCGCCGAGCGCATCGTGCGCACCGTGCGCGAGGCGCTGGACAAGGCGGGCTGCCAGGTGAAGTCGCTCCGCGACTGGTTGCCGGCGGCGTGACCCGGCTCTGCGACGAGCTGCTCCAGGGGGCGATCGACCTCCACCAGCACGCCGCGCCCAGCGTGTTCGAGCGCGTGACCGACGACATCGGGCTCGCGCTCGAGTCACGCCAGCGCGGCATGCGCGCGGTGCTCCTCAAGGCGCACGAGCACGACACCACCGGACGGGCGGCGCTCGTCCGGCGGCAGGTGCCCGGCATCGAGACATTCGGCGGCATCGTGCTCAATCACAGCGTCGGCGGCCTCAATCCCCAGGCCGTCGACGGCTGCATCAAGCTCGGGGGCCGCATGGTGTGGATGCCGACGCTCTCCGCGCGCCACCACATCGGCTTCTTCGGTGGCAGTCACTTCGGCGCGTCGATGCGCGCCAAGGTCGATGCTGCCGATCGCGAGACGACGAAGCAGAAGACGCTCGCCGGCCTGTCGGTCCTCGACGCCCACGGCGCGCTCCTGCCCGGGGTCCGCGAAATCCTCGAGCTGATCGCCGCGGCCGACATCTGTTTCTCGACCGGCCACCTCTCGCTTCCCGAGATCCGCGTCCTCGTGAAGGAAGCGCGCAGCATCGGTGTGCGGAAGAGGCCCTCGCGGCCGACGGGGCGATTCTCGAGAAGGACATCATCACCATGATGCCCGCCTGGCAGAGCCTCTCGCTCCAGCAGATGGTGGCGTCGATCCGCGCCATCGGTCCCGCTCACTGCGCCCTGGCCACGGACTTCGGCCAGTTGCACCATCCGGTGCCACCGGAAGGGATGCGCATGTTCGTCCAACTGCTGCTGGAGCAGGGAATCACGCCGGAGGACATCCGGACGATGGTCGCGGAAAATCCAGCAAGGCTCCTGGGAGTCGACGAGAGGGTTTGAAGAAGTTACGCGGCGACGGACGCCGCACCGCTGGCAGGGCCGGATCGCAGGCTCTGCGTGAGCTGTCCCAGCAGAAGCGTCCATTCGATCGGCTTGGTCAATACGACGTCGGCACCGGCCTCCCGAGCCCGGCTGGCGTACGGCTCGCCGTAGCCGGTCACGACGACCACGTGGGGCCGCAAGCGAGTGGTCGCGAGCACTTCGCGGATCAGGATGTCGCCCGGAATGTCGGGCAGGCCGAGGTCCGTGAGTAGGATGTCGAAGGGCTCGCGCCCGGCCAACTCGACGCCTTGTCGCCCGGTTGACGCCGTCGCCACCTCGGCGCCTTCGGCCCTGAGCAGCACCCCGAAGGCATCGCGGATGTCGTCCGCATCCTCGACGAGCAGGATCCGGCCGTTTTCCAACTCGCCCCTGACGCCATGTCCCTGCATAACCTGGGGCTGCTCAGACGCAATTGCGACGCCGGCCACCTCCCGATGGAATTCTCCCGGACACTGACGGCTTCCGACGGCGCCCGCTTGGCCTACCGGCTGTGGCGCCCGGCCCGGTCGCGTGGCCTTCTCATCCTGCTGCACGGCCTCGCCAGCAATTCCACGCGCTGGAGCGAGTTCGTCGCGACCACGTCGCTGCGAGAGAACTGGGACATCCTCCGACCCGATCTGCGCGGCCAGGGCGCGTCCGTGCATCGCGGCCGGATGAGAATGGACGTCTGGTGCGACGATCTCGCGGCGATCGTGAACGCCGAGCCTCACGAGACCGTGGTGGTGGTCGGGCACTGCTTCGGGGCCAACATCGCGCTCGAGTTTGGCCGCCGCCGGCCGAAGGCCGCGGCCGGCCTCGTGCTCATCGAGCCGATCTTCGCCGAAGCGTTGCGGGGAGGACTCGGACACGCCGCGAGGTGGCGTGGGGTGCTGGCGCCGGTTGTCACGATCGTGCGCGGGCTCAACGCGCTCGGGCTGTACCGGCGCCGTCTGAAGCCGCTCGACCTCGAAGCCCTCGATCGCGAGACGCGCGCGGCGATCGCCGCCGGCAACAGCCAGGTGCTGCTCGAGCGTTACGCGTCACCGTGGGAGGACCTGGCGTGTATCCCGCTCGGCGTCTACCTCCAGGCGTTGCTCGCGCTGGTCGACGGCGTCGGCGATCTCTCGGACGTTGCCGCGCCCACCCTCACGCTGCTCTCCAGCGGGGGCGCCTACGGCGATCCGGCGGTCGTCGAGCGGAGGCTCGCCGAGCTGCCTCACGGTGAGATCGTCGTGATTGATGCCGAGCACTGGATCCCCATGGAACGCCCGGTGGAAATGCGGCGCGCCATCGAGGCGTGGCTTGACCGTCATCCGAGGCAATGATTAACTGAAGCGCCCGCATGGACAGTCCGCTGAAACGAACTCCGCTGTTCGACGCACACGTCGCCGCAGGCGCGCGCATGGTTCCGTTCGGCGGATGGGAGATGCCCGTGCAGTACACGGGCATCATCGAGGAGCACCGCACGGTCCGCTCGGCCGTCGGCCTCTTCGACGTCAGCCACATGGGCGAGTTCGAGGTGACCGGCGCGCAGGCGCTGGCCGCGCTGCAAGTCCTGACCACCAACGACGTCAGCGCGCTCGAGATCGGACAGGTCCAGTACTCGCTGCTCTGTGTTCCCGACGGCGGCATCGTCGACGACCTCACGCTCTACCGGCTCGGGGCCGAACGGTTCATGCTCACCGTCAACGCCGCCAACATCGACAAGGACTGGGCCTGGGTCACCGAGCAGTCGCGCCAGTTCCGCGGCGCCGCGTGGCGCAACGTCTCGGCGGACACCGCGCTGATCGCGGTGCAGGGACCCAAGGCCGAGGCGCTCGTGGGCCGGCTCGCCGACTGCGACGTCGCGGCGATCGGCTACTACCGGTTCAGGTCGGGCCACGTGGCCGGGGCGCAGACGGTGATCTCGCGCACCGGGTACACGGGTGAGGACGGCTTCGAGCTCTACCTGCCCGCGCGCGACGCCATGCGAGTGTGGCGCGCGCTGCTGGACAGGGGCGCGGCCGACGGCGTGGCACCCATCGGGCTCGGCGCGCGCGACACCCTGCGCCTCGAGATGCGCTACGCGCTCTATGGCAACGACATCGACGAGACCACGAACCCGATCGAAGCGGGGCTGGGCTGGGTGGTGAAGGCGGCCAAGGGGGAGTTCACCGGGCGCGACGCGATCGAGAAGGTGCGCGTCGCCGGGCCGCGGCGCAAGCTCGTGGGCATCGAGATGGCCGACCGCGCGGTGGCCCGTCACGGCTATCCGGTCGTCAAGGACAGCCACACGCTGGGCGTGGTCACCTCAGGGTCTTACGGCCCGTCGGTCGACAAGTCGATCGCGCTCGCCTACGTCGAGGCGCCGCACGCGGCCGTCGGTGCCGACCTCGGCGTCGACATCCGCGGCCAGGCGCGTCCGGCGCGCGTCGTGAAAACGCCGTTTCATCCGTCTCGAGTGAAGAAGTGAAGCGGACACCCGGAACGGATAGGTCGTTTCGAGCGCGGGCTTTGCCCGCGCAACTCCTGGGGGGAGGCATCGGAAGGGGGGCGGAGCCCCCCTCCGAGCACAAAACGCCGTTTCATCCGTCTCGAGTGAAAAAATAAGAGGACAGCGATGGCGAACATTCCGGCGGACCTGAAGTACACGAAAGAGCACGAGTGGGCCAAGCGGGAAGGCGACAAGGTCCGCGTCGGCATCACGCACTTCGCGCAGGAGCAGCTGGGCGACGTCGTGTTCGTCGAGCTGCCGAAGGTCGGCACCAAGGTGACGTCGCACAAGACGTTCGGTGTCGTCGAGTCGGTGAAAGCGGTGTCCGACCTGTACGCCCCGATCTCCGGCGAAGTGCTGGAGACGAACACCGCGCTCACCAAGACTCCGGAGCTGGTGAATCGGGATCCCTACGGCCAGGGCTGGATGCTGGTCGTCAAGGCCTCGAGCGCGGGCGACTGGGATCAGCTCCTCACCGCGCAGCAGTACGAGCAGTTCGTGGCCGACGGCGCCCACTGATGCGCTTTCTGCCCGCGACGTCACAGGACCAGCGCGCCATGCTGGAGACGATCGGCGCCCGCGGAATCGAGGACCTGCTGATCAAGATCCCGGCCAAGTCGCGCCTGGACCGCCCGCTGGCGCTGCCACCCGCGCTGGCCGAGACGGAGCTGATCCGCCACATGCGCGCGATGGCCGCGAAGAACGCGGACAGCGACAGCCACGTCTGCTTTCTCGGCGCCGGCGCCTACGATCACTATGTGCCGAGCCCGATCGATCACCTGATCCGCCGCGGCGAGTTCTTCACCGCGTACACGCCGTATCAGCCCGAGGCGAGCCAGGGCACGCTCCGGACGATCTACGAGTACCAGACGATGATCGCCGAGCTGACCGGAATGGACGTGGCCAACGCGTCGATCTACGACGGGGCCTCGTCGCTGGCCGAGGCGGCGCTGATGGCTCACGCGGTGACCGGCCGCCCCGAGGTCGTGCTGGCCGGCGGCGTCCATCCGCTCTACCGGCGCGTCGTTGCGACGTACTGCGACGGGCCGGGCGTCAAGCTCCGCGACGTCGCCGCGCCCGCGGGCGTGCTCGACGGCGCCGCCGTCACGAAGGCGGTCGGCGCCAGGACCGCTGCGCTCCTGGTCCAGTCACCGAACTTCTATGGCTGTCTCGAGGACGTCGCGGCAGCGGCCGAGATCGCCCACGCCGCCGGGGCGCTGCTGGTCGTCGTGGCCGATCCGGTGAACCTCGGCGTGCTCGAAGCTCCGGGCCGGCTCGGCGCCGACATCGTCGTGGGCGACGGGCAGGGCCTCGGCGTCCCGCTGTCGTATGGTGGCCCGTACCTCGGCGTCTTCGCCGCCAAGAACGACTTCGTGCGACGCATGCCGGGGCGCCTCGTTGGCGCGACCGTGGATCAGGACGGCCAGCGCGGGTTCGTGCTGACACTGCAGACGCGCGAGCAGCACATCCGACGCGCGAAGGCCACCTCCAACATCTGCACGAACGTGGCGCTGTGCGCGCTGATGGCGACGATCTATCTCGCGACGATCGGCAAGCAGGGCCTGGTCCGGGTGGGCGAGCTGTCGATGGCGAAGGCGCACTACGCCGCGGACCGGCTGACGAAGATCCCGGGCGTGACGCTGCGCTTCGAGGCGCCTTTCTTCAAGGAGTTCACGCTCAAGCTCCCGAAGCCCGCCGAGCGCGTGGCGGTCCGGCTGGTGAAGCAGAAGATCCTCGCCGGGGTTCCGCTCAAGGCGTTCGATCGGAAGCTCGCCGACTGTCTGCTCGTCGCCGTCACCGAGAAGCGCACGAAGGAAGAGATCGACGCCTTCGCCGAGGCGCTGGCCAAGGCGGTGGCCTGATGCCGTACGACAATCAGCGCGCGTACGATCGATTGGCCTTCGAGCTGTCCTCGCCCGGCCGCATCGCCTACTCGCTGTCCGAGCCCGACGTCGACGTCGCGACCGCCCGCAACAAGATTCCCGCGGCGTATTTGAGAACGCGGCCCGCCGAGCTGCCAGAGCTCAGCGAGCTGGACGTGGTCCGCCACTATTCGCGACTCAGCCAGATGAACTACGG
>WNFO01004755.1_pt1 | contig 11758 bp, 6 predicted proteins | sample 5400251 | NCBI WGS metagenome assembly WNFO01 (sample SAMN13153354, study PRJNA577476) | soil metagenome | isolation source: 100 cm saprolite under Madrone tree | place: USA:California | collected 2016-06-14
CCCCGGAAACCATGCGCTTGGCGATGATCGAGAACCTGCGCCACAGCGAGGGATACGTGCACCAGAAGGGCATTTTCCCGGCGCGCGAAGCCGTGGTGATGCAGCAGCAGGAGCGCGGAGTGCGCGGGGTCACGGCCGAAGAAGTGTTCATCGGCAATGGGGTGAGCGAGCTGATCGACCTCACCTTGCGTGCGTTGCTGAATCCCGGCGACGAGGTGCTGGTGCCGAGCCCCGATTATCCGCTGTGGAGCGCGGCGGTGAATCTCAATACCGGCCGTGCCGTGCACTATCCGTGTCATGCGGCTCGTTCCTTCATTCCCGATCCGCAGGACATCGAAGCGCTGGTGACCAAGCGCACGCGTGCCATCGTCATCGTCAATCCCAATAATCCCACCGGTGCCGTGTACCCGCGCGAGACCCTGGCGGCGATCGCCCGCATGGCGGAGAAACATCGTTTGGTGGTGTTATCCGACGAAATCTACGACCAGATCCTGTACGACGACGCGGAGTTCGTGCCCATGGCCACTCTGGTGCACAACACGCTGTGCTGCACGATGAGCGGTTTGTCCAAGGTGTATCGAGCCTGCGGTTATCGGGTCGGCTGGGCCGCATTTTCCGGCGATATCGAAAGCGCGGGCGAATATCTCAGCGGTCTCGAATTGTTGTCCTCCTTGCGCCTCTGCAGCAATGTGCCGGGTCAGTGGGCGGTGCAAACGGCGCTCGGCGGCTATCAAAGCATTCGCGAATTGACGCGCCCCGGCGGCCGCCTGTATGAATCGCGGCGGACCATTCTCGACGGCGTGGCGCGCAGCAAGTATCTGCGGCTGTCGCGTCCCATGGGTGCGCTCTATTCCTTCGTCGAGGTACGCGGCGATGTACTGCCGGACTTCGACGATCAGAGCTTTGCGCTCGACCTGCTCGAGAACAAGCACGTCTTGATTGCGCCCGGCGTGAGCTTCAACGTCCCGTATCGAAATTGCTTCCGCATCACCAATTTACCGGAGCCCCAGGTTCTCGCGACGGTGTTCGCGCGCATCGAAGAATTGCTGGACGCGCAGGCCGCCGGGCGGCCGGAGCTGCAGCTGATCGGATCCACGGCAAAGGTTCAGCAACACTGAGCGCCCGACGACGCGCGGAATCCGGCGTGACAGACCTGTTGGCGGCCGTCGTGGCCGGCCATACCGTTCTGGCGCCGAACACCGAGCTTGCGGCGGCGCTGTTCGATGCGGTCGAACGAGCTTACCGAGACGCGGGCCGCGATGTCTGGCCCACTCCGCGGGTACGCGACTTCGGCGGTTGGCTGAGGGAGAAGCACGTCCAGCGGCAATTGACGGACGCCACCCTGCCGCGCGTCTTGAGCGACATCGACGAGCGCGAGCTGTGGCGGACCGTGATCGACTCGAGCGAGGCGGGCGGAACGCTTGCCGAACCGACCGGGGCCGCCCGCGCCGCGCGGCGCGCCCGCCGAGCCATTCACGAGTACGGCATTCCGCTGCAGGCCATCGCAGATCACGCCTCGGCGTCCGAGGAGTCGCGCGTATTCTACGATTGGAACCGGCAATTCAGCGAGCGCTGCCGGCAATTGGATTGCATCAGCTCCGACGAATTGCTGGCGCAAACGCCGGCTTCCGCGGAAACCATCGCGTGGATCGAGAGCCCTGTGTGGCGGCCGGTGGCGCGCCGGTGGCTGCAGCGTCACGGCCCGATGTTGGCAGCGCACGGCAGAGTTCCGCGGACCGCCGGCCGGCTGAATGCGGCCTCGCCCGCGGCGGAATTGGCGGCCATCGCCGACTGGGCGCTCGAGAATTTGCGTTCCTCGGAGCGGTTCCGCGCGTGGATTTGCATCCCGGATTTGAACCTGCGCCGCGCGGACGTGGTGGATGCGATGGACGCGGCGTTGGCGCCGCAGCGCTTTACGCTGTCCGAAAGCCTGGGGGAGGCGCCCTATGCGGTGGCGGGCGGAACGCCGCTCGCCGAGTTCGCCCCGGTGCGTGCGGCCCTGGAGACCTTGGCCGCGAGCGTGGGACCGGTCCCTTTCGAACGATTCAGTGCCTTGTTGCGAGCGCCTGAGCTGCAATCGTCGGCGGCTGAAGCCGCCGCCGCCGCTCTCGTGGATTTGCAATTGCGAAAGCAAGGACCCAGCGAGGCTGATCTCGCGACGTGGCTGGCGCTCGGGGAGCGCATGGCGGCTGCGCAGGCCATCGGCGCGCCCGCCCTGCAGCGGCTGCAGGGCGCGCTTCGGGCGCTCGAGGATTTGCGCGGCAATCATCCCATCAGCCGCTGGGTTACGGCGTGGATCATGGCGCTCGAGTTGGGTCCGTGGGCGCTGCGGCATCGATGGTCGAGCGTGGAGTATCAAGCGGCGGAGCGATTTCGCGAGCTTCTGGGCCAGCTCGCGACCGCCGATGCGTTCTTCGGCACGCATTCGCGCCGGTCGGCGCAGAGCATCCTGCGGCGCGCGGCGCATGACACTGCGTTTCAAGCGCAAACCGGCGTTCCGCCGATCTGGGTGAGCGGACAGCTCATCGATCCATGGCTGAATTACGATGGCCTGTGGGTCGGCGGTTGCGGCGACCAGAGATGGCCGCCGCCGGTCATGCCCATCCCGTTGATACCGGTGAGATTGCAGCGCGAATTCGGCGTGATCGCCGCAGCGCCCGAATCGCAAATGCAGTTCGCGCTCGACTTGCAGCGTCGTTGGGCCGCTCGCGCCGTTCAATGCGTGTTCAGCTATGCGGATTCGGGCGATGGCCGATCGGCCGCACCCAGTCCCTTGCTGCCGGACGCCGCGGCGGCCTCTTCGGCGGCGCTGCCGAGACCGCACTGGCGCGCCCTTCTGCAAGCCCAACCCGATCTCGAGCGATTGACCGACGAGCTCGCGCCGGCGTTCGGGACGGGCGAACGCACCCGCGGCGTGGCGACCTTGAGGGCTCAGTCGCGCTGCGCATTTCGCGGCTTCGCGGAGACGCGCCTACGGTGCGAGCGCCTCGAGCGGCCGGTTCCGGGGTTCAACGATCGCGAGCGCGGTGAATTGATACACCACGCGCTCGAGCATGTTTGGTCGGTGCTGCGCGACTCGAATAATTTGCTGTCCCTCGGAGCGGACGCACAGGCGCGGCTGCTGGATGATGGGGCAGGGCGCGCGCTCGCAAAAGTATGCCGTATCCGTGATCCGGGTCCGCGCTGGCGGCAGCGGGAGCGCGAGCGCATGGCGGGCGTGCTGCGCAAATGGCTGGACATCGAACGGCAGCGCGAGCCTTTCGAAGTGGAACAGCTGGAGTTAGGCAGGCAGGCGGCGCGCCATGCGGGTCTCGAATTCTCGGTCAGGATCGACCGCGTGGATCGGCTCGCCGACGGCGCGCGCGTCTTGATCGACTACAAGACGGGAGTCGTCGCCCCCGATTGGCGCGGCGAGCGGCCCGACAACCCCCAGCTGCCCATTTATGCGCTGCTGCGCTCCCAAGCGCTGGTCGCCGTCGCCTATGGCCGCGTGAATGCCGGCGAGTGCAGCTTCATCGCCGAAACGGAACGCCTCGCCATTTTCAAGCCGGGCGGAAGAAAATCGCCGCTCGAGGGCAGGCCGACCCTTGCAGCGCTGATCGATGTATGGTCGCAGCGTATCGAGAATATTGCCGCGGATTTCGCGGCCGGCCGGGCGGCCGTTGCACCCACCCTGCACGCCTGCAAGAGCTGCCGGCTCCACGGATTGTGCCGTGTGCCGGCGGCGCTCGAAGAGGGGGTGGCCTCGCATGACTGACGGTCGATCCGCGCCATCCGACCAGGCGGCGCGCCGGCGGGCCATCGAGGCGGACGGCTCGGTACTGGTGCAGGCGCCCGCGGGCTCAGGCAAGACCACGTTGCTGGTACAGCGCTACCTGCGGCTGCTGGCTCTGGCCGATGCACCCGAGCGCATCTTGGCGCTCACCTTCACGCGCCGCGCGGCAGACGAAATGCGTGAGCGCGTCCTGCTGGCGCTGGGCGCCGCGCGGCTCGAGCACTGTCCTTCGGGCATGAACCGCGAGACTTGGAGTCTGGCGGCGGTTGCGCGCCGGCATTTGGATGCCTTGAATCTTGATGTCGAACGTCAGCCATCGCGGCTCCGGATCGAGACCATCGACGCGTTCAACGCATGGCTTGCGAGTCAGCTGCCCATTTCCGCCGGCGCGGGATCTGCCCTTCAAGTGCTCGCCGATGCGGCACCCTGCTACGAGGAAGCGGCGCGGCGCGCCTTGGCGCACGAGGAGGACGATGAGTTCGGCGCCGCCGTCGATCGGGTGCTCGCCATCGACGACCAGCGCTGGCGCCGGCTCCTCGCGCTCATCGCCGACATGTTGCCGAGCCGCGACCTCTGGCTGCCGCTGCTCGCGGGCCGATTGCAGGCAGCGAGCGCATTGGACGAAGTGCAGCTCGGGCGCGTGCGCCGGCACCTCGATGAGGATTTGCAGCTGTTGGTGGCGCGGGTGCTGATCCGCGCGCGTGATGTGCTTGGCGCGGAGAGGATCGCCGTGCTGTCTCGGCTGGTGCACGGCGCTGCGCGACGCGGGGCCGCGGAGCGGCCGGATTTGTCCGATTGGGCGGAGGACGGCTCGCCCCTGCGAGCCGATACCGCGGATCTCGCGCGATGGTGCGGCGCCGCCCGGCTCCTGCTGACTGAAGCCGGTGAGCTTCGCAAGCGGCTCACCAAAAACGAAGGGTTTCCGCCGCAGAGTGCCGACAAGTCGCCGATGCTGGATCTCTTGCAGGAACTCGATCGTGACCCGCGTGCGCGCAAGATCCTGGTGGAAATTCGCAGGCTCCCGGCGCCGGCCTACAGTGATGCTGAGTGGGGGCGGGTTCGCGAGGTGGCGCAGGTGCTGGTGCTGGCCGCGGCGGAATTGGATCAAGTGTTTCGGGAGCGGGGCGCGGCGGATTTTACTGCGGTGTCGCTGGCGGCGCTGCGCGCGCTGGGATCGGCGGACGCGCCCACCGATCTGGGTCTGCGGCTCGACTACCGGCTGCAGCATATTTTGGTCGATGAATTCCAGGATACCTCGAGCGCACAGCTCGAACTCGTGAGGCTGCTGACGGCGGGATGGGTGCGGGGAGATGGACGCAGCGTTTTTTGCGTCGGCGATCCCATGCAATCCATTTACGGCTTTCGCCAGGCGGAGGTCCGGGCATTCCTGGAGCTTGCCGAGGACGGAATCGGCGATCTGCGTTTCGACGTGCAGCGATTGCGCGACAATTTTCGCTCCGCTGCGCCTGTGGTGAATTGGATCAACGCCTGCTTTTCACGCATTCTCCCGCGGACCGACGATCGGGATCGCGGCGCCATCGCGTTTCGCCCGAGCGCAGCCGCCGTAGCCGAATCGCCCGAATCGGCGGCAGCGGCTCCCGGTGTTGCGCTGCGCGGCTTTGCCACCCGGGCCGAGGAATCGGCGGCCATCGCCGACATGATCGCGGAGCAGGCCGAGCGGCACCCCGACTGGCGCATCGCGGTGCTGGTGCGGGCGAGAGCGCATGCGCGTGAAATCGCCGCCGGCCTGCGCGCGAAAGGCATTGGCTTTCGGGCCGTGGACATCGAGCCGCTGCAGGACCGCGCCATCGTGCGCGACATCATCATGCTTGCGTGCGCGCTGCTGCATCTCGGCGATCGCACGGCGTGGCTCGCGGTGCTGCGTGCGCCGTGGGCGGGAATATGCTTGGGCGATCTACTGCAGATTTCGCGCGGCGCGCCGCTGATTTGGGACGCAATGGCGGATGAAGCTGTGTTGCGGCAACTGAGCGATGACGGCCGGGCGCGTTGCCGTCGAGTGCACTCCACGTTGGAAGCCGCCTTTCGAGTGCGCAACGACACGTCGGTGGCGCGCTGGGTCGAGCGGACATGGCTTGGGCTGGGCGGGGCGAGTTGCGCCTCTTCGCCGCAGGATCTCGAACTCGCCGCCGCCGCGTTCGCGCGTCTCAAGGATCTGGAGCAACGCGGCCTGCCGGACGCAGCGGACCTGCCCAGCCGTTTTGCGGATCTCTATGCCGATCATGGCGCGGCAGGCGCCGTGGAGATCATGACCATCCACAAGGCCAAGGGTCTTGAGTTCGACATGGTCGTCCTGCCTGCGCTCGACCGCTACATTCCGCGCAGCCGCGATCAATTGCTCGTGTCGCATCAATTCGCCCGCACCGGCCGCGACGGCATGGTGATGGCCGCCCGCCCGCCCATCGGCGCCGACGGCGATCGGCTGTTCGAGTTCCTGCGCCATCAGCTGCGCGATGCAGCCGGTCTCGAGGCGGAGCGCCTTCTCTACGTGGCGTGCACCCGCGCCAAATGGCAGCTGCTGTTGACCGCCGCGGTGGTCAAGGCAGAGGAGTCGGCGGAGCCGGCTGACGGGGCCGTCGGGGCCGCCGGGGCTGAGGGGCGCGTCCGCTGGGCGCCCCGGGCGGGCAGTTTGCTTGCGGTGCTTTGGCCCGTCGTGGGCGCGGAATTCTCCGTGAAGGAGGGCGCCTCGCCGCAAGGACAAGAGGTGGGCGCGCCGCGCGGTGGGCCGTTATGGCGCGTGCCGAAGGATTGGAACCCAAAGATCGACCTCGGGCCGCTGACCGCGCAATCGATGTCCCCGCCGCCGACGCCGCGAGGAGAGACCCCGGTCTTCGACTGGGCCGGCGAAACGGCACGCCGCGTGGGCACGCTGGTGCACGCCGAGCTTCAGGCAATGGACGCGGCGAGCAGCGACGAACAAGCCATTCGCGCCCGTGATCCGCATTTTCGGCGTTGGCTGGCCTTGCATGGCGTACCGGCCGAGCGTCTGCCAGAGGCCTCATCGCGCGTCGTAGACGCATTGGTCGCCGTGCATCGAGACCCTCGCGGCCGCTGGATATTGCAGCAGCGGCGTGAGGATGTCCGCGAATACGCTCTGTCGGGTCATTTGCCGGGCGCGGACGGTCGGCCCGGCGAAATGGCACGAGTGGTCTTTGATCGGAGTTTTGTCGACGACCAGGGCGTGCGCTGGGTCATCGACTATAAAACCAGCCAACACGTCGGCGGCGGCATCGAGGACTTCCTCGACCGCGAAGTCGAGCGCTATCGATCCCAGCTGCAGCGATATGCCCTGCTGGCCAGGAGACTCGGCCCCGAGCCGGTTCGCCTGGGCCTCTATTTCCCGCTGATGCGCGCCTGGCGCGAGTGGGCGCCCTAGGGGCGGACCTTCAGTTGGCCTGGATATACAAACAGCAAGCCAAGCATGGTGGCGTTCACTGCGCGGTCATGCGGACGTTCCCGCGGAAACGTCGTTGGCTCCAGAAGGGCGAACGGACGCTGGCCCATGGCTCTTGCGGAACCCGCGCCACGTAACCGGCTACCAAGTAAACTCCAGATCCACGGGAATTCGGCCCTGCCGATCGCGTCCGCGCAATTGCACGATGCCCTCCAGGTCGCTCCGGAGCGCCGCGGGCGCTTCGGCACGCTCGCGTAAGGTTCCGGTCAGGATGCCGGTTCGCTCTTTGGAGGACAGGCTAATGACGGCCTTCACCTCCAAGGGGCCGCCCGCGTCCGTGAGCTGGGCGGTCACGCTGCCGTCGGCGCTGACGGCGCCTGCGGCCAGCCGCAGATCGTACCCGCCCAAATCTGCGCCCTGCGCAATTTGCGCCGATGTGAGATTCGACACTTTAAGGTCGCCGACGGCGGCCAGCGGCCTGACAAAATCACTCTTCAATTCGCTGAAATCGATGTCCGCCGTGCCGCGCCATCCCGTTGCGACACCGAAATCGCGCAGGTCTTCGATGGGTCCACCGCCCTTGACGGCGTGCGCGCTCATGCCTTGTCGATCGATGTTGACGGCAGCATCGACCACGAAGCCCACCTTGACCCAACGCACGTCCGCGGACACCTGCATACCGAGCAGAGCCGCGGGATGCAGGTGCCACTCGAGTGCTCCGGCGTCACGTGCATTGACGCTGATCTTGCCTGCGGAGCCATGCCAAATGCTCCCCGAGAAATCTTCGGCGTGTACCTCCGGCGGCAAGAAACGGGTGACGATCGACGCCGGCAATGCGGAAATGATCACGGCGAGCGCTGCGGCAAGGCCGATGAGAACAATCGGCCAATACGAGCGAGATCGCGGGGCGGGCTCAGCGTCGCGGCTGGGTGAACGTGATGCTGGCCTTCACCACTCCGGGCCGGGCGGCGCGATCCACGGTGATCGATTCGATCGCGAGGCCATACCGTTCATCGAGCGTGGCGAGCCAAGTTACCAACGTATCGAAAGGCGCGGCTTCCAGCTGCACGCGGACGCCGGTGCCGTTGGGCTGAGTACCGCGCAGAGCGCTGGCAAGACCGGCCTCACGGGCGACTCTGTCGACCAGAACCACCGGCGCTTCGCCCGTGTCCGCAGCCAGCTGACCGCCCAACGCACGGATCTCAGGGGCATTCGCCTGCATCCACTTGAGATCCGCGCGCCTCGTTTCATTGCGCTGGGCCGCGCTCGATACGGCGGACTGCAGGGGCATCAATATTCCCAGCACCAAGATGAGAACGGCCACCGCGACGCCGCCGATGGTCACCATACGCTGCTCGCGTTGCTGCAAACCGGCATACCAGGCGCGAAGTTTGTTCAGAAGTTTGTTCATCGGTGCGCCCGCGACGCCGAGCTGCGCAGTTGCAGATGCGCTTCCACTCCATTGGCAACCGGTGTGGAGGACTGAATCTCCGCCGTCATTCCTTGCTTGCCGATGAGCTGCGACAGCTGCGAGAGCGCTGCAAGGCTCGGGGCGCTCACCTTCATGTCCAGGGAATCCTCGCGATAGCTCAACGCGTCGATGTTGGTTTTCGGAGTGGTGGCCATGGCGTCCCCCAAGACCTTCAGGGTGCGCAGAAAGTACTCCGGACTCGCCCCCGACTTGTGGATGCGGTCGAGCCGCGATTGCATCTGGCGGCGCGGGTCCTCCTGCATGGCTTCGGCAGGCAAGGCGGAGGAGAAGACACTCGCTATTTGCCCGTCCAGGGCCGCGGCTTCGTGCTTGGCCTGCCGGATCTGCAGTGCCTGAGCGCCAACATGGACGGCGAGCAAGGCCGCCGCCAGCGCGGCCGGCGTGCGCCATTGGCGCCAGCGCGCGCCGAAGTCGGTGGTGCGGGCAAACTCGCCCTGCAGGAGGTTGACCGCGTCCGTGGCCGCAAGACTGCGCGCGAGCCACGGCAGCGGCCCGTCGGGCAGAAGCTGCACCTTCAGCGATTCGAATTTCTCGGTCAGCTGCTCGAACTCGTCATGGATGCGAGCCCAATCGTCGCGCGTGACGTAGAGAATGGCGTTTTCCGGCACTTTGGGTTCCGAGTCCGTATCGAGCGGATCGGCAATGACCCCGGCGACCACCAAGGCTTCGCTCACCGGCGAGAGCTCCACCGCGAACGGCAGCTTCCCGGGACGCCGTACGGCGAGCCGTTCCTGCTCCAGCCACAGCACCGTTTGACCGGGGTTTTCCGGCATCAGCAAGATATCCGGGTAGATGGCCAGCGGCTCGAGACCCGCGGCGTTCAGGTCCGACAGCCAGCCCTGCAGGACGGCGCGCGATACGGCGGCCACCGGCGTGCCGCCGCGGGGGCGGCGCCGGCCGACGGCAAAGCTCAGTTGATCGATGTCTTCCGTCAGATGTTCTTCGAGGGCGAAGGGCACCGCCCGGGCGAGCTTGACGCCGCTGCCGGGAGGCAAATCCGGCTCGGCCAGCAGAATTTGAGTTGCCGAGGCGAGCGCGACCACCTTGCCGGTACGCGAGACCGCCGCAGCCAGGGTGAGAGATCCGCGCTGTCTGATCGTCTCGGAGTCGCCCGTGTCATCGATGGTCAGCCACTCGGTCTCTTCTTGGCCGGGTGAGGGGAGGCGCAGCAGCAGTGTTTGTGGCATGTCGCTAGGGTGTTCCGAATGAGCGAAGCAGTGGCGTCACCTTGGCGCCGCCATCCCCCCCACGTTTCAAAAGACTGTACAAGGTGAACTCCGTAGTGCCAAGGGTGACGCGCGTGGTCAGGCGGAAATATTGGCTCTTGGAGTCGATTTTAGTGGTTATCTCGGCGGCCACCTGGGCGCCGACAACCTTCTTGAAGATGTCCACCTCAGGAAAACAACCGGATTTACGGCCGCTGGCCAGTACTTCCGGGGTGTATTCCCCCAAATTGGGAGCCAGGCTCTCGAGTACCTGCGCGGATGCCGTGCAGACATTGATGGTCGCCGTCGCGGTCGGTAACGTAGTCACAAAAGGTGCAATCTTGCGATACCGATCCGCGCCGAATCCCGGCAGGTTCATCAACTCGGTGGGTGACATCATGGGCCAGTTGCCCGTCCGGTAGGGAGGAGTCTGCGAGGTATAAATCTGATCTTCAGCGCCGTCCGGACTTCCAGGCATGTCGTCGGCGTCGATCCAATCGCGCGCCATCCCCGCCCATTTGGGCTCGAGCCCGACCGACTGCAGCAACTGTTGGAACTGCTTGAGCGGCTGCGGATCCTGGACGGCGCCCTGGGGTCCTGCGATGACGTGCGCCAAGTTGTTCAGATTGAAGCGGCCTTGCATATCTTCCAGCTGGCCCTGCAAGGTACCGATGGGTTCTCCTTCAGGATTGTCCTGGGGAGTGATCGGCAAGGGCTGGGTGGGCTGCGCCCAGGGCCCAATCAGCGTCGTCTGAGTGGGGCTGTTTTGCAGATCCTGCGCCAGCACATCGGCGGCCAGCGCTTCGGCCCCCATGCCGAAATGCAGGGCTTGCTCCGCGGCCAGGACGCCGATGGCGCGGCGCCGTTCGAGGAATCCGTCGAAGGTCAGCTTCGTCGCCAGAATGGTGGCGAGCGCCACCAGTATGAGCGCGATGATGAGTGCCACGCCGCGGCTTTTCATGCGCTTCGCGCAACCGTTAACGAGGTCGCGGCGACCTCGTCCGATAATGTGCGGAAAAATCATCCGGCGACCTCGATGAGTCGGCGTATGCGTCCCCAATCCTTGAATTCGATGATGAGTTCGACGGCGACCGGCCGGGTCACATTACCCTCGGACTGCGGCATGCCCGGCGGCGGCCACTGGCTCTGCCAGGTTTGATTTTGGGCGTCGAGGTAGCGCAATTGGATTGCCTTGACGCCGGTGAACAGGTCTTGAACCACCGGCGTGTTGCCCTGCACGGCGTCCAAATTGACTTGGTAGCTGCGCTTGAGCACGTCGTCGACCAGGCCGTAGGACACACGCTGCAGGGTGCTGCGCTGCTGACCGGCCGTGTTCGACCAGCCGGCGCGCGTCAGATCGACGATCGACGCGACGCTCGAACTCTTGCTGCCGCCGAAGTTTGAGCCTGAGTTGAAGCTCTGGCTGGAAAAGCTCTGGCTGGCGAAGCTCAGCCCCGAGCTCGAGCCGGAGTTCGAACTCGTTGGGGCACTGAGCGTGCCGATCCCGCCCGTGCCCTTCATCGCCGGCAAACGATTTTCACTACCCAAGATGTCGCGCACGGGACGCGGCACCGCTTCCGCGAAGTCCTGCATCATCATGCGCATCCCGAATTCTATTTCGCGCGAGCGCTTCAGCGACTCCTCGGTGCGCTCGGCCGAGATGCGCGCGGCACGGTAAGTTCCGTAACCCAGAGCGGACATGATTCCGAGGATGAGCAATGCCACCAGGACTTCGATCAGGGTGAAGCCGGCGACCGCGTCTCGGGATGGCTTGCGCTGACGGTTCATGGGTGCGTCGGCGTTGGCACTGGCGCTGGTGTGGGCGTCGGCGTTGGCGTCTGGCCGTAGCCGCCCGGGGTGAGCGGCGTCGAGCC
>WNFO01009314.1_pt1 | contig 11758 bp, 10 predicted proteins | sample 5400251 | NCBI WGS metagenome assembly WNFO01 (sample SAMN13153354, study PRJNA577476) | soil metagenome | isolation source: 100 cm saprolite under Madrone tree | place: USA:California | collected 2016-06-14
GGAGCCGATCGAGAGCCCCATACCCGCCGCCACCGTCGCCGACTGGGGAGGGCTCGCCGCCTACACCGCCGTGTACGCTCCGGCGGGACTTGACCAAGGCATCGAGCATGTCTGGTGGAAGGACGGCCGACGCTTCGCGCGCATCGCCCTCTCGCCCGTGCGGGGCGGCCGCAAGGAAGGCTTCCGGACCTACTCGCGCAAGACGGATCTCAAGACGCCGTACGAGGGGCGCTACCACGTGGATGTGGTGACCGCCTCGGGCCAGCTCATCGGACGCCTCCGCTTCACCGTCACGCCCTGAGCTATCATGAGCGACTGATGCGGCTCTTCGACACGCACGCCCACCTGCATTTCCCCGACTACGCCGATGACCTCGACGCGGTGCTCGAGCGGGCGCACGCGGCCGGGGTGCGCGGCATGGTCACGATCGGAACGGACCGGGAGACCAATCAGGCCGTGGTGGCGCTGGCCCGGCGTCTTCCCAACGTGTGGGCGACCGTGGGCATCCATCCTCACGACGCCGGGGACGCGGTCGAGGCCGACTTCGCCGAGATGGAGGAGCTGGCGCGCTCGGAAAAGAAAGTGGTCGGCCTCGGTGAGATGGGCCTCGACTTCTTCCGTAACCTCTCCCCGCCCGAGGCGCAGCGCCAAGTGTTCCGCCGGCAGATCCACATGGCCCGAGATCTGGGCAAGCCCGTGGTCATCCACTGCCGTGACGCCCACGACGACACCCTCGCCATCCTGGCCGACGAGCGGGCGGGGGAGATCGGCGGTGTCATGCACTGCTTCTCGGGCGACGTGGAGATCGCGCGGCGCTGCCTCGACCTCGGGCTCTTCATCTCGCTCGCCGGACCGGTCACCTACAAGAACGCGCGGGCCCTGCCCGAGGTCGCCCGCTTCATCCCCGACGACCGTCTGGTCGTGGAGACGGACTGTCCGTACCTGCCCCCCACGCCGCATCGGGGGAAGCGCAATGAGCCCGCCTACGTGGCGCTCACCGCCGCCTTCGTCGCCGAGCTGCGGGGCGTCGACCCGGAAGCGCTCGGCGCGACGATGACCGCCAATGCGGCCACTCTCTTCGGTATCGCGCTGACCTAACCTGATTTCACGGAGGCCCGACCATGCCCTATACCGACGTCATCTACGAAGTGAAGAACCAGATCGCGTGGCTGACCATCAACCGGCCCGACAAGGGCAACACCTTTCGCCGCCAGACCGTGGTCGAGCTCATCGCCGCCCTCAACGAGGCCCGCAATGATGCGGGCGTGCGGGTGGTCGTGCTCACGGGCGCGGGCGACCGCTTCTTCTGCATCGGGGGCGAGAAGGAACCCAACGACGGTCAGCTCCACTATCACAACGTGCCGCCGGTGGTGGACCTCTATAGCCTCATCGACCTGATGCCGGTGCCGGTGATCGCCATGGTCAACGGCTTCGCCGTGGGCGGCGGCAACGTGCTCGCCAACATGTGCGACCTCACGGTGGCGAGCGAGCAGGCGACCTTTCGCCAGGTCGGGCCCATGATGGGCTCCTACGACGCGGGATTCGGCACCTGGTACCTCGAGGACTCGGTAGGCCGCAAGCGGGCGAGGGAGATCTGGTACCTCAACCGCAAGTACAGCGCCAAGGAAGCCCAGGCCCTCGGGCTCGTCAACGAGGTGGCGCCGCACGCGGAGCTGCGCGCGCGCACGGAGACGATGTGCGAGGAGCTCAAGAAGCGCGGGCCGCAGGCACTGGCCGCCCTCAAGGCCGCTTTCCACGCGCGCCACAACGGCGCCTTCGGCATGAGCCGCGTGACCATCGACCACCTCGTGGCGAACTACTACCACACCGACGAGGCCAAGGAGATGGGCCGCTCCTTCAACGAGCGGAAGGACCCCGACCCGGAGAAGTTCTACCGGTAGTCTGGGTCTGCGGCGAATTCACGGGGCGGGTGGGGAGGGGGGCGCTCTCCTGGGACCACGCGAACCCTAAGTTTCCGCATGTGCCCGTCAGCGGCGACGTCGCCGTCCGCGGTCGCGTCCGGTCACGTTCCGACCATCTTCCGACACGAGAGGGACCATCCAGCTCCGGCTAGACGTTAAGGACACCCAGACCACCGCCCTCCCCAACGTTCCGGAACGTAGACTCACCGCCGGCAGCGGTCCCGCCGCTGTCGTCCCCACCATGCTCGGTGTATCACTCTCTCAGCATTGTCCCGGTCGGCGCCTTGACCCCACCTGGGGGCCATGGCCCTCCAGCGAGCGGTCTACCAGCCCCGTGACGCCGAGCACACCGTGCTCCATCAGGTCATCGCCGAGCACCTGGAGGCCTTCCTGGGCGCGGTGGCGGAGGCTGGCGACGGAGCCGCCCTCCCGCAGTTCGTCGAGCGCGAGTTCCGGGAATTCCTGACGTGCGGCGTGTTCGAGCATGGCGCCGCGCGTTTTCGGTGCGAAGGCTGCGCCCGCGAGCACCTGGTGCCGTTCTCCTGCAAGGGGCGCGGGTGGTGTCCGAGCTGTGGCGGCCGGCGGATGACGGAGCGGGCCGCGCACCTGGTGGACGCGGTGCTGCCGCGGGTACCGGTGCGGCAGTGGGTCCTGACGGTGCCGTATCGGTTGCGCTATCGGCTGGCATGGGATCACGGGCTGAGCCGCGCGGTCCTGCGCGTGTACACGCGGGTGCTGCTCGACGTGTACGCGCGCGGCGCCCGTGCGCGCGGCGTGCCGGGTGGACGCACCGGCAGCGTCACCGTGATGCAGCGCGTAGGCAGCGGCCTGAACGCGAACCTGCCTTTTCACACCCTCGTGCTGGACGGGGTGTTTATCGAGGACTCCGGGGGCGCGCTGGCGTTTCATCCCGCGCCGGCGCCGAGCGATGCCGAGGTGGCGGCAGTGCTCGCGAGGATCGGCCGCCGGGTGCAGCAGCTACTGGTGCGCCGCGGCCTGGAGCCGGCCGACGACGCGACGGGCCCGGTGGATCGGCTTGCGGGCGAGTCCCCCGTGCTGGCGGGGATCGTCGGGGCCTCGGTCCAGTGGCGGGTGGCGCTGGGCTCGCGCGCGGGGGCGCGGGTGCGAGCGAACGATCGCGCGGGGCTCGAACGCCTGTGCAGATATGTATTGCGTCCGCCCTTCGCGCAGGAACGCCTGCGGCTGCGGAGCGACGGCCGTGTCGCGCTGGAGCTCAAGAGGGCGTGGAACGACGGGACGAGAGTGTTGGTCTTCGAGCCTCTGGAATTCCTGGAACGTTTGGCGGCGGCGACGCCCGGCCGGAAACCAACCTGCTCATCTGCCATGGCGTGTTGGCTCCACGCGCCCGGTGGCGCGAGCGCGTGGTCGTGTACGGACGCGTGCTCCCGAGCCCACGGCCTCGGCGGCGCCGCTGGCCGCAGGTCCGGACGATGCCGGAGTGAAGGGCACCCCGCGCGCCTGGACTTGGGCGGCCCTGATGCACCGGGCGTTCGCCCTTGATGTCCTGGCGTGTCCCCATTGTGAGAGCCGGCTGCGCCTGATCGCCACCCTGCACGATCCCGAAGTCATCCAGAAGATCGTCGCGCGCGTGGGGGGTCGGCCCCCCAGGGCCGAGCCCCGGCCCCCGCCCCACCGGAGCCCGGCGCCGCCGCGTCTGTACAGCGAGGCGCTATCGGCGCTGATCCGGCTGATCCGCAGGGTGACGGCGGCGGGGTGTCTGGCATAGCATGCCCGCTCAGCCGGGCCGGCTCGCTCGAACCGCAAGGAGGCCCCTAATGTGCGCTGTGCCGTCGGCTCTTGGGCCGGCCGGCGTCCGAGTCTGGGAGGTTATGTCACGGTGACGGGGCCCACGGACGGGGGCCACCGCCTCCGGAGGGCGTTCATGTTGCCTATCCTCTTGCGTGCAACACCCACTGGCGGGGCCGTCCGCCGCGGCTCCGCCGAAGCAGCAGTGAGACGCGCTCCCCCCCCAGGTCCCCGGGGTACGCCGCGGCCTGATCCAGCCGATCCGCCGTTTTCCGTGGCGGCTCCGGGCCTCGCCTTTACACCCGGGAATACACCGCGCCATACGGCCGACCTCGGTCGTCATCGAGTGTCATAATGATGCATGGGGCGAGGCATCGGCAGAACCCGGCAAAGGACCGGCCAGCGATGATTGCGGACGAGGAACAACAAACCCGCCAATACCTCCTCGCACGTTTTTGGGACGCGGCGCTGGGCTTCTGGCGGAAAGGGGGCGGGCGCACCGCGTGGTCATTGACGTTTATGGTGATCGCGATTGCGCTGACGAATCTCGCCCTACAGTATCGCCTGAACGTATGGCACCGCGTGATGTTCGATGCCCTCGACAAGCGTGATGGCAGCGGCGTGCTGTACCAAACCATGATCTTTTTCCCTCTGATCGCCGCTGTCGTGGGCGTGGCGGCAGCGGCCACGTATGCAAGAATGACGCTGCAGCGCAGGTGGCGCGACTGGCTGAACGCGCACGTGCTTGATCAGTGGCTCACCAGCGGTCGTTATTATCAACTCAACTTGGTTCCGGGCGATCACACCAACCCGGAATATCGCGTGGCCGAGGATCTGCGTCTGAGTGTCGACGCACCGGTCGACTTTTCAATCGGTGTCTTCTCGGCCGTCACTTCAGCGATCGTCTTCATCGGCGTCCTCTGGTTCATCGGCGGTGAGCTCACGATCCCGATCGGAAGCACGGTGCTCCGTATCCCAGGGTTTCTGGTAGTCGCCGCCTTCATCTATGCTCTGCTCGCGAGCGGATCGATGGTCATGATTGCCCGCGGCTTTGTCACCGTCTCCGAGAATAAGAATCAGGCGGAGGCGGATTACCGGTACATGCTCACCCGGCTCCGGGAAAACGGCGAGAGCATCGCGATCCTGGGCGGGGGCAATGAGGAGCGCGCCGGCCTTGACGGCGCTTTCACGACGGTCCGCAAGCGCTGGTACGAGCTAATGATCCAGTACATTCGCACAACTATTGTGTCCCAGAGCAGTAACGGCGTCGCGCCGATCGTTCCGATTCTCCTGTGCGCCCCTAAGTACGTCGCCGGGACCATGTCCCTTGGTGAAGTCATGCAAGCCGCCTCCGCGTTCATGATCGTGCAGGCGGCGTTCAATTGGTTGGTCGAAAACTATCCACGCCTCGCCGATTGGACCGCCTCGGCGTCCCGATTAGCCTCACTATTGGTGTCGCTGGACCGCTTGGAGCGTGCCGAGCGGGAGGAAACAACCGGCCGAATTGTTCGCAAGCAAGCCGAGGCGGGTACGCTCCGGCTGCGGGACGTTTCCGTCACGTTGGACGATGGAAGCGCGGTGGTGAACGAAGCTGACATCGAGATCGCTCGCGGCGAGAAGGTGCTTGTCGTCGGCGAATCCGGCACGGGCAAGAGCACGCTGGTGCGGGCGATCGCTGGCCTGTGGCCGTGGGGCACGGGAGAGATCCTGATCAAATTCGAAGCGCTGTTCTTGATGCCGCAAAAGCCTTACGTGCCGCTTGGAACCCTGCGCCGGGCCGTGACCTATCCGCTCTCGCCCGAGGAGGTCGACGATGCCGTGGTCCGTACGACCGTCGAGGAAGTGGGTTTGGGCCATTTTCTCGATCGGCTCGATGAAGATGCAACTTGGGAACACGTGCTCTCCGGCGGAGAAAAACAGCGGCTTGCGTTCGCCCGCGTGCTCATCCAGCGTCCGGAGATTATCGTGATGGATGAAGCCACCGCCGCGCTCGATCCGCTGGGCCAGGAACAGTTGATGCGACTCCTACTGGAGCGGCTCCCCGAAGCCACCGTCATCAGCGTCGGACACCGCGCCGAGCTCGAGGCATTCCACACCCGGAAGCTCGTGCTGGAACATCACGCCGACGGCGCGCGCCTGGTCAGTGACGAATCCATTCAAAGAACGTTCGGCCGCTCCGCGCACTTGCTTTCGAAGCTGCCGATTCGCAGGAAATCGCGCAAGATGTCAAGTTCAGCTCGCTGAGCAGAGCCAATTCGTTCAGCACTCTCAGTCAAGGCACTGCGCCCGACAATGACCCCCGACCTGGCTTGTGATTTTCCAACACCTTTCTCGCGATCGCCGGAGAGGCCTCCAGTACCTGGCCGAGCACGCGCTGCGCCGCGCCCAGCTCGAGCCGGAAGCAGCTCTGGACGCCGAACTCGATGGCCTTGTGTGCTGAGGTCAAGGCGTCGTCGAGTTGGCCCTCGGCCAGGTGCAACAGCGCCCGGGCCTGGGTGAGGTAGGCCAGCGCGAAGGCGCTGGTGTTCTGACGCGAGGTCGCGAGGGTGAGCGCCCGGTCCAGCACCCGCCGGGCCTCGTCGGGGCGTCCGACCTTGAGGGCGGCAAGGCCCGCTGTACCGTCGGCTCTTAGGCCGGCCGGCGTCGGAGTCTGGTACCTTATGACACGGTGACCGGGGCCGCGGACGCGGCGACCGCCTCCGGAGGGCGTTCATGTTGCCTATCCTCCTGGCCCGGCACCGCAGGCGTCGAGAGCGGTCGCCAGTCGCCCTGCCCACCTTCAAGGGCAAAGGCCTCCGGCCTGGCTTGGCGACACCGCCGGCCTCCTCGACATCTTGGCCGGCGGCCGTGATCCTTCCTGACGTCAACGTCTGCGTGTATGCGTGCCGCTTCCCAGCGCTGGCGCGATCCCGGTGCCTGACGAGGAGACATCCGCGCTGCCATGGCCTTTAGGCCGAGATTCATCACCTTCGACTGTTACGGAACGCTGACTCGCTTTCGCATGGGCGACATGGCGCGGGAGATGTTTGCCCATCGCATCGAGCCTGAGCAGATGGACCAGTTCGTGGCGGACTTTGCTTCCTACCGGTTCGATGAAGTGCTAGGCGCCTGGAAGCCGTACGTCGATGTGCTGAAAAACGCCGTGCGCCGCACGTGTAAGAAGTGGGGTCTGGCATACAGCGAGGCCGAGGGGCAGGTCTACTATGATGCGGTGCCGACCTGGGGTCCGCATGCCGACGTGGCGGCAGGGCTGGCCCGCATCGCTCCGCACATCCCGCTGGTGATTCTGTCGAATGCCTCGAACGACCAGATCCAGCACAACGTCGCCAAGCTCGGCGCGCCCTTTCATGCCGTCTTCACGGCCGAGCAGGCGCAGGCCTACAAGCCGCGCATGCAGGCCTTCGAGTACATGCTCGATCAACTCGGTTGCGCAGCGCGGGATGTCCTGCACGTCTCCTCCAGCCTGCGCTACGACCTGATGACTGCGCACGACCTCGGCATCGAGAACAAGGTGTTCGTGAACCGCGGGCACGATCCGTCGGTGCCCTACTACGGGTTCACCGAGATCGAGGATATCGGCGGGTTGCCGGCCGTCGTCGGTCTCTGAACATTCGCGGGCGAGCACGACGGGCTGCTCCCGGCGGCAGCGGGGGCGAGTCTCAGCCGCCGAGGTAGTGGGCGCGCACCTCGGGATCGTCGAGCAGCGTTTGCCCCTTCCCTTCGAAGCGGTTCCGCCCCAGCTCGAGCACGAACCCGCGATGGGAGATGGCGAGGGCCCGCTTGGCATTCTGCTCGACCATGAGCAGCGCGGCCCTCGCGGTTGATGGTGACGATGGTCGAGAACACGGCCTCGACCATGCGGGGGTCGAGGCCGAGCGACGGCTCGTCGACGAGCAGGAGTCGAGGTTGGAGCAGCAGCGCGATCGCTGTGGCATCGGCTCTGTGGCATCGGCTCCTGGGGCGTCCGGTGTCTGAGTCTGGCACCTGATGTCACGGTGACCGGGGCCGCGGACGCGGCGACCGCCTCCGGAGGGCGTTCATGTTGCCGTTCATGTTGCCTATCCTCTCGCTGTGCCGTCGGCTCTTGGGCGGGCCGGCGTCCGAGTCTGTGAGGTTATGTCACGGGGACGGGGGCCACGAGTGGGGTGCCCGCCGCCGGAGGGCGTTGATGTTGTCTATCCTCTCGCAGCCGATCGGACCGTGGCGAGGTGTGCCGTTCGGCCTGCACTCCCGGCGGCTCCGGTGTTGTGGCCTAGCGGCGGACCTGGCTGGTACAGCCATTCGCCATGAACGCGATCAAAAGCACCAAGGACACGCGACCTACGGTGGACGTGGGACCAGATCACGCTTCTACTGCGCCTATAGCTCGATCGGGGTGTCGCGCCCGCGCAGCACGCTGGGTCCCCGCGTCGTCAGACCGTGCAGGAGCGCGGGATCGGCGCCCTCCCGTTCGACGGCGGCCACGAGCGCGGCACTGGCCACGATCGTGACCCGGAGCTCGCGCGTGAGAGACTGGAGCCGGCTGGTAACGTTGGTGGTGTCGCCCACCGTCGCGAACGCCATGCTGCGGCGGCTGCCGATGTCGCCGGCCACCACGGGGCCGTAGTGCAGGCCCAGCCCCATCTTCAAGGGTCGCAGCCCGGCCGCTTCCCGCTCGACGTTCCAGGCCGCGAGGGCCGCCAGCATGCCGCGGGCGCAGGCCAGGGCGTCGGTCGCGTCGCGCCGACCGGTGTCGGGGACGCCGAACGTGGCCAGCAGCGCGTCCCCGATGAACTTCTCCAGGCAGCCGCCGTGGCGAAACACTTCCTCTTCCATGCGGCCGTGGAAGTCCCGCAACAGCCCCATGACCTCCTCGGGGGTCATCTCCTCGGCCATGGTAGTGAAGCCCACCAGGTCGGCGAAGAGCACGCCCACCGCCTGCCGGCGCACGCGCCCCAGCGGCTCGTCCCGCTCGGCCAGCGTGTCGACCACCTTGGGCGAGAAGTAACGGGCGAGGTTGCCGCGGGCGCGCTCGGCCTCGGCCCGCTCGGCCACCAGCGCGCGGGAGCGCCGGACCAGCAGCGCCAGACCGGCGCTCACCAGCAGGAACACGATGACCTCGTTCTGGTACTTGAGCATCGAGACGTAGTTTGGGTCGAAGTAGGCGGCGCGCATCGCGGCGCGGCTGGCCCCGGCGGGCGGGTCGATGATGGTCTCGGGCCGGGTCAGGATCCAGAGAAAGCCGGCCGTCCAGGCGCCGACCCCGCAGAGTCCGGTCCACAGGAGCAGCCGGGGTCGGAACGAGAACGCGGCCTGCATGAGCAAGACGAAGAAATACATGAACGTGGCATAGCGCAGCGGTATCGCCGGCGGCACCTGCGGGTCGGCGTAGGGGTTCGGCAGTAGGAGGGCCGCGGCCAGGGCCAGCGAGTCCACGAGGATCAACAGGTAGGCGGCCTGCCGCAGCGCCCGGCCCCGGAAGTAGAGCCAGAGCTGAGCGAGGCCGGTCACGAGGAAGAACGCCGCGGAGCCGAGGACCCAGACGTAGGCCCGGCCCCGCTCGGGGCTCGCCACCGCGAGCCATCCCAGGATGAACACGATCGCCGCCGAGCGGGCGGCGGCCGCCACCATCAGGCCCCGCCGCTCCTCACGGGCGAAGGCCGCGTCCAGCCGATCCCGGGCGCCGAGGTCGCGGGCGGCAGTCATCAGGAGTGCTGCATAGCACACTGACCTCGGAAACGCGACATCACGACGGCTGGGCCGTCGGCTCCTGAGGCGGCCGGCGTCCGAGTCTGGGAGGTTATGTCACGGTGACCGGGGCCGCGGACGCGGCGACCGCCTCCGGAGGGCGTTCATGTTGCCTATCCTCTCGCCGACTCCTGCATGGCCGAGTACGACCTCGACGGCTGGACCGCGAAGGATCTCGTCACACCGGGCTGACGCGGGAGGCGTGGTCGGACAGACGCGCGGCGGAGCCCTAGAGCAGAAGGTCAGCTACCGCGATCCGGGTCGACGGGGCAGCCAGGGGAGTGACAGAATCGCCGGCTCGAAGCATGATCGCTGAGCCGTAGCGGCGCACCGCGTTGATGCTCCAGCGTTTCGTTGCCAGGTGCTCCTGGTAGTCACGGGTCAGGGCGGTGATGAAGGCGCGGCGGCCGACGGCGTGTTCCCCCTCACCCTGCCCTCTCCCCGGAGGGGAGAGAGTGCTCGATCAGGTGCGGGTGATCGGCCTCGGGCTCGATGATGAAGGCGCAGAGCGCCGCCGCCACCGCCAGCGAGAGGCCGCCGATGACGACCACGGCGAGCCGGTTGTCGCCGCCCAGCTGCATCACCAGCGCGCTCTCGTTGGTGAGGAGGTGCGCCATGAGCGTGCCGAAGCCGAGCGCGGCCAGGATCTCCGGGATGACGATGAAGAAGTTGAAGATGCCCATGTAGATGCCGGTCTTCCCGGCGGGCAGGGCGCCGGCCAGAATGGCATACGGCATGGCGAGGGTGCTGGCCCAGGCCACGCCCACGCCCACCATGGACAGAAGCAGGGCGTACTTGTCGTGGATGACGGCCACCGAGAGCAGGCCAATGGCGCCCATCAGCAGGCACAGGCCGTGGGTGAGGCGGCGGCCCAGCCGCCCGGCCACGGCCGGTAGCGCGAACGAGAAGGCGAAGCAGACGGCCGAGTACATGGCGAAGCAGTTGCCCGCCCAGGCGATGCCTTGCTCGTAGGCCGGCGTGCCGGGCGTGCCGCCGAAGATGTTCCGGGCCACCGCTACCCCGAAGTAGAGCCACATGCAGAAGAAACCCAGCCAGGTGAAGATCTGCACCCAGGCCAGGCGCCGCATGGTCGGCGGCATGGCGAGCACGTCGTGGAAGATCTCGGCGACGGCGGCGCCAAAGCCGGCCTTCTCGGCCTTCATCCGCCGGAAGGCCTCCAGATCCTCCGGCGGATGCTCCTGGGTCGTGAAGATGGTCCAGAGCACGGCCGCCAGGAAGGTGAACGCGCCGAGATAGAAGGCCAGCCTCACCCCGAACGGAATGGTCTTGCCGGGCGTCCCGCCGTCGCTGCCGGCCGGGAAGAGGCCGTACAGCAGCCAGGGGAGCATCGAGGCGATGACCGCCCCCAGCCCGATGAAGAGCGCTTGCATAGCGTAGCCGCGCGTGCGCTGCTCGGGCGGCAGCAGATCGGCGATGAGGGCGCGGAAGGGCTCCATGCTGATGTTGATGGAGGCATCCATCACCCACAGCAGCCCGGCCGCCATCCAGAGCGTGCCCGAGCTCGGCATGGCGATCAGCGCGAAGGAGGCGAGCAGCGCGCCCGTGAGGAAGTAGGGGCGGCGTCGGCCCAGACGGTTCCAGGTGCGGTCGCTCAGGTGGCCGATGACGGGCTGCACGAGCAGCCCGGTCAGCGGGGCGGCGAGCCACAGGATGGGGATCTGGTGCGCGTCGGCGCCGAGGTACTCGTAGATGGCGCTCATGTTGGCCATCTGGAGCGCCCAGCCGAACTGGATGCCCAGGAAGCCGAAGCTCATGTTCCAGATCTGCCAGAAGCTCAGGTGCGGTCGCGGGTCTTCTCCCGCCATCTCGACGCCTCCTCGGGACTATTTGATGAGCAAGACCTGTCCCTCGTGGGAATCGAGGGCGAGCGGCAGCCGCCGGCCCGGGCGCAGCTTGCCGAGTGCCTTCTCCGCGAGGAGGTCGGTGACCGCCCCGTCCGGCGGCGCGGTCTTGATGGTCACGCCCTCCCGGACGGCGGCGCGGCCGAAGTTGATGGCGGTGACCTGGCTGCCCCCGCCGGCGGGGAGCCGGTGGACCATGACGACCAAGCCCCGCGCCTGCACCGCCGGCAACTCGACCTGCTCGCTTTCGTTGATGCGGTATTGCGCGCGCACGCGCAGCATCTTCCGGAGCTCGGAGGCGAACGAGTCCGGGCGCTTGAGCTGCTCGGGAAGCGGGCCGTACAGATCCTGGGCGCGCGGCAGATCGCTGCTCGACTTCGTCACGCCGGTGTGCTTGCCCAGCAGATCGTAGGCGCCCCGGTTGATCCAGCGCGTGTCGCCCTCGGCGATCAGGGACTCCACGGACTCGGCGGGCAGGGT
>WNFO01004756.1_pt1 | contig 11756 bp, 11 predicted proteins | sample 5400251 | NCBI WGS metagenome assembly WNFO01 (sample SAMN13153354, study PRJNA577476) | soil metagenome | isolation source: 100 cm saprolite under Madrone tree | place: USA:California | collected 2016-06-14
TAGCGCGCCGGTGCTTACGTCGATGCTGAAGACGGGGACATTTCCCGAGGAGTTGGCCACAAAGGCGAATCGGCCCGCTGGATCAATGGCTACCGAGTTAGGAGTAGAGCCCGCAGCGAAGGGTGAACCCGGAACAGGCATCAGCGCACCTGTAGAGCGGTCGATGGCGTACGCGGAAATATTCGCGGAACCGGAGTTCGCCACGTAGACGAAAGTGCCGGAAGGGTCCGCGGACACTGCAAAGGGAGTAGAACCAGCTGCGAAAGGAGGGCCTGGGACAGGGGTCAACGAACCGGTGGCGGAGTCGACGGTGAAGGCGGAGACGTCGTTGGCCTGATTATTTGCGGTATAAGCGAATTTTCCCGAAGGGTCGAGAGAGACGGCGTCCGGATGGCTGCCGGTGAGAACGTATCCGTGAGGACGGAGCTGCCCGGTGGAGGGGTTCACGGAGTAGATCGAAAGAGTGTCATCACGGAGATTGGTCACGTAAGCGAAGCGTGGTGTGGACGTTCCGGCAGCTGCGACGATGATGAGATGGGTAGAACCGATGACCAGTGCGGCCGTTCCCACTCCAGTGTCGCCCGAGGCGGTGATTTGCGGCCGTCCCAGAGAATGGGTGGTGGCGAGGCCAGCGGAGTCAATCGTTACGATGCTGTTGTCGGACGAACTCCACCTGACATTCTTGGTAAGGTCTTGAGTGCTACCGTCGCTGAACGTGCCAGTGGCGGTGAATTGCTGCTGCGAACCTTCGGCAACGCTTGGATTGGCGGGTGTGACCTGCAGAGAGGACAACGTCGGCCGGGACCCCGAGGTGCAACCTCCTAAACCCAACGTCGTGAGTGTGAGTGCAAGAAGAATAGCCAGAAATGAACAGTCGAATCGAACTCTCTGAAGCATCGCCGCCTCCACCGTGCCAATTGGAAGTTTGCCGGACGCCACCGAGTATCGTGGGACTAAACCCACCAGTGCAAGCGACATGAGGCGACACTCCTTCTATGTCGCTGCTTGTCGCAGCAACTCGGGGCAAGCCCTGCCCCTACAACGTATTACGAGCCGCTGGTCAGCCGAGGTTTTTTCCGTGGCACAACACTAGATATAACGAGATCCCGCGGGAGTTTCCTTTTCGTGGACGCAAACTTATTCGTGGCGCAGTAGGGCATCACGATCACCCGAAACGAAGGAATATCGCGCTCTCAGGGATTGGTTAATGTTTAGAAGTTACTGCAATACGGGCTCAGTACGTAAAGGAGTCGGCGTCTGACTTAGATCGCGGTCTCTCATAGGAGAATGGCAAACCATGCAGGATCGCTGAGTGCTATTTCCTTCCTGGGAAACCAGGGCGTAAGTCCGCCCGCGCAGCGACCAAGTAACAACCTTGTAGCCCTCAACCATGCGGTACTGGAAACTCACCTTCTTGAAATCGACTCTGACTCCTCCAGTGGCGACAGCCACGGAATCGGGCGTCACCATCAGGCTCGCTGGGCCGGTTTCCAGCTGATAAGCGATGAACACGGCACTCTTGCTGCCGACTGGCACCAGTCGTGCGCCCTCCAGACGGTAAGGCCGCTCCTCGCCAGGGGCAGGAGGGGACGCTGGCAAAGTCAGGGAAAACGGCGACTTCGCTTTAAACCATTCATTGAGCTTCTGTTGGGAGTCCGAGCGAACGTCAAGTACAAGGTTTCCCTGAGCGTGCTGCCTGTGGGTGCTGACGGCCAATTCGGCGAACTTCGCTCCCGAGAGCGGCTTCGGCGATGGCGGCGACCACGTAACTAAGGCAGCGACAATCAGCATCAGCGCCACCGCCACCGCTGGAACCAACCACCTCATGAACCGTTCAGGTGGTGGCGGCGGCACGGGTTCAGGGGGGAAATCCGGCCGCGACGGCGCTTTCAGCTCTGCCAGCAGCTTTTCTTCCTGGGGAGTCGGGTCGTCGTCCACGGACGTAGCAGCACGAAGCAAGGGGCCGCAGTAGTCGCAGAGCGCGGCGTGCATGATCAACTGCTTTGCCTTCAACCCCGGCCACAGTCCGGCGGCCACTTCATGCCACTCGATGTCCCTGGGACAGTCAGCGCCCGGCGATGCAGCCCCCGAGACAGCCACATTCAAGAACCGCCCCAAGAGTTGCCGGTATCTCGACACCTTCCTGCTGCAATCCCCGCATGACTCAACGTGACGTTCAGTCTCGCGTACGGCGTCCCGAGAAAGGTCATGCGGTTTTTGCCCGGTGTCCGCAGACGGGGCAACGAGGGCGTTAAGTTCCTCGTTATCAATATGTTTGTCCACTGGACGTCTCAAATTCTCACCCTCCCCATACATACACTACGAGTTCCGGAGGGAGTTTGCCTTTGGCTCTACTCCCGGTCCCCGGTCATCGTCGCAATCCGAACGGGACCCAACAATCTGCTCCCGAATGTCATGCTTCAGCCGTTCAATGACGCTCCCAACTCCTTTGGCAGTCAGTCCGATGGTCGGCAAGGAAGCAGTTTCTTTAGTGCTCATTCCCTGCCGGAAGTAGAGCCAGAAAATCATACGATCGCGCTCCTGGTCGGGTCCGGTCAAGCAATGCTTCAGGTGTTCATCGATTTCCTTCAAAAAGATTTCGAAAGAGATTCTGTCTTCGCTCCCTTGAACCTCGTTCCCCGCCTCGGGGTCGACATCGCTCGTGGAAACATGGGGTTTGTCGCCGCCGCATGATTGACTATTTATATGCCTAAAATAGTCGCAGGCTACATTGGCGGCAGTTATCTTTAGATATCTCAAAACCGCTTCGGGGTGTTGCATAGCGAAGTCCCGCAGGTGGCGACAGCCGTCTTTCCAGAGTTTGAGGTAGGTTGCTTGGCTCAGGTCCTCCACGAGGGACCGAGAAGGCCCGTCCCACAGGGAGACCGTGCGCATAATGGTGAGGCTGATGGGCCTTCTCGCCCGGGAAACGAATTCCTCCCACGCCTCGTCATCACGAGGCCCGGCGCAGAGACAGACGACGTCTTTCAGTGACAAAGACGAATAGCGCATCGGTCTAGGGCTGTCCGGCGCGTCCGTTGAGTTCCGTATTTCGCCGTCCCCCTCCTCACCTCCTGACCCTCACTAGATATAACGAGATCCCGGGGGAGTTTCCTTTTCGTAGACGCAAATTTATTCGTGGCGCAGTAGGGCATCACGATCACAAGCGGCAACCGCCCAGCTTGATTGAATCCATGAAAATACTGAGAAGCGGCTAGCATATTGATTCCGCGCCCATAATAAACCTAAATGCCATCTTTGACGCGGTCCATCCTCCGCCAGCCGGGCTAAGTCCTGATTAACGCCCGTCACCGGAAACTGAACGACTGCCCAAAAGGGAGGTATTCCGTTGGTTTGCGGACCTTTTGGCTTTTCGGATTGCCAAGAAAAACAGAAGACCGAGCTGCCCCACTCCAAAAAGTTCTCACTTTCAGGATAGAATGCAACGTTCGTCGACAAAAATTCAAGCGGGAAATGCAAACAATGACAAATCTGCATACGAACTTTGGGAAAGCATCAGTGACGTCTGCGCTGTTGGCGGTGCTGGCTCTCGTGCCGATCGCAGCAGGCGCGCAGCATGCGGCTCCGCGGGACCCGGCGGAGCCAGCGCAAGGGAAACCACAGCCGAAGATCCCGCCGCGGCCCGCTGGACGATTGACGCGTGCCTCCGTGGACGAAAAATCGATGCGGACGCTGATCGGCAATCTGGTGGCGTGCGGGACGCGCTTGACGCTTTCTTCGTGGACGGATCCCAAGCGCGGGGTTGGCTGCGGGCGTGATGTGATCGTCGCGCGATTGAATGAGATCGCGAAAGATTCCGGCGGCAAGCTGCAGGTGATTGTCGACAAGTTCGAAGCCACCTCCCAGCGGACGGGGGGAAAGCCAGCGCCGCTTGAGAACGTCTATGCCATTCTTCCGGGCTCGGATCCGAAATTTGCGAAGACCGTATTCCTCGTATCCGGGCACATGGATTCAATACCCTCACCCTCCAGCATAATGGACGCGCAGTTGGACGCTCCTGGCGCGGACGATGATGCGTCAGGAGTGGCGGTGAGCGTGGAATGCGCGCGGCTACTCAGCAAGGCGGGGGCAAACGGCCGGGGGACGTATCGCGCTACGATACTTTTCGCGGCGGTTTCGGGCGAAGAGCAAGGACTGCTGGGAAGCTACCATCTTGTGGATTGGGTCAAGCAGCAGGGCTACACCGTTGGTGGGATGCTGGACGACGACATCGTGGGCGCCGATCCTGCTCCCGGAGCGCCGCATCGCGTGAGACTCTTCTCTGGTAACGGCGAAATCGATGATGCGGATTCGCCGTCGCGCGAATTGGCGCGGGCCGTGGAAGAAATCGACGGCCGGGGGGCGATTCGAATGATTTTCCGCGTGGACCGCTACGGACGTGGCGGCGATCACTACCCTTTTTACAAGGCAGGGCTGCCCGCGGTGCGATTCACGGAGCCGCTGGAAGATTACAATCACCAGCACCAGACGCCGCGCACGGAGAACGGGATTGAATACGGAGATTTCGAAAAATATCTCAACTTTAAGTTCATTGGGAATGTGGTCCGCGACAATGCCGAAGTGCTGCGGCAGTTGGCGCTGGCTCCCGCTCCGCCCACGAGCGCGCGCCTAAAAGGGGCGGTCACGCCGGATGCCAAAGTATCCTGGGCCGCCGAGGATGATCCCGAACGCGCCGGATTCGAGATTCTGTGGCGCGAGACCACTGACCCGCGCTGGACAGTTTATGATTCTGCGGCCGCCCCGGGCGAAACGGTTTTGAAAGGCGTATCCACGGACAATCACTTTTTTGCCGTGCGCGCCGTGGGCAAGAACGGCGCTCGCTCGATCGCCGTCCCCACCGAAATGGAGCGCCGCCCGCCGACGCTGCCCACTCCCACCAAGTAATAGAAAATGTTTCTACGCCTCCGCAACACGAAGCGACTGCACCCATCCTAGTGCTGCGGCGCGGCGACAGGTTGGGCGAAGGTGATGAAGTGCCCGCCGGGATCCTGGACGGTGAATTCGCGCATGCCGTAGAAGGCCGTTCGAACGGGCATGACGATTTTCACGTCTTTCATGGCCGCGAGAACAGCGCCAAGGTCGTCGACTTCCATGTAGAGATAGGTGGGACCCTTGCCGGCGGTCCCGGAAACTTCTTTGGGCGCGTCTTTTTCCACGCTGGCGTAAGTCTGGTACATCACTTCGGCGGTTCCTTTCTGAAAAGCGATGAAGCCAAGCTTGTTGCCGTCGGGAACCTCGATGATTTTTGCGAAGCCGAGACGATCGACCCAGAAGGGCACGATGGGCTCGATTTCCCTGACGAGCAGGACCGGAGTGATTCGCTTGACGTTCATGGACTTGATCTCCTCGGATGGATTGGCGCGGACGGAAGCAAGAACGAAAAACAAAAAGAGGGCGGCGAAGATTGCGAGAAGGGAGCGCATGGTGGACAATTTCTTTGACAGCAGCACTATTCTAATTTAGTATTCTAAATTAGAATAGTAAATTAGAATAGTGAGGTTAGCGGCTGCAGAATCCAATGTCAAGGAGATTTCTGATGAGTGCCGGGACGTTGAGCCAAAGGAATCGCGCCAGAACCAAAAAGCGGCAGTTGGGGGATCTGATTTCCATCGGGCCGGCGATGCTCCGGGACTTTGAGTTGCTGAGGATTCGCAGCGTCGCGCAACTGGCGCGGCAAAACCCGAAGAGTCTGTATGAACGGCTGAGTCGCGCGACTGGCCGGCGGCAGGACCCTTGCGTGCTGGATACTTTTTGCGCGGCAGTGGCGCAGGCGAAGAATCCGAGGCTGCCTGCCGGGAAATGTGAGTGGTGGTATTGGAGCAGGAAGCGTAAGACGGGAAAGAAATGAAGAGAACGGGCATTGCAGAGACACCCGGACTGCGTCGGGGCAGCAGCCGAGCACTGGGATACCCGGAAAAATCGAGGAGTCGTGCGGAACGGGTCGCAAGAGTGGAGCTGACGACACCGGACCTGGTGCTGCTGAGTTTGTTGGCGGAGCGGCCGATGCACGGGTATCAAGCAAGTGCGGAACTGGAGCGGCGGGAGATTCGAGATTGGGCGAACGTGTCACTTCCGCAAGTCTATTATTCGCTGAAGAAACTGGCGCATGAGGGGCTGATTCGTGCCAGCGAAACGAGTGAACCGTTAGACGGACCGGAACGCAGCGCCTTTGAGACGACGGAGAAAGGCCGCGAGGCGCTCGCACATGCCCTGGAACACGAAGGCTGGACCACACAGAGAGAACGTCCGCCTTTTTTGACGTGGATGGCGCTATCGTGGCAGGCGCGGCCAGGAGTCTTCCGGGCTCAGTTGAAACGAAGGCGGAAATTTTTATTGAATGAAATTGCAAGAGAAAAGAAAACTCTGCTGTCGATTTACGCCGAGGTAGGTCACAAGTATCACGAAGCGGTATGGATGGTGGGCTTAATGATCGAGCAGATGCGCGTGGAAGTGCGATGGACGCATCGATTGGAGCGCGACTTGGCGCGAAGGGCGCGGGCGCTCTCTCCGACGTTCTCGGAAGGATTACCCAAGTGAAAATGGCGCGGTGCGACAAGAATCCAGAATAAGCTCAGAAAGAGAAAAGATAACGCGGAGACGCAGAGCGCGGTGAGATTCGCAGAGAGAGGAACATTCGTGGAGAAGAGGTGGAGAGAAGGGGTAGCACTGCTGATCGCGCCGGTGAGTTTGGCGCTGATCGGAGTTGCGGTGTACGCGTTGCAAGCGGAGGCGCAGGAAAAGCGGCCGACGGCTCAAGAGGTGATAGCGGCGATTCGAGAACACGTCGGCGTGCCGTGGAAGACACAGACCGTGGATGCGTTCAAAGCCGGAAGTCCGGAGACGCGCGTGACGGGAATTGCCGTGACGATGATGGCGACACTGGACGTGCTGCAACGGGCGGCGGCCAAAGGGGAAAACCTGGTCATCACGCACGAGCCGACGTTTTACAATCACCTGGACCGGCCGGAAGGAATGGATGAGAGCGACGCGGTGTGGAAGGAGAAGCGGGAGTTCATCGAAAAAAACGGAATGGTAGTGTGGAGATTCCATGACCATTGGCACCTGCGGAGCCCGGACGGGATTCTAGCCGGCATGGTGAGGGCGCTGGGCTGGGAAAAATATCAGAGCGCGGAAAATCCGCATTTGTTCACGGTGCCGGGAATCACGCTGGAGAAGCTGGCAGCGGATGTGGCGAAGCGGCTGGATACGCCGGCGCTGCGCGTGGTGGGAAATCCGGCGATGAAAGTGACGAAGCTGGCCCTGAGCCCTGGATCGGCGGGATTCGAACGGGAGACGCACGCACTGGAAATGGAAAACGTCGAAGTGCTACTGGTGGGGGAAACGAGAGAATGGGAGACGGTGGAGTACACGGCTGACGCAGTCACCGAAGGAAAAAGGAAAGCGCTAGTCGTGATCGGGCACGTGCCGTCGGAGCAAGCGGGAATGGAAGAGTGCGCCCGCTGGCTGAAGACATTTGTGAAAGACGTGCCGGTGGAATTCGTACCGACGAAGCAACCCTTTTGGACACTGGAACAGAGAATTACACGCCACTGAACAAGCTGAACAAACAAGCGCTGCCGTTCTTCGACCTTCCCGCGCCAACCCGCGCTTCCAGGCTCTGCTCGCGAAAATGAACCTAACTTAGAACGGAGTATGTAAACCGCACCCAGTTGGTCAGCAACCCTTCCTTACAAGATTAGGGAAGAGTTGCTCGTCATCCGTCCCCAAATTTGCAGCAAGTGCTAATGGAACCAAGCGCTCGGAGAGAGCGGACGCCAAGGGCGTCACAGACAACGAACTCAGTGGCAACAGAAATCTAGGAGGCACTATTCAACGTCGTCCAGGCAGCAGGAAGAGTATTCCGGACTATAATCTGCCAATGTCATTACCAGGACAGTCGCTGGACATTCGCCTTCTAGTTGACCGAATTCCTGCGTTTACATGGTCAACTCATCCGGACGGGTCCGTAGAGTTTGTTAATCAACGATGGCGTGAATACGCAGGTCTTTCTGCTGAAGAATCGCAAGGTTGGGGCTGGCAGGCTGCAATCCATCCGGAGGATTTACCGTCATTGATGCGGAGTTGGCGCGAGCTGTTGATTGCCGGAGAACCAGGCGAAATCGAAGCGCGCATGCGCCGCCATGATGGGATCTTTCGTTGGTTCCTCATTCGCTTCGAACCCTTCCGCGACGAAACCGGGAAGATCGCCATGTGGTACGGAGTAAGCGCTGACATCGAAGACCTCAAGCAGAGTCAGGAGAGACTGCGGGAGGATGAACGCGAGCTTCGGCAGATTACGGACGCAATACCGCAGGCGGTGGTTGTGCTTGACCCAAGCGGCATGGCGATCTATGCCAATCGGGCGACTCTCGACTATACGGGTCTTACCGCTGACGATGTGATTGCGCCGAATTTTCGGGAGAGGCTCTTTCATCCCGAGGACATCGAAAAAAACCGAAACGAGCGGAAGGCTGCCTTGGCGCGTGGTCTGCCGTTCGAATTCGAGCATCGGGCGCTCAGGAAGGACGGCCAGTACCGTTGGTTCCTGACTCAATACAATCCTTTTCGAAACGAGCGCGGACAGGTTACTCGATGGTACGCAACGGGCACCGATATCGATGACCGTGTCCGAACCGAAGAGAGGACGCGGAACGAAAATCTGGCGTTGCGAGAACAAATCGATCGCGACTCGATGTTCGAGGACATCGTGGGCTCGTCGGAAGCGCTGCGAAAGGTGCTTGGCCAAGTCGCCAAGGTGGCAGCGTCCGATTCCACCGTGTTGATTCTGGGAGAAACGGGCACTGGAAAAGAATTGATTGCTCGTGCAATCCACAGGCGATCAAAGCGCGCTGATCGTGCATTTATCGGCGTGAATTGCGCTGCAATCCCGCCTTCTTTGATTGCGTCGGAACTCTTCGGTCACGAAAAAGGCGCTTTTACAGGTGCGACGCAACGCCGCATGGGGCGCTTTGAATCGGCCAATGGCGGCACGATCTTTCTCGACGAAGTCGGCGATTTACCTGCCGAAATCCAGATTGCGCTGTTGCGAGTTCTGCAAGAACGTGAAATCGAACGCGTTGGCAGCAGCCGGCCAATTCCGGTCGACGTGAGAGTGGTTGCAGCCACGCATCGCGAATTGAACGCGCTTGTGGCCGAAGGCAAGTTTCGCCAGGATCTCCTGTACCGGCTGAATGTGGTGCCTATACAGATACCGCCATTGCGCGAGCGAGTAGCTGATATTCCCTTACTGGTTGAGTACTTCATCGACCGTTTTGGAAAGAGGGCTGGGAAGAAGTTCGGAACCATCGACAAGAAATTCCTAAAAGCGTTTCAGGCATATGCATGGCCAGGCAACGTCCGTGAACTACAAAATGTAATCGAACGGGCGGTGATCCTCAGCGAGGATGACACCTTAGCCGTGGACCAGACATGGCTGAAGTGGGAACCGGCCCAAAATCCAGTGCGGCCCCGTACGCTAGATGGCGCCCTCGTGAGGCAGGAGAAGGAAATGATTGAAGCCGCCCTGGCAGAAAGCCAGGGCCGAATTTCAGGACCCGCAGGTGCGGCAGCTAAACTAGGGCTGCCATCACGGACCCTCGACTCGAAGATCAAGCGTTTGACAATTAACAAATATAGATACAAGGTCACATAGACTACCGATTCTCCAAGGATACCCTCCAAACGCTGCATTTTCCTGAGTGGACAGGAATTCCTCATAATTCAGGACTCCTCCGAATCGTAAGTTACGTTCCCTCAAGGAATTGGGAGTGGCCGAAGCATTGCATTCCTCGAGTTGTGTTTCGGAACGGTGCGCATGACGCTGAAAATCGAACGGATTTTTGGCGAGGGCAGAACTCGGATTCCTCTAAGTGGACAGCTTCGGTCCGATCACCTCGATCAGTTGAAGTCCGAGATTGAACGCTGCAGCTCGCCATTGGCGTTAGATCTCGAGGAGGTCGATCTCGTCGATGTCGATGCTATTCGTTTCCTGAACGAGTGTGAGTCGGCGGGCGTTGAGGTAGTCCGTTGTTCACCTTACATCAGGGAATGGATGCTCCGAGAGCGAGGAAAAGAGGCCAACACGAAATAGGGGAGGCGACGCACAGATTCAAGAGCGACCTAATTCAAGGTTAAATCAAAGGAGGAAACATGGAATCGAAACATAATGGCGTCATCAAGAACGTGGTCCTGGTGCACGGTGCATTCGCCGACGGCTCCGGTTGGGAAGCCGTCGCTAACACCCTCAAAAATGATGGGTACAAGGTGTCGGTGGCGCAGCCCCCCGAGACCTCGTATGCCGATGACCAAAAGTACGCGAAGGCCGCAATCGACGCCATGGGCGGGCCGGTGGTTCTCGTGGGCCACAGTTATGGCGGGTCCATCATCACCGAAGCCGGCAATCATCCAAACGTTGCGGCGCTTGTCTATATTGCCGCATTTGCGCTCGATGAAGGTGAGAGCTGTGCGTCGATCGAACAGGCCCTGCCGCAAGCGTCCAAGGCGTTCAAGCCAGACAGCAATGACAACTGGTGGATAGACGAGGCGCATTTCGCGGCCGACTTCGCAGCGGACATTCCACCGGAGAAGGCGGCATTCATGGCTATATCGCAGGTGCCGATCTCCACCGACTCGTTCACCCATAAGGTTACGAATCCCGCGTGGAAGAACAGGCCCACCTGGTACATGGTGGCCACCGAAGACCGGTCGATCAATCCGGATCAGGAGCGCATGATGGCGAAGCGCGCTAAGGCCAAGACGGTCGAAGTGAAGGCGAGCCATGTTGCCTACATGTCTCGCCCGAATGAAACAGCCAAGCTCATCGAAGAGGCTGCCACCTCTGCGGCCGTCATGCGTGCCGCCGGCTGAACCGGGCTCGCTCGATAGTGGACCTCCGCCGATCCAGGCGACGACATCGGCGGAGGCCCGGATGAATGTCGTCGACTGAGGAGAACACAATGAACGATCACATCACCGTAGAAGGACATGACGGCGCGTTCGCCGCCTATATCGCAAGACCGAAGACCTCGCCGGTTCCCGCCGTTGTCGTTCTGCAGGAGCTGTTTGGGGTGAACGCCGACATCCGCAAGACCTGCGACGAACTTGCCGAACAAGGCTTCATTGCGGTCGCGCCCGACCTATTCTGGCGTCAGGAGCCGGGTGTCGATCTCAGCGTCACCTCCGAGCCCGACTGGCAACACGGACTTCGCCTCTATCAAGCCTATGATCGAGACGCAGGCGCCAGAGACGTCAAGGACACCGTCAACGCCGTGGCTAAGCTGCCGGGGTGCACCGGCAGGGTGGCCGTCCTCGGCTATTGCCTCGGCGCGCTGATGGTCTTCCTGACAGCCGTGCGCTACGGCGTCGACGCTGCGGTCGCTTATCACGGCGGCGATACTGACAAATATCTGGGAGAGATCGATGGGCTTCATGCGCCCATGCTGATGCATCTGGCCGAGGAGGACGAGTTCATCTCCAAGCCTGCGCAAGCCGAGATCAAAGCGGCGCTTGCCAAAAAATCGAACACGACAGTCTACAGCTATCCGGGTCAGCATCACGCCTTCGCTCGGCATAATGGAGCGCATTACAATGCCGCCGCAGCAACGCTTGCCAACGGGCGCACAAGCGAATTTCTCCATCAACAACTCCGCCGACCTTTGGTCGCTCCAGCCGTTTCGGGCGACTAGAGCGCCTTCGGCCAGCGATTGGCCAATAAGGAATGAATCACACAGGAGGTC
>WNFO01014979.1_pt1 | contig 11756 bp, 10 predicted proteins | sample 5400251 | NCBI WGS metagenome assembly WNFO01 (sample SAMN13153354, study PRJNA577476) | soil metagenome | isolation source: 100 cm saprolite under Madrone tree | place: USA:California | collected 2016-06-14
GCGATAGATTTCGAAGGGCTGGGCTTTGGTCTTGGCGGAAAAGCGTTGGCTGAGCACAACCTGGAAAATGTCGCCAGCGCGGATGTATTGCTTGGCTTTGCGCACGGCGGCAAGGTATTCGGCGCGGCGAAAATTCGAGCGGACACGCAGCTTGCCTCCTTTTTTCCGCGATTCTTTGCGCGGGCGCTCGGCCGCGACGGGCTGCTCCAGAAGCTTGCGGGTGCGCCGAATTTCGCGCACGGCGGCGCTGTACCTGGCGCTTAGAGTCCTGCCAGGACCGCCGGTGTAAACATTTCTGACGATCCACAGGCGATGCTGGACGTGATCGAAGGCGATAAGGCCGTGGTAGAAGGCGAGCATGGCGTCGAACAGGCCGATTTCGTCGCGCAGCCGCTTGGGCAGGCGCTCGATGAGCCGCACCATGTCATAAGAGAAGTAGCCGATGGCGCCGGCCACCAGCGGCGGAAGTCCGGGAACGCGAACGGGCCGAAAGTGTTCGATGCGGTCACGCAAGAACGAAACCGGATCGCGCTCCTCCCAGACGATGCGGTCGGGGCTTTCCATGACGCACGCGCCGGCGTTGTAGCGAAAGACTTCCTCGGGATGGGCGCCGGCAAAGGTGTAACGCGCGATTTTTTCGCCGCCCTCGACGCTTTCGAGCAAGAAGGAATAGCGCGCGCCCTGCGCGATGCGCAAATAGGCGCTAACCGGCGTAAGCAAATCAGCGGAAAAGACGTCGTACACCGGTATGAGATTGCCCTGTTTGGCCAGGCGCTGGAATTCGCGGAAATCCGGTCGGATCACGGCGAACTCCGCCCGCGTTCCTCTGCGCGCAGCGCGGCCAAGACCGCTCGCCGCATGGATTTTTGCGGTGCGCGGCGCTTCATCCAGAGTTCCCACTGGGCGATGCCTTGCGCCAGAAACATTTCGACGCCGGAAACGGTGGCGATGCGCTTTTGCGCGGCAAGCTTCAAGAGTTGCGTCCTCTCCGGCCGGTAAATGAGGTCCATGACAATCCGACAGTGTAACTCGCCGGGCTCCAGAGGAGAAATTGCTGTGTCAGGGTACATGCCGACAGGCGTGGCATTCACAATAGCGTCGAAGGATTCTGTTTTCAGCGCCCGACGCGGAACAACTTCAGCCCCTGCCGCGCGGGCCAACTCGCGTGCCGCGGCGCTGCGACGCGCGCAGATGCCAACGACAGCCCCAGCGCGCGTCAGCGCAAAGGCCGCCGCGCGGGCCGAGCCACCTGCGCCTAAGACCAAGACGCGGCTTTTGCCCGGGCGCAGCTTTTTACCCAGCGCATGCAAGACGCCGACGTAATCCGTATTGCAACCGTAAAGGGAACTATCGCGGCGGACGACCACCGTGTTTACCGCGCCGATCTCCGCGGACAAAGCGTCGCAATCCTGCAAATGCCGAAGGATGCTTTGCTTGTGGGGCAGGGTGACGCTGAAGCCGCGCAAGCCGAAGTCCGGCGCCGCCTTCAGAAAATCGCGCAGATTCTTGACCAGGAACGGCAGGTACACGGCGTTAACCTTCCGCGCGACGAAAGCGGTGTTGTGCAGGAGCGGAGAAAGCGAGTGCGCGATGGGGTCGCCGATCACGCCAAACACCTGCGTTTGCCGGTTCAGCGCGTGCGCGCGATACAGATACTTCATTTCCCGCAGCGAAACCTGCCCCGGGGCGGTTGCCGCGGACACCGGCGCATAGGCGAGGGCACTACCCTCGCGCAGAGCCAGGAGGCGGGCCGGCAGGCCAACTTCGCCCATGGGGACGGCAACACAATTGCGCGACTTTGCCGCGAAGCGGAGAAGCCGCACGCTGTCCGCGATGGTTCGCGCCACCCCGGCAATCTTTACGGCATCAACCTGGCCGCGCCAGCGAGCCTCGAGAGCGGCGTCCAGCCGAGGCATACGTCCGAAATCGTGGACGGAAAGCAGGATGCGCCGCGGCAGAGGATACTTGCGAATTGAGTCGCGCGGAAGCTTGCGCAAGGATTCGACCTCAAGGTCGCACCATAAGCAACCGGCAGCGGCGGCCTGCGCCAGCCAACTCAGCTCGTCTTGGACGCTGCCAGCCAGTAAGCCTCCGCCCTTGCGACGGCGGCAGGTGGCGATTAGCACCGCGCGCCTCGGGCGGTTGCGCTGCAGCAAAACGAGAAATCGCCGCCGTTCGGAATCGCTTTTCAGCCAGTCCAGGCGCAGCTCGACGGTGGGCGTTTCGCGCAAGGCACGGCGGAGTTGCGCGGCCGCTTCCCTGGCGGAATCCGCCGCGACCACGGCGCAAATTCGGCCTACTCCGGTGCCAAATAGTCCCATTCTTATCGTGCTGCCCTGGCTTCTGTCAGCCCATTCCCCGGCAAATGATTGAAAATACGGCTTGTAGCATGCCGTATCAAAAGTGTAAAGCCAACCTGGCCAATTTGTTGACGCCTGGCCTGGTGCTTGCTACTTTGACCCATGGGACTTCTTTCGCACGACCCCTCAGGGCGTGATTTCAAGGAGCATTTTCAATGCGCGCTAATCTAGCTGCGTTGTGCCTGGCTGCCATCGCGGGCGCGGGAGTTTGCTACGGCCAATCGGCACCGGCGACCCCCATCGCGACCACTTTGCAGCCGGTCTACACCAGGGTCTACTGTTCGGGTTTCCTGAGAGATACGAAGGTGCCGGACGATCTCTACGTGGTGTCCGGCGAACAGGTCGGCTACAAGGTACTCTGGGCGCAACGCGAAAACGTTTACCTCAACCGAGGCAGCGACCATGGAGTAAAGGTCGGCGACCGTTTTATGGTGGTGCGCCGCACGGAAGACCCTGATCCCATCGAATGGTTCAAGGGACAAACGAGGATTGCAAAGGCAATGGGTGTTTTATATTCCGATATCGGGCAACTGCAGGTGGTCAGTGTGCTGCCAAAGACTTCCGTGGCGGAAGTGATTTTTTCGTGCGACTACGTGCAACGCGGCGATATCGCGCGACCGTTCGAAGAACGTCCGGCACCGCCGTTCAAAGAGGCCGGCACGACGTTTGACCATTTCGCCCCTGTGAGCGGAAAGCCGGTTGGCACGGTAGTGACCTCGGCTCTAACATTCCAGCAAAGCCAGGGGCAAGGAATGACGGTGTATGTAAACCTGGGCGCGGCGCAAGGGGTGAAAGTGGGCGATTACCTTCGCCTCTTCCGCTACCAGGGCAAACTCATTGAAACGGTGCCGCAAACCAAGGGCTACGCGTATCAGGTTTACGGGTTTGGAAGCTCTCCCGCACGGTATGAATGGAAAGACCTGCCGCGCGAAGTGTTGGGCGAAGGGATCGTCTTGAACGCCAGCCGAAATGCAGCAACAATATTCGTAACCTTCAGCTCGTCAGAAATCTTTCCGGGGGACAACGTCGAGATCGAATAGTTTCCCCAGGGAATTCGCCGAATTGCGGGCCCGCCGAGCGACCACTCGGCGGGCCTTTTTCGCATGGAAGCGCCCTTCGACGCTCTCACCGCATCTTTTATTCGCCGGATGAACTCGGCCGCGGAGGCCCGCCCGAAAAAACCTCGCAGGTGAAGCCGCAGATATTTGTGTCAGCATCGCTCCAGGCATCAGGCGGCAGTTGGGCCTTGCGGCAGGTTTCGGCAAGGAACTGCTCGGCGCTGAAGTTGTGCTCGACGGCCACCTGCGGTAGCAGCAGCCCGCGCTGGCGGCCTCTCGAAATAAGCAGGCCATGACGGCCAATTTCGATTTCTTCGGGGCGAATGGGAAGGGCCGGCGAGAGCAACGATATTTCAATCTGCAGATCGCTTAATTCGTCTGGACGCACGGCCGGGAAGCGCGAATCTTGCAGGGCCGCGCTGGCGGCGCAGCGTACGACGCTATGCGCAAGCGATTCCTCGGGCTCCACAACGCCAATGCAGCCGCGCAGCCGTTTGCCCATGTGAAGAGAGACGAAGACCCCGCGCGGCTGCGCGAAAAATCCGTCGGAGGGAATGGCCGCCAAAATTTGGCCACGTGAGACAGCTTCGGTGACGGCTTGGCGCGCCAAGTGGAGCAATGCCAGGCGCTCGCTTTCAGAGAGAGACGGCATCTCCAGTTTTCTTGCGGGCTTCCAGCATGCGCAGTTTGCGCCGCTGCTTGATGCGGTCGTCGACGTGGCCCCAAAAGCGCAGGAAATACTGCGCGGCGGAGACCAGCGCGCTGACCACCACCAGCCAGAGCAGCAGGAGGGCCAGCGGCTTGAGCGAGGGATGCCGCGCTCCCGCGATGAGCACGGCTACAGCGCAAACTTGCAGGACCATTTTAGTCTTGCCGAGCACGGACGCTTCAATGGTGAAGCCTTCGGCAGAAGCAATGCTGCGCAGGCCGAGCACGGTGAATTCGCGGCCGATGATAATAACCACCATCCAGGCGGGAACCAGGTGCATGTCCACCAGCGAAACGAAAGCGGCGGAGATGAGGAGCTTGTCGGCGATGGGGTCGAGCAAGATGCCGAGGGTGGTGACCTGCAAGCGGCGGCGCGCGAAGTAACCGTCAGCCCAATCGGTGGCGGCGGCGAGCAAGAGAATGGTTACGCCGAAAACTTCGAAATGCATATGGAAGCCCCACAGCTCGACGTTGGGGCTGCGGGTCAAAAGTACGACGATCAGAACGGGAACGAAGAAAATGCGCAGCAACGTGAGTGTATTCGGAAGATTCATCAGGGCTTAGCGCCGGAAAAGCGCACTGTGCGGTCAGTCGCGAGCCGCGCCTCACTATAGACTTGGGTTGTGCAGGCGTCAACGGGTCGAAAGGCGCGGTTTGAGGCGAAATGCGGGAGCGGAGCCTTCCTTGTAATGGATATGCTGCAAACCTGTGCAAATGTTGGTGATGCGCGATGCGGGATTGCTGGAGGTCGGACGGCGCACTCCGCTAAACGTTACCCCGTAGGTCGCGGTAAACATTACAGTTAGACGGAAGACCTAACAAAATGGCCGTAAATCTTGCAGATGCTTGGAAATCTCACATTTTGCGGGACTTCCAGTTTCCACAGAAATTTCCACAGCGTGACATGGGAGTCGGAACCTTAGAGTTTGCGAACAGAGCCCTCGCTTCTCTCCAAAAATAAAGCTTCGCGCCTTCTGACTCTTAAGTTACCCCCCAGGCCGAGGTGTGGCGCGCTTAGATCGCCCGTGGGCCGCGCAAGACGCGTACCGGCAAAAAAAACAGCGCGGCGAGCAGGGCAAACACGCCGTGCACGGCGATGCCGAGGATGCGGAAAGGCAGCGTGATCAGCCAAACGATCGGGAAAAGCACAATCGCCAGCAGAGCCAGAGGCCAGCACAGGATGAACAAGATGCACCACAGGAAAAATGCGGCCATGTTCGACCCCCTGATAGAGATTACGTACGCGAGCCGCGAGAAGTTCCACCCGCGGCATACTGACTCAAACGCAAGCGCGTGGCAATGGAGGCGGGGACTTCGGCATCCATCGTCATGTGCGAATCTTCCACCGCGGAGTGTAACACGCGGCCCAAAGCGTGAATAAGCGCTAGGGTGCGGCCCTCAGCGAGCGGCAGGCGCAGGGACAAGGTGACCACAGGATCGATGGGGAGGGCGGCGTCGATATGCCGGACCAGGTCGTCGATGCCTTGTCCGGTCATGGCGGAGACGAGCACCGGTCCAGTCTCGCCGGCGCGCGCCAAACTACTGTTCAAGGCTTCGCGCTGCTCGGGGGTGAGCAGATCGATCTTGTTGAGAACGCGCAGTTTGGGGCGATCCGCGACGCCAAGTTCCTGTAAAATTTTGTCGACCTCTTGGTCCAGTTCGTCGTGGTGCGGATTCGCGACGTCGCTGACGTGGAGAATCAGCGCGGCTTCTTGCACCTCTTCCAGAGTCGCGCGAAAGGCGGTCAGCAGGCCTTTGGGCAGATCGCGGATGAAACCGACCGTATCGGAAACGAGGACGCGGCGGTTCGATGGAAGGCGGATGGCGCGAATCGTAGGGTCGAGGGTGGCGAACATGCGCGAGGATACCAGCACTTCGGCGCGGCTGAGCGCGTTGAACAATGTGGATTTGCCGGCGTTGGTGTAGCCAACCAGGGCGATCGTGCCGAGCGCGACGGCGTTGCGCGCTTCGCGGCGCAGGGCGCGCTGCTTGCGCACGTCTTCGATGCTGGCCTGAATTTTGCTGACCCGATCGCGGATGCGGCGGCGGTCGGTCTCGAGTTTCTTTTCGCCAGGGCCGCGCACGCCGATGCGTCCAGCTCCTCCGCCGGCTCCACCAGCGCCGCCACCGCCGCTTTTGCCGCCGAGGCGGGACATGGACGTGCCGCGGCCGGTCAGGCGAGGCAGAAGATAATTCAACTGCGCCAGCTCAACTTGTAGCTGGCCTTCGCGGCTGCGCGCGTGACGCGCAAAAATGTCCAGAATGAGCTGCGTGCGATCGATGACGCGACGTTCGGTCGCGGTTTCGATGTTGCGCTGCTGCACAGGGGACAGATTGCCATCGAAAATAATCAGCGGCGCTTTGTGCGCAGTGGCTTCCGCGCGAATCTCGTCCAGCTTGCCGCGGCCGACGAGCGTGGCGGGATCGGCGGACTCGCGCACTTGGTACATCGTGGCAGCGACCTCCGCGCCGGCGCTGCGCGCGAGCTCGGCCAACTCCGCGAGCGATTCGCGGCCTTGCTCTCCAGCGGGCATGCCTGGGACCCGCCGCGCGCGCTTCCACGTCACGCCAACGAGCAGGGCGCGCTCCGAAACCGAAGTTGCGTGCTGAGTCTTCATACTCGAGAAAGAGGGACGGTCATAGTGCGGAGGGGCGGTTCGTGCTAATGGTGACACCGTGTGCGACGTGTGAGGTCCCTGAGAGAAATTATACTCTCCTTGCCTCCGCGCCGCGACCCTGGATGACGCCCTGCCCGCGCAGCCATTGCACCGCCTCTTGTTGCAGGAGCGGATCACCTCCAAATCCTCCGAGCCAGTGCACCGCAGGTTCGCGGCGAAACCAGGTGAGCTGGCGCTTCGCGTAGCGGCGGGTGGCTTGCTGAATCGCGGCGCGCGCCTCGTCCATCGTTAGCCGACCTTGCAGCACCGCGCACAACTCGCGGTAGCCGATAAAGTCGAACGGCTTGGCGCTTTCGGGCATGCCGCCGTCGAGCAAGGAACGGACCTCTTCGAGCCAGCCGCTTGCAAGCATGGCGTCGGTTCTGGCATGGATTCGCTCGTACAAAGCTTCGCGGTCCGGGGAGAGTCCAATCTTCAACGCGCGCCAATCCTGCAATGGCGCGCGGCCGCTTCGATACAGTTTCGTGAGCGGCATTTTAGCGAGAAGGCAAACTTCGATGGCGCGAATCAGTTTTTGCTGGTCCGCCGCGGAAATTTTTTGCGCAGCTTGGGCATCGAGGCGCGTCAACATCCTATGCAAGTGCCCAGGACCATGCTCCTGCGCGCTGTGCCGCAATCTTTCACGAAGCTCTTCCGAGCGTTGCGGGACATCCGCCAGCCCTTCCAGCAGCGCGCGCAGGTAGAGACCCGTGCCGACAGTGAAAACGGGGAAGCGCGCGCGGCTGCGCAGGTCGGCGAGGACCGCAAGAGCCATCTGGCGATAGCCTCCGGCCGTTGCCGCTTCTTCAGGGCCGAGCACATCAAGCAGGTGATGAGGCACTCCGCGGCGCTCGGCCGTCGTAGGCTTTGCCGTTCCGACGTCGAACCCGCGATAGAGCTGCGTGGAATCGCACGCGACTACTTCCCCGCCGAGCTGTTCCGCCAGCCAAACGGCCAGTACTGATTTCCCGGAAGCCGTGGGGCCGATGACGGCGACGAGCGGCAGTCTCAAATTCTGTGAGTTCATCGAAAGAGGAGATGACGCGCGCGCACGAACAGAAAGATAAGCACAAACAGCGCGAGGAGGATGCTGCCTAAAATCTGTTGGCGCGCAGGTTTCACTAGTGCGAGTAATCCGGCTGCAAATTATAGTAGTACGTAAATCGCAGCTCGATATAGGGGCCGCTAAAAGCGGGCGGCAAAGGCTCAAAGGGGTTGGAGGCGCGGATCGACGAGATGGCCGCGCGATCGAGCGGCTCCTTCCCGGAACCAAATACCTTCACAGGTTCCCCATCCGGCACGCCGCCATTCTTCATGATCCTGAATTGCAAGGACACCACGCCCTTGTCGCCCAACTCCACCGAGGCCGGCATCACCGCGAACCAATTGCGCTTGACGCTCTGATACACGCGCGCGAGGTAGTCGTTGAAGTCGACGCCTTCGGTCGGCGTCAGCATTTCGATGCCTGCACCGACGCTGCCTCGTCCTCCGCCTCCCTGTGCGCCGCGAGTGGGAATTGGCCCGTCGCCCCCGATAGGACGAGGAGCGTTCATCTTGGCGGCATCGCGCATGGAATCCTGAATCGCACGCCCCGGAGAATTTTTCGGCACCACCAAACTATTCAGCTTGGGCTGTTCCTCCGGAGTTTCCAGCTTCAACGGCTGCTTGGGCGCTTCGGTTTTGGGACTGGGCGCCGTGGTGTCCGGCGGCACGACATTGGGCTTTGGCACCGGGGCGCTCGGCAATTCCTTCACCACGCGCTCCGGCTGTTTTGGAGGAGGAGGTGCGGGCGTCGGCTCCGGCGGCGCGACCTTGCGGATTATGCGCGGATCCACCTTCATGGTCTCGCTCGGCCGTTCGCGGCGCGGCGTGGGCCGCGGCGTCTCAAAAGCGCCGGGCGGCAGGAGGAGGGTCATCTGCCTGCGCGCGAGATCAAGCTCGGCCTGCGTCTTTGGGCGCGCCGGAAAAACTTTTGGTTCGACGATGATGGCCAGAATCAACAAGATGTGAAACACCACCGAGGAAATGTTTCTCGCCAAGTCGGACTTGGCGCGGTCCTCGGTGCGCGCTTCGGTAAGCAGATTGACTTCGCCGGTTAGGAAAATATCGGGATCGACAATTTCGGCGGGAAGAATGTTTTCCGAGGGAGCGATGATTTCCGGCGGCGCTGCGCCCTGCGGGACGGTAATGCGCTCGTCCATTTCCGTCGGCTGCAGCGGCAGATTGCTTGGTTCTTCGACGGCGAAGTCTTCGCGCTTTATGCCCCGCGGAACGACGGTGCGCGCCGCAATGGACTCCAGCGGCCAAGAGGTGGGGATGTTCGTGCGTCCGTCCAAAGGGACAATGGGCAGCATCGCGGGGACGAGCGTGCGCTTATCCAGCGTGGACGGGCGCCGCCGCGTCGTCGGAGTGTCCACGGCAGGCGGACGGGCATTCAAGGGAACCAGGAGGCGAGGGATCATTTTTCTGTTTTCTGTGCCGCGGCAAAGGCTAGCAGTTGGACGCGCTCGCCATGCTCCTGGATGCTTGCCATTACGCGCGCGGCAAGTTCCAGGGCGGCGCGGCCGGCCTCACCGTTGACGCGCGGCTCGCTGCGGTTACGCACCGCTTCCACAAAGGATTCCAGTTCAGCGCGCAGCGGCTCGACCGCTGGCGCGGGCAGCTTCTCATACGCGAATTCCGGCTGTGGGGCCGCTTTTTTCGCGGTGACGCGCAGGGCGTCGCGCCTGGCGTAATCGAGCGAAATGTACTCGTGCTGCTGGAAAAAGCGCACCTTGCGCACGCGCTCGGTCGATACGCGGCTCGCGGTCACATTGGCCACCGCGCCTCCCTCAAATTCCAGGCGAGCGTGCGCGATATCGACTTTGTCCGTCAGCACAGGGATTCCGACCGCCTTCACTTCCGTGACCGGCTGCTTTACCAGGGCGAGCAGGATGTCGAGGTCGTGGATCATCAGGTCGTAGATCACGTCGACATCGAGGCTGCGCGGCGTAAACACACCCAGCCGGTGGACCTCGAAAAAGAGCGGATGATTCAGAATGGGCTCGACCGCCAGCACCGCTGGGTTGAATCGCTCGACGTGGCCGACCTGCAGCAAGCGTTGATGCCGCTTTGCCGCGTCCAGCAGCGCATCCGCCTCCGCCAGAGTCTTCGCCATGGGCTTCTCGACCAGAACATCGAGGCCCATTTCCATAAGGCGGCAGCCAATCTCAGCATGCTCGGCGGTGGGCACGGCCACGCTGACGGCATCGGCTCGGCCGCGCAACTCGTCGAGCGCGGCGAAGGCATGGGTCCGAAATTCGGTGGCGGCAGCTTGCGCGCGTTCAGCGCTTTTGTCGAAGACGCCGACCAGTTCGGCGTCCTGAATTTCGCGGTAAACGCGCGCGTGATTCCGCCCGAATTCACCGGTTCCGACAACGGCGACACGTATCTTTCCCGCTTGCGTTGCCGCCGTCATTCCCTGTTCATTCCCGCTGCAGTCTGTTTTGGTTCCGCGGTCGACGCCGCCAGAGGAACCGCCTGGATAGCGATTCCCGCTTCGTTCGCCAGTTCGATCAATTTTGTGCGATCAAACAGCAAGGTTCGCCCGGCATCTACCACTAAAGCCGTGGCTTGCGCCTTCTTCATGTGTTCGATGGTGGGCAGACCGATCACGGGTACATCGAAGCGCATGTCTTGCCCCGGCTTGCTGACTTTCACGACCACGAGCGGCTTTCCGGCGGCAATCCGCGCCGCGCGTGCAATGGTTTCGTCCGTGCCCTCCATCGCTTCGACCGCAACGCACGCACAATCCGAAATCACCACCGTTTGGCCTATGTCCAGGCCGGAAATTTGCCGCGCGACGCCCAGGCCGTACGCAATGTCAGCGGCCTCGCGTGCGTCCGGCGCGCGACGCGTAAGCACTCCCGCTTCCGGCACCAGGGGCTTCAGAAACAGAGTGGAATCTACCAGTCGTATCCCTTCGTCCTCCAAAACGCGCGCCACCGCCCCGATCAGCGCGTCCGTATTCTTGCGTGGCAGAGAAAGGAGCAGCTTGGCCAGCTTCCAGTCTGGGCGGATTGCGCTGAAAATTTTATTGTGCTTCACTTGACCGGCCATCACCGCTTGCGTCACGCCTTCCTGATGCATCAAGTCGATCGCTTTGCTCAACTCTCCGAGGCTTACCCAGTGCAGCCGTTTCGCAGAGCGCTCCAGCTCCGGCGCAGCTTCTTCCTTCAGCGCAATCACCGCCATCTCGATGCCCTGGCTACGCGCGCCTTCGAGAACGAGAAACGGAAATCGCCCGTTGCCCGCGATCAGGCCCCACCCTGCCGTGCTTGTCTCCGCTTTGGCCATGAGATGCGTACTGAAGCGCCCTACTTCACGATTCCGCGTTCCGCCGTCTCGATGAAGCGAATCAACTCTCGCACGTCTTCGGAATCGCCCAGCGATTTGCGCATTTCCGCGAGCGCCTGGCTGGTGTTCATCTTCGAGCGCAACAGCAAACGAAACGCGCGCGCCAGAACCTTCATGCGCTCCTCGGAAAATCCTTTGCGCTCGAGCCCAATGGTGTTGACGCCGTAGCTTTTCGTTTCACGTTCGGTCACCACGCGCGAAAACGGCGGCACATCCTGCGTGATCACCGTCGATGCTCCGATATACGCGTAGCGCCCGACCCGGCAAAATTGATGCACCGGCGACTGAAACCCGATCGTGGCATAGTCCTCCACGGCCACATGACCGGCCAGCGTCGCGCCGTTCACAAACAACGTTTGATCGCCCACGTGGCAGTCATGCCCCACGTGCGATGACGCCAGAAACAAGCTGCCGCTGCCAATCGTAGTCTTCCCTCCGCCGCCCACGGTGCCGCGGGTGATGGTCACGTACTCGCGAAACGTGTTCCCATCTCCCACCGCGAGCTCCGTTCTCTCGCCCCGGAAGCGCAAGTCCTGCGGATCGCCACCCACCACGCAAAACGGATAAAACACATTGTT
>WNFO01019969.1_pt1 | contig 11756 bp, 9 predicted proteins | sample 5400251 | NCBI WGS metagenome assembly WNFO01 (sample SAMN13153354, study PRJNA577476) | soil metagenome | isolation source: 100 cm saprolite under Madrone tree | place: USA:California | collected 2016-06-14
TGACAATCTCTACACGGACTCCCTTATCGCGCTCGACGCAAGCTCGGGGCGCATGCTGGCCTACAAGCAGCTGGTGAAACACGATTTTCATGACTGGGATGTGAGCGACCCGGGCGCGATCTTCACGTCGCGCGCCGGCCGCAAGCTCATCGCCTCGGCGAACAAGAATGGCTTGCTGTCGGTGCTTGACCGGTCAGGTGTGAGGGAAGGTGTGTTTCCCGTCGTCTGGGAGGCACCGACGACGACCCGCGAGAATGTGGACGTACCGTTCTCGCGCGACGGCAAGCGCCATTTCTGTCCTGGGGCCACGGGCGGGACGGAATGGAACGGTGCGGCGTACAACCCGCGCAACGACATGCTGTACGTTGGGGCCATTGACTGGTGCTCAGCGATTCAGCTCTCCCGCAATCCGCAGCCCGTGCCACCGGTCGGACAAATTTGGTTAGACATCGAACCCTCCCCCGATGGAATACTGGATCCGATGGATACGGCGAAGGGATGGCTTACGGCGTATGATGCCGAGAGCGGCGCCGTACGCTGGAAATTCGCAGCGCCGAAGCCAATTTTCGCGGGAGTCACGCCAACAGCAGGCGACGTTGTGTTTGCTGCGGATCTGGGTGGCGTGCTCTATGCCTTAGACGCGGACAGCGGCCAACTGCTGTGGTCGCAGGACCTCGGGCAATCCAATGGCGGAGACATCATCACATACAGAGCCGGCGGGCGGCAGCTCGTTGGGATCGCGTCAGGAATGAAGTCGCCTAATTGGCCCTTCGTAGGAGAGGTGAGCCGCATTATGGTGTACGGCTTACGCTGCGACGAAGAGGGCCATAGCTGCGGTCGCGACGCCGATTAGATTCGATCGCCAGAGGATCCAGAAGGAAAAGCAATGAGACTGGAAATAACCATGGGAAATAGACTTCACGGAAAACTCTCGATAGTAACAGGTGAGAGCAGGAGTGCTGGTTGGGCGAAGACTTTGGCGTGCACACTGCTGCTTGCGGGTTCCGCCGCGGCAGCGGAGCCGGGTGCGTCCAACAAATTCACCATCACTGAAAAATCGTTTCACTGCATGAGGGACATGACCCCGGTCCGGCATTTCTATGTCGATAACCTTGCCGGCAATCTTAAGGGCACCGTACGAGTCGCCGAATCGGCCACGGGCGGGATCTATCCGGTAGGTTCTGTGGTGCAACTGGTGCCGACCGAAGTGATGGTGAAGCGTGAGAAGGGCTTCAATCCCGCCACGCACGACTGGGAGTTCTTCGAGCTCGATGTGGCAAAGAATGGCTCGAAGATCCGCAGCCGCGGATTTGTGGAAGTCAATAACCGCTTCGGCGGCAACTGCTTTGCCTGTCACATCAAGGCACGTTCGGAGTGGGACTTGGTTTGTGACAGCAGCCATGGTTGCGATCCCATTCCGATCACCCACAACATGATGGGTGCCCTCCAGCGCACGGACCCGCGATGCAAGAATCAGGTGCCGGTGAGTGCGGAGGACGCCGCCGCCCTCGCGCAGCTCGGCGAGATCGTCAGGACCCTGAACGCGGCCAAAGCCCCCAAGTCGCCATGAACGCGGCATCCGTAAACGCTCGCGAGTACTCGTGCGGTTCCGCCGAGTCCGCAACCGAGATCGATGACCGTATCGTCCGGATTTGCTTGCACCAATTCTGCAAGCGCAAGTCTCCCATAGGGGATCAGTAAACCCCTCGCCCTTAGGCGAGGAACTGATGCCAAATGTGATGTATGAGCATGTTGGTCAGGTGGAGGCTCTGCTGAGCTGTTGATCCTCGCTGTTTTCGAAACGCACTCCGGCGATCACCGTCGCCAAGTGCGGGCAAGCGATCGAAGGCGGCTTGCGCGCGCACCCGAGTGGGCGTCATCCAGATCTCATGCAGCAGCCCCTTGGTCTTGCGCTGCAGGCTATCGCGCGGCCAGCGATCAGCTCATACACAGTTGCTGCCAGCGCGTAGATATCGATCCAGGGACCGTGAAGGCGCGTCCAGATCGAACTGCTCCGGAGACGCGCACGCCTGATCCTGCGTCAGCGGGTCAGCCAGTGCCGCCACGGCGGCATCTGTGACATTCACGCGGCGGTCTGCAGCCGGTCAGCCACCACACGCGCTTAGTCTGGCTTCATGACAATCGTGTCCACTGAAGTCTCTTTCTCCTCCGTTGACAGCCGTAGGCACCAGCGAGGGTACCGCGATGCTTGGACCTCAACGCGCGGAAGCCGCAATTACGGCCGGCTTCCTCGAAACGACAGACTACTGGCGAACGACGAGCAGCCCCCCTTGGGCGCACACCTCGTTACACCACGTCGTGGCTTTGCGCATCACGGGATTTACGTGGGCGCCGGCAAGGTCGTGCACTACGGTGCGCTCGTACACCACTTGCGCAGGCGGCCGGTGGAAGAAGTTTCTCTCGCGCACTTCACTCATGGGTACCCCGCCTGGGTCAGATCCGGTGAGTGCCCTCGCTTCGACTGCGCGGAAGTGATCCGTCGCGCACGTTCCCGACTTGGCGAGGACGATTACCGGTTGCTCAGCAACAACTGCGAGCACTTCTGCGAATGGTTTCTGTACGGCCAGCACCGTAGGTGGAAGAAATGCTTGCGCGACCCCGGCAGGTGTTACACGCCGTCGAAGTCCTGGTCATGAGGGTGTTCGGCGCTTTATCGGTCCGCGTCGCTTGAGGTAGCAGCCTGCGTCACCTCTCGCTCCATCAAAGTCATGAAAGCCGCCTGCGTAGCCCCACGCACCACGTGCTTTGCAGTCTCGGTGCCGGAGTCGTTCACGGTCATCGCAGGGCGCTTTCGAGCCGATTCAGCTCCGGGCCCGGATCCCAGCCGCCGCCGACGGCGAGCACCAGATTGACATACGCCGCGCCGCCGCTGCGTCGTGCCTCCGCGACCGCAAGCCGTGACTGGAGCAGGCTTCGACGCGCATCAAGCACGCCGAGATAGTCGGCGTAGCCTTGGTCGTATTGGAGCTGGGCCAGGTGCAGCGCGGTCTGGAGCGCTTCCGATTGTGCGGTGCGCGCCCGGTGGACCTCTGTAGCCGTGCTGCGTGCATCCAGAGCGTCCAAGACTTCTGTGAATGCGCGTCGCGCTGTATCGCGATAGACTTCGACGAGTTGCTCGCGGCGTGCCGCAGACGCCTCAATTGCAGCGCTACGTCGGCCGCCGTCGAATATCGATTCCGTGAGGTTTGCGCCGATGGACCAGATGCTCAGGCCATTGGCGAAAAGATTCGAGAGATTGCTCGATACTTCGCCCGCTGCACCGGTAATCGCGAGGTTCGGGAACCATGCGCGCTTCGCGGCGCTCAAGTCCGCGCCCGCGCCTGCAAGGTCGGACTCTGCGGCGCGCAGATCGGGCCGTCGATCCAGCAGGCTCGACGGCAAGCCGGTGGGAACAGGCGGTAGACCCGCTGGCGTCACGCCTTCGCGTCGAATATTCAAACCCGCCAATGCGTCCTTCGTAGGCAGTTCACCCGCGAGCAGCACCAATGCTCGTTCGGTCTGCTGCTGCTGCCGCGTGGTTTCTGCGAGTTGTGCGCGCGAGTCCTCGAGTTCGGAACGGAAGCGCTGCAGGTCGAGTGCGGAGATCGCGCCCAGCGCGTAGCGACGCTGGCTCAGACGCAACTGGTCCTCGAGCACCTTGACGTTCTCCTCGAGTACGGCGCGGCTATCGATCAGCGTCTGGCTCTGTAGATAGCCGCGCACCAGCTCGGCCGCAATCGTCAGTCGCAACGCAGCCAGCGTGTAGCCTTGCGCCAGATAACGTTGTCGTTCGGCTTCGGTCTCCGCAGCCAGTCGCCCCCAGAGATCGACTTCGTATCCGACCGAGACGCCATAGCTGCCCGATTCAACGATCGACGTGTGGCCGAGCGACTGGTCGGATGGATTGACCAACGGCGTGCGTTCCCGGGTACCGTCGATGAACACGCTAATGTCCGGCAACTGCTTCGCGCGGGACGAACGGACGGCTGCCCGTGCCTCGCGCAACCGCCCGGCTGCGATGATCAGATCACTGTTGTAGTTGAGTCCGCCTTCGACGAGCTGTTCGAGCTGCGGATCACCGAAAGCCTTCCACCATTCGACCGGGACGTCCGCGTCGCTCCCCTGCAGGACGTCCGTGAATTGATCCGGCAGCCCGTCCGCAACACCCTCGGGCACGTTGCGCTCCGGCGTGCCGGCGCAGGCGCTCAGAGACAATGCAAGAACCCATGCAATCAGTCTGCTCTTCACGGTCATGATTCCTGCGGTAAAGTCGCTGACGGTGCTGCAGACCTCTCGCGTCTTTCATCGCGGCGCGACACCCAGCGGAACAGCGACGGAATAAAGAGCGTGGCGACCGCTGTTGAGAAGAGCATTCCGCCCATCACGCCAGTGCCGATCGAGTGGCGCGCGCTCGCGCCGGCGCCGGTACTGATGGCAAGCGGCAATACGCCGAGGATGAACGCGAGTGACGTCATGACAATCGGACGAAACCGTTGCTGCGCGGCGAGCAGCGCCGCGTCCAGGACCTTCATGCCACTGCGGACGTTCTCGGATGCGAACGCGACGATCAGGATCGCGTTCTTCGCGGACAGGCCGATCAGCGTGACCAGGCCGATCTGGAAGTAGAGATCGTTCGGGAGGCCGCGGAGCAGCACGGCGAGCGTCGCGCCGAGCAGCGCGAACGGCATGGACATCACCACGGCAAACGGCAGGGACCAGCGCTCGTATTGTGCGGCGAGAATCAGGAACACGAATAGCAGGCCGCCGAGCGTGGTGATCGCAGACGAGCCGGAGACCTGCTTCTCCTGGAACGCCGAGCCGACCCATGCGATGGTATAACCCGCGGACAGCGTCTCGGCCGCGAGCCGTTCGATCGCTGCAATCGCATCGCCAGACGACGCGCCGGCTGCCGGGTCCCCCAGCACCTTGATGGCCGGGAAGGCGTTGAAGCGTTCGACCTGTTCCGGGCCGCTGCTCTGTTCAGCGGCCACAAGCGTATTGAGCGGCACGAGTTCGCCCGCATCGGCGCGCACCGATACGTTGCGTAGATCTTCGATTTCGTCGCGCGCACTGCCGAGGGCCTGCAACTGCACCTGATAGGTACGCCCGTCGCGATTGAAGTCGTTGACGTAAAGACTGCCGAACGTCGCCTGGGTCGCCTCGAACAATTGCGTGAGGCTCACCCCCATCTGGGCGGCCTTGTCTCGATCGATGTCGAGATAAATCTGCGGCGCGCTCGCACTGAACAGCGTCTGCACGTGGCTGAGCGCCGGATCGTTGTTCGCGCGCGCAATGAAATCCTGGACGACGCCGGCAATCTCCCGATAGTCAGCGTTCGCGCGACTTTCGACGTAGAACTCGAAGCCGCCCGTGGTGGACAGGCCGGGAATCGGCGGTGGCTCGATGCCGAACACCAACGCATCGCGGATATGGCGCTTGCCGTGGTCCATCACCTGATCGGCGACGGCCTTTGCGCTCTGCTCTTTGCCGGGTCGCTCGCCCCAGTCCTTCAACGTGATGAACTGGGTTGCGGCGTTGGGCTTGAGCGAACCTGTCAGCAAGTCGTAGCCCGTGAGGCTGAGGATGCTTTCGATCTGGGGGTGGTTCAACTCGAACTCGTGCAGCTGATCGACCACCGCCTGGGTGCGTGTCAATGACGCGCCATCCGGCAGGTTCGACACACTGAAGGCGGTGCCCTGGTCTTCGTTCGGCAGCAAGGCGCGCGGCATGGCGCGGAACAGCAGCGCCACCGAGACGCCGATTGCGATGAACAGGGCGAGCGTCAGCGCACCGTGCCGTAACAGGTAGGCGACGGCGCCGCTGTAACGCCCAGTCATCCGTCCGAACCACGCATCGAAACGATTGAGCCATCCGAAGGTAACCTTGTCGTCCGGCTTCAGCAGCAATGCACACAGCGCCGGTGTCAGCGTCAACGCAACCAGACCGGAAAGGACGACCGATACCGCGATAGTGACCGCGAACTGCTTGTACATGACGCCGCTCATACCGCCGATGAATGCGACGGGAATAAAGACCGCGCACAGGACGAGCACGATGGCGACGACAGATCCGGTGACCTGTCGCATCGCCTTGAGCGTGGCATCGACCGGCGAGAGATGCTCCTGATGCATCAGTCGTTCGACGTTCTCGAGCACGACGATCGCGTCGTCGACCACGATGCCGATCGCGAGCACGAGGCCGAATAGCGTCAGCGTGTTGATCGAGAAGCCGAGCAAGGACATGCCGGCAAACGTGCCGATCAGCGAGACGGGCACGGCCAGACTCGGGATCAGCGTCGCGCGCCAGTTGCCGAGGAACAGGAATACGACGGCGAACACGAGCACCATCGCTTCGAACAGCGTCTTGACGACTTCCTCGATCGAGATGCGCACAAATTTAGTCGTGTCATAGGGGACGCTGTAGTGCAGGCCGTCGGGGAAGGACGCGCTGAGTTCCGTGAGGCGTTCCTTCACCGCGTCCATCGTTTGCAGCGCGTTGGCGCCAGGACTTAGAAAAATGCCAATCGGTACGGCGAGCTTGCCGTTCAATTGCGAGGAGAAAGTGTAATTCTGGCCGCCCAGTTCGACGCGGGCGACGTCCTTCAAGCGCACGACACCGCCGTCTGCGTCGCGGCGCAGGATAATCTGCGCGAATTCATCAGGCGTGTTGAGCCGCCCCTTCGTGGTCATGGTGTACGTGAAATTCACCGGCTCATCGAGCGGCTGGCTGCCGATCGTGCCGGCGGGCAGCTGTGCGTTCTGATCGCGCAGCGCACGGGTGATTTCGGAAGGCGTCATGCCGAGCGCCTTCATCCGGTCGGGGTCCATCCAGATGCGCATGGAGTAGAACTTCAGGCCGAACAGCATCGCATTGCCGACGCCGCGGATGCGTTTCAATTCGTCGACGATGTTCACGAGCGCGTAATTGCTGAGATAGACGTCATCGTAGCGGCCGTCGGGTGACTGCAATGTGGCCACCGCGAGGATCGATGACACGGATTTGCGCGCGGTGACGCCAAGGCGTCGCACCTCTTCCGGAAGCAACGGCGTCGCAGCCGCGATCCGGTTGTTGATTTCGACGAGCGCCTTATCCGGATCGGTCCCGGTCTCGAAGGTCGTGGTCAGAGCCATGCGGCCGTCCGAACTGCTCGACGAGTTCATATAAAGAAGACCCGTCGCGCCGTTGATCTGGTTCTCGAGCGGTGCGGCGATGGTTTCGGCGATGACGCTCGCGCTTGCGCCCGAATAGGTCGCGTTGACTGAAATCTGCGGCGGCAGAATCTCCGGGTACTGCGCCACCGGTAGGCCCGCCATCGCGCCGAGTCCCACGATGACGATGATGATGGACAGCACCGTCGCGAAGATCGGGCGGCGGATGAAAAATGCGGAGAACACAGCTCACCTTCCGGCTGGTGATGTGGCGGCCGGTTTCTTCTGGACAACCCGCGTTGCTTTACGCGCGGCGTCCTGCTCACGGGTGAGCGCAATCACCTTCACACCCGGTTGCACTTTGAGCAGGCCTTCGACGATCACGCGCTCACCGGAACGAACGCCACTTTGCAGAATCCAGCTCTGCCGCCAGCTTTCCTGGATCTGCACCGGACGCGGCGTGACTTTGTCGTCGTGGCCGACGATCCAGACCATCGGACCGGCTTGCGCGAACAGCACAGCCTCCTTCGGCACCGCTATGGCGTTGGGAATGGAAAGACCGGTGGTCTCGATGGACAGGAATTGCCCTGAGACGATGCAGCCATTGGGATTCGGGAAAACGGCGCGCGCGCGCACGGTGCCCGTGGCGGTGTTGACAAACGTATCGGCGAAATCGAGCTTGCCAGGGAGGCCGCAAGGCGAACCGCTCACGATGCGCACCGGAAGCTCGGCAGGTTGTGGCGCGGCAAGCGTCCGCAGCCGCAAGTATTCGGGCTCTGCAATCGAGAACTCAACGTACGCGGGATCGGCCTGCACAACCGTCGTCAGGAGGTCGCCGCCGGCGCCGCTCGCGCCGTTGACCAGGTTGCCAACGGTTACGGCTTCCTTGCTGGCGAGGCCTGACACCGGCGTGCGCACTTCCGTGTAGTTTAGATTCAGGCGCGCAATTTTCTGCGCCGCCACAGCGGAGGCGAGACCTGCGTTCGCTTTGGCGAACGCAGCTTCCGCCTGATCGAAGTCGCGGCGACTCACGGCGCCTTCTGCGACCAGCGCTCGCGCGCGCTCATAGTCGCTGCGTGCCTGCGCGATCGCGGCGCGCTGTATCGCGACCTGGGCCGCCGATTGCTCATATGCCGCGCGGTAGTTGTCGGGCTCAATCCTGAACAAGACGTCGCCGGCTTTGACCGGCTGACCCTCGCGATAGGCTCTATCAACGACCACGCCGCTGACGCGAGCGCGCACCTCGACGACACGGGAGCCGGAAACGCGGGCGGGATATTTGAGCGACAGGGGCAGGTCTTGCTGCTTCACCGTCTCGACAATGACCTGCGGCGGCGGAGGAGCCACAGACTCTTTATCTGCGCAGCCGACGAGCAGCAGCAGCGCGGCACACAGCGGGCCGTTTAGGGAATTGGCGAATGCCATGGAAAGCGTCTTGATAGCCGTCGGCCGTTCGACCGTGTGAAGCAAGGATGGCGCGGCGCGGTGTCCAAATCGTTTCGATTCCTCGGGCTCGGGTCACACTTGCGACGCGTAGGACTACAGCGATGAGGTCTACAAGCGTTCGGGCAACACGCAGATCACGCGGCTGCGGCGCAAGCTCGAGACCGATCCGGCGAAACCACGTTGCACCTGTGACCTTCGCGCGGCGGTCTGCGGCCGATCAGCCACCACAGGCGCTTAGTCTGGCCCATACCCAAACCAGGGTGCCCGTGGAATGGGTGCCAGCCACGCGCGCGGCTTCGTCGCCGAGGGCGCAAACGTTGTGATCGCGGACGTCCTCGAGCAGCAGGGACGGACGCTCGCCGACGAGCTCGGCGATCACGCGATCTTCTCCCGCCTCGACGTCGCGAGCGAGACGGATTGGGCGGCGACGGTGGCCGCCGCCGAGAGCACCTTCGGCCCGGTCTCCGTGCTGGTCAACAACGCGGGCATCGTGCGCTTCGGATTGATCGCGGAGTCCGAGCCGGCGGCCTGGCGCCAGGTGATCGACATCAACTTGACCGGCACGTATCTGGGAATCCGCGCCGTGGCATCCTCTATGCGCAAGGCGGGCGGCGGCGCGATCGTCAATACCTCAGCAGGCGCCGGGATGACCGCCGCGTTCGGGCTCAGCGCGTACGTGGCCAGCAAGTGGGCCGTGCGCGGCTTGACCAAGACGGCGGCGCTGGAGCTCGCGCGCGACAACATCCGTGTCAATTCCATCCACCCCGGCAATGTCCTCACGCCGATGGGGGGCGGGTCGGACGCCGCGGCGGCCGGAGCGGGGGCCGTAAGGAACTTGGCAATTCCGCGCATCGCCGAGTCTGAAGAGATCACGCGAATGGTGCTGTTCGTCGCCTCCGACGAGGCCAGCTTCTCGGCTGGATCGGAGTTCATCGCCGACGGCGGCCAGCTGCTCGGCCCGGTGCCGCAGCACGAGCTCGCCGAGGCGGCCGTGGCCTGAACCAAAGAGGTCCGAGTGGTCTTCCAGGTAAAGGGGCAGACATGTACATCCTGTACACAACCAAGGCGGTGATCGAAGGAGGGCGAGCAGGTCACGGCCGCACCTCGGATCGGCACCAATCCAGAGCAGCGTTTCGCGGTCGGCTATGCCGCCCCCAGTGGTCCGCCAACGTGAACTGCTGCCTCACGGGTTTTCGTTCGGTGAACCGAAAGGAATAGATGCATGACTGTCATTTCCGTCATTGTTGGAAGTACCCGCCAGGGCCGTTTCTCGGAAAAGCCCGCGAACTGGATTTTTCGGCAGGTGAAGAAGCGCGATGAGGTCGACGCGCGGCTACTCGATCTGCGCGACTTTCCGATGCCGTTCTTCGATCAGCCGGTAACGCCGGCCACGCCGGGTCGCCCGCCTTTCGAGCACCAGGTGGTTCGCAAATGGACCGCCGCGATCGGGCAGTCCGACGGCTTCATCTTCGTCACCCCCGAATACAACTACGGGCCCTCGGCAGTGCTCAAGAACGCCATCGACTGGGTCTATCCCGAGTGGCATCGCAAGCCGGTTTGCTTCGTGAGCTACGGCAGCATCGGGGGCGCGCGCGGCGTGCAGCAGCTCCGCCAAACGGTGGTGGAGCTGCAACTCGCTCCGATTCGCTCATCAATCTACATCCCCGTCCCCACCCTGCTCGCGCACTACCAGGGCGGCGACGTCGACGCTGGACTGGCCGAGCTGGCGGCGCCCGCCGGGGCGATGATCGACGATCTGCTGTGGTGGACCCAGGCTTTGAAAACGGCGCGCGCCGCCTAGCGCGCGCGATTATGAACATAACCCCACGAAATGGAGAGTAACCATGGCAAGCAAGCAAATGAAGCAGATGAATGAGATCTACGCGTCCATCAAGGAACGGGTGTCGAAGCCGGGCCTGGATTTGGCAACGAATCGGGACATCGTGGAGAACCTGAGTTTGGCCGCCGCCGAGCCCCAGGCCGTCACGTACGCTGAAGTCGATGCCGGCGGTGTACCGGCACTGTGGTGTATCCCACAGGACAGCGACCCGACCCGCGTCCTGTTGCACAGTCACTCTGGTGGCTCAGTCGTCACCTCGATGCACACCGACCGAAAGGCGATCGGGCACATCGCCAAGGCCGTCGGTGTCCGCGCCCTCGTACTGAATTTTCGGCGTGCGCCGGAACACAAGTTCCCCGCCCAGGTCGACGACGTGGAGAAGGCGTACCGCTGGCTGCTTGCCCAGAAGATTCGGCCCGAGAACATTGCCAGCATCGGTCACTCGATCGGCGGCAACTTCGCCGTGAGCCTGGCGGTGACGGTCCGTGACAAAGGGGTCCCACTGCCGGCGGCCATCCTTTCGGTTTCACCCTGGTTCGACACGGAGATGAAGAACGACACGTGGGAAAGCAACGCCGCGACCGATCTCCTTCTCACCAGGCAGGCGGTCGAAGGGTTTCGGGAGGCGTGGATCGGCGGCACGGGCGTGGCGAGGAATGATCCTCGGGTCAACATGCTCTACGCCGATCTGACCGGCCTGCCACCGATCTTGGTCTATTACGGCGCCTACGAGATGCCGGCCGGCGAAGCCATCGAGTTCGCCGAGCGAGCGAAAGACGCCGGGGTCGATGTCACCCTCCGTTCTCTGCCTGAGGGCCAGCACAACTTCATCCTCGGTGCCGGCCGTGTGCCCGAGGTCGACCAGGCCATCGCCGAGATTGGCCGTTGGCTGCGATCCAAGCTCGGCCTTGCCGTCCTGGCGGCGGCCTAGTTCCAGGCCCGCAAACATCGCCACCCCACTTCAAAGGAGAAGCGCATGAGTACTTATACGCGGTTCACGGTGACCCGGTCCTCCCCCTCGCTGTGGCGGGTCACGTTCGACAACCCACCGATCAACCTGATCGACGCGGTGATGATGAAAGAGCTGCTGAACCTGCTCACCGAGATCGAGGGCGACAAGCGAGTGGGCGTCGTGCTCTTCGACAGCGCCGACCCGGACTTCGTCCTCGCCCACTACGACATCGCGGGCGACCCCGCCGAGCTCGAAGGTGTCGAGACCACGGCGGGCAGGCACCCCTTTACGGACCTCCACATTCGGTTGAGCAAGTCACCCGCCGTTACGATCAGCGCGATTCGAGGCCGCGCCCGCGGTGCGGGCAGCG
>WNFO01004757.1_pt1 | contig 11755 bp, 8 predicted proteins | sample 5400251 | NCBI WGS metagenome assembly WNFO01 (sample SAMN13153354, study PRJNA577476) | soil metagenome | isolation source: 100 cm saprolite under Madrone tree | place: USA:California | collected 2016-06-14
TACTCAAAGAGTGGGCCTACGCCGGTTTCGCATTCGCGTGGATCTGCGCATTTTTCGCGCACTATCTCGCGAAAGATGGCCCTGTAGCGTACGAGCCGCTGGTATTGTTGCTGATCCTCGCGATCTCCTATCTAACGCGGCCGGCAAGTCGGCAGTGCCAGGCTAAAGTCGCGCCGATCGAGTCAACTCAAAAACCGTAATGCCTGTATCGATTGGGGAAGCCGGGGACGAATCCGGGGACAGACGGAACGCTTTCTGATGTTTGTTTGACAAGACTAGTCTGGCTCATAACGATTGGAGGTTTCGGAGTAGGGGAAACTTCCGGCCTGTCCCCCGGTTCCCGCGCGGCCGCCTCGCCTTCGCTTAAGAGTCAAAGACCGCACCTTTGAAATACCAAATGCCAAAGGGTGCACCACCCGCCGCCTGAGCGAGCTGGATTATATAGGCGTTGCGCGATCAGCGAGTTTCTTCCACTTTTCATTATCTATGAGTGACGACCGGGAGATTTGAAGGTCCTTCCATTTGGAGAGGGAGCGCAATACAGTCTTAGCAGAGTCTGCCAATTCTGGGGCAATCCAAGGACTCAACGTCACCTTTTCTATGGCGGAGCGTGGTACCGGAAAGTCCCTCTTTGGAAATTTCTCTTTCTTAGATTCGTAGATAATCCGAAATTCCATCTCGTCCTTGAAGGCGATGCGCTTAACGAATGGAAGGTCTCGTATGGCCGGTTGATTCTCGGCAAGGTTATCTATCGTTCTGTAGTCCACGAGGTCGGAGCGGAGCCCCTGATGCGCGCTCAAGGCGTCGAGCAATTCCTCTTGTCTAAAATGGACACAGACCCCGGCAGGTCCCGATGCGAAGACCTTCCAATGATGGTACGTTTCCGCCGCTTGAGCGAAGCAGAGGGCTAGCACGGATGCCAGCTTTTTCCTTTTCTTGTAGAGCGCTAAGAAGTAAGAGTCGTTCCTGTCGTCCCAGGTTCGGGGATTCAGGAGGGTGATAGTTTCATTCAACAACATATAAGAAAGCGCGGTTATATCGGTATATCGGCGAAGTGACTTCTGGCTCATGACGTTTTAAATACCAGTTTTGGCCCGTTGGGATATCGCCTGTTCAAGTTTGAGGCCAGTCTTCGGATTAGATCTGACCCTTTCGCCACGGCATCAAAGTCATATTCGCCGTTAATTTTGTGTTTGTCAGCGAGTGCGTTGTAAGTTTTCAAAACTCGGTTGTAGCAAGTTGCTAAGACAGCGCTATCAATCGTATCTGTGTTTATTTTAAGCAGGTCGCTCTCGACGGTTTTTGCATGCTGCGAAATTGTACAGACAAAATACATGCACACGTAGAAGATCAGATTTCGCTTGTGAACAGGTTCTAAAAAAGAATCCAGGTACGCCTCGACCTTTCGGAAGATCAAGATACTTTTTAGATAGACGTTGAGGTCGTATTTGCCTTCTCCGAACACGACCTCATACGGATACTCGGCCTTTTCCCCGAAGTAGTTTCTCGGACGGGCTCTCGCATGGTCGGGGCGTCCAACAAGGCAAGAGAGCATTGCCTGAAGCAGTTCTACAATGCTCACGATCTTGCTTATTGGTTTTCCTGAGTCCTTGTGGTGCCCCTTTCTACGGTCATAGTACAGACCAGACTTTGAGAAAATTTCCTCAATCTGACGATGAATGGGATCGGTTGCCCTAAGTGCTTCGATGGGCATCTTGTTTTGGTTGTTCGTGGAACGAATCACTCTGTCTCGCGTTGGTTCGTCTTGGAGCTTGATTATGCGAACCAGGATTCTTCTTCCATCGTCTTCACGTGGCTTGCCTGCCCGGCAGTAGTCATAAATGACTCTCGACGATTGCAGCCCATTTACAACTTGCGGATCATGGATTTCGAGCTGTAGATGGCCCGCATTGCTAGTGTCACCGGCCAGTATTGTTATCCCATTGTTCAGAAGCCAAAATTCAGGCGATTCCTGAGCTTTTTCTAGTGTTTTGAGGATCTCTTTGTTGATGGGGGTTTTCGGCCAGAACCCACGCACATTGGACTCGAAGATTCTTCTACTAAGCTCTCCGTTGTCTTCGTTTTTTAGGAAATCGTAATAGTCAGAAAGTTTAACCAGTCCTATAAACCCTTCTGGTGTATCGAGTGGCTGCTGAACCCATCTCAGAATCTTCTTATTCTTCGGTCTGCCCTGGATGAAGTTCCACAGCCTTGTCGCACTCACGAAGTCGAAAGAATACTCAGCCTTATTGAAGTGCTTGCGCACTGTCGCTTTGAGTTTAGCCTCGCTTTTCAAGCAGTCGGCATTGGGCTCTACGTCCTTCTTGCTCATATAGAGGAAATGAATCTCGAACTCTGGAAGGCCGCCCCCGATTAACTGCTTATACCTTTCTTTAAATAACCGGATGAGCTTCAACACTGGGGCGCTGTAAGTAGAATGATACCCCGCCTCCCTTCGACTCAGGTCCAATAGATCATCTGTAAAGAAGTCGAGCTTATCCACTGCAACCGGAGAGAATCCGTCGCCCTCTTTTATTTGAAACAGGAGAAGAGCCGTTTTCAGCACCGTCGCTGGGTCGATCGGCTGGGTGGAATCCGAAACGAGTTCACGGTTAACAAAAAAATACATTCCGTCGACTCCGCCATCTTTAGAGCCGTTGACCATTCCGCTCTTCAATTCCTCGTCGGTATCGACCCAGTCTCGCAGATAATTCTCTAAGCAATAGTATTCGAATTGATTGATCTCTTTAGAAAGTTCCAAGGCCCTTTTGTTTTTCCAGTTGGAGAAGTTTGCATCCAAAGCAAGCTGTTCATTTCCGCCCATAGGTTCCCCTCATGTCTAGATATAATAATCCATAATTATAACTCCCAGCCAACTACGTCTGCGGAACTGATGAATTTACGGCTGGTGAGGGTGGGTGGGCACGTCTTCGGTCGCATCGCCGACCGTCGACTGTGAAGAGCAGTGGCCAGCGCGAAGATCGTCAGAACGTTTGCACGTCTTAACGTCGGAACGTTGGGAGAGAGGCAGGACGTGCGGAGTTTGTTGCGTTGTTGAAGAAACACGGAATCGAGTTTGATCAGAAATATGTTTTTGGTTAGGTGCCGCACCTACGGTGCTCACGATTTTTTTGCACTTTAACCCAGCCCTAACGGGCTGGGCTAAAGTGTGACGCGCCTCCGGCGCTCGTTTGACACACACCGGGAAAAGCAAAAGGGCGACGGAAGAAGACTACAGGTTCGCGCCGAAAGCCAGCAGACGGCCATCGCAATCCTTCACGACGAACTCGCGGCAGTGCCATGGCATGTTGACAAGTCCCCGAAGAGCGGTGGCGAGTGTGGGAGCGTTAGAAAGTTAGAAGGTTCGAAGGTTGGAATGTTAAAGAGAGAGGCAAAAGCAGATCCCTCGCTTCGTTCGGGATGGCAGGCCAAGGGGGTTAGCTGTCAGCTTGGGGCGCCCGGCTTGCCGGCGGCGTGAAGACAGCGGCGTAAAGCCGCTGCTACACGACCGCATTGGACGTGAATGGTAATCATCGTTTTGTCGCTACTTTCGAGGTGGCCTGCTTGATGGATACCTGGGTCGCGGAGACAATGCCGATTTCCACTCGGCGATTGGCCGCTCGCGCTTTGGCATTGTTATCGCGAACAAGCAGCTTGGATTTGCCAAAACCCTTTGTACTAATAAGGCTCTGCTCGACTCCCGCCTTAACCAGCGCAGCCCGAACAGCTCGCGCGCGAGTGGCGGAGAGTTCCAGGTTGTGCTCCTTTGTCCCGCTGTCATCCGAATATCCGTATACGTAAATGGAATATCCCTTGAGCGGCGTGAGGACACCTGCAACGCGGTTCAAGATGGCTCGATATTGAGGCGCAATGGTCGACTTGCCGGAGTCGAACCGAAGCGACTTCTCTCCGAGCGTCATCACCACTCCATCTGCGGTGCGGCGCGTTTCGGCTATTTGCCCGAGGGACTGTTTCAACTTCTGAAGCTCGCCGGCGTGCTGCGTGCGATTTTCGTCTGTTTTGTGCGCGGCCTGAGTGGGCGGTTGCGCGGCTGCCTCCGGCTCAAGGGGCGACTGCGCTTGCGCCGCGGATGTCGCTTCCGGCTGTTTCACCTGACCGGGGAGTTGCTCGGGGCGAAGCTTAGCTGCTTGGGCAGGGGCTGCTTGGGCAGCGGCGGCTTGGGAAGCTCTCTGATCGAGACTCTTGACATGCTGCTCGGCGCCCTGCACGCGCTGGTTGAGCTGCTCTGTCAGACGATTGAGGTGCGCAACTTCCCGGTTCAATCGCCTGACCGACCTCACAAGCCACAGACCGAAAATGGAAGCAAGAACCAGGACAAGCCCTATCGCGGCCGCTCCAAGAACCAACGACGGCCCTGACGTGCTTTGCCTCTTGGCAGAACCGTCGTAAACGTGTTGTGCCACTGGGTTGGATGGCCCGTCGGCCAGCTCATTTTCGTGAATCCGCGCCTCGACTTCCGATGTGTTCGTCATGGATTCACTCCTTCCTAGTCAAACCTTGGGGCGGGTTAGATCCATTTTATAAGAGGGGCTCGACAGAGAATCGGGTGGCGAAGGGCAAATTGCTCAAGAATTATCTGTCCGCAAGTACAGGCCGACTGTCACGGTCGGACCAATCCCAAATTCGCTCTTCCGCACCAACTCGCGACAAACGGGCTACTCGCTATCTTTTTCTTTCTGCCGGCGTACGTACGCGGAACCGTATCTAAGCTAGAATCACAGCGTGCGAAGGCGATTTTTCGTTGAACAATTTGCAGATGCCTCAGCCGTAATGGAAGGAGAAGCCGCGCACCACCTGAGCCGCGTGTTGCGCGCCCAAACTGGACAGCTCTACGAACTGAGTGACGGCGAACGAGTCTGGCTCGGCCGCATCGAAAGTGTTGGCCGCGATCGCGTTCAATTCACTCTGGTCGAGGAATTGCCCGCTGTGCAACCCAACCTGGACGTCACTCTGCTGCTGGCGGTGGTGAAATTTGATGCTTTCGAATGGGCGATTGAAAAGGCGACTGAGCTGGGAGTTAGCACGATTGTGCCGCTTGCCGCCGAGCGCAGTGAGAAGGCTCTCCTCGTAGCCGCAGCCAAGCGCGCCGAGCGCTGGAAGAAGATTCTCTTGGAGGCCTCACAGCAGTCGCGGCGCGTACGAATGCCTGCGTTAAGCGTTCTGGAAAGACCACAGAGCGCGTTCGCTTCCCTCAAAGATGGTTTACGCGTAATGCTCTCCGAGCGCACAACAGCTTTGCCTCTCCGGAAAGTTCTGAGTGGGCAGCGGGCGACAAAGACAATCCTGGCGATCGGTCCCGAAGGCGGCTGGACCGACGCGGAGTTTGCTGCAGCTAAGGCCAGCGGTTTTCAGGAAGCCTCGCTCGGCCGCCTGATCTTGCGCACAGAGACTGCTGTCGTCAGCGCATTGGCCTCCCTGAACTTCGCCTTCGGTGATGATTAGTGGAAGGCTGGCTCCAGATTCCTTCCCCATTCGCTAAGCATCCAATATCTGTTTGCACCGACTGAGGGACTAGGTGAATCTCACTAAATGTAAGGCAAACCGCGGCAGCTTTTGCTCTTCCGACGCCATGCCGATAAATGGCATCTGGCGCGGGCCGCGACGGCCATGCTATAAATACAAGGCACCCAAAAATGGATAGACCCGACGAGAAACAATCCCCGACCTCGACATCACCGGGCGCCCGGGCTTCGGCACTGCCTTCTGTTGTGGCTGCTGGCCAAACAGCGGCAAATTTGCGAAGCGGGCAAGCCGGCACAAGTGTTGGCGTTGAGCGCTCGTTGCCGCTGCACTCCCTGCGCAACGAAATCCGCGTCTGGACGCGCGACCTCCTTATCGCGATCGGCCTCGCCCTGGTCATCATCGTCTTCTTGTACCAGCCCGTAAAAGTCGAAGGCACCAGCATGGCTCCGCTGCTCTCCGACCAGGAACGCATTTTCATCAACAAATTTGTTTACCGCTTCGAGCCCATTCAGCGCGGAGATGTGGTCGTCTTCTGGTATCCGCTCGATCACTCGAAATCGTTTATCAAGCGCGTTGTCGGTTTGCCGGGTGAAACCGTGGAAATCCGCCAGGGCGTTCTCTACGTTGACGGAAAAGTTGTGCATGAGCCTTACGTTCCACCGCAGTACGAGGATTTGAGCGACTTTGCGCCCGTGCGCGTGCAGCCGGACAACTATTTCGTCATGGGCGACCACCGCATCAGCTCCAACGATTCGCGCGTTTTCGGTCCGGTTGCCAGCCGCTTCATTTACGGGCGCGCCGTCTTTGCCTACTGGCCTGTGGACCATTTCGGTTCGCTTTCGACTACGGAAGCCGACACCAAGTGAATGGCAAACATTGATGAAAATCATGGGAGGAGCCACTGACCGAAGTTCAGCACCGACCTGCGATACTCGCGCTGGAGGACGGGCGCGTCTTTAATGGCCGCGCAGCAGGCGCGATCACGCGCCGCGGCGGCGAAGTCGTTTTCAATACCAGCCTCACCGGCTATCAGGAAGTCTTCACCGACCCCAGTTATGCGGGCCAAATCGTCTGTTTGACCTATCCGCACATCGGAAACGTCGGCGCGAACCTCGAAGATGAGGAATCCGTGCGGCCTTACATCGAATCGCTCGTCGTGCGCGAATTTTCCCAGGTCTCTTCCAACTGGCGCTCCGCGGAGACGGCGCAGCTCTATCTGAACCGCCACAAGATCCCAGTGATCTGGGACATCGATACTCGCGCCCTGGTGCGCCATATTCGCAATGTCGGTGCGCTGCGCGGCATTGTTTCCACCGATGGAACTCCTGCCGAACAATTGATTTTCGAGGCCAAGCAACTTCCAAGCATGGCCGGTCAGGAGCTTGCCGGCCGCGTCACCTGCGCGAAGCCGTATGGCTGGGACAAAGGCTCGGTTGAAGTGGCCATCTCGCCGTGGTCCGAACAGATGGGCGAATCGGACGCGCAAGCGGAAACGCGGAGACATCGCGTGGTGGCTTACGACTACGGCATTAAGCAGAACATCTTGCGCTTGCTCGTCGACCACTACTGCGAGGTCTATGTCGTGCCCGCGCAGACTTCCGCCGAAGACGTTCTTGAAATGAAGCCGGATGGCGTCTTTCTTTCGAACGGCCCGGGCGACCCCGAGCCGATCACCTACGCCGTGGAAAATATCAAGAAGCTCATCGGCCATGTCCCGGTCTTCGGAATATGCCTCGGCCACCAGTTGTGCGGCCTGGCGCTCGGCGGAAAAACCTTTAAGCTGAAATTCGGCCACCACGGTTCGAATCATCCGGTAAAAAACCTGCTCACCGAACAAGTGGAAATCACCGCCCAGAATCACGGCTTCTGCGTGGACCCGGATTCGCTTCCTTCGCGCGACGTGGAAATCACGCACATCAATTTGAACGATCACACCAACGAGGGCATGCGGCACAAGAAATTGCCGCTCTTCAGCGTGCAGTACCACCCGGAAGCCTCGCCTGGCCCGCACGATTCGCACTATCTGTTCACCCAGTTCACCGATTTGATGAAGGAATTTGCGCAGCCGGGGAGTTCCCGCCGATGAAACTCCTCGCTGCACTCGCACTAGCTCTAAGTTGCTGCGCCTACGCCGCCAGCGAGTGCGTGGAAGTCAGAGGCGTGGAGACTCCGCCATCTTCTCGAAACGCGAGAATCACAGTCTTGTTGAATGGCAAGCCCCAAGAAAACGTTAAGCTCATCGTAACCATGCCGGGAGGGCAAAGCCCGCGTTCGTTCGTTACGAACTCAAAGGGGAATGCCCTCCTGAAAGGTTTGCCGATTGGAACAAACTGTATGGCGGCAATTGGCGAGGGAAATTTTCGCGCCGACCTTTGCTTGCAAGTTTCGGAACAATCAGGGAAAGGTGCCAGTTCGTTCACGCTGGCACTGGCAGATGGGCTTCCTTCCGCGGCAGGCTTAGTTCCCGAGAAAACTCTGGCACCTGAGCGGGTCCGTGAGTTGGACGGAGTCGTTCTGGATCAATCTGGCGCTTTCGTCACGCACGCGGAAGTCCGAGTGTTTGAACGTGGGCTGTATCCAATGAATCCAGTGACGAAGATCTGGACGGATCAAGAGGGGCGATTTAGCGCCCCGCTCAATCCAGGCACCTACGTCATCCTCATTCGAATGATGGGCTTCAAACCCGCCCTTCGCGTTATCGAGATCTCACCCGAGGGGCGAGAGGGGCAAGTTGAAAGAAACACTGCTCATCGCTTTGTGCTGATAAGAGTGACTCTTATGCTAAAGGATTCCGAATAGCTCGATGCCTAAGCGCAAAGACATCAAGAAAATTCTGATTATCGGGTCGGGGCCGATCATTATCGGGCAAGCTTGCGAGTTTGATTACTCCGGTGCGCAGGCGTGCAAGGCGCTGTGCGCCGAGGGATACCAGGTGGTGCTGGTCAATTCGAATCCGGCCACCATCATGACCGACCCGGAGCTTGCGCATCGCACTTACATCGAGCCGCTGACCAAGGAATATCTCGCGGAAATTATCGCGCGGGAAAAGCCGAATGCGCTGCTGCCCACAGTCGGAGGGCAAACGGCGCTGAATTTGGCCGTCGAACTTTCCGAAAGCGGCATCCTCGAAAAATACAAAGTGGAAATGATTGGCGCCTCGCTGCGCGCCATCAAGGTCGCCGAGGATCGTCTGTGGTTTAAGGATGCCTGCCGCAAAATCGGCCTGGAAGTCCCCGCGTCCGCACTGGTCAACAATGCGAAAGACGCGCTGCGCCTCTGCGATCAATTAGGATTCCCGTTGGTGATTCGCCCGTCGTTTACGCTGGGCGGAACAGGCGGCTCCATTGCCTATAACAAAGAAGAGTTCGGCGAAGCCATCGCTCATGCGCTGGACTTGAGTCCCGTGCATGAAGCGCTGGTGGAAGAATCCGTCCTCGGCTGGAAGGAATACGAACTCGAAGTGATGCGCGATTTCCGCGACAATTTCGTGGTCATCTGCTCCATCGAGAATTTTGACCCCATGGGCGTGCACACGGGCGATTCCATCACGGTGGCTCCAGCGCAAACGCTTACAGACAAGGAATATCAGCGCATGCGCGACGCGGCCGCCGCGATTATCCGCGAGGTCGGCGTGGAAACCGGCGGTTCCAACGTGCAGTTCGCTGTGAACCCGGAAAATGGCCGCATGGTCGTCATCGAAATGAACCCGCGCGTGTCGCGGAGCTCCGCGCTGGCCAGCAAAGCCACCGGCTTCCCGATCGCGAAGATCGCGGCGCGCCTGGCCGTAGGGATGTCGCTGGATGAAATTCCCAATGACATTACAAAAAAGACGCCGGCATGCTTCGAACCAACGATCGATTACGTCGTCGTGAAAATTCCCAAGTGGCAGTTCGAAAAGTTTCCCGGCGCCGACAGCACTCTCGGAACACAAATGAAGTCCGTCGGCGAAGTCATGGCCATCGGGCGGACCTTCAAGGAAGCGTTGCAGAAGGGCATTCGCTCGCTCGAGCCGAGCACCCCGTGGCGCGCCCCTTCGGAAACGCCGGATTCTCTGCTGCGTGAAAAACTGGCAACGCCCCGGCCGGATCGTATCCACTGGCTGCTGACGGCCATGGATCGCGGTCTGCCGGCGCAGGAAATTTGCGAGTTGACGAAAATCGATCCCTGGTTCATCCAGCAAATCGAAGAATTGACCGCAATGAACCGGCGCGCCGCCGCTGTGACCGTCGAGACAGCTTCGAAAGATCTGCTGCGCGAGGTGAAGCGTCACGGAACGAGCGATGAGCAATTAGCGCAAATCTGGAGAACAACTTCCGCTTCCGTTCGTTTGCAGCGCGCCCGCTACGGCGTGACGCCGGTGTTCAAGCGCGTCGATACCTGCGCCGCGGAGTTCGAATCTTTCACGCCGTATCTATATTCGACGTACGAGGACGAAGACGAATCCGACGCCCAGGCGGGGCCAAAGGTTATGATTCTCGGCAGCGGGCCGAATCGCATCGGGCAAGGAATCGAGTTCGACTATTGCTGCTGCCATGCCGCTTTCGCGCTGCGCGAAGATGGTTTCGAAACCATCATGGTAAATTGCAATCCGGAAACGGTCTCGACGGACTACGACACTTCCGACCGCCTCTATTTCGAGCCGCTCACTCTGGAAGACGTTTTGGCAATTGTCGAACGCGAGAAACCTCAGGGCGTGATTGTACAGTTCGGCGGTCAAACGCCGCTGAATCTTGCGCTGGAATTGAAGCGCAACGGTGTCCCGATTATTGGCACCGCGCCGGAATCGATCGATTTGGCGGAAGACCGCCGCCGGTTCGGGCGTTTGCTCGAGGAACTGAAAATTCCGCAGCCGCGCAACGCCACCGCCCTGGTGCCCGAGGAAGCCGCGCGTGTGGCCGGAGAAATTGGATTGCCGGTTCTCGTTCGGCCGAGCTATGTGCTTGGTGGCCGCGCCATGGTGATCGCGTATGACGTGAACACCGTGCAAGATTACGTCGCCCAGGCGGCGCTGATGGGGCCGGCGCGGCCCGTGCTCATCGATCAATTCCTTGAGGAAGCGACGGAAATCGATGTGGACGCGCTCGCCGATGGAAAGGACGTGGTCATCGGCGGAATCATGGAGCACATCGAGGAAGCCGGAGTGCATTCCGGTGATTCTTCTTGCGTGCTGCCCCCGGTGAGCTTGTCGCCTGCAATGCTCGACCACATCCGCGAATATACGAAACGTTTGGCGCTGGCGTTGAAAGTAGTTGGATTGATGAACGTGCAGTACGCGATTCAGCGGGACACGGTCTTTGTGCTGGAAGTGAATCCGCGCGCGTCGCGTACCGTTCCGTTCGTGAGCAAAGCGACTGGAGTACCTCTGGCGAAAGTTGCCGCGCGATTAATGACCGGGAAGAAGCTGGCATCCATGAATCTGCCGGTTGTGCAGCACAACGGCGTGGCGGAAATCGCCGTGCACGAATTCTATTCCGTGAAATCGCCGGTGTTTCCCTTCAACAAGTTTCGTGGAGTCGATACCATCCTCGGCCCGGAGATGCGCTCGACCGGCGAGGTCATGGGAATTTCGAAATCGTACGGGCTGGCGTTCGCCAAGGCGCAACTGGCCGCCGGACAGCGATTGCCACGCAAGGGCACGGTCTTCCTCAGCGTGAACGACCGTGACAAGAAGCATTTGGCAGCCCTGGGGAAAGAGCTCTCGTCGCTGGGTTTTCGCTTGCTCGCCACGCGTGGAACTGCGGCGACGCTGGAATCCGCGGGCATCGAAGCCGAAGGGGTCTTCAAAGTGAATGAAGGCCGGCCGAACATTGTGGACCTGGTGAAAACGGGCAAGATCGATCTGGTGATCAACACGCCCCTGGGCCGCGAATCGTTCTACGACGAAAAATCAATCCGGCGCGCGGCAATCCGCTACAACATTCCTTGCATAACCACGCTGGCCGCGGCGCATGCCGCCGCTCGCGGAATTCGCGCGCTTCTCGAGCAAGAGACGGAAGTCGCAGCGCTGCAAGATTTACACCGCGGGCAAGCCGCTGCTTCCGGCGTGCCTGCTTCAGGAGATTAAGCCGTGAACTTTTCCGGAGTTTTCGCCGCTCTAACCACGCCGTTTGCGCAAGACGGGCCGGTCTCTCTTGCGGACCTGAAGCACAACGTCCAGCGGTACAACCAGACCGATCTGGCAGGCTATGTCGCGCTGGGTTCAACGGGAGAAGCGGTACTGCTCACGCGAACAGAGATGGACGGGATTCTCGCGACAGTAAAGGAATCGGCG
>WNFO01007213.1_pt1 | contig 11754 bp, 10 predicted proteins | sample 5400251 | NCBI WGS metagenome assembly WNFO01 (sample SAMN13153354, study PRJNA577476) | soil metagenome | isolation source: 100 cm saprolite under Madrone tree | place: USA:California | collected 2016-06-14
CGATATCACTGGGATCCGCGTCGGAGTAGGCCGTGCAGATGACAATCTCGACCGCCGGATCCAGCTCCCTGATCTGCGCGGCCGCCCACACCCCGTCCGGGCCCGGCGGCATGCGCATGTCGAGGAACACCACGGCGAATGGCTGGTTGCGCGCCAGCGCTTCCTTCACTGCAACGACCGCGGCCTGAGCCTGATCGCAGAACACCGGCTCGAAGGTGGTGCTGTGCGCGCGCGCTTTGGCGCGGGAGCGCTCGGGCGCATTCCTGCTGAACAGTCGGCTGCGCAGCTCGCGAAAACCCTCGACCTCCTGACTGACATCACTCTCCGCCAGGACCTGCCGGTAGGCATCCCGAACGCCCGGTTCATCGTCGACCACCAGCACCCGAATGGTCGTTTGGTTCAGTTCAGGCATGGGGACCTCACGCAGCTCCGGCAAGAGACATGGTTTCACGAGCGACCAGGGGCACCAGCAGATGCATCGATGCGCCCCGCCCGGGACCCTCGCTCGCCGCCCAGATGCGTCCACCCAGCGCGTTGATGGCGTTGGCGCACCAGTGCAGACCGATACCGTGGTTGGTTTCCGGCGACTTGGTCGAGAATCCTTTTTCAAATACCCGCTCGAGATTCTGCGCAGGAATGCCGACACCGTCGTCCTGGAACTGCAGGTGCAGCTGCTGACGCTCAGCCTCGCGCGTGATCTCGGCACTCACTCGCAATACGCCCTTTTCCTTGCCCGCATCGCGCACCGCGTCCGCGGCGTTGATGATGAGATTCTGCAGGATCAGGCGCAGCACGGTGCGCGCCACACGCACCACACCCAGTTTGCGTAACGTGTCGTCGGCGTCGACCACCAGCCGCTGCCGGCAGGAGTCGGGCACGATCTCCAGCGACTGCGCCACGAGCTCGGTCAGACGCACCGGTTCGATCACGTGCTCATTGCGTGCGGAGCGCATCTGCTCGGCAAGCGCCGTCTGTATGGCGGTTGCCTGGCGGGTCATGACCTCCACGTCAGCGTGGGCCGAGCGCACCGTGCCGGCCAGCTCCCGGCAGGCCAGGCGCAGGAATTCCTCGAGATCCGCGCTTCGTTGCGGGTCCACCGGCCCCGCCTGAAGCTCCGCAACGGCCTGCTCGGCGTCATCGCTGGGCGCAGCCCGCAGCCGCTCCCTCAGGTTCGCCAGCCGGACGCCGATCGGCGTCATGGCGTTGCCGAGATTGTGCAGCACGCCCTTGGCCAGTTCGGCAAAGCCGGCCTGGAAGGACTGATCGACGAGCTGGGTGCGCGACTCGGCGACGCGGGCCACCATGCGATCCAGCTCACGTGCCAGGACGCCGATCTCATCGGTGCGCGCAAGATCGAGCCGCGTGGTCAGATCCTTGCCCTCATCCAGCGCCACTGCGTAGCGCGTGACGACGGCGAGCGGGGTCAGGATAAGGCGATTCAGGACGCTCACCAGCAGGAGGAGCACGACCACCGCGGCCCCCACGAGACAGATCGAGGCATAGGTGACGGCCGCGTGACCGCGCAGCGTGACCTCGCGCGGTACGTCCACCCGCAGCGTCATCACCGGCCGACCGTAAACGTCGTCGAAGGTGCGATATACGCGCGTGAGGTCGTTACTCTCGAGGAGTTGCTCCCGCCCCTGGATCGCTCCCGGCGCGAGCAGGGTCAGGTCGGCCTGCGCCTGGGCGCCGATGCTGCGGACGTCCGACGCTGAAAGAAGCCGCCCCATGACGATCATCCCACGAACCGGGCCGCCGCCGTTGCCGTCGAGCACCGGCGCAATCGCAAGCATCAGGATCCCACGGTTCGTCGCCAGCAGCCCCCGCGCCGGGCGACCGGCGCGCAGGTTCGCTCGCCAGGGGAAGTCGATCGGCAGAGCCTTGCGCGCCGCCAGATCCAACCCGAGCGGCCGGTCGGATTTGAGTTCCAGCGACTTGGACGCCACGACGCTGCCGTCCAGGTCGAGTATGAGCATGACATTGATGTTGAGCTGCCGGAGAGCGACGTTGGTGATGTCTGTCTTGATGAACTCAGGATTGCGATCCTGCACGAAACGGTAGGTGTCGACCCAGTTGCCCCAGTCCGTCGCCGAGACGGCGATCCGGTCAATCACCAGGTCGAGCGCAAAGTTGATACGTCGCATGGCGACGCGGGCGTTTACGCGCTCCAGCTCCGCGAAGCTCGGCATGACGACCTGCTTCTCGACCAGGATTTCGGCAATCCCGAGGACGAGGAAAACAGCTGCCGTCAGCGCGGCCACCTTGGCGCGGATGTTCACACCATTAAGCTAAATGGATTCCCCGTTCCAGGTATGTCCGGAGATCTCAAATCCGGCCGCGGCCGCGGCCGCCGGCAGTGACGGATGTCACATAATCCGGGCGGACCATTACCCAGGGCGGACCGCGAACTCCGGACCATGGGGCGGCTGTCGAGCTTGACCAGAGGTGCCCGGGCGCACCTCCTCGTCCTGCAGTCTCCCTGCCTTCAGCTCAACTGTTTTCTGAGCGTGGCGATATCGACGATCGTCCACGCTTCCACGATACCGATCCGCGCGCCGTTGCCCGGCATACCGCCGGCGACCACGGTGTTCGTGCCAACCGCCTTGCAGTGCACCGCGACCAGATCGTTGCCGGCGACCGTACGCTCTACCGTCACCTTGAGATCCGGCATGGCCGCTCGCCAGGACTTGCTCGCCGCGCTGTCCTGCTCGAGGGTGTAGTCAGCCGAGGCACCGTGCGAAAACGTCCTTCAGCCATGCTTTCAAGGAAGACGCGCTTTGCGGCGCGCACGTTGTCCGGAGTGTCGGCACCGGCTCCGGGGCAGAGCGAGACCGAGAGCGCCATCGTCAACAGAGCGATCGAAACAAGACGCATGGAAGTGTTCCTCGTGGTCGCAAGGCCGAGAGCGGTGAATTTTGGCAGCTCGCGTCGATTGCCACAGGATGCGGTCTAAAGCGGATTGAGCCGCTTGTTGCGCGTGAAGTGCATGTAGCTTACGCCGATACCTTGCCGCCAGCCGACACCGAAGCGCACCGGCGCGAGTGAAATACCATCGCGTTGCAGGTAGCTGACGCCGAAGACGCCGACAAAAAACAGACTGCCTTCGACGCCGGGGAGCGTTGGAATAGCGCGTCGGTACTCGGCAGGTCATAGACCAGCACGAACACCTTGACCGCGTTGGCGCTGATGTCAAAGCCGAGCGACGGACCCTGCCAATCGACCTTGCGGCCGCCGCCGCGCTTATACACGAGCTCACCGCGCCCGTAGCGGACCCCGACCGCCACCGTGTTATGTCACATCAAATTGATGCCAAACGACGACATCTTGCCTTATATGAGACGTTGTGTCTCATATATGGCCGTACCGCCAAGGGTCAGCGAGTCCCACGCCGGAACGACTGCTGGACCGCCGAAGCGGGAACCGGGCGCGAAGCCCCCGGACGAGCAACACACATTCCGATGAGGTGAGCGTCATGAACAAGATCATCCCAACCGTCCTCCTCGCTGCGGCTGCAGCCCTCGTCGCCTGCGGCGGCGGCAGCGGCATGTCCAGCACGACCCCCCCTGGCAGCGCGAAGCTCATGGCGAGGGGCACGATCACCGGCTTCGGCAGCATCTACGTCAATGGTGTTCACTTCAAGACGACGAGCGCCACGATCCGCAAGAACCGCCAGGTCGTCGCACAGTCGGCTCTCAAGGTTGGTGAGATCGCCCGTATCAAGGGCTCGAAAAATAGCAGCGACGGAACCGGTAATGCCGACAGCGTCGATGTCGAGGAGAACGTCGTAGGTGCGATTGCGACCATCGACACCACGCTCAACACGCTCACGGTGCTGGGCCAGACGGTGAAAATCGACGCTGGCACGTCCTTCAGCTCGGACGTTCAGCCCGCCGACATCACCGGACTCAAAGTCGACGACTTCGTCGAAGTCAGCGGTCTGACCGCCGCCGACGGCACCATCAGCGCGACGCGGATCGGGCGCGAGGCCTCGGCCGGAACGCTGCAGGTCCTTGGAACGGTGGCGAGCGTAGATACGGTAGCGCACACCTTCATGATCAACGCCCTCATCGTGAATTATTCGGCCGCGAATCTCACCGGCTTTACCAGTGGCGCCCCGGCCAACGACGATGTCGTCGAAGTCCAGGGAACGAGCTTCGATGCAGGCACCACGACGCTGACCGCAACGAGCGTGGACAAGCAGATGAGCGACGCGGAGGAGGCCGGCGCTCACGAGGACATGGAGCGTGAGGGTCTCATCACCCGCTTCGCCTCGGCCACTGACTTTGACGTTGAAGGCGAGCCGGTCACGACCGCGAGCGCGACGGTCTATCGCAACGGCACGGCGGCCGATCTCGCCCTCAACGTAAAAGTCGAGGTAGAGGGGAGCCTTGATAGCTCGAACGTTCTGGTCGCCGACGTCGTATCGTTCGACCGAAACGGCGGTGTAGAGTTGCAGTCGACTGTGACAGCCGTGGATGCGACCGCGGGCACGCTCACGGTGCTTGGCGTCCAGATCACGGTCACGTCGACCACTCGCTTCGAGGATAAGAGCTCCGCGCAGGTCGAGATGTTCAGCCTGAGCAACATCAGCGTCGGTGACACGGTCGATGTGAACGGCTTCGAGAGCCCGGCCGGCAGCGGTAAGCTCGTGGCCACTCGGCTCGATCGCGAACCGGCGAGCACTGAAGTGGAAGTGAGCGCGCCATTCGCCGCGGGTACCTCGCCGCAGTTCAGCGTGTTCGGCATCACCGTTGACGGCTCGTCCGCGACTCTGCGAGATGCTAGCGGAGCCACTCTTACGCTGGCCGACTTCCTTACGCAGGCGGCCGGACACAGCGTAGAAGTGAGCGGTCAGCTGTCTGGCATGATCGTGACCGCGAGTGAGGCCCGCATCTACACGCCTGGTATGAACGACTGAGGGGTCCCACAGCAGTGTGACCACTGGCCGCTTTGAGACGTGGCCGCCCCGGACAGCCGTTATGGCTGTCCGGGGTTTTCTGCGGAGTAGGCGAGTAAAGAGACTTCTCATGTGAGATTGTTATTCGGCTATGGCCTCCGCCTCCGTCACGCAAGTTCTCGCAGCCGCGCGCCAGTGGCTCAAGCCGCTCGTCCACGTGCTCGTGCGTTGCGGTGTCACATGGAAGGACTTTGCCGAGCTTGCCAAAACGGCTTATGTCGAAGTAGCGACTGAGCAGTTCGGCAAGAGAGGGCGCCCAACAAATGTGTCACGCACGGCAGTGCTGACCGGCCTGGCACGCCGGGAAGTCCGCAGGCAGCGCAAGCGGCTCGAGGTAACGCCGCAAGCGTGGACCGGTTACGTTACCAAGGCATCGCTTGTACTCTCCGCCTGGCACCAGGACCCGAGGTTTCTGGATTCCTACGGGATGCCCGCGTTGCTCCCGCTGGATGGTGATGGCTCCACATTCACCGCACTCCTGCGCCTCTGCGGAGCGAGTGATGTGCGGGCAACGACTCTTCTCAAGGAGCTGCGCGCGGCCGGGGCCATACGGGAAACGCCGGATGGACGGTTGGAGGCACTGAAGCGTGTTTACATCCCACAGACGATGGATGAGCAACTGATCCGTTTGTGGGGTACGGTGATCGCTGACGTTGCGTCCACGTACGGACACAACCTGATGCGACGAGCCGACGTCGCGCCTCGTTTTGAGCGTGCAGCCCTAAACGACCGTGTTCTGGCGACCGCGTTGCCGGAGTTCCAAAAGTTTCTCAACCGCGAAGGCCAGGCATTCCTCGAGCGAGTGGACGCCTGGTTGACCGAGCACGAGGCGCGGCCGAACGAGAGTGAGCCCGACTCGACGTCCGTGCATATCCGTCTGGGTGCCGGCGTGTATCACCTTCAAGACTGATGAGCGCCCCTAGAGAACAACCATGGGCACCTTGCGGAGTCTGTAACATGAAACGCAAATTCACCACGATCGTTGCCGCTGCAGTCTTGCTGCTGGCATCGTGCGGTGGCCCGACCCAGCTCGGCGGCATCCAGGGCTCGGGCTCCGGAGTCGCCTACGGGCCGATCACCGGTTTCGGCAGCATCTTCGTAAACGGTGTCGAATACGCCACGTCGAACGCACAGATTCGCATCGACGATCAGCCCGGCGACGAGTCGCAGCTGCTCGTGGGCGAGGTCGTCACCGTGACTGGCAGTGTGAATTCCGATGGCAAGACCGGCACGGCCACGCAAGTCACGTTCAGCAGCGATGTGGCGGGACCCATAACACGGATCGATACCGCGGGCGGAACGTTCGTGGTGCTCGGCCAGACCGTGCGCGTGTCCGGCTCGACGCTGTTCGACGACACCATCCAGCCGGCCGGCATTGCCACTCTGCAGGTCGGCAACATTGTCGAGGTCAGCGGTTTCCCCAACACGGCCGGTGAAATCGTCGCATCACGCGTTCAGCTGGAAGCTGCCGGAAGCGCGCTCGAGGTCAAAGGAATCGTCCAGTCACTTGATATGACTGCGCATACGTTCCATGTGAACACGCTCACCGTGGACTACAGCGCGATCACACCGTCGGGCTCGCTTGCGAATGGGGGCACCGTGAAGGTAAGCGGCACCATGTTAAATGCTGCCGGCGCCCTGGTTGCGACACGCGTCGACGTGTTGCAGGGTTTCGGCGGGGCAGCGAACGAACAGGGGGAGATCGAGGGCCTTATCACGACTTTCACGTCGAATTCGGATTTCGTAATCAACGGACAGCGTGTGACGACGGATGCAAACACTCAATTCATGCTCGATGGAGTGACTCTCGCGGTCAATGTCCCCGTCGAGGTTGAAGGCTCTTTCGACGCCTCCGGCGTGCTGGTGGCGAAGAGCGTGCGAGCGACGCCCGACGACGCGAGCCTCGTTCGCGGACTGGTTGAAAACGTGAACGCCGGGAGCAATACGCTTACCGTTCTTGGCGTGACGATCACGACAAGCAGTGCCACGGAATTCGAGGACAAGTCGAACCAGCAGATGCGGCTCTTCAACCTGAGCGACGTGCATACGAACGACTACGTTGAAGCCCGCGGCGCGCCGGCTCAGAGCGGGGGGCTCAACGCCAACATCCTCGTGCGCGACGCTCCTGAGAATCACTCTTACCTGCAAGGAACGGCCAGCAACGTCGTCTCTCCCAACCTGACCGTGCTCGGCATCACGGTGGTGACAACATTGGCGACGCAGTTCAGCGGTCCAGATGGCGGCACACTATCCGCTGCTGCGTTCTTCAGTCAGGCTCCGAACAAGAGTGTGAAAGTACGTGGGACACTGTCGGCCGGAGTCTTCACTGCCGATCAGGCGCAAATTGAGCCATAGGCCCGCGCCTCTTCGAAATCCGGTTAGCAGGGCGGCCGTCAGTGGCCGCCCTGCACCACCAGTCGCATCCGGCACGCCCACGCCGTTTCGATAACAGATCCCTAAGTTGTACTCCGCAGCGGCGAAGCCTTGGGCTGCGGACTTTCGGTACCACTCGAGAGCTTGCGCGTGATTAGTATCGAAGCGGAAACCGAGGTTGTTCTCCGCCTCCGCGTAACGCCGCGCGGCAGCCTTTCGATACCAGATTCCCGTCTACCCATGTCACAATCGCGGCACAGTCAGTCTGGCTGAGGCGCAAAGGTCCCTCAGCGGGCGAAAGGGATCGCCTGCGTGTCCCAGCTCGGTTTGTCTGCGTGCGGAGAATCCATGACAACAGTTTCCAGACGTGCTTTCGTTGGATTGACGGCCGTCGCTGCGATTGCCGACAGTGCGAAGGTCGGGGCCGGCAAGGCACGAGCCCCCGGCCTGAGTTCGATTACCACCGGCGTCCAGCCCATCGGCGCGCAGGAGCACAGCGCTCGCATCGCCAAGGTGCAAACCGCGATGCAGCAGCGAAGGATCGCAGCACTCTTCGTCGAGGCGGGATCAACGCTCGAGTATTTCACAGGCATCCACTGGTGGAGGTCCGAGAGGACGACCGCAGCCCTGATCCCAGCCGAGGGTAAAGTTGTCGTCGTCACTCCTTTTTTTGAAGAGCCTTCCATCCGCGAAACACTGAAGATAACGGGCGACGTTCGGCCCTGGAAGGAAGATGAGAATCCATTTGACCTGATTGCCGGCGCACTCCGCGATTCCGCGATCGAAGGGCCGCTCGCCGTGGAGGCAACCACGCGCTTCTTTATCGTCGAACACCTAGCCAAGGCATCGGGCACAAAACGAGAGGTGGTTCCAGGAGACGAGCTGGTCCGTGCTTGCCGGATAGTCAAGTCATCAGCGGAGCTTGCTTTGATGCAGGCAGCCAACGACGTCACGATTGCAGCGTTGCGGCATTTGCACGGTCGGATCGAAGCCGGTATGCACCGCTCCGACATCTTGAGCTTGCTGATCGCGGCGACTGAGCAGCTGGGTGGCTCGCATGAATTTTCGCTGGTATTGCTCAATGAGGCGAGCGCCTATCCGCACGGGTCTGTCAAACCGCAAGAAGTGCGCAAGGGGTCGGTCATCCTCATCGACACTGGCTGCAGCGTTCACGGTTACCAGTCCGACATCTCCAGAAGCTGGGTATTCGGCGACGCTTCGCCTCGTCAGCGGGAGGTTTGGGACACGGTGAAGCGGGGCCAGGAGATCGCGCTCGAGACGGCGAAGCTCGGCACTCCCGTCGGCGTGATCGACCAGGCAGTGCGCACATTCTACGAGCAGAAGGGCTGGAGCAAAGACTATGGCTTGCCGGGTTTGTCGCATCGGACCGGCCACGGGATTGGAATGGACGTGCATGAGCCGCCCTATCTCGTGCGTAACGATGCAACTCCACTTCAGGCCGGGATGTGCTTCTCCGACGAGCCGGGAATCTACATTCCTGGAGAATTCGGTGTTCGGCTGGAAGATTGTTGGTTCATGACCGAGGCCGGTCCAAAACTTTTCACGCCACTGGCCAAATCGATAGACCAGCCGATCTGAGCAAGACTAACGGCGCAATGAGGTTAATCGCGCATCTGGCTTTGAATAGCACAACACTGTCAGGTTGCCGGGTCTAAGCCATTGATAAATGGCGCGCCAGCCATGGCGCGACTGGCAGCGCGGGATGGATCACGGTTGATTCTCCTGCGCGACGGTTGACTGCAAGTGCAACGGCGAGGGGTCGACGACATCCTTAATGTCCTTGCACTGCGGGAGCGTGGCGCCCTTGTAGCTGTCCACCGGGAAGTACCTGATCTGCCACATTGCGAAGCCCCAAACGTCAAGGTCGGCCTTGAGGTACTTGCTGGCGCGGTCGGCAGCCTCGCAGTCGTACTGGGACCGGTACAGGTGCTGTTGAGTCTCCCTGAGCAGGTCCGCGCGAGCTCTTGCTTCGGACCGCTGTAGGAGAGTCTCCTTGAGACTCAAAGCGGTCCGCGCATGGTGCGAGCGGCGCTGAACCTTAAAGTCCGAGTCGATGTACGGGTCAAGGTTGTCAACCGGAACCGCTGTAGAGCGATCAACCTTGGGGGCCGGAGCAAGTCCCGCAACCTTGTGCGCTGAGCCATGCGAGTCCGATACGGGCACGGCGGTTGAGGGTTCGAGGACGTCGGCCGTCGCCGCGCTGCGTGCAGATTTCTCCGCTAAATGGTCGCCGACAGCCCACACACACAACGTTATGACGGCCGCGCCGGCTCCTACCGGTGCTGCGTACTTGATGAAGGCGCTGATGAAGGCGGACCCCAGCGAAGGGGTCGGCTTGAGAATCCGCTTACGCGCGTCGCTGCGCTGAAGCCAGCCAATGAGAAGCCTGATGCTGTAGAGCACACCCTGGGCGAGGAAGAAGCCGAGGGCGGTGCCGATGATGAGTTGGGTCATGCTCATGACTGATAACGTGCTCGCGCATATCTCTTGCCCGGTAGTCTGCGCGTCACGTCAGCAGTCCGCGCGCGACGCCTACTCCGGGAGGCATTGCGTACGTGATAGCGCGATTCGCAAGGAGCAGCTGGATGTTGCGGAGTCGTTGGTACACCTGGTACGCAATCATTCCCTGTGCCCTTCCTGATTGATGGGTGACAGTTTATTCCGGAGACATAGGTGACACTTTTCGGCATTTGCGGGGGGTACGCAGATGCCGTGGCAGGAGTGTCACCAGATGGACGAACGGCTTCGGTTTGTGGCCCGTCGGCTGGACGGGGAGAAGATGGCGGTGCTGTGCCGGGAGTTCGGGATCTCGCGCAAGACCGGCTACAAGATCTTTTGTCGGTACCAGGACTGCGGGGTGGAGGGCCTGACGGATCGCTCCCGACGGCCCTACCGCCATGCCCGCCAGCTCCCCTTCCAGATCGAGAAGGCCATCCTCCAGTTCAAGCAGGAGCACCCCAGCTGGGGTGCTCCTAAGATCCGTGAACGGCTGCGCCGCCAGCACTCAGACGTGCACTGTCCTGCGATCAGCACCGTGCACGCGATCCTGGATCGGCACGGCCTGGTCAAGCGCCGACGTCGACGGGTCTACAAGCCCGAGGGCACACCGCTCTCGCGCCCCTACTCGCCGAACGATCTGTGGTGCGCCGATTACAAGGGCGAGTTCATGCTCGCCGATAGGCGCTACTGCTACCCGCTCACCATCACCGACTTCGCCAGCCGCTACCTGATCCACCCGCGCGACGTACGCCTTTACCGTGTTTGAGCGGGCTTTTAAGGACTTCGGCTTACCCGCAGCGATTCGCACCGATAACGGATCGCCCTTTGCCAGCGCCAACTCCCTCTTCGGCCTCACCCGCCTGTCGGTGTGGTGGCTGCGGCTGGGGATCGACATCGAACGCATCAAGCCCGGCCACCCTCAGCAGAACGGCCGCCATGAGCGCATGCATCTGACGCTCAAGCAGGAGGCCACCAAGCCGGCCTCCAAGAACTTCCTGCAACAGCAGGCGCGCTTCGATCAGTTCATCAGCACCTTCAACCAGGAGCGGCCCCATGAGGCTCTCAACATGCGCTACCCGGCCGAGCTCTATAGCCCCTCACCCAGGTCCTACAACGGTTTACCCGAACTCGACTATCCCTTCCACGACCGCTCCATCACCGTGACGCGCTGTGGCAGGATCTGCATGGGACCGTTGAAGATCAACCTCAGCCAGGCCTTCGCCGGTCAGAGGGTCGGAGTGAAACAGGTCGAAGAGAAGATCTGGCTGGTGAGCTTTATGCGCTACGACTTAGGCTTCTTTGATCACGAGACATGTCGCATCGAGAGCGCGGAGAACCCCTTCGCCGCGAAAGTGTTACCCATGTCTCCGGTATAAAACGTCACCTATGTGACCGGAATGGACACCGAAAAGACTGGTCGGAGCGCCGAGATTTGAACTCGGGACCCCTTGCACCCCATGTAATTGAAGCCGCAAACGGCACGCAACGGCGCGCAACAGATCACAACACCTAGTGACGCTGTAAACCTGTGTTTACCAGCACTTCTGCAACACTATGCTACGAAGCTTGGTTGCACTAGGATGCATCCAGTCGCATAGCAGAGTGTCCATAAAGTGTCCACAGCGTCCACGACAGGACCCCTTACGGGGCAAGCAAGGCTCACTGCGACGCGTGTCCACAGCCTCAAGCCCGGACGCCGTCAGCGCGACGTGAGTGACCCGGAGTGCCGCGGGCTCACGCTGCGTATCGAACCGAATGGCTCCAAGACCTGGCTTTTCCGTTACAAGTGGCGCAAGCAAACGGTGCGCCTCTCCCTGGGCGCCGTCTCCGAGAACAACAGTTTGCGCCATGCCCGCAAGGCTGCTGGGGAGCACCGGGCCATGATCGAGCGTGGCATTGACCCG
>WNFO01007081.1_pt1 | contig 11753 bp, 12 predicted proteins | sample 5400251 | NCBI WGS metagenome assembly WNFO01 (sample SAMN13153354, study PRJNA577476) | soil metagenome | isolation source: 100 cm saprolite under Madrone tree | place: USA:California | collected 2016-06-14
CTGCAATTACAAAGCGCATCCGCTCATCCACGGCACAGGTCTCCATCCATCCCATCGGCAAGGTCCTCCTCGCCGATCAGTTGACCTGTTACCTATGTCGCCGGTCTATTCTGTTACCTATGTAGCCGGTTAGGACCATTCCGACCTCTCCCCGCAAGCGGGGCGAGGTGAAGATTACACCCCCGGTTTCGGCAATCCGTGAATCGCGCAGGCGGCGCGCAGCGTGTTGACCAACAGGCACGCTACCGTCATCTGGCCGACGCCGCCCGGCACCGGGGTGATCGCGCCCGCGACATCCGACACCTCGGCAAAGGCGACATCGCCGACCAGACGGATCTTGCCGTCCTTGTCCTGCAGCCGGTTGATGCCGACGTCGATCACGGTAGCGCCCGGCTTGATCCAGTCGCCGCGTACCATTTCGGGCTTGCCGACGGCGGCATAGACGAGGTCGGCGCGGGCGCACAACCGCGCGAGATGGCGCGAGCGCGAATGCGCAATGGTCACGGTGGCGTTTTCATTGAGCAGCAGCTGCAGCAGGGGACGGCCGACCAGATTGGAGCGGCCGATCACGATGGCGTTCATGCCTTGCAGCGACGCATGCACGCTTTTGGTCAGGATGATGCAACCGAGCGGCGTGCATGGCGAGAGCGCGGCAAATCCGCCGGCCAACCGCCCGGCATTGCTCGGATGCAGCCCGTCGACGTCCTTGGCGGGATCGATGGCGTTGATGATGGTCTCGGTGTGCAGCGATTTCGGCAGCGGCAATTGCACCAGAATGCCGTGCACGCTGGAATCGCGATTGAGGTTTGCGATCAGCGCCAGCAAGTCGCCTTGCGCGACGTCGGCCGGAAGCACGTGCTCGAACGACGCCATGCCAGCCGCCTGGGTCTGCTTGTGCTTGCTGCGGACATAGACCTGGCTGGCGGGATCGCTGCCGACCAGCACCACCGCGAGCCCGGGCGTGATCCCGTGCTCGCGCTGCACCCGCGCGACCTCCTCAGTGACGCGGGCGCGAAGCTCGGCGGCAATGACTTTTCCATCGATGATCCGGGCCGTCATCTCAATCCCTTTGTCGATCCGTCAAACCCGCCTCGCCCGCGGTCGCTTTTCGCAAGGCGTCGCCGAGCGTTGCGGGATCGCCGTCAACGGCGATCTGCTTGAGGCGCGATGTCGTACCAGAGAGAATTCGCACCTTGCCTTTGGGCACGCCAAGGGCCTTGGCGAACAGCTCGGTCACCGCGCGATTGGCTTCACCGCCCTCGGCGATGGCGCGCACCCGCACCTTGACCACGCTACGGCCATTGGCAAGCGTCTCCACGCCGTCAATGTCGTCGCGTCCGCCGCGCGGCGTCACCCGCAGCGCGACGCTGATGCCTTCGGTGGAATAGCGCCAAGGATCCATCAATCATCCATCAGGACATCCCAACGCGCGATCAGAATACGCTGGGATAGATGTAGTAGGTGATCACCCGCTGGATGAACATGATGATCAGGATCAGGATGATCGGCGAGATATCGAGCCCGCCGAGGTTAGGCATGAACGAGCGGATCGGGGCCAGCAGCGGCTCGGTGATTCGGTACAGGAACTCCGCCACCGCGGAGACAAACTGGTTGCGCGTGTTCACGACATTGAAGGCGATCAGCCAGGACAGGATGGCCGCGGCAATCAGCAGCCAGACATAGAGATCGAGGACGATGAGAACGATGTCGAGAACGGCACGCATGGGAGAGGGACTCGCGGGGGTGGGCTGGCTGCTAGATACCGGTTCCCCCCTTGGCAAACAAGGGAAGTTCCGGACCAAATGCTGCGGAAACGCCGATTTCGCCGTTCTTGACTCGACGTTGGCGCGGATTGTAAATGGCGCCGATTGCTTCCCCGCCATCGCTCACATCGAGGCGGTTGCGCAAGGGGCCATAGCTCAGCTGGGAGAGCGCGTCGTTCGCAATGACGAGGTCGGCGGTTCGATCCCGCCTGGCTCCACCAGCCTTCGCAGGCTACGCCTGCTTCGGCTCGGCAAGCCCTTTCGTCGCGAAGGCTGCCGCGTCGTAGCCCGAAGGGCGAAGACGGGCCTCGGCAAGCTTGCCGGCAGCCAAGACAGGCGCGATCCAACTCCAACAATTCACTTCCCAGTAAACCTTCGCAGGCTACGCCTGCTTCGGCTCGGCAAGCCCTTTCATAGCGAAGGCTGTCGCGGCGTAGCCCGAAGGGCGAAGACGGGCCTCGGCAAGTTGCCAGCAGTGAAGCGCCGCGATCTTACTCCAGCCCCGCTTACTTCCCCGTAAACCGCGGCGGCCGTTTCTCGATGAAGCTCGCGACCCCTTCGCGAAAATCGCTGCCGCGCAATGCCACCACCATCTCGCGGTTGGCGTCGATGGTGGCTTCGGCCAGCGTCTGGAACGGCACATCGTAAAGCTGCCGCTTGATCACCGCGATCGCGCTCGGCGAGACGAAGTCGGCGAGATCACGCGCGTAGGCATAGGTCTGCTCGCGCAGCTGTTCGGGCGGGTAGAGCCGATTGACGAGACCGATGCGCAGCGCTTCATCGCTTTGCACCCGGCGCGCGGACATCAGGAGATCGAGCGCATTGGCATGGCCGACGATGCGGGGCAGCATCCAGCTGATGCCGTGCTCGGCGATCAGTCCGCGGCGTGAGAACGCGGTCGTAAAGACCGCGTTGTCGGCGGCAAAGCGCAGATCGCAATATAGCGCGTGCACCAGCCCGATGCCGGCAGTGGCGCCGTTGAGCATGCCGATCACGGGCTTCGGTATCGAGGGATAATAGGCGTAGCGGGCCTGCCAGTCGGGCCTGCGGTTCATGTCGAACGGCGGCAGGTTTTGGGCCCGCCTGATGTCGTCAGGATCAAGCCCCTTCAGCGCCTCCATGTCGGCGCCGGCGCAGAACGCGCGCCCCGAGCCGGTGAGCACGACGACGCGCACATTGTCATCGGCGGCGGCTGCTTCCATGGCATGGCGCACGTCGCGCTCCATGATCGGGGTCCATGCGTTCATCCGGTCGGGCCTGTGCAGCGTGATGGTCGCGATCTTCTCGCTCACGTCATAAAGAATATGCTGGTAGCTCACCGCGATCTCCCTGTGCTCGCTGTCAACGCGTTGTTGCTAATATCAGCCTTTAGCCGCGCCTCCGGGCGCGCGAGCCTTTTGGCCGCGCAAGGTAATCCACGGTTTCCGGGCTCTCCTTGAGCCATCCGGTCCAGCGCTCGAACACCTTTGCCATGCGATCAGGCTCGACCCCGAGCTGCGCCATGGCAACCCCGCCGTTCACGGACTCGCGGTATTCGGCGATCAGGCCGTCTCGTACGATGAAGCGGCTGATGCCGTCGATCACCACGCGCTTTCCTGCAAATTGCGGGATTTTCGAGGTAAAGCTCGACAGTGACCACGCATATCCTTTTTCGCCGTCGAACACGGGGTCAAACATTTCCCAGCGGTAATCCGCAGCATCCCGATGAAACAGGTTCTGCATCATATGCGCGATCTCGGCGCGCCCTTTATGCGCACCATAGATGTAATCGTAATAGATCGCGGCTTCGGTGAAGTGGCCGGCGAAGCGCGCGCCACTGCCGGATTCCGCCGACCGCGTGAACTCGTCCAGCAGCGATACGAATTGCTCGCCGTTCATGTCGCCTCCCTCTGCCTGCTTGAGGCCGCAAGCTTTGGCCGAGACTAGCACAATTGTAGATTTGAGAAGTTGCCACGGCCGGGCTATGACGGCTGAGAGTGTGGCGCGTGTTGAGACCGTCGTTGCTCCAATTTCAGGTGCGACTCCGCATTCCCGCGGCGCGAGGCGCCCGAGGTTTTGCAAGAACGTCTCGCCGCTCTGATAACAGAGGGCGCAGGGAATGCCGGGTGCCAGCTGCACCCGCAGCCTCGCGTGCGAAATAAAACAAAGCACACGAGCATAGTCACCACAGGTTCAGACGGATTCACCCGACATTCCCCGCGCAATGGTTTTACGGCTTACTTCGCGCTCTCCTCGGTGACCACGCTGTTTGACACCGTCGCCTGCGCTTCTTCTCACAGGCTTGACGCCAACGATTGGGGCGTCGGAACCACACGACTTCGCCGTACGCGTCAGCACCATTCGTCAAGTGCGCCAACCGCGTCCACCGCATCCCGCCCCGCGTTGGTGACGTGCGCAACGCCCCTCTTGTCGAGACCGGACGGCGAATCAGTGAACTGATTTGGGTCGGGAGAAAACAGAAATATTTTTGCAAACAGGGCTTGACACCATTTCTGAAAATCAGAAGTGATTTGCCCGTCAGGCAAAATCGGCTCGACGAAAGTGAGTCGATCGGGGACATCCGTGCCAGGTGTGAAGTTGCTTTAAGCGCTATTCCGCGGCTTCCGACATTATCGATCGCGGCACGCGAGCCAGCCAGCCATCGAGAAACTGCTTCAGCCAGGCGCGTTCGGTCATGTCATGAACCGCGCGATCGGCGAAGTGATGGTGGCGCGCCCGCGCGCCCGGCAATTCGAGGCGCGCATGGCCGCGCGTGGTCCAGCGATGCATCATCGCGTACCGTCGGGGTGAAACTGGAAGCCGAAGCAGTGATCCGATCGAAACGCTTCCACCGGAAAGTCGCTGCCCTCCGCCAGCAATTCGGCGCCCACGGGAAGCTCGAATCCCTCCTGGTGCCAATGGTAGACATGATCCGGCCAGTTCGGACAGATCTCGAGCCCCGCGGGCGTCGGGCGGATGGGATAATATCCGATCTGCGACCGGCCTTGCGGATGCGGCGCAACGCGGGCGCCGAGCTGCTTGGCGAGCATCTGGGCCCCCAGGCAAATCCCCAGAAACGGCCGCTGCTCCCGGAGCGGGACCGCGATCCAGTCGATCTCCCGGCGAATGAAATCATCCGGATCGTTTGCACTCATCGGGCCGCCGAAAATGACAGCGCCGGCATGGCCATCCAGCGTCTCGGGAAGGGAATCGCCAAAGCGCGGGCGTCGGATATCCAATCTGTGTCCGAGCGCCCGCAGCACATTGCCGGCGCGGCCCGGCGTCGACGTTTCCTGGTGCAGGACGATCAGCACCGGCAGCAGAGATTCGGCCGTCGAGGGGGCCGCGAATGGCCCGCCGGGGAAGTGCAGCACGGTTTCCGAGGTTAGCTTGCGCGATTGAAACGACATCGATTGGTCTGGTTTACGGCAATCAAGGTGAAATCGTACCTAGGTGACGGTTAATTTCGTGTAAGTTCAAAGCAGTTCAGATTTATTTTGGAAGCAAAAGGCGGGCCAAAAGGCTGCCGATGCGCTTATCGGCGCCGCCCCAGCTGAAATTGCCCGACCGCCCACAGGATGAACCCGCGCGGGAACAGCCGCAGCAGTGGCGGCACAAGCTTGATGCCGAGGCCTGGCAGCACCGCCCGCTTGTTGGCCATCAGCCCGCGATATCCTGCCTTTGCAACCTCCAATGGGCTGACGTTCAGGATCGCGGAATCGAATCCGGGCTTAAATCCCGCCCGCGCCTGAAATTCCGACGGCACCGGACCGGGACAGAGGACCGTGACGCGCACGCCGCGGGGAGCGAGCTCCCCGCGCAGGGCTTCGCTGAGCGACAGCACATAGGCCTTGGACGCGTAATATACCGCCATCCCCGGTCCCGGCAGGAAGCCGGCGATCGAACCGACATTGAGGATACCGCCGCGATGCCGGATCAGTTGATCGGAGAATCGCAACGACAAATCGGTCGTCGCGCGAATGTTGACGGCGATAATGCCGAGCTGTTCTGCGCGGTCCAGTTCGACCGCGTTGCCGAACAGGCCAAAGCCGGCATTGTTGACGACGAATTCGACCTCCACCCCTTCGGCGGCCAGGGCGGCGGCAATCCTGTCGCCGGCATTGGGTTGCTCGAGATCGCAGGCAATCACCATCGGCGCCGCACCGCCGCTTGCCTTGATTTCACTCGCCAGCGCCGCAAGCCGTTCCGCCCGTCGCGCCACCAGAGCGACGCGATGACCGTTCGATGCGAAAACGCGCGCCAGTTCGCTCCCTATTCCAGCCGAGGCCCCCGTAATCAGCGTTACGCGCTCAGTCACGATCCAATGCTCTTAAGCAAATTGCACGATGTTCAGCCAAGTCGGGGGACGAGAGCATACGCACTAGGAGGGATGCAAGCCACCTGCAAGCCTATCGGCGCGTTCAAACGCACAGTACTGCGAAATTGAACGGCAATAACTGCGGCTAAATGCGCCCGGCGGGGGCCGTCGGCTACATACATTAAGGATTCGTCATGTTCGCGCCGGGTGGCTCGGGGCAACATCAAGCCGCCGCGATATGCTAGCCGTCCGTGACCGCGGGCTGCCTGGCGGCAACGCGGTGCTTGAGATCGATCCGGTCGCGCGACGACACGCCCAGCAGATCGGCTGCACGCCAGACGACGTTATCCTCGAACTCGCTGACCTGGCCATCGGCGTAAACCAGCTCCCACATCATCTCGACGATGCGGAGTCTGCCCTCCTCATTCACCGAACGCATGATGACGCTGGTGAAGTGATAGAGATCGACCGCCTCGCCCTCGACCAGCGTCGCGGACGCAATCAATTGATCCGCGGTACCGGGATCAAGCCCGAAGCGGCTTTCGATCAGGCCATGAAGCTTGCGCTTTTCGGCATCAGACGGCTCGCCGTCGATCGAAACGACGTGAATCAGCAACGCCGTCGCCGCCAGACGATAGCCGGTATCGTCAAATGCCCGATGCTCGTGCGTGATGGGAGAAACAACGTCGGCAATGAATTGGCGCAGTCCGTCCAGCATTACTTCCTACCGAAATCATTTTTGGTTTCGTTGGCCGCCGCATTGGCGGCTACCGCTGATATATGGGCCGGGAAATCAAAATACGCAATCCGCGTTGTTCCTCGTCAAGCATTACGGTTCGGCAATCTGTTGTCGTCATTCCGCCCCCGCGCGTGAGCGCGAAGGCGGAATCTTCATCGTAAACAAATTTTTTCAAGATTCCCCGATGCGCGATTGTGCATCTGATGTCTGCCAGTGCGCCATCCCGAAACTTCAGGGTATTTCATAGACGACGATCTTGTCGGCAATGCCGCGCAGCGCGGCCTGCTTTTGAATAGGCGTGATCGCCTCCTTGTCCAGGATGGCGGCGACCGCGGGCGCCTCGATCACCGGCCCGGTGATGTGAATCTCCTGCGAGGTCGACAGGCTCTGAACCCGTGCGGCGATGTTGACGGTCTGGCCGAAATAATCCTGCCGCTCGTTGAGCATGACGGCAAGACACGGACCTTCATGAATCCCGATCTTGACCACCAGATCGCGGGTGCCGCGCTTTGCATTCAGCACATCCATGGCGGCGCGCATTCGCAGGCCCGCGACAATCGCATGTTCCGGCCTGATGAAGGTCGCCATTACGGCATCGCCGATGGTCTTCACGACAGCGCCTTTCTCCGCGGAGATGATCTCGAGCAGCGCGTGAAAATGCGCGCGCACCAGATCGAATGCGGCGAGATCTCCGACCCGCTCGTAGAGCGCAGTAGAGCCCTTGAGGTCGGTGAACAGGAAGGTCAGCGAGGTGATCTTGAGGCGCTGATCGATGTTGAGGTTGTCGGCCTTGAAGACGTCGCGGAAGGTCTGGTTGGTCAGCATCCGCTTGGCGGTGAGGAACGGCTTGCGCTTGCCGATCAGGTGATGAAGCGCATCGGCGGCGATAAAGACCGACGGCAGCACCCGGACCCCGGCCTGATTATCGAGCATCAGCCGCAACGGGCCGGGACGCAAGGTGACAGTTGCTCCGGTCGGCGACGGCGTTTTTTTGTAAATCAGGGAAAGCTGTTGACGTTCCTTGGTCGGTTCGCCCTGAACATCGATAAACTGCGCGGCGTGCGTCACCGGCTCGAACACGATGATGAAGTCCGACGGCAATTGCAGCGCCATCGTCGCCCTCTCGCCCGCCGGCAGTTCGAGCGTATCGAGCGTCACCTCGTCAGTGAGTTGCGCGAAGGATTCCTTGTTGAGATCGATGCCCGAACTCCAGAAAACCTGCTTGAAATATTCCCAGACCGGCAGCGTGTTCGGATCATGCGCGGCGATGCGCCTGATCCGGGGACTGACGGTAAAGGCGACCTCGACCTGCTCGTCGACCGAAGCCTCGTAGCCGCAGGCGCATAGCCCGCAATGATAGTCGTCGGGACGAAGCGATTTCAGCGTCGAGTGGGCATCCAGCACGCCGCCGCAGCCAGGACACAGCACGTTCCAGGTAAGATCGAACAACCCCAGCCGCGACGCATGAAGGAAGCCGGAAATCACCCGCTCTTCGTCGAGCCCGCTGCGCTTCGAAAAATCCAGCACGTTGATGCGGTTGAGCTCGTGATCCTCGCCTTCATCGATCAACCGCGCGATGGCGTCGGCAACCGCGGCGTCGGCGGTCTGCTTCAATAACGCAATCTGGGCCTGGATTTCGCTCATGCCGCAACACTAGATGGGAGCGCAGCAACGTCCGCGCAATGCCCGGAGCCTGTTCGGTTCTGACTGAATGAGCACCTAAGCTCTAGTCTTTTGTTTTTACGCGCTTTCTTCTCGCCAAGCGATAGCCCCCGGATCAAGTCCGAGGGCAACGCTTTGGCTAGCGGGGCCTGATCGTAAACATCGGCGAGCGGTCGGGCTGCGTTGTCACCACGCCGATGGGGAGCACCGGCTCCTTGTCCAGAAGCTCGACGCGGAACGCGCCGATCAGCTTGGCCAGCGCCAAGGTGGCTTCCACCAGCGCAAAATGCGCGCCGATGCAGACCCGCGCGCCGACGCCGAACGGCAGATAGGCGAAGCGGTCGGGCGGCGGCGAGGGCGGCATGAAGCGGGACGGGATGAAGGCGTTTGGATCCCGCCAGAGCTTTTCATGCCGGTGCAACAGCCATGGCGCGATCAGGATCACGTCCCTGTTGTTGACCGGTAGACCCGCGATGGTATCCGGTGCCGCGGCTGCGCGCGCGATCAGAAAGGCCGGGGGATAGAGCCGCATGGTTTCGTCGACCACGGCGCGGGTAAATTTCAGCCGCTCGATATCGAACGCGCCGTTCACGGTTAAGCCCTGTACCTCGGCGGCCAGCTGGTCCTGGGTCGCCGGGTCGAGCGCCAGCAGATAAAGCGACCAGAACAGCGCGGTGGCGGTGGTCTCGTGGCCGGCAAGGATCATGGTCGCGACCTGATCGCCGAGCTGTTCGTCGCTGAAGGCTTCGCCGGTCTCAGGATCGCGCGCAGCGCCCATCAGGTCGAACAGATCGCGCGGCGGCGCGCCCTCGTTCTTGCCGGCCGCGCGGCGCTCCGCCATCAGCATGGCCACGAAACGCGTCCATCGCTTGCGGAAGCGCGCGCGGGAGAAATCCTGCGGACTTGGCCAGCTCAGCGGCAGCAGCAGATCGAGGAAATGCGGCCGCGCCAGCCGCTCGCCATATTCCATCACGAAGTCGCGCAGCGCCGCGCCGTGCCGCTCCATCCCGAACGAGAACATGGTGCGCCCGGCGATCTCCAGCGTCATGTGCTGCATCGTCTCGCGCAAATCGACCGGCCCGCTGCTTGCTCCCTTCAGCTTGGCGATCGTCTCATCGGTTACCGCAATCATGTGCGGAACCAGCGACGCCACCGCGCGCGGGGTAAAGGCCGGCGCCAGCGTTCGGCGCTGGTGTTTCCAGGCGCGGCCTTCCGCGATCAAAAGGCCTTCACCAAGCATCGGGCGCAACACCCGGATGCCGGCCGGGGTTCGCGTGTAGTTCTCGTAGTTGTCGACCAGCACATGCCGGATCGCATCGGGTGTGTTGAGAATAAAGCTGGAGCGTCCGAAGAAGCGGCCCTGGATGATATCCTCTTCGTAGGCGCGCTGGCCCCAGGTGCCGATCGGGCTCACCCGCATCGCCGCCATCCGCCCGATCGCGGTCATGGTGTCCGGCGCGCGCGGCGGACTCGGCGGCACCAGCGCGCCGGCCAGGCGCGCGCGACGATCCGTTCCTCATTGAACTGCGCCACCACCGGACGACCCACCTCCGCGGCGGAAAGCCGCAACGTCGTCAGCGAATCGGTCGGCACACCCGGCTTGACGTCGGTCGGCTCCTTGCCGTCGAGCAGCACGACGTCGCGGGGAAGACCAAAATATCCCCGCGGCCGCGGCATCAGGACGACGCTGCCCGCTCCCGCATCGGCCGGTCCCAAGGCGCGCGCGGCGCGAAGATGCACGATATCGCAGGAGCGCGGAAACGGCGAACGGTAGAAATGCGTGGTGGTCGAACCAGCTGATGTCAATACCATCTCAAGATACCAGGAGGGATCGACCTGCGCCGGGCCCCAGCGGCCGTCCGCGCCGGTTTGCGAGGTGTGAATCGCGCCGCCGATGCGTTCGCCGGTATCGGGAGACACGCGATAGATTTCCACCGATGCGCCCGCCACCGGGCGATTGGTTTGGATGCCACCCGGCGTGGCCGTCACGAGCCCGCTCAATTTGACTGCCGCTTCCGGTGTGATTGCGATCCTGTCAGGTTCGCGGCCGGCGATGAACCTATAGATCTCGCGGAAGGCGCGCGGATGATACGCGGTCTCGCGATGGTCGATAGGGCCGAGCACCAGATTGGTTGCGCCCTTCAGCGCGGGACCTTCTGCCGTGATGCCGGTGGGCGTGCCCGGCTTGCCGATAAAGCGGCCGTCAGCTTGCGCGTATTTGTCCATGCCATCGCTGCGCAGCGTCAGGAACGAGGTGCCTGGCGTCACCTCGTTCTCGCCGTCGTTCAGACCGCGCAGGAAGGGGCCGCGGCCATTGAACTCATTGCCGAGATTGTCGTCCCAATCAAATGCCCCATGGTTGAGAACGCCGCACAGCACGGCGTGGCTGACATCGCCCGCCCCGCCGCTCTTGATGTAGCTGCGAATGGAGTAGCCGCCGCGCGAATTGCCGACGAGGGCGACGCGCGAGGCGCCGGTGCGGCGCTTCAATTCCTTGATGGCGTCAGCGAGCTCGCGGCGCTGATCCTCGGTCGAGGATTTGTTCGGCTCCGGCTTGGTATCGTCGGTTCGCGCCAAGGGATCGGTAAAATTGATCGCGAACATCCGCTCGCGGGGGACCCCGTTCGATTCCATCCGCCACAGCGTGGTGATCCACAACGGAGCTTGCTCGCCGTTGCCGTGTGCAAACAGAAACGGCGGAATTTCGGTCGCGCTCGGGGCGGCGGAAGGGGCTTGCGCAAAAGCCGAAAACCCGAAGTTGCCGGCTGCCAAAGGCAAGATTCCGGCGCCCTGCAATAGCGTCCGCCGCGATAGCCGCATTTTCATGATCTCCCCCGTTATTTTTCCGCATTTTAGCCGCCCTGTGTGACCGCCGATAGGGGCCCAAGCACTGGACAGCCAAGGACTTTCACGGGCATCACTTGACGCGCAGGAAATTGAGGACGGTCCCGACCGGCGCCAACGGAACGAGACCGGCGCCAACGGAACGAGCAATGACTGAACCGCCGAAACGTCAGATGTTTGCCGCCCATGGCGTCGCCGCACCGCTGCGGCATACCGCGTTCCGGCGCATCTGGCTCGCCAGCCTGTTGTCCAATCTCGGCCTTTTGATCCAGGGGGTCGGCGCCGCCTGGGCGATGACGCAGATGACATCGTCCGCCGACAAGGTCGCGCTGGTCCAGACCGCGCTGATGCTGCCGGTGATGCTGATCTCGATGCCGGCCGGCGCCATCGCCGACATGTATGACCGGCGCATCGTGGCGCTGGTCTCGCTGTCGATCGCGCTTGTCGG
>WNFO01006701.1_pt1 | contig 11749 bp, 20 predicted proteins | sample 5400251 | NCBI WGS metagenome assembly WNFO01 (sample SAMN13153354, study PRJNA577476) | soil metagenome | isolation source: 100 cm saprolite under Madrone tree | place: USA:California | collected 2016-06-14
CCCATATTTTGTCGCATGCCCATTCCCATCCCACCACCGCCCATAGCGGCAGCAGCAGCACCCATCCCGCCTGCCCCCATACCTCCCATTCCCGCACCCGCGCCTGTCATACCAATAGGCCCCATCCCGAGGCGCATCCCACCGACGCCTCCACCCATGCCCATGTTAGCACCCATATTACCAGCAGTCGCCATTGGGTTCATTCCGCCTACACCACCGGCGCCGCCCATTCCGCCCATTCCGCCCATACCGAATCGCCCCATGCCCATACCCATGCCCATCATCGGGTTGAAACCGCCCATCATACCCATGCCTCCACCCATCATGGAGTTGTAAGGAGTGCCCAATCCGTTCATCATGCGTTGATACATCATGGACATGTCGCCTGCACCACTGTTGTTCATTGACATAAAGGGCATACTATTACCCATCGCTGCGGGATTGCTAGCAGCAGCTTGACCATTACTGAAGTTATTGTTTGACGAAGCGACGTTATGTCGTTGCTGATCACGCTGGCTACGTGGCTGAGCCGTCTTTACTTCAATCTGAGCGATGAGGAATGAGCCTTAAGGGGTCGACCCATATCACAAAAGTACCCGCGACACACCTGTTTCTCGTCAAGGATAAGTCCCAGTTTTCCAACAAGCTGAGAGTCGTTGCTGTTATCCTCAAAGGTGACAAAGCCGAATCCTTTCGATCGGCCAGTTTCACGGTCGACCATGACCGTGGCATCGACGACCTTTCCAAAGTTGGAAAAGAAAACACGCATAGAATCCGCTGTCGTCTGCGGTGCTAAACCACCAACGAAATACCGCGTGTTTCGTAGATGTTCCTCCCGTGGAATCGCGCGTTTAGGGTCGATCTGTTACGAAACGGGCATTTGTCAGAAAACGTGGGTGACGTTGAAGGGTGCAGCACACGGACGGCCTTCCCATCCAGGAAATGCTCCCGGACCATGACCGCGTTAACCGAAGCCGGATCTTCAAAAGTCAGGAATGCAAAGCCGCGCGACTTGCCATCGGCGTCCCGGACGATCGTACATGCGTCGACTTTGCCGAATTCGGAAAAGTAATTTCGCAAGCCCTCTGGTAAATTAAAGAGAAAAATCACACGCCGCCCACCGCACATTCAGCAACATAAGTTAGCAAAAGGGACATGACATTGCAAAAGGGGCAGTGAGTGGAATGAGATATAAAGGGGGGAAAAAGTACCATCTGTTGTATCCCAGGATAAGCCGCCAACAAACATCTTGCTGTAAGGAGTATTTGACGGATAGTACCGGAAGAGAGGTAATCGACGGAGGCGGAGGGGATGCAGAGCGGAGGATAGGCGTAGGCATAGCAAAGCGACATAGCAGAGAACACAAGTAAGTTTGACATCCTTGGTACCAAGATACGGAATAAAGAGATGAGAAAGACAGTACAGGTGAGGCGTGATGCCATCGAAGAAGTTCGCCACAACATCTGGTAAACGCATGTAGCAGGTGGAGGAGACTCGTACGCGTGGACACTACCACTAAGCAGCTGACGCACTGTGCTTCTGTAGATATGAACTACCGGGGCAACTCTGGGGGCATACACACCGCCCTTCACGTACAACAGATACAGGATGAACGAGCGATGAAACACGCACCCTTCATCTTTCATCTCAGAGGGCCTTACCATCCGCGACAGCCCATCAGTCGAGCTAGCGCCCGTGGAACCAGACTGGTTAAATTGCGCAAGACGGGCGGCATCAAGACGGCCCCGTTCCTGGCTGGGCGTCTGACGATACGAAGAAGAAAATTGCTCTGCGACCTGGGCCGAGTACGACAAAGGGACGCCGTTATTAAAAGTATTTGGCTTAGGGGGTAGCGCATCAGCGTTTGTCCGCGGTTTCGAGTCCAAGGTTGGGATGGGTTGTGCAACAGCCTCTGGTTCTGAAGCTGCTGATGGGTCTTCTGGTGGCTCGATAAAGTCGGTGGTACCATCATCAGCATTCGAGTCAGTTATGTTAGAGGGGTTGTCAAGAGCAGACACTGCAAAGTCGTCTTCTTCGAATTCATCGCCATAAAGGCCTGTGTAGGTGTAGGGTTAGAATGACGACAGAGAGAGAGCATCAAGAGTTACCATCGTAGAGGTTGTCATCTGTTGATTCGACCTTGGCCATGAGTTGGATAGAGCGGGTGGGGGACAGGCAAGAACGTGGACGGTCGAGTGAGTCTAAATAATGTCCGGGGCGTGGCCGCTGCTGAGAAGAGCGGCCGAACAAACAAGACCAAAGTCTGGGGAATGCCGTGGTCCGTGCGTGGGCGGCCACAATACATCGTTAATGCTGCGAGTACACATAGTAATGACCATTAACAACAAATATCCCAAGCATCCTCAGATCTTTATTCCTAGGTCTCGCAATGATCCCAATCAGTGCACTCCGTTCACCAGTGACATCTGCTGGAGCAACTGCTGCGTCCGCTCAGCCACGGCGTCATAAACATAATGCACTGCCTGCTGCTGTGGCCAGCCACGATGAGCCGAATCCGAATCCGAGTCACTCATCCCACTATCATCCTGCACCGGGTTCCTTACCTCACGGGCATCTGTCCTATCATAAAAAATGTCATCTGGGTTGAATGTGTCCGCTGGGGGAGTGTAAATATATATAAGCCGTAGAATGACGAGTGTGCACGACTTACGATCTGCTTCTTCCGTCTCGACCACTCGCCTCTTGCCCAAGGCCTTGGCACTCGGTCTGATCGGCGTCCGGATATCCTCGTTACCATCGCCTTCCCCATCTGCATCCCTGGGCGGAACAGCGATACCCAAGGAAGTGGGAGTCGGTTTTGACGCTCCACCATTCGGCGCCTCGGAAGGCGTCAGTGGGGGATTAGGTACAGTAGCGAGGAGAGACGATCGCCCAAATCCGCCGCTCCGTTCGGGTGACGGCGTATGGGAACGATGCAATACAAGCCCCGGCGAGCGGGGACCATGGGGTGCCGGGGGCGGCAGGGCAAGCGACTGTTGAGGTGTCCCATAATTTGGCTGATATTGCACGGGAATTGGGGGTAACGGATGGGGCTGGCCTGCATGGGGTTGCAAAACCGCAGGGATAGAGAAGTGGGGGGGATGTGGCGAAGGCGAAGGCGAGGGAGAAGGACTGCGTGAAGATGAGCCCCCCGATGTAGGAAGTATATCTAGATTGTGCACGTAGCCGCGCTCATCTATAATGTTCTTCTGCAAGAAATGTAAAGAAACCTTTCAGGTCACAATCACAGCCCAGCGTGGTATGAAACCTACTGAACGATCCAAGCGGGTCTCCTGTCGGCTGCGCTCCACCGCCTCGCGCTCGATACCTATTCGTTCAATGTCGTCGTGCACTCGCAATACAGACGTAAGTGCCTCATTTGCCTCGAGAAGCGCGCCAAGTAGCTGCTCCTCGGGTGTGGGTGTCAGTTCAACAGGAGATTCCTCTCCGCTTCCCTTGCGATGGGGCTTGCTTAGCAAATTAGGTGCACCCAGTCCATTTGGTCGTTTTGTTGAACGCTGTTGCTGTTGCTGCTGCTGCGCCTGCAGTTGAGCTTCACGAGCAGCACGCGATCGATCCGCTCCTGCTGTCGCCCATGATATTTGCGCAGCAACCAGTTCCTGAGAAGTAAGACATTTCTTGTACCATTCCTAAGTAGATCATCAACTCCCTTGCTCCTCGGCAAGGAGATACGAGCTCTCACCTTGATGATGTCTTTCTCCCGTAGGTCCTCCGGAGAGGCAAATGCGAGGGCTTCATTCAATAATTGTGCATTCCCATTCGCAATGCGACATTCTTGGAATAGTCGCCGCATGTCCTCTTCAGGCGGTATGACACGCTGTAACTGACCATGACTAGGTGCCTCACGTTTCGCCCGGTTAGGTTGTTGTGGTGTCTGAGTCTGGGGCTGTAGCGGTTGTGGTTGTGACGGTGGCGGTGGCTGTGCTTGAGGCTGAGGTGCGGTTTGAAGTGATTGTGGATGCACGGGAGGCTGATAACCATGGAGAGGAGTCGCGGTGCTTCGCCGTGGTGATGGGGGATTGAACATGGCGTCATCGGGGTCGAAGGGTACACCCTGTAATACGTCTCAGTATTGGAATAGATTCGCATATAAGTCTAGAGACTGACCTCATCAGGCTTCCCAGCAGGTTTGACTTTTCTCCATAGCAAGCGAAAGCTGGATTCATTTTTGTGCGGCGTTCCAGAACTCGCATATGCTGCAGCTGCAGCATTGCGATGTAAGAACATCTTCTAGGGTGTCCAAGAACTTGTTTTTCGCGCATTGATGTACAAAAAGCTCAGACGAGTTCCGTAGCATGATGGCCCAAAGCTATACGGATAATTAGACTCATACGATACGATAACGGTTGGGATGCGCACTTTTGCCGCTGATAGTTGTTGTGGGGCGTCGCCATATCTAAAGATTGACTCAAGTTATGATGGTATGATGGGAGCAGAGGGCAAGTGACGCACTTGAACTCCCTACGAAGAGCCTTCGCTGCTTCCTTGGCGTTCGCTTCAGTAGCCGATGCTCGTTCACAGACATCGAGAACGACCGTCCAGTCTTCAGACGAGGTCGCGGTCAAGTAACCTTGGTAGAAAGGATTAGGAACAAAGAGCGGTAGCAAGGGAGGGCTGAGTAAATACCAATCATCCTCATGAGGTCTTGTTGCCCGTCCTCCTTGTCGCGGGCTTCTCGACGGTGACCGTCGCGATCACCCGTGGTAGCCCAACTCCAGAAACCACCGCGTTCCTTCTTTTCTTCACGAATGGAACCTTCGCTAGGTGCATATACGACGGTTTCGTCATCACGAATGGGGCGTGGTGCATCAAGGTTGGTGGGTGGGGGCGTGAACTGCGGGTTGAGGGTGTTGAGGATGCTGACCGCTGTAGGGGCACTGCGGCGATCCTTTTCGCGTTCTCGAGCGTCCTTGTTGTGAGGTGATCGGACAGGAGGCGTTCCCACGAGCGACGATGGGGTTCGCGATGGATTTACAGGGTTAGGGAGCGGCGGGGAAGCCCCTGGAGGAAGAGATGCAAGTGAAGAGGATCGGGAAGACGTTAAGGGCAAGAGCTTGGGCGGATCCGAAATGCTATTGGGATCGGAAGGTAGGACTTGCCAGTGCTCATCGTCAGGTGGAGGGGTTGGGTGATGGGTGTCGAGGGACGGAGGGATGAGACGGAGCTGGTGGAGGGGTTGTAACGCTTGGAAGTGGGGGTGATGGGGTTGAGGAGCCGGAAAGTCCTGCTGTTTGGGACGAAATGTATGTGTTGTTAATAAGAGAGCTGAAGGATGAAAAAGAGTTGACCTCTGAAGAGTTGACGGAAGTCAGATCTGGGGGAACCTCCCTCGAAGCCGGGGTGACTTTGGTTGGTTTGGGCTTGTCCCTGTTGAATAATTTTCGCATGGGAACGAAGAGTGTGAAGAAGAGGGAACAAGGGGGTGTGGAGGGGGTGAGAGGAGGGCAATGAGGATGGGAACGGGAAATAAGAAAGGAAAGAGGTCGAGGCTGATACGGCGCCAAGAGCCTGAGACGGTAGATCACACACACTCTAGAGTCTCCCATCGGCTACTGCGCTGCGCTAACTGTGCTTTCACCCATTCGTCTTGTACAGTTTACTGTACGCCCGGTGACGATGACAAACCCACGTTATCGCAACTACGGCTACATTATCTCCTTGCCATTGTCGCTCGTTCTCTGATTTACAGTACCTGATGGACTGCCCGAGAGCCAACTTCCCATACTTCTCTGCCCCCACCTCCCGGGGGCCAGCTGCATGGCACGCAGTTTCCCGGTACCCGTTATAGAGGCACTTTCACTGTCGCTTGCACGGTCGCCCTAATTCAATTCCATAGAGCCGTCGTGGGGGTCGCGTAACTCGCGCTGCCGCATCTCTCCACGTGCCGTAAGAATATTGATCGTCGTAAAAGACAATCAGAACGAGAATATTGAAGATGAATGCATTTATTTTACCGGGTACTGTATAGTACAGTACCATACAGTGCTAGTATGGTCACCACGGGTACAATCATACATGATAAGGGAGCTAATTTCACGTTTAAACCAGTTGATGCCGAAATCACGGCCGTGAATATCAAGGTACTTCACCAAGGCGGTGATCATATTTTTGAATGAACTGAGGTGCAAGAACCACTTGCATCGCTTTCGCTTCCACACAGTCGAACGATACAAGGCACAAGCCAAAAATACAGGATTTAAATGGGGCTAGATTCCGCAAGGTATACAGTAAAGATATCATAGGACGGGTTAAACAGCGCTCTCAGTCTCCGCAGTCAACAGCGTCCACGCTTGCATATCCTCCAAAGGAAGTTCCTTCCACTTGGCGTAGACCTGTGAAAGCAACAGCCATGCCGTACCGGTCAGCCCCGACAGTCGGTAGCACTGCCACAACCGCAGCACGAGCCGACGACATACCTCATCAAAAAACGCGAAAATTTCAGCCGTCTTGCCATCCACACGGTTCTGCACCGCCACATTCTCCTGCACCTCCTGGTAAAGCTCCACATTTTCCTTCTCCATCTACATTTGCATATGTTGCCGAAAAACCCAAGTGCGCGCATAAATTTAGAAGATGATCAGAGCCAGAGGTGTGAGGGGGGGAAGGGGGCAAATGACCAAAAAAACGCACTTCTGCCAGCCGAGCGCGTAGCGAGTCACGCTCGCGTTCAAGAGTAGGTATTGTCCGTGCGCGCACTGCTGCGCGAGGCTGTAAATCCGCACGCCAGGTGTCCGCGCCCGAGCCACCGCCGCCAGCAGTGCCAATTTCTCGGCGCTGTCGGCGTGCCCGTGCCTCGGTCACCACTTGGTGCAGAATATCCACGTTTTTCTGGACGTCATATTGCTCGAACAGTTTGTTTGTGTTGGTCTTGCTTTCCCATCCCCCAAAAGGGAGAATAAAACGGAGGCGCGCGCCAGGGAGAACGAGGGGAGAACGAGAATAGAGGTGGGTGATTTCAGTTGTGTGGATAGGGGGAGGGGAAAGAGAAGAATAAACGCACGACGATGTGTGTTTCAATAAAGCTCGAGACGGTGTTGAAGACACCCTCTGCACCATTAGGCTGTTCCTCACACCATAGAGGGAAACACTCGGAAAAGTCTTTATACCTAACCGATCAAAGACAGGTTTGAGAATATCGCGAGGGTATGGAAAAATCCAACACGGACGTCCACTTGTGTGCAGCACGCTGAATGGCGAGCTGGAGAGCGGCATAGAATTGGGTCCATCGCTTACTCGACGGAGGGCTGACGGATTCATCTTGAGATGCCATGTGGGAATGGCTCAATGGATCACACACTAATCACATTTGTATTTGTCCGCAGTCCTCTACGCCGAGCGCGGATGCAACCGGCGGCAACCTGACAACGAGTCTAACGTACATTTCCAAATTTGAACAGAGTGTGTCCAGTGGCCTCTAGCTAGAATCGCAGTGTCTGCACAATCCTCGACTTGCTTGTCGATGGCTGCTTGACAGGGACTGCTAACGAAACCGTTCTTTAGCCTCCGTTTTCTAATTACTTTCCCTACAAAGGCTACAATTGATGTAATTAACTCCGCGGGGCTATTTTTGGTAGGCGGCAACCGAGGTATAACAGTTTCCCAGCATCGTTTTTTCTTCCATCTTCCCCTTCGCTTCGCTTATCTGCCCTCACAGGCTTCACCGCCTCTTCCCCCATCACCCATGCATTCCTTTTCTCTACTCTCCTTTGCTTTTCTCTGGCCTGCCCTCGTTGCGGCCCAAGGGTTCAAGATCTACCAGCCAAAAAACCAGGTGATTTACGGCGGTACTGCCCTCCATCCCACAGCTACTACAACCGCTGCCACGTCCAACTTCACCAATGCGGCGGCATATGACCGAACCGTTCTAAACCCCCCTGCCGTCCCCAACCCCGCCATCCCCACAAGCGTCCCAATACAACTTCAAAGCAGCGGTGTTACCTCCAATATTTCGGCCCCAGCTAATGGTGGCTTCTTTGGGATTTCGATTGAGATGTCGGTGGCGAACCAAGTCTGTGAGTCGTAATATTTTGCCCTCTTCGACCACATTAACAAACAACCACCTTTAGTGGGCAGGAACAGGTATGCCCTCTTTTCTCCTCCCACAAATCCTGCCATACTCATCTCAACCTCCAATAGCTCCTTACTGCAGGTTCCATTCCTCAATCTCATGGCAAACCTCATCGAACGGGCCGGCTGGGTCCAAGTCCGTGTGGGCGGCAATTCTCAAGAGAGCGCAAAGCTGGTCTCCTCTCTCCCAAATGGCACTATGCTCGCGAAAGATACCAATAACACCTCTGGTCCCACAAGCACCCCACCCCTGGATTATACACTTGACCTATTATATACCATGGGGAATATCTCCAAACTCACAAATACCCACTGGTACCTTGGTAGGTTAACTCACGCCACCCTGTTCCCTATCGTCGAAGCTCAATTCATCTAGGCATCCCCTTTATCGATGCCAATATCCAGAACGTCTCCCTGGCAATCATGGAACATGGCCAGAGCATTCTTGGTAACAACCTGCTTGGCATCCAGGCTGGAAATGAACCAGATCTCTACGCCGCGCACGGCCATAGGCCATCTGTAAGATCATTACTTCTCGATGGAACCTCAGATCAATGAAATTGACGCGTCATAGACTTACTCACAGTTTGACTACTTCGGAGAGATCGGCACTCTAGTGCAGCAAATTGCCAATGATCAGTCAATCTCGATCAAGAACAATATGCTCATTGTACCCAGCATACAGGTCACATGGACACCCGAGAGCGTTTGGAATACCGGTATTGTAGGGACATACTCGAGTAGTCTCTATGGCCTAGCTGTTGAACGGTTTGTGGAGACTTTCAGTTTTACTTTCGGCCCCCTCACTTCTCCTCCAGATACCCTGCTGATAACTGCGCCGCTCTATTCCCCACCCTTGGCACCCCACACAACCCGCAGGATGTCTTCATCGACTATTTACAACACAATGCATCCACCAACCTCGTCTCCTCCTATGTGAACTCGACGGCGTTTGCTCAACAGAACCAGAAGCCCTTCATAATGTTTGAGACCAACACTGCATCGTGCTCCGGTTTTCCAGGAATATCTAATTCTTTTGGCGCAGCCCTTTGGGCCCTCGACTGGGCGTTGACGATGGCATATAGTAACTTTACAGCGGCGTTGTTCCATGTCGGTGGCCAGAACGCGTACTACAATCCTTTCACACCACCACCAAGTAATCAGACCAAATTCGGTACCCAGTGGACCGTTGGACCGGTCTACTACTCTGCTCTTGTCATGGCCGAAGTGCTGGGGCCACAGAACAAGTCTCAGATCTCGGATATCACGCAGAATATCAACACTCCAATCTATGCCATATATGAGAATGGTTCACCTACGAAATTGGCGTTGTTCAATTTTGTGACGGATCCGACTGGTGCATCAACCTACAATGCTGTCATTTCCATCGGTGGTGGTTCTACGGGCCAAAGCAATGCGACACCCTCGCAAGTGCAAGTCAAGTAAGTCCTCATCGAGCATATTCTACCAGAGACGAAATCCTCAATACCTTTCTGTGCTTTACAGATACCTCTTGGCCCCGTCCGTATCGTCTAACGGCAACTTCACATGGGCAGGGCAGGTAAGTTCATACAATATCGATCCCACCTGGATCCGTGCCTCTCCTTCGCTATTTTTCATTCTTTCAAGCGCATGTTCATGACCATATCCCTCCCTCCCATAGACGCTGGGCGAAGCCTTGAAGTCCGACGGTCGGATGAATGGCACACTAAACGTGACAACGATCCAATGCGACCAAAATGCCAATACTTGTACCATCCCTGTACCAGCTCCAGCCTTCGCGCTCGTATTTCTCACTTCCAACTCGCTAAAAGAAGTTTCGCCCACCTCGACCATGACATTCCCGACTTCGGCGACCCGCTCTGGCCAAAGTATTTACATCGACCCCAACATGCTCGCCACATCGAATGGCCACGCGGGCATGGAGAATATCCGAGGCGCGACGAGCCCAGGTAGTATTTCTGCCGCATCAACATTACACACTGCGTTATCTGGCGCGCTTGCCCTCTTCGTCTCAGCGCTGGGAGCGGTCTTCGTTGTCCGGAGATGGTAGAAATGAAGACCGTGGATAGCTTGAATGATCACGATCACGATCACGAATTTTTCGTATCTTGTGCCTGTGTTTAATTAACCGAACTCTTCAAGCAAGCGCCTGGCAGGGCCATAGACGGCGCGTTTACGAGGTACAGCGCGGCACTGTGAGTACCAATAGGCTTCCGGCGGAGGGCCTGGGCATTTCAGGCATCATCCTTTTCTTCCCCAGTTTTTTTGTCTTCTCCCCGTCATTAGTTTCTGTCTAGTGTTGCGGTGCGGGAAACCTCGCCAGATGATGTCGGCTGTGTTCATTTAGTTCATCTCGGCCATTTACTGCAGGGAAGAAACCCGGACATTTGTCCATATGTATGATAAATAAGTCAAATTAGAATACGTACTAACAAATACCAAACAGGCACTTCGTTCACTGAACTGTTTTTTTCGTACTCATTTTCTTGTCCTCATCGTCCATCCATCCACCCATCCTGACACAACATCACATTTTTATACTAATAGCTCAAATGGGCATTTTTTTTTCTTTGAGAGAAATTGTTTTGGGGTGCGACCGCGCAAACTTGAAAGAAAAGAAAATATTGTTATTACATTACGACGTTGGCGCCGGGGTGTCAGATCATGTCAGAGTTTACAGTATACAGAATAATGACGACTTTACATCTGTCACTTGCACAATTTCAAAAAGCCTGCGGTTCGATTTTGTAGACGATTTCGGAAAGAGAAGTATGTTGGCAGTAAGCACAGACCCGGGAAGATGATGAGCCGTCGACAAACGTCTATCTGCAAGGCGAAGAGCAGCCGCCGGAACAAAGTTCCAAACGACCGTACGTTCCATTCCATCATGACGGACGTAACTTATTGGAACCCAACACGTATCCTGACGTGTCGTCGATGTCATCGTTCGATATACTGCACTGTATCAATCACGCGATCGCGCAACTAAAAGCCGAAGATGGCGGATATTATTGGCTTAGTGCGTTATTCCCGTCCCTTCATCCCTGCTCTCAACCGCTTTTTTTTCTTCTTCGCCTTCTTCAACTTGAATAGCGCGCGCGGCATTTCCCGTGACGTATGCATGTGGTCCATGATAGTGTCGACGACCACTACGCAATAACAACAAAACGCAAGGTTCAGCATCAGCCCATTCCATGTCTCATGATGACGCAATTACGCACTCTACGAAGTACCAGATCCTGGAAAGGGGTGAGATAGATTAGGATCAGCCGGACTGTTAGGACGGAAGGTTGAGATAGGGTCGCTGCGTACGTACATAGCCAGAAGGAGGACGCCGCCCGTAATCACTGACGCATAATTCATCGTGTTTGACGTCACAGGCAAATACGTCGGCAGCGAGAAGATCACCGAAACGAACAGCGTCCACAAGATACAGTTGATGTTCACCGCCCACCCAAGTAATCCATCACCGAGATAAAACGGTCCGGGCTTGAATTGCACCTCTGGGTGATGCCGGAATATACGGCGGAGCGCGATGGGAATTATATATGAGATATCGAGTGCCATGGCGGTGAGTGAGAATATGGCATTTGCCGCGACTGGGGAAGCAAAGTCGAGCAACCCGGGGAGTATGCTCAGGAAGGTCGTGAGCCAAATG
>WNFO01004761.1_pt1 | contig 11747 bp, 8 predicted proteins | sample 5400251 | NCBI WGS metagenome assembly WNFO01 (sample SAMN13153354, study PRJNA577476) | soil metagenome | isolation source: 100 cm saprolite under Madrone tree | place: USA:California | collected 2016-06-14
CGCGGCGCAGCAGCGCCGCGAGCACCGCGTTGCCGCTCAACAGAGAAATCTCGCGCTCGGTGGAATCACCGCCGAGCAACACCGCCACCTTGCCGAACTCCACGGCGGAGCGGGCGCGCCGGGTGGCCGCCTTGGTGATGAGCAGGCTCATGCCGGTTCTCCGACGATGCGTACTTCGGTGTGAAGCGCAATGCCGTGAATCCGGGCGACCGTGCGCTGCACGTGCATGATGAGCGCCTCCACATCGGCCGCAAGCGCGTGCCCATGGTTGATGATGAAGTTCGCGTGCTTCAGGGATACCGAGGCATCGCCGATGCGAAAACCCTTGAGTCCGGCGCTTTCGATCAACTGCGCCGCGTGAGCTTTTGGCGGATTGGTGAATACCGATCCACAGCTCCACTCGCCGATGGGCTGCGTCTCCCTGCGCTTCTCGAGCAATTCGCGGATGGCATCGGGATTGACGCCGGGTGCGCGTTCGAACTCGAGCCGGGCGCCGATGAACCATTCGTTGTCCGGTCCCTTCACACTGCGATAGCCGATGGCATAGTCGGCGGCCTGCCGCGTATGCCGTGCGCCCCGGCGATCCAGTACATCGACCTCGATCACGTGGCGCCACGTCTCCCCGCCCCAGGCACCCGCATTCATCGCGAGCGCGCCGCCCAAGGTGCCGGGAATGCCGGCAAAGAATTCCGCGGGCCCTAATCCCCATTTCACGCACTGCCGGGCGATTCGCGCGCAGGGCACGCCGGCCTCGGCCTGGATGCGGGTCGCGCTCAAGCGTTCGAGGGCTCCCAGCGCGCCATGCGTCGAGACGACGGCGCCGCGGATTCCGCCATCGCGCACCAGGAGGTTGCTGCCGAGGCCGATCCAGAGCAGCGGCACATCCGGGGGCAGCTGGCGCATGAAGGCCGCCAGGTCCATGGCGTCGCGCGGCGTGAAGTAGAGATCGGCGGGGCCTCCCACGTGCCAGGACGTGTGCTTCGCCATGGGTACGTCGTGGAGGACGCGTGCGGCGAATTCGGGCGCCAATTGCGGCGATCGCTGCGCGCTCATGGCGGCGCTCCGGCCGCAATGCGGCTCTTGAGATCGTGGGCCACGGCGCCGATATTGCCGGCGCCCATGGTCAACACCACGTCGCCGTCCTGCAGTACGCCGCGCAAGCTATCCGCGAGATCGTCCACGCGCTCTATGAAGATGGGTTCGACGTGGCCGCGGGTGCGCACCGCGCGGCAAATCGCGCGGCCGTCGGCACCCGCGATCGGCGCTTCGCCGGCGGCGTACACTTCGGTCACCAGCAGCACGTCGCACTCGCTCAAGGCGCGGCCAAAGTCGTCCAGCAAATCGCGGGTACGCGTATAGCGATGGGGCTGGAAGACGAGCACGAGACGCCGCGTCGGCCAGCCCTGGCGCACCGCATCCAAAGTTGCCGCAACCTCCGTCGGATGATGCCCATAGTCATCGACGATCAAAGCGCGGCCGCCCGGCCACTCTATCTCACCCAATTGCTGCAGCCGCCGATCGATGCCCTGGAATTGCGCCAGTGCGCGCTGAATCGCGGCATCGGGCAGGTCGAGCTCGGTCGCGACGGCGACCGCGGCCAGCGAGTTCAAGACATTGTGCCGGCCGGGCAAGTTGATGGTCACGCTCAAGGGCTCGCGGCCGGCGCGCAGCGCTTCGTAGCGCGACTGCAGGCCGTCGCGCACCACATTGACGGCGCGAATATCCGCCTCCGGCGTAAAGCCGTAGGTGACGAAGGGGCGTGCCACGGCTTCGAGAATGCTCCGCACCTGTTCGTCGTCGGTGCACAGCACGGCGAGCCCGTAAAACGGCAGGTTGTGCAGGAAATCGACGAAGCTCAGTTTGAGCCGGGCAAAATCGCCCTCATGCGTCGCCAGATGATCGTTGTCGATATTGGTGACGATGGAAATCATCGGCTGCAAGTGCATGAACGAGGCATCGCTCTCGTCGGCCTCCGCCACGAGATAGCGGCCCGCGCCGAGCTTGGCGTTGCTGTCCGCACTCTTCAGACGGCCGCCGATGACGAAGGTGGGATCCAAGCCGCCTTCCGCGAGCACGCTCGCCACCAAGCTCGTGGTGGTGGTCTTGCCATGCGTGCCGGCCACGGCGATGGAGTAGCGAAAGCGCATGAGCTCGCCCAGCATTTCCGCGCGCGGCACCACCGGGATGCGCTTTGCGAGGGCGGCCGCGACCTCGGGATTCGACCGGTTGACCGCGCTCGAGACCACCACGACATCGGCCTCGCCCAAGTGCTCCGCCGAATGGCCGATGAAAATCGCCGCGCCCAGGCGCGCGAGGCGCTGCGTGACCGCGTTGGGCTTGAGATCGGAGCCCTGCACGGCGTAGCCCAGGTTGAGCAGCACCTCGGCAATGCCCCCCATGCCGCTGCCGCCGATACCGACCAGGTGGATGCGATGAATGCGGCGCATTCGATCTTCCATGCGCGTGCGATCGCTCGCGCGCGTGCGGTCGCCGGTGCGTGTTCGATCCCCGGTGCGCGGGAGTTCGCTCATGCGTGCGCTCCGGCCGCGATGCAGAGGTCGGCGAGTTGCGCCGCCGCATCGGTGACGCGCGAGCCGCGGGCGGCCTCGGCCATCTTGAGCAGCCGCGCCCGGTCGGCGACGAGGTCACTCAGCGCCTCGCCCAGGCGCTCGGGCGTGAGATCGCGCTCCTGGATGAGCCGCGCGGCCCCGCCTCGAACCATCACTTCGGCATTCTTGGTCTGGTGATCGTCGGTGGCGACCGGCAGCGGTATGAAGACGGCGCCCAAGCCCGCCGCCTGCAGCTCGGCGATGGTCATGGCGCCGGCTCGGCATACGGCGAGATCGGCCCAGGCGTAGGCCGCGGCCATGTCGTCGATGAAGGGCAGTAGATCTGCCTCGACCCGCGCATCGGCGTACGCGGCGCGCGCCGCCTCGAGTCCGCGTTCCCCCGTCTGATGGCGGACCTGCGGCCGAATCTCGGGAGCCACGAGGGCGAGCGCCTGCGGAACCACGGAGTTGAGACGCAGCGCCCCCTGACTGCCGCCGAACACCAGCAGGCGCGAGCGGCCTTCACGGTCCGCGAATCGCACTCGAGGCGCCGCCAGCGCCGCAATGTCCGCGCGCACCGGATTGCCGATGGCGCGTGCATGAATCTTCGGCCCGAAGCTTCCGGGAAATGCCTCCAGCACCTGGCTCGCGAGGCGCGCCAGCCAGCGATTGGTCATGCCGGCGACGGCGTTCTGTTCATGGATCAACAGGGGAACTCGCAGCAGCCACGCGGCGATGCCGCCCGGGCCGCTGACGTAGCCGCCCGCCCCCAAGACCGAGCGGGGCCGCACTCGGCGCAATACGCTCAAGGCCTGCGCCACGGCTTTGAATATCGCTACCGGCGCCAGCAGCCAGGCCTTGACGCCCTTGCCGCGAATGCCCGCGACCCGCACCCATTCGATCGGAAAGCCGTTCGCCGGCACCAGCCGCGACTCCATGCTCCCGGGCACTCCCAGCCAGACCACGGCAACCCCGCGATCGCGCAATACCTTGGCCACCGCGAGCGCGGGAAATACATGCCCGCCGGTGCCGCCCGCCATGATGAGGACCGGGCCGCCGCTCATCGGACACCCCCCGGCATGCGCGTCACGGCGGAGCGCGAGCTGCACTTGACCTCGTGATAGATCCGCAGCACCACGCCGAGCCACGCGAGGCTCACCAGCAGGCTGCTTCGGCCGTAGCTCAATAGCGGCAGGGTCAGGCCCTTGGTCGGCAGCACACCCATGTTGACGCCGATGTTCACGCTGGCCTGCAGTCCCAGCCAGACGCCGAAAGCCAGCGCCAGGTAGGATTGGAACCTCATGCCGGCTTGGGCCGCCATGCGTGATATCTGAAAGGCGCGCCACACCAGCGCCATGAAGAGCGTGATCACCCCGAGCACGCCGACCAGCCCCAGCTCCTCGGCGAGCACGGCGAACACGAAGTCGGTGTGCGCCTCCGGTAAATAGAACAATTTCTGCACGCTGCTGCCGAGACCGACGCCGAACCAGGCGCCGCGGCCAATGGCGATCAGCGACTGCGTCAACTGAAAGCCGCCGTTGAAGGGATCGTCCCAGGGATGCAAAAATCCGGTCAGGCGCTTGAGACGATAGGCCGAGGTGAGCGCCAGCATCGCGAACGCCAGCGCCGCCGCCGAGACCAGAAGCAGCACGTACCTCAAGCGGGCGCCGGCGACGAACAGGACGGCAAAGCCGGTGGCGAACAACACCGTGGCTGCGCCAAAATCGGGTTCGAGCAGCAGCAGCAGCGCGGCGACGCTCAGCAACCCCACCGGCTTGGCAAGTCCTTGCAGGGTTTGTTCGAGCTCGCTGCGCTTGCGCACGCAATAGCTGCACACCCAAGTCAGCACCAGGACCTTGGCAAGCTCCGAGACCTGGAAATTGATCGGCCCGATCCGCAGCCAGCGCCGCGCGCCGTTCACCATCGCTCCGATACCGGGAATCAGCACCAACAACAAGAGCAGCAGGCCCAAGCACAGCAGCGCGAGACTGTATTTGTCCCAGAGCTCCGTCGGCACGCGCGTCAGCACCCAGGCGAACAGCGCCCCCGCGGCGCCGAAGATGAATTGCCGCTCGAGAAAGAAGAACGGATTGCCGAGATCGCGCGCGGCGATCGACATGGACGCGGAAGTGACCATGATCAGGCCCACCAACAACAGGCTGGCCACCAACCCCAGAGTGATGTAGTCCCAGGCGAAGGGCATCCGTTCGCGCGCCCGCATTCCATAGGACATGGTCGCCGTGGTCATGCGGGCCTCCGCTCGAGCTCGCGGACCGCGTCGGCAAACACGTCGCCGCGATGGCCGTAGTCGCGAAACATATCGAGGCTGGCGCAGGCCGGAGACAGCAGCACGGTATCGCCCGCCCGCGCAATCCGCGCCGCGGCCGCCACGGCCTCTTGCATGGACGCAACCGTCTCCGTGGTGCACACGCCCGCGAGGGCCGCTGCCACCGCGGGAGCATCCTTGCCGATCAACACCGCGTGCCGCACCTTGCCGCGAAAGGCTGGGCCAAGCGGCGTGAAGTCTTGGCCCTTGCCCTCGCCCCCCGCAATCATCACCAGAGGCCCCGGCATCCCGGCGACGGCCGCGATGGTCGCACCCACGTTGGTGCCCTTGGAGTCATCGATGTAGCGCACTCCGGCCGCATCGGCGATCCACTCCGAGCGGTGCGACAGCCCGGGAAAGGACACCAGCGCATCGATCATCGGCGCCATCGGCAATCCCGCCGCACCCCCTAAGGCCAATGCCGCGAGCGCGTTGGCGGCGTTGTGCAGGCCGGTGATCTTCATGCGGGAAACGTCCAGCAATCCTTCGCCGCGACGAGCGAGCAGAGTCCGGGCACCGCTCTGCAACAGGCTGAAATCAGCGTCGGGACGCTCGATGGAAAACGTTACAGTGCGCGTGGCTTTGCCGCCGCGCATCGCCGCCACCAGCGGATCGTCCGCATTCAGCACCACGGTCGCGGCGTGGGCGAATATCCGCGACTTGGCCAGCGCATACGCCGCCACCGACGGATAACGGTCCAAATGATCGGCCGTCACGTTCAGCACCACCGCGGCCTGGAGCCGCAGGGAGTACGTGGTCTCCAGCTGAAAACTCGACAGCTCGAGCACGTAGAGATCCGGAGTGGGCTGCTCCAGCAGGTCGAGGGCCGGTTCGCCCAAATTGCCGCCGGCGAGCACCGTGCGTCCCGCCGCCGCGGCCATGCGCGCCACCAGGCTCGTGACCGTGCTCTTGCCGTTGGTGCCGGTGATGCCGATCACCGGCGCCTGCACATTGCGCGCGAACAGCTCCACATCACCCAGCACATCGATGCCGCGATCCCGCGCCGCGCGCGCGATGGGCTCGTCCAGCGACACCCCGGGGGACATCAGCACCTGCGACGCTCCGTCGAGCAGCGACAAGTCGAAGCCGCCGAGTCGAAGATCGAGCGAGTTCGCGAGACCGCCGAGTTCGGCAAGCCCCGGCGGTGTGCGGCGCGTGTCGGTGGCGCTGACCGGGATGCCGCGCTTCGCGAGATGGCGCAGGCACGAGGCGCCCGTCTTGCCGAGTCCTACGACGACGCTGTGCATCAGCGGATCTTCAAGGTTGCAAGACCCACCAACACCAGCACGAAGCTGATGATCCAGAAACGCACGATCACTTTTGGTTCGGCCCACCCCTTGAGTTCGAAATGATGATGAATCGGCGCCATGCGGAAAATGCGCCTGCCCGTGAGCTTGAACGACGCCACCTGCAGCATCACGGAGACGGTCTCGAGGACGAATACGCCGCCCATGACGAACAGCACGATTTCCTGACGCACGATCACCGCGAGAGTGCCGAGCGCGGCGCCGATGGCCAGGGCGCCCACATCGCCCATGAACACCTGGGCCGGATAGGAGTTGAACCACAGAAATCCCAAGCCGGCGCCCACCAAGCTCGCGCTGAAAATCAGCGCCTCGCCGACGCCGGGGATGTAGGGAATCTGCAGGTACGTCGCGAACCTGATGTTGCCGGTGACGTAGGCGAATACACCGAGCGCCGCCGCCACCATCACGGCCGGCATGATGGCGAGGCCGTCGAGACCATCGGTCAAATTCACGGCGTTACTGGTGCCGACGATGACGAAGTAGGACAGCGCGAGGAATGCCGCGGTGGACATGGGTACGGCCACGGTCTTGAAGAAGGGCACGTACAGTGCGGAATCGGCCGAGAACTGGTGCAGGTTGTGCAATGTCAGCGCGGCCGCCAGACCGATCACCGATTGCGCCAAGTACTTGTAGCGCGCCGCGAGACCCTTCGAGTTGCCCACGACCAGTTTCAAATAATCGTCGTAGAAACCGATCAAGCCAAAGCCCAAAGTGGTTGCCAATAGGATCCACACGAAGCGGCTGGACATGTCGGCCCACAGCATCGTCCCAAGGCCCATCGCCACCAAGATGAGGCCCCCGCCCATGGTGGGCGTACCGGACTTCAGCAAATGCGATTGCGGACCGTCGCTGCGCACCTGCTGCCCGATCTGGTAGCGGCTCAGCATGGCGATCATGGTCGGACCGATGAATAGAGCCAATGCCAGCGCCGTGACCGCCGCCAGAATGCCGCGCAGCGTGAGGTACTGGAAAACATGGAAGCCGCTGTAGAAGCGCGCCAGGTATTCGGTGAGGGATAGCAGCATGGCTAGCTCGCTCTCATCATGTGGCCGGAACTTGCGCCGCCGCCGGTAAGCGCCTGAACCACCCGCTCCAGGCGATTGACGCGCGAACCCTTGATCAACACGGTCACGCCCGGGGCGAGCTCCGCCTGCAGCCGGCGAATCAGGGACTCGGCGTCCGCAAACCACTCGGCGCCCGAACCAAAAGTCTCGACGGCACGCGAACTCTGCGGACCCACTGCGAACAGCCGCTTGATCCCGCAATCGCGCGCGTACGCGCCCATGTGCGCGTGACTGTCTTCGGCAAACTCGCCGAGCTCCGCCATGTCGCCGAGCACCAGCCAGGTCGCGCCCGGCAGCGAACGCAGCACCTCGAGTCCGGCGCGCACCGAACTCGGATTGGCGTTGTAGGAGTCATCGATGATCCAGCTGTCGCGCGCTCCGGCTTTCAGCTGCAGGCGGCCCGCGACCGCCCGGAAGTCTGCGAGGCCGAGAGCGATTTCCTCGAGGGATGCACCGGCGGCGCTGGCCGCGGCGGCAGCGGCCAGCGCATTGCCGATGTTGTGGGCGCCGCCCGCTTTGAGCGTGATCGCGCGCTGCCCCAGCGGACACGCCAAGGTGAAGCGCGTCGCGAATTCGCCGCGCTCGATGGTCTGCGCCGAATCCTTCGCCATGAAATCCGCATTCGCGTGCATGCCGAAGGTGAGGATGCGCCGCGCCGCGCTCACTTTACGCCAATAGCCGGCGTAGGCATCGTCGGCGTTGATGACCGCCGTCGCGGTGGAGTCGATGCAGGACACCATCTCGCCCTCGCCCTGGGCGACGCCGTCCAGATTGCCGAAGCCCTCGAGATGTTCGGCGCCGGCGTTGGTGATGAGACCCACGGTCGGCCGCGCCAGCCGTACCAGCTCGGCGACATCCCCGATGCGATTCGCACCCATCTCGACCACCGCACTGCGGTGCGAGTCTTCGAGGCGCATCAGCGTCACGGGCACGCCGATATGATTGTTGAGATTGCCGTGAGTCGCCATGCACAGACCCATGCGCGACAGAATCGCGGCGGTCATTTCCTTGGCGGTGGTCTTGCCGTTGCTGCCGCCGATGGCCACGATCGGAATGGTGAATTGGCCGCGCCAGGCGTGGCCCAAGTGCTGCAGCGCTCGCAGCGCATCCGGAACGACGATCTGCGGCAGCGCGTGCGGCACCGCCCGTTCGACGATGGCGCCGATGGCGCCCCGGACCGCCGCGGCCGCTACGAAGTCTCCGCCGTCGAAGGTGGGTCCGCGGAGCGCGACGAACAGCGAACCCGGCTGAAGCGTGCGGCTGTCCGTGGCCACCGCGCCGTAGGGGCGATCGTCGCCGACCAATTGGCCGCCGATCACCGTTGCCGCGTCGCGCAACGTTCGCTTCATGTTCAACTCCCCGCTCACGCGGCCGCCCCGAGATGGCGCTGCGCTTCGCGCCGATCGCTGAAGCTGCGCCGCGTGCCGCCGTAGATTTGGTAGTCCTCGTGACCCTTGCCCGCGATCAGCACCACGTCGCTTGCCGCCGCTTCCGTGAGTGCCGTGCCGATGGCTTCGCCGCGGTCGTGAATGACCCGCACGTTGGGCGATTTGATGCCGCTCACGATGGCGCGGGTAATGATCTCTGGATTCTCGGAGCGCGGATTGTCGTCGGTGACGATGATCCGGTCCGCCAGCTCATCGGCAACCGCGCCCATGATGGAACGCTTGCCGGGGTCGCGGTCGCCGCCGCACCCGAACACGCACCACAACGCACCCTTGCAATGCTCGCGCAAGGCGCGGAGTGCCTGGGCGAGCGCATCGGGCGTGTGCGCGTAGTCGACCACGGCCATCGGCTTATCGCCGGCGGCGGGTTCATCGCCGGCGGCGGCTTCAACCACTTCCATGCGTCCGGGAGGCGGCACGCACTCCGCCAATACGCGGGCCGCCTCGGCGAGCGGTGTGCCCAGCGACAGCAGGCAGGCGATGACCACCAAGGCGTTCTCGGCATTGAAGCGGCCCAGCAACCGGGTGGCGACTTGGGCCTTGCCGAAGCTGCCGTCGAGTTGCATCGAGACGCCGTGCACATCCAAGGCCACCTGGGCTGCGCGCAGCGCGCGCTCGGCCAGCCACCCTGATTCGCCGGCACCGATCCAAACGGCGGTCAGGGGCACCCGTCCGGCAAGCTTGCGCGCAAGTTCGCGGCCGAAGGCATCGCCGACGTTGACGACGATGTGTTTGAGATCGGGAGCATCGAATAACCGCGCCTTCGCAGCACCGTAGGCCGCCATGGTCTCGTGATAATCCAAGTGATCGCGGCTCAAATTGGTGAATGCGGCCGAATGCAATCGCACGCCGGCGACGCGATCCTGATCCAGAGCCTGCGAAGATACTTCCATCGCCACCTCGCGCACGCCGGAGGCGCGCAAGGCGGCGAGTTCGCGATGCAGCGTGACCACATCGGGCGTGGTGAGCGTGGGCTGCTCGAGCGACGCAATACGGCCCCAGCCGATGGTCCCGATATAGGCAGCCTGCGATCCCAGCCGCTCCAGACATTGAGCCAGCAGATAGGCGCACGTGGTCTTGCCATTGGTTCCGGTAATGCCGGTGATGCGCAGCTGCGATGAGGGCCAATTGAAGAATCGATCGGCAATGCGGCCGACCAGTCCCTTGAGCCCCGGTATCGCCGCCGCGAATACCGTCGCCGGCAACTTCGGGGGCGAGATTTGGGCGCCGGGCTCCCACAGCACCACGCTCGCGCCGCGCGCGGCCGCCTCGGTGGCAAACTTGAGCCCATGCGCAGTGCGGCCGGGCAGCGCGAAGAACAGGCTGCCGGGACGCACCTCTCGGCTGTCGAGAGTGAGATCGACAACGCCCCGTGATTCCATAGCGGGCACCGCCGCGATGCCGTCGAGCAGCCACATGAGGGAGGTGCTCATGGCGTCTCGTTGGCCTGCACCATAGCGGCGGCCGGCACATTTTGTAGATCATCGGGCGGCACGGCCATCAGGCGCAGGGCGCCGGACATCACGCTGGCGAATACCGGCGCGGCAACCGTGCCGCCCTGAGCGAGCGTGCCGCCCTGATGCATATCCCGGCTCGGCTCGTCGATCACCACCACCGTGGCCAGTTTCGGGTGCGACGCGGGCACCAAGCCGGCGAATACCGCCATGATTCGGTCGGTCGAATAGCCGCCGGCGATCGATTTGAACGCGGTGCCCGTCTTTCCGGAGACGCGATACCCGATGAGCGAGGCGCGAGTCGCGGTGCCGCCCTTTTCGACCACCTGCTCCATCAGCTGCACCAGTTCGTGCGCCACCTTGGGATTGAGGGCTTGCACGCCGGGGACGGGCCCGGAGACGCGCTCGAAGGAAATGGGTCGCTTCACGCCGCCGGCGCCGATGGTCGCGTAGGCATGCGCCAATTGCAGCGGGGTGACAGACACTCCATAGCCGTGCGACAGAGTGGCGATGCCGATGGGGCGCCAGTGAGAATAGTTGCTCAGCATGCCGGCCGACTCGCCCGGATAGCCGCTGCCCGTCACCTGGCCCAGGCCCAATGCGGTCAGCGTGTTCCAGATTTGTTCGGGTTGAAGCGACAGCGCCACCTTTGCGGTGCCGACATTGCTGGATTTCGCCAAGACCGTCGCGAGATCGATCGCGCCCAAGTCGTGTTCGTCCTCGAACACCTTGGCGCCGACCTTCAGGAATCCGGGCGAAGTGTCCACCACGCTGTCGGGGCGATACTGTCCGGAGGCGAGCGCCGCGGCCATGATGAACGGCTTGATGCTCGAACCCGGCTCGAAAATGTCGGTGGCGGCGCGGTTGCGGTACAGGCCCGCTTTGAGCTGCTCGCGGTCGTTGGGGTTGTAGGACGGCTGGTTCACCATGGCCAGCACTTCACCGGTATCGACGTCGATCACGATGACGGAGCCCGCGTGCGCCTGGTACTCCTGCATCGCCGCCTTCAGTTCGCGGTAGGCGAGATACTGGATCCTAAGATCGATGCTCGTGACCAAGTCGCGGCCCGGCCGCGGCGGACGGATGCTCTCGACATTTTCGACGTAGCGTCCGTACATATCCTGGATGACGCGCTTCGCGCCGTCCTCGCCGTTCAGCAATTGATCGAAGCCGAGTTCCAAGCCCTCCTGGCCCTTGTCGTCGATGGTGGTGAAGCCGACGACGTGTCCGGACACTTCGCCCGCGGGATAGTAGCGCCGATATTCGCGCAGCAGGTACACCCCGGGGATTCCCAGCGCCTTGATGTGCGCGGCCTGCTCCGGCGGCATGTGCCTGACCAAGTAGAGAAATTCGCGATCCAGATTGGTGGTGATCCGCCGCGCCAGCCACTGCTGATCCTCTTTCAAGGCCTTCGCGAGCTTCGGCAGCTGGTCGATGTTGTCATTGAGCTCCTGTGGATTGACCCACACACTGTCGACCGGCGTCGAGACCGCGAGCGGCTCCCCGTTGCGATCCGTGATCGCGCCGCGATGCGCGGCGATCTTGACCACCCGCATCGAGCGGTCGTCGCCCTGCTTGGCAAGAAAGCCGTGGTCAAGCAAT
>WNFO01019277.1_pt1 | contig 11747 bp, 8 predicted proteins | sample 5400251 | NCBI WGS metagenome assembly WNFO01 (sample SAMN13153354, study PRJNA577476) | soil metagenome | isolation source: 100 cm saprolite under Madrone tree | place: USA:California | collected 2016-06-14
GCGGACCTTGTGGGTGACCGCGATGGCGGGCGAGCATCGACCCCCCGCTCACACCCTTACCCATTCCCCTTACCAAGGATCACCACTGCTGCAAAAAAACCGCTCACGGTCGAAGAAGCCGATTCCTTCACAAGCTCTTCTGCGGGAATGACAGAGGAGGGGGCCGGTCGGGCTGCCCTTGACGGTGCTGGGTTCGCCGACGCCGCCCGTATCACGGAATTACGACCTATCCTGGCAGCGCAGCGACAGGGAGCGACCCATTAGCCCGGGATTGGCACATTGCCCCCGGGCCATTCCTTCCGTAGCTTTGACTTGTCGGAGTAGACCCCAGGGGTAGGCTCATGAATATCCACGAATATCAGGCAAAGCAATTGCTGCGCCGCTATGGCGTGCCGGTCCCGCGAGGCGACGTCGCCCATACGCCCCAGGAGGCCGAAGCCGTCGCCGAGGAACTCGACGGCCCCGTCTGGGTGGTGAAGGCCCAGATCCATGCCGGCGGGCGCGGCAAGGCGGGCGGCGTCAAGATCTGCCGTTCGGTCAAGGACGTGGTGGCCAAAGCCGATGCCATGCTCGGCATGAAACTGGTGACCCATCAAACCGGGCCGCAGGGCAAGGATGTAAAGCGCATCTATATCGAGCAGGGCTCGGAAATCGCCCGCGAGATTTATCTGGCTATGCTCATCGATCGGCGCAGCGGCGGCACCGCCTGCATCGGCTCCACGGAAGGCGGCATGGATATCGAGGAGGTCGCGGCCAAGACGCCCGAGAAGATCGTCAAGATCGTCCTGCCGCCGGCGGCCCCGCTGCAGAGTTTTCACGCCCGGCGGCTGGCCTTTGCCCTCGGCCTCAAGGATCGCGAGGTGCATAAGCTGACCCGTCTCGTTCTCTCCATGTATCGTGCCTTCGCCGATCTGGATGCCAGCCTGATCGAGATCAATCCCCTGGCGGTGACCAAGAGCGGCAAGCTGGTGGCCCTCGACGCCAAGATGAGCTTCGACGACAACGCGCTGTTCCGCCACCGCGACATCGAGGATCTCCGCGACGACGGGGAGAGCGACCCGCTGGAGGTGGAGGCGGCGCGTCACGATCTGAACTATGTGAAGCTCGACGGCAATATCGGCTGCATGGTGAACGGCGCCGGTCTCGCCATGGCCACCATGGACATCATCAAGCTCTACGGCGGCGAGCCTGCGAATTTCATGGATATAGCTGGTGCCGCGACCAAGGAACGCGTCGCCATGGCCTTCAAGCTGATCTTCTCCGATCCAGGGGTGAAGGGTATCCTGGTCAATGTCTTCGGCGGCATGATGCGCTGCAATGCCATTGCCGAGGGTATCGTGGGCGCGGCCCGCGAGGTGAAACTCGATCGCCCGCTTGTGGTCCGATTGGAAGGAACCAACGTGGACCTTGGCCGTGAGATCCTGGCCGGATCCGGCCTGCAAATCATCCCGGCGACGACCTTGGCCGACGCGGCTGAGAAGATCGTCAAGGCGGTGGGAGAGGTGCGCTGAGCCATGGCCATCCTCGTCGACAAGAACACCAAGGTCATCTGCCAGGGGTTTACCGGGACACAGGGGACTTTCCATTCCGAACAGGCCATTGCCTATGGCACGAAGATGGTGGGCGGGGTCACGCCGGGCCGCGGGGGCACCAGCCATCTGGGCCTGCCGGTCTTCGATACGGTAGCCGAGGCCCGCGCCGCCACGGGGGCCACGGCCAGCGCGGTCTATGTGCCGCCGGCCTATGCCATGGACGCGATTCTGGAAGCTGTGGATGCCGGTGTCGAACTGGTCGTCTGCATCACCGACGGCATTCCGGTCCAGGATATGGCGCGGGTGAAGCGGGAGATCTCCGGCGGCCGGTCGCGCGTCATCGGCCCCAATTGCCCGGGCATCATCACGCCGGGCGGCTGCAAGATGGGCATCATGCCCGGCTACATCCATAAGGCGGGCCGTGTCGGCATCGTCTCGCGCTCCGGCACGCTGAGCTACGAGGCCGCGACCCAGACGACGGCGGCTGGGCTCGGCCAGAGCACGGTGGTGGGCATTGGCGGCGACCCTGTCAACGGCACCAATTTCGTCGATTGCCTGGATCTGTTCCTGGGCGACGACGACACTCACGCCATCGTCCTGATCGGAGAGATCGGCGGAACCCCCGAGGTCGACGCCGCCGATTTCCTGAAACAGGCCAAGCGTAAAAAACCGGTGGTGGGTTTCATCGCCGGCGTCACCGCGCCCCCGGGTCGCCGCATGGGCCACGCCGGCGCCATCGTAAGTTCCGGCGGCGAGACGGCGGCGGAAAAGATCGAGGTCTTGCGCTCGGCCGGGGTAACCATCGCGCGCTCGCCGGCGGAAATCGGCAGCACGATGCTCAGTCTTCTGAAGGGGTAAGGATCATGGCCGTCGCCGCCCGCGATAAACTGGTGGCGGACGACGGCGCACCCCTGTTGCCCGGTACATTCTGCTGCTTTCCTCCGCCCGAAGACAGCGATCACGGCGGCTGGCATCGCCGCTTCGCCCAGCGCCTCGCGGAATTCACGCGCCATGCCGAAGACGATCCTTACGCCAATCCGATCCAGCTTCTGGCACTGGAGATCGGCCGTCGCGTCGACGACGGCCAGCTCAGCTTGGGCGCGCTGGAGCAACTGATCCAGCGCCTGGTGCTGGCGACATTCGTGGATCGCGCTCAACGCCTGGGCCATCGCCTGGGTGAATGCGATCCCAAGGCCAATCTGCAACGGATCGAGGGCTTGATCCGCTACATATCCGAGGGCCACTCCTTCGAGGAATTCAAATCCATCGTCGAGCGCGAGCAGTTCGGCGTGGTCATGACCGCCCATCCCACCTTCGGGCTGACGCCCGAATTGCTGCGCATCGCCGCCATGCTCGCGACCGGCCACGACCAGGCCGGCGGGCCGCTGGGCGCCACGGCCCGCCGCCGCTTGGTCGATCAGGCCGCGTCGCTGGAACATCGCCCGCCCCGGGGCATCGACCTCGGCACCGAACACGCCCTTTCGGTCGAAGCGATCGGTCATCTGCAATCCGGACTCCGCCAAGTCTGGGGCATCGTCTTCGACGTCGCTCGCGCCGCCTATCCAGCGCAATGGCAGGACCTCCGCCCACGCCTGGTGACGGTCGCCAGCTGGGTCGGCTATGACATGGACGGCCGCTCCGACATTCGCTGGAGCGAGAGTCTGCTGCGGCGCCTCGATCTGCTGCTCGTCCAACTCGCCCATTACCAAACCGAAGCGGACGGGTTGGCCGCAACCCTGCCGGCTGGATCGCCGGCGACTGCAAGCCTTGCCAGATTGGGCAAGCGTCTCGCCAGCATTGCCGCCGGCGTGCGGGTGGAGATCGCCGACTTCCGAGCGATCGGCAAGTCAAGCGACGGCGGGCGCGGGCGCCTGGAACAAACCTCGCGCCGCATGCATGCCGGCCGGCCCAAGCGACTGACCGACACGGCACCCCTGATCGAACTGATCGACGAAGCCCTGGGCGAGATCGACGATGACGTTCTCGCGCGCCGGCTCTGCGTGCTCAAGACGGAGATCGCGGCCCACGGGCTCGGCCTTGCCCATATCCATGTCCGGCTCAATGCCACCCAGATTCACAACGCGGTGCGCAAGACCGTCGGCATGGAAGCGGCCCCCGACGATCCTGCCCATCGACGTTCGTATCTAGCCGGCATCGGGCGGCTCTTGGATCGTGTCACGCCGGTCAGCATCAATTTCGGCTCCCTGCTGGCGGAACGGTCTTCGGCCAAGCGCCTGTTCATGCTTTGCGCCCAGATCTTGAAATATGTCGATGGGACGACGCCCATCCGCTTCCTGATCGCCGAATGCGAGACGTCGTTTACCTTGCTGGCTGCCCTCTATTTCGCCCGGCTGTTCGGCGTTGCCGAGAAGCTGGATATTTCACCCCTCTTCGAAACCACCAAGGCCTTCGAGCGCGGCATCAAGGTCATCGAGGATTGCCTGGCCAATCCGCATTACGCCAGCTATGTCCGAGGGCGCGGACGGCTCTGCATCCAGACCGGGTTTTCCGACGCCGGCCGGCACCTGGGCCAGACTACCGTGGCGGCCACCGTCGAACTGTTGCGCCAGCGCCTGACCACGCTGATGCTGCGGCTGGGCTTTGCCGATATCGAGCTGGTGATCTTCGATACCCATGGCGAATCCATCGGTCGCGGCGCCCATCCCTCGAGCTTCGCCGATCGCCTCAGTTACGTCTCGTCCGCCATGTCGCGCCGGCGTTTCGCCGCCGCCGGCCTGCATGTAAAACAAGAAGTGAGCTTCCAGGGCGGCGATGGTTTCTTGCATTTCCTGGGCGATCCCATCGCGCTCGCCACCCTCTCGCGAATTCTGGAATTCTCCCTCGGCGCGCCCGGCGAAGGGGCGGAGGATCCGCTCTACGACGAATGGGACTACATCACCGAGTTCTTCATCACCATGCGCCAGTTCAACGAACGGATGATGAGCGATCCCAATTTCGCCGCTTTGCTCGACGCCTACGGCGTCAACATGCTCTACCCCTCGGGATCGCGAGCCCAGAAACGCCAGCATGATGGTGCTGCGCGCCATGTCGACCTTTCCCATCCCGCGCAACTGCGTGCCATTCCCCATAACGGCGTGCTGCAGCAGTTGGGGTTCCTGGCCAACTCGCTGGGCGGGGCGGGGCAGGCGGTAGGCAAGGATCCCGACCGGTTCGGGCGCCTCTACCGCGCCTCGCCGCGCTTTCGTCGGCTCTTCGCCATGATCGAATGGGCCAAGGCCTTCAGCGATCCCGATATCCTGCGCGCCTATGTCGATGCTCTCGATCCGGCCGCCTGGCGGCGCGAGGCGGCGCATGCGGGCGAGGCGGTGGCCGCCGTGGAGCATAGGCGCGTCGCCGATCTGCTGGAATCCGCCAACCGCCATGACCGCCTGGTGCGGATCCTGCGGGTTCTTGAACACGATCTTCTGGATCTCGAGCGCGAATTGGCCGAGTGCCGCGCCGCCGAGCCCAAGGTTTCCCCGCTGATCGCCGCACCGAACGCCGAAGCCCAGAGCAATCTGCGTCTGCTTCATGCCATCAAGCTGGCGCTCATCCACCGGATATATCGCCTGGCGACCCATATCCCCGATTTCAGCGACCAGCATGGCGTCACCTTCGCTGAACTGATGGAGAATATCCTGCATCTCGATCTCGAGGATTCGCTGGCGCGCCTCGCCCTCATCTTTCCCAAGATCGACAGCTTCGGTGCCGGGGGCGACTACGGCGAGACGGCGACATACCAAAGCGACGCCAACCAATCCTATGAGCAGGAACATGCCCGCATCTTCCGGCCCCTTGCCGGCCTTCACGACCTGCTTCGCCGCGCCGGCGTCGGCGTCTGCCATGCCATCGGTGCGCTGGGCTAGATCGTCCCGCGTGGCCCTCGATGTACGAGCGCCTGCACCTCTCCCGTTCTCATTGTCAGCCGACAAATCCGCGGTTTCAGAACCAAACTTGAACCGCGGCATTTGTTTCGCCGTGCTCAGCGTCTCCTTTGCGGCGCGTTCGCTGCTTGGGCTCTCCATGCCGTATCTGGAGAAGGATCTCGGCTGGACCCGTGGGTTTGTTTCCATCGGGGGCGCCACGTCGCTGGTCATCATGGCCGCCATCTCGCCCATCGCCGGCAACATGATCGACCGCTTCGGGGCGCGGGTTCTGTTGTTCGGCGGGCTGCTGGCGATCGCCGTCGGTATGACCTTGTCCTCGGCCATGCGTGTGCGCTGGCAATTCCTGATTGCCTTCGGTGGTTTCGCCGGTCTGGGCTTCGGCATGGCGGCGACCCACGCGGTATCGACCATCGTCAGTCTGCTGTTCGATAGGAATCGCGGTTTGGCCGTGGGGATCGCGACGGCTGGATCGACGGCCGGACAACTCGTGGTCGTACCCGTGTTGGCCGCCGTATTGGCAGTGTCGAGTTGGCGCTGGAGCTATCTTAGCCTCGGCGTCACCGCGCTCGCCATGGCGATCCTGGTTCTTGTCGCCGTCCGCCCGGTAAAGGCCCGCTCGACCGGCGCGCATCGCGAGAGCGTCTCCTTCTTCGATGAAGCGGGCCACCTGTTCCGCATGCCCGTGTTCCATTTATTGTTCTGGAGTTACACGATTTGCGGCTTCACCACCTCGGGCATCGTGGAGACCCATCTGCTGCCCTATGCGGCGGCCTGCGGATTCCCGCCGCTCGAAAGCGCCTTCGCCTATGGCCTGCTTTCGGCAATCAATCTTGGCGGCATGGTGCTGGCCGGTTGGCTTGCCGATCGCATGGGCCGCCCCTTGCTGCTGGGCATGATCTATATCCTGCGCGGGCTCTCCTTCATTGTCCTGATCTGGGCCGCCCGCGACATCTCCCTGCTGTTCCTCTTCGCCGTGTTGTTTGGCATGTTCGATTATTCCACCGTGCCGGTGACCGCCAGCCTGGTCGCCAGCCACATGGGCCTGCGGGTCATGGGCTTGACCATGGGACTGTTATCCGCCGGCCATGCCCTGGGTGCGGCGGCGGGGGTATATGTGGCCGGCGTGTTGTTCGACCTGTTTGCCCAGTACTTCTGGGTCTGGGTCGGCGCGATCGCACTTGCGCTCTTCGCCGGGGTCCTCAGCTACTCCATCCGCGAGGATCGCCGGCCTGCCCGACCTGTCCTCGGCGACACCGCCAAGAATCGTATATAGTCGGCGGGCAGCAGCAGAGGGGGTTTGCTTGGAAATCGATCTAATCTCGCGATTGCCGGCCGAGGCGCCGGTTCGTGTTGTTGGTGCCCATGAAGGCCGCCGCCTGACAGCGGTGGCCGAGGCGCTGGACCGCCGGCTGGGTGGGCGGATTCGCCGCGCCATGGCGGGCGGGAGATTCACAGGTGCCACCGGGCAGCATCTCGATTTCGTGGCGCCCGTGGGATCCGATGGGCGCCGCGTGGTCCTGGTCGGGCTCGGCAAGGCTTCGGCCTTGGCGCCTTTGGTGGTGCAGGACATCGGCGGCCGTATCGAAACCATATTGGCCGAGTTTGGCGAAGCGGAAGCGGTGGTTGCCCTCGACCTGCCGCGCGACTTGCCTGCCTACCTCGGCTTTGGCGCACGCCTAGCCAGTCAGCGCTTCACGAAATTGCGTACGCGAGCGCAACCCGGCGACCCCAAGCCCGTGCGTCGCCTGGCCATCGTTACCAAATCATCCGCCGCGACCGCGCACAGCCTCGCTCGGCTAGAGGCTCTGGCCGTCGGCGTGGGCACGGCGCGGACCTTGGTGAACGAGCCTGCCAATCTGCTGGGCCCCGATGACTTCGCCCGCCGGGCGGGGGCGTTGAAGCAGCTCGGCGTCAAAGTCGAGGTGCTGGACGAAAAACAGCTTCGCCGCCTCGGCATGGGCGCGCTGTTGGCCGTGGGCGCCGGCAGCGTGCGCCGGCCACGCCTGTTGGTCTTGCGTTGGAAAGGGCCGAAGGCGAAGAAGGGTCGGGGGCCCATCGCCTTTGTCGGCAAGGGTGTCGTTTTCGATGCCGGTGGGATCGGCATCAAGAAGGCCGAGGGCATGGAGGCCATGAAGGCCGATATGGCGGGTGCGGCCGCTGTCGTGGGCGTCATGCAGGCACTCGCCCTTCGCAAGGCGTCCATCGAGGCGGTGGGTGTCGCTGCATTGGTGGAGAACATGCCGTCGGACACCTCCTATCGCCCGGGCGATATCCTCAAGACCATGTCCGGCGAGACAATCGAAGTTGTCGATACCGATGCCGAGGGTCGCCTGATCTTGAGCGATGCTCTCTACTACACCGCCAAGCGTTTCAAGCCGCGGGCCATGATGGATCTGGCAACCTTGACCTATGCCGTGGGTGCCGCGCTCGGCCTGCATCACGCCGGCGTCATGAGCAATGATGACGGGCTAGCCAGGCGCCTGATCGACGCCGGCGAGAAGACCGGCGAACGCCTATGGCGCTTGCCCCTGGGCCCGGACTATGACGCCAATCTGGATTCGGCCATCGCCGATGTGCGCCAGGTGGCACCCAACGACCAGACCGCCGATGCCATCCACGGCGCGCAACTACTGCAGCGTTTCGTGGGTAAGATTCCCTGGGCCCATCTCGATATTGCCTATACCGGCATGTTCGCGCTCAAGGAAAAACCGACCCAGCCCAAGGGCGCCACCGGCTTCGGCGTGCGCCTATTGGATGCGCTGGCGGCGAGCTACGAATCCTAGCTTACGATCGGCCAGTTATAAATACTTCATCGCCCCGTCACGCGGTCGTCGCCGTTGGCGTGGCTAGATGGGCTTGCCGATCATTGCAAATCCCCTGTAGCGGGTTTCGGGTGACGGCTTCAGTCCGACCCGGCGAAGGGACGGCGGCCCACGGATGTACTGGGTCGCTAGCCAGATGCGGGTGTGGAATCCCCAACTGGATGTTCAGCGCGCGGTCGCCTTCACCGGCAGACGCGATAAGCCTATCAGCATGGCCAAGGTGGCGGCCACCAGCAGCATGGTGAGCGCCGAACCCTGGAAGACGTCGCCGCGATCCGTCAGGGAGAAGATCCCAACGGGGATGGTGACCCAGCCTGGCGGATAGACCATGACCGTGGCACCCAATTCGCCCATGGAGAGGGCGACGCTCAGGCTGAAAGCGGCGATGAGATAGGGCATCACCAGCGGCAGGGTCACATGCCAGAGCCGATAGGCGGGACGGGCACCCAGGCTCGCCGCCATCTGTTCATACTCGGGGGCCACACGCGAAAGACCGGCGGATACGTTGCCGTAGGTGAACGCCGATATCAGCACGAAATGTGCGACGATCACGATCGCCGTCGTGCCGTTCAACAGCAAAGGCGGCCGGCTGAATCCAACCAGCAGGCCGAGCCCCACCGAAACCGATGGCACCGCGCTGGGGATGAAGAAGAGCAGATCCATGAGCCGTTTGGGCGCCGGCCGCATGTCGCGCAGGGCAAGCGCCGCCCAACTGCCCGATATCAGCGCCGCCGCGCTTGCCATGAGCCCGGTCAAGACGCTGACCCGAAGTTGAGAGCCGGAGTCGCCGTGGAGCGCATCGATGTAATTCTGGAAAGTCAGATGGCTGGGCAGCGCGCCGTTCCACTGACCAGCGATGCTGGCCAGCGCGATCATGGCCAAAGGCAGACCATAAATAGCCCCCAGCAACAGGGCCGCCAGCGACCAGACGCCGGCGCGCCCCGACCTAGACCAGACCAGCACGTCGGCCTCCGGCTTGCGCGACCGTGAAGCGGTAGAGGGAATAGAGGGCAAGCGAGAGGGCGATGTTCACAACGGCGATGACGCAGGCGGTCGTGTAGTCGAATTCCTGAATGGCTTTGTCGTAGACCAGTAGCGGCAGGGTGATCACTCCCTTGGCCCCGATGAACAGCACGATGCCGAATTCGTTGACCGTCAGCAGCAGGCAAAGGCTGCCGCCGGCGAGCAGTGCCGGCAGCGCTGCGGGCAAGATAATCTGGCGGATAATCCGCCAGGGGCTGGCGCCCAGGCTACTGGCGACCTCGATCTGGGAGGTTTCGATCAAGGAAAACGCAGCGAGCAACGGGCGCATCACGAAAGGCGTATAGACGGTGACTTCGGCCAGGATCACGCCCCAGGGCGAATAGAGAAAATCGATGGGTGGCAGAGGCGCACCGGTCAGATTCATGATCGACATGTTGAGGATGCCGGCCGATCCGTAGATGAAGGTGAAAGCGAGCGCGACCAGGAAGGTGGGTAGCGCAATGAATGTGTCGATCAGGCGGGCAAGCGCGCGGGCGCCGGGAAACGGCACGAACGAAAGGATCAGGGCCAAGGTGAAACCAAGCACAATGCAGCCGGCGCTGGCGGCCAGCGCGATGGCGATGGTATGCAGCAGTGCCCCCTTGAATTGCGCCGAAGCCAGGACCGTCGCGTAATTGGCCAAGGAGAACAGCTTGTCGTCGCCCGTGAGAGATTGCTGGATGATTAGCGACAAGGGGTAGAAAAACAGAATTCCGAGCATGAGCAGGGGCGGGGCAATCCACAGAGCGCCGGCATCAAAGGGAAGCGGCCGCGCGAGTGTTTTCGTCGTGGCGGCCGCGGGCTCAGCCATGGTCGATGAGCACGGCATTTTCGGCGGAGAAATAAATCGCGAGAGGCTCGCCCAGCCGTGGCGGCTCGCGCAGCGGGGCGCAGGTGAGACGAAGCACGGTTCCCTGGGCGTCGAGACTGATGCTGTGCATATCGCCTTGCCAGACCACCGACTGCACGACGCCCTCGATCCGATTGCCGGCGCCCGCGGCCGGTTGCAAGATAACCTCATGGGGCCTGATGCAGAGAAGGGCCTCTGCACCACGGGCGAGTTTGGGGTGGTGCTGCGCCCATAACTGGGTATCTCCGAATTGCACCCGGGCAAACCTGTCGTCGGAGCGGACCGCGCCCAGACGCACGGGTAAAAGATTGGCCCGGCCCAGGAATTCGGCGGTAAAGCGATTGGGTGGTTGGCGGTAGAGATTCTGCGAAGGACCGAAAGAGATAAGCCGCCCATCGCGCATCACGGCGATCCGGTCGGCCAGCGTCAACGCCTCGGTCTGATCATGGGTGACATAGAGCACCGTCAGCGATGGCAGTTCGCGATGGAGGCGAGCGAGCTCATCCAGCATGCTGCGCCGGATCTGGGCATCTAGGGCCGACAGCGGTTCGTCCAGCAGCAGGACCTGGGGACGGATCGCCAGGGCGCGGGCGATGGCAACGCGCTGCTGCTGCCCGCCGCTCAGCTCGCGCGGATAGCGGCGGGCGAAATCCTGCATCCCCACCATGCGCAGGCAATCGCGGACCTGCGCCTCGACTTCGGCCCGCGCCGCGCGCCGGGCATTCAGGCCGAAAGCCACGTTCTCTTCGACTCGCATATGGGGAAACAGCGCATAGTTCTGGACCACCATTCCAATGCCGCGCTCGTAGGGCGGCAGGTCCGTCACATCGCGCTCGCCGATCCGGATGCGCCCGCGGACCGGGCGCACGAAGCCGGCCACGGCCCTGAGCGCCGTGGTCTTGCCGGAACCGGATGGGCCGATGATGGCCACGATTTCGCCAGGGTTGATGACGAGATCCAGATCGGCGAGAACGACAGCGCCCTTGTAGGCGACGCTGACGTTCTCGAAGCCAATGCCGCTTGCTTTATCTCTCGAAGGTGCCAGCGGCGCCAAACCGGCGGTCCGCTGGACCCCATCGAGGGTCAGGTCAGTCGAATTCAACTGCCGGTCACTTGATGCCAGCGCGCCACGTCTTCCTTCAGGTCCTTCAGAACTTGCGGCCAATCGGGCGTCCAGACTTCCACGCCTTCCATCATGGCGTGGAGCTGTTTGAAGTTATCATCCGTCGGATGAACATCCTGACGCACCGGCAGACCCTGGGCAATCGCGCTGACCTGCGCCTGGGCTTCTTGAGTCAGCAGGAATTCAATCAGCTTCTTGCCCGCATCGGCGTGGGGGGCGCCTTTGACCAGGCCGACATAATAGGGCAGCGAGAAGGTAGAGCGCTTCCCGTCCGGGCCGGCCGGCCAGAAGATGCGGATATTCGGGTTCTGCGGCATCTGCGCAATATTCATCTGCAAATCGCCGTTGGCGACCCAGATCTCGCCCTTGTTGACCAGGGCCGTCAGTTTGCCGGTCGAGGAGGACGGGCCGACGTTGTTGGCCTGCAGCTTCTGCGGGTAATCGAAACCTGCATCCTTGCCACCAAAGGCGTGGATCACCTGCAGCATCACCGCGGTGCCGTCGCCGGCT
>WNFO01015015.1_pt1 | contig 11746 bp, 13 predicted proteins | sample 5400251 | NCBI WGS metagenome assembly WNFO01 (sample SAMN13153354, study PRJNA577476) | soil metagenome | isolation source: 100 cm saprolite under Madrone tree | place: USA:California | collected 2016-06-14
CGTTGGTTACCCGGATAGGAAAATGCGAAGTAAACTCATTCCTTGATTGAGCCTAAACACTTGTAAAATATGGCGATCCCGGCATGACTCGAACATGCGACCTACGGTTTAGGAAACCGTCGCTCTATCCGGCTGAGCTACGGGACCGATTTGATATTGCTAGCGAATTTCTCAAAGCGACTGGATTTTGCTCCGATTTTGCTCCGCTTCGCAAGCCTCCACAGCTCTCCTTTTAGCGGAAAGGGTAAGGTGAGTTCAAGCAAACGTGTTCTGGACGAAAAGCCGTTAGCTAGCCTTTCGGCGTCCCGTGGCCCGCACAGGCTTTGCCGCTTTCTTCTCCGCACCGCGCTTTCCTTCGATCGGCAGCAGCATTTCCTTCTGACCGGCAGAGGCCTTGCGGGGCTTCGTGCCTTCGGTGGTCGTCGCCTCGGTTGCCAAACTTTTCTTTAGCGCGTCCATGAGGTCTACGACGTTTTCGCCGCGTGGTCTGGGCTTCTGACCGACCGTCTTGCCATTACGCTTGGCATTGATGAGTTCGGTCAAAGCTTCTTCGTAGTGGTCCTCAAACTTCTCCGGCTCGAACTCAGCAGACTTTTTTGGCTGACGATATGCTTCGCCAGGTCGAGCATGTCCTTCGTAACTTTCACGTCCTGGATTTCGTCGAAGTATTCTTTCTCATCCCGAACTTCGTAGGGATATCGCAGCAGTGTACCCATGAGGCCATTATGTCATCGTTGGAAACTTCCTCGCCGGTATCAGCGTCCACCTTGGCGTATTTGATGCGGTGGCCAGTTTTTCTGTTGATCTGGTTGAAGCTGATTTTCTCGGAATCGGAAGTGGCCGGATACAAAGCGACCGGACAGGTAACAAGCGAAAGACGCAAAAAGCCTTTTCAGTTGGCGAGGGGCCATCGAAATACTCCTAACGCAACAGAAGCTTAGGATTCAAACTAGTGTTGCCGGAATCGTTCCGGCTTTCAAATGACTTTCAAAAAGGTGTCTTGCTGGGATATGGCTCTCGCGATTTGTTCTCTTTTAGTTCTTGTCGAGAACGACCACTGCGTGAGCGCGGGCGATAGAGTCTCTTAAAGTGGAACGAAGTGGTGCCTGCCCCCATTTCTTCTGGTGAGAATTCGCTTGTGTGCACAAGGCCAGCGCTAACGCAAAGAAAGGGTTGGGCATGTCGAGCTTGATAGCGACGATCCTAATCCTGGCACTCCTCGTGTATATAGCCTGGCCTTGGTTTTGGCACATGGTGACGACCCTGCTCCTGGCACTCCTCGTGTATATAGCCTGGCCTTGGTTTTTGCAGAAGCCATGGGAAGATTTAATGTCTTGGCTGCAGCAAATTCACGTGCCGCAGCAGAAAGCGTCAGCGACCAACACGCCGAGCGGACGGCTGCATGTCTATCGGCAACGCACGGACGAGTCGCGCATTCATTTTGAAGAGCTCGGCCAAGAGGAGTATCCGCGTCCATATCCCAGACCAATCCTTGTAGATCGTTGGAGAGGACATGATGTCTTCCGGTGGAAGGGGGAGTGTTGGTTTTTGCGGCACAACGAAGAACCGTATCAATACCTCTGCGTCGTACACGGCAGACTACAGTGGTGTTGGCAGGCGCGGCCGAACGCTTCCGCGGTGCCATGCAAGAGTCCCGATACCGGTGAGGATGGGTGGTGTTGGAGAAATGAGGTCAGTTACCGCAATGATAGCTGATAGGTCTATTTGACATGATCTTCAATTATTGGCTTAAATTAAGGACATATGAGCGAGTGACGAGATTACCAATTGCACGGTAAAGCCATGCATCAAAAGTCATTTTCAGTCGTTCTTGGGCAACCCGCTGTCAACCGATTTAGTATCGTTGCCTGCGGAATTAACACAAGGAGCAGGACAGGCAGAACTGCTGGAAATAACGATCGCACACAAAGCCGCCTCTCGGCGGCTTTGTGTTTCACTCGAGGAGTATAATTGCACACATGAACGATGAGAATGAAATACGACGTCTAGTCGAAGAGTGGGCAAAGGCAGTCCGGGAACGAAATCTCGACGGCATCCTCGCGCATCATTCGAGCGATATCGTCATGTTCGACGTACCTCCACCTTTCCAATCAGTTGGTATTGATGCGTACCGCAAGACTTGGGAACTGTTTTTCTCCGGTACTGAACCTGATCGCTTTGATATTCACGAGCTTAAGATTTTCACTGGAGACGATGTCGCCTTTTGCGTGGCAACCATGCAATGTTCGTGGAAGAACGGCGGCGCGTTCGAGGATCTCGATTTCAGACTTACGATTGGTCTCGTAAAGAAAGATGGGATGTGGATGGTTGTTCACGAACATCACTCCGTGCCCGCGAACACCTGAATGCTTAGAACATCGCGGCAACTTTCCGCCGTTTGAGATACTCGATGAGGTCGCGCTTCTCGAAGCGCAAGGCACCGCCGACTTTGATGAACGATATTTGGCGCCTGGCCAGTAGTTCTCTCACCCCCGGTACTGATAGAAGCTTTGCCACTTCTTTTACCGTGAGGAGTTCTATTGGCTCCGCGTCATGTGTAACCCTGCCTGACCGTAGCGTGCCAAACAGTGATCGGCTCTTCGTCGTTGAGTATCCGCTTGCGTTTGCCTGCCTTGGCTATTTCAACGCCTTCGAGCGGGGAGTGCTTCAGATATCTTCGAGGCGGTCGGACACACCACCGGAAGAACGTCCGGCCGACGGCGAGTGTGTTCCGCTTCTCACTATGAGCAAGCGGATTAGTGATCCTGGTGATTTCGTCGTAGGAAATGTCAGCAAGTCTCTTGGTGCCAAACTTCGGCTGCAGATATTTATCCAAGACCCGCCTGTAATCGTATTGGGTCCGTTCCTTTTTGCTCTTCAAAGTTTCTTTGTAGATATCGTACGCCGCATTGAAGGTGATTCGGTCCGCCTTCGTTGGCTCTTCGGTGAGAAGCTTGCGAGCTTCCTTCCGAGCGTCGGCGAGTGAGATCACCGGATAGTGTCCGATGTTCGTGCGCAGCCGTTCTCGGCCGCGGACAACGAACCAGGTCTTTCGATTTTTGCCGACGCGCAGCCCGAATGCCGGCGTCATTTCGTCATAATACGTGCCGTTGAGCTTAAGCCGCGCCACAACTACGTCCGCCATGTGCAGCTTCGGCATTTTTTGCTCCAATTTTGCTCCGCAATCCCGTGGATAGAGGCGGATTTCGATGGAGCACTATAGCAAATGCGAAGGAATCAAGTTACTGGAATCGCTCGCAAAAAGGGGAACTACGGTGAACCGTGGGGGAGCGCGTTTTCGTTTTAGGAAACCGTCGCTCTATCCGGCTGAGCTACGGGACCGAAGACCCGCGAGACGCGGGCGCTTTGAAAACTCCATACCAGAGCGCCGTGGTGATCGCCAGCTTTTGCGCACCGCGCTTCCCGTGCTCGCATAAGGATTGAATCCCAACCTGCTGCAACTTCGTGCAGATGTGTGTGTCGCGCTTGTCACAGGACAAAAAAGCGCGCAAGTCCTGTCGAACAAACGCCGGGTTCCAGCGTGACAATGCAGTCAATAATGGCGACAATCTGGACAAATCGTGTTGTGTGAGTCGCGTCTTGAGAGTTGAGTTGGGAAATCGTCCGTGATGGCATCGTGCAAATCCGGACTGTTGATTGCCGTGGTCGTCGGCGGTGCCGCGCTGACGCCTCTGCGCGCGCATGCGCAATGGTGGAGCACGCGCGCGCCGGTCGATTTCGAGGAGTGCGCCGACCTTGCGGAGAAGGCGGCGACCAGGGAAGCGCGGACGTCGGAACTCGGCGGCTGCAACGCGAAATTCGCCGGGCGGCGCAAGCCCAGCGGCGGCTACACCTATTACGACTTCATGCAGAATCGCAGCTTCGATATCGCCGGCCCCAACCCGACGCCGGAAGAACAGAAATATATCGACCAGCAGTACACCATCTTTCTCGACAAGCAGCGGCGAAGCTACATTGCGGCGGCGCTCACGGCCAAGCAGGACGAGCAGAACCAGCAAGACCAGCAGCAGCAAGCCTCGCTGCGGAACGAAAAGGCGTCCATGCCGACGCCGCCGGAGACACCCGTCAAGCCAAAGGCCTCGGCAGCCGATCTGAAGTCGCGCGCAAAAGCGAAATGCGCCAAACAATCCACCTTCTCCTGCGAGTGGCCGGTGCTGTCCGAGAAAATCACCAATCTGAAGAAGGCGCTGTTTGGCTCCTCCCAGGCCAAAGCCAAACACGGCGGATTGTCGTCCCGGGGCGAGGCCAGCGAGCCCGTGCAAAGCGCGGCCCGCTGACGGGCTCCGCCCCGATGCCGGAAATCCTAAAGATGATCTGCGGATTTGCGCAAGCTACCCTGCGTCTTAATGGACGCCCACGTATGCTGGCTTCAGATGACGCCGGCTGACGTGGCGCCGGGAAAGCGGTTCGGCAGGCCGTATCACCGGTTCATAGATCTCCCGCGCAGCGGCGGCCCGCTGCTCCTGCAACCGCGCATCATATCCCGGTGACGGCGTGACGGTCGGCGGCGCGGCACTCGCCGGCATCGCCAACGCAAAGCCGAAGAGAGCGACAGCGGCGGCGATGGCAGCATTTGCGTAAAATCGTTTCATGTCATTCCTCCCGCGCTGACGCGGCGAGTGTCCGCATCGCCGCTGATGCGTCATTCGCGCTTGATCGTCGCGATTTCAAGGCAAGTTAGCGTGACCGACGATCAGAGCTTTTCAAGCAAAAAACGGAAAACACCTGGGCGCGGATCTGCGCCGGCGTCAGCCCGGGGGAGCCTTTGCCGCTCGCCTCGGCGCTCTTGATCAGCGCCACGACCCGGCGCGACAACGGCACTTGCAGCCCGTATCGATCGGCGATGCCGGTGATGACGCCCTGCAGATAATCGATTTCGGTGCGCCGGCCACGCTGCAAATCTTCCCACATCGATGAGCGCGCCTCGGGATCGATCTTCATCGTTCGCCCCAGCAGCGCGGCGAATAGCGCGTCGGGCAGCCGCAGCAAATGCGGTGTCAAGCTCGCGGGGACCGGCGTTGGCGACACCGGCTTGATGCCCGCCGCCCTGACCGCCGAAAGACCCTCGGCCATCTGGTCCGCGAACAACCGGCGCCATGAGCGCTGCGCGAGCTGCTGGCGCAGCGGCACATCGGCCAGCGCGTTGAGCGCGTTGAAGAGATTGACCAGGAGCTTGCCCCACTGCACGCCGGCGATGTCGTCGGTCGCAAGCATCCGCAACCCCGGCACCGAGAGCTGCTGCGCGGTGCCATCGTCGTCGCGTTCGATGATGATATCGCCTGAGGTGGCGCGATGAAATCGACCGTCACCAAGCGCGATCACATTGAACGGCACCATGGCCGCCAGCACCCGCCGCCCCGGCAATTTTTCGCGCAACACCGCGACATTGCCGACACCGTTCTGCAGGCTGACAATGACGGCATCGGCGGGAGCGTGCGCTGCAATGATATCGGCCATCTCGGCAGTGTCCGCGCTCTTCACGGTCACCAGCACCGTTCCGGCATCGCCAAAAATCCGGGGATCTTCAGAGAGCGTCAACGCGTCGGCTGCGATGTTCCGCTCCAAGTTCCCCAAACCCGTCAGCCGCAGCCCGTTACCTCCGATTTCCTGGATCACGCGCGGGCGCGCCAGCAAGGCGACACGGCGGCCGGAGACCGCGTACATGCCGCCGACAAAGCAGCCGATGCTGCCGGCCCCCGCCACACCGATCGGTCGGTTCGAAATCATTTTGCCTTCCAGCGATGCCGCTTGGGTTCGATAGCAGAGTTTCGTGTTCCACGCCTGTTCGAAGAGCCGCGCGGTTGGGAATGGCCGCACCTTGTAACGGTCGCCTTGTAACGGTCATGGCGCACCGCTATGTTTTCCGCCGGGGCTGGATGCGGCAGGAGGAAACAATGGGTTTACTCGACGTACTCAACGGCATGCAGAAGGGTCCGCGCGGCCCGAGCAATCCGAGCCCGCAAGCCGGCGGCGGGATGTCGCCGATGACCATGGCGATCCTTGCCCTGCTTGCCTACAAGGCGGTCAAACACTACGGCGGCAGCCAGCCGGGCGCGGCGCCGGCGCCGGCGCCCTCGCCGGCCCCTAGCGTGAATGCGGGACTGCCGGGCGGCTCAGGCGGGGGTCTTGGCGATCTGCTGAAGGGCGGACTGGGCGGCCTGCTCGCGGGCGGCGCGGCCGGAAGCGTGATCAGCGGCGGGCTCGGCGACCTGCTCAAGCAATTCCAGCAGAACGGCCAGGGCGAGGTCGCCAATTCATGGGTGAGCCCAGGCCCGAACAAATCGATTTCGCCCGGCGATCTCGCCAAGGCGCTCGGCGCCGATCAGATCGATAATCTGGCGTCGCAAAGCGGGCTGTCGCGTGACGAACTGCTGAGCGGCCTCAGCCAGCACCTGCCCGACGTCATCAATCATCTGACGCCGGACGGACGGCTGCCGACCGAAAGCGAACTGTCGGGCCGGATCTGACGCCGCGAACCGCCCGGCGCTGTCGCCGCGCGGTTCATCATTTGCAAGTCTGCTTTTTTTGAAGAAGGACGACAGCCATGAGCGGCATTCTCTGGGTTATCATCGTCGGCTTCATCGCGGGAATTATCGCGCGATTGCTTTCGCCGGGCCCGAACAACCCGAGCGGATTCATCCTGACCACCGTGCTCGGCATCGCCGGCGCGTTTCTCGCGACCTTCATCGGCCAGGCCATCGGTCACTACGGCCCGGATCAGGGCGCCGGCTTCATCACCGCGACGATCGGCGCGCTGGTGGTGCTGTTCATCTGGAACAGGCTGGTGGCAAGCCGGGTGATTTCCGACCCGGGGAATAGGTAGGAGCGCTCGGATTTTCCGTCATTCCGGGGCGATGCGGAGCATCGAACCCGGAATCTCGAGATTCCCCGATGTGCAATTTGCGCATCTGAGGTCTGGTGCTAACGCACCATCCCGGAATGACGGCTCACGCAATCAGATGCGCGCCAGCATCCATCCGAACCACTTCGCCGGTCATGTTGCTCGATCGCGGCGTGGCGAGGAAGCAGACCAGTTCGGCGACATCTTCCGCGGTTGAAGCGCGTTTGAGCGGCACTTTCGCCACCACGGCATCGCGCACCTTGGCCGCGCCCTCGACGCCGCCGAATAGGTGATGGTGTTCAAGGCGCCCTTGCTCGCGGCATAGGCGATCGACGAGCCTATGCCGCTGATGCCCGCGACCGACGACACGTTGACCACCGCCGACGCGCGCCCTGATGCCGCGGCACCGGCTTCCAGCAGGCTTCGCGCCGCCCGCACCATCTGGAACGGGCCGATGGTGTTGACGCCGAACAGCCGCTGGAAATCCTCCGCCGACAATCCGTCCAGATTTTCGTGCGCCATGTGCTTGGTGGTGCCGGCATTGTTGATCAGCGCATCGAGGCGTCCCCAGGGCGCCGCGGCCGCCACGATCTGCCTGCAGTCCTCGTCGCGGGACACATCGCCCTGGACCACGACCACTTCGCCACCCGCGCTGCGGCAGAGATCGGCGGTCTGTTCGGCTTCCTTCTGGCTGGAGGAATAGTTGACAACGATGCGCGCGCCGCCCTTGGCCAAAATGGCCGCTGTCGCAGCGCCCAGACCGGACGCCGAACCTGTGACAATCACGCACAAACCATCCTTCGACATCCGCGTTTCCTCATATCGATTTTGAGCGCCCGGTGGCGCGCCACCATACCGCGCAGGCAAACCCATGCAAATCCGCCAAATCTCCGTTGTGCGGAATTAATTATTCCACGCCTTCCGTTCATGTCGCCCTTGCAGGCTGCCCTGCGGAGACAGGCGCTTGTCATGGCCATGGCTTTTCCTCATCATCCGGTGCAAGAAAAGCAGGAAAAGATTGCATCGGATGCTGGAGCGGAATGGCCCGGTGAGATTAGGTGCCAAATGAAAACGGGGAACGCTGTGGCGGAGAGTGAGAACATTGTCGCCGAGACCGCGGAAAAGATGTTTTCCGATCTCGCCGACGCGCAAACCATCAACCACGACCAGAAAGGGGACTGGAAAGCGCCGCTCTGGCAGGCGCTGACCGAGGCCGGCCTGCCGCTGTCGTGGGTGCCTGAGGATTGCGACGGCTCGGGCGCAAGCCTCGCCGAAGGTTTTGGCGTGCTGAGTGCTGCCGGCCGCTTTGCGATCGCGGTACCGCTGGCCGAGACGATGCTGGCGGGATGGCTGCTGTCGCAATCGAAAATGGCTTCGCCGGTGGGCATGATGACGATCGCGCCGGCAAGCCCGAAAGACCGCATCGTGCTAAATCCTGACGGCACGCTGTCCGGGCGCGTGCGCGGCGTTCCCTTTGCCAGGGACGCCAGACATATCGCGGTGCTCGCGCACGGCGCCGGCGGTGTTGCGATCGCACTGGTTGAAGCGACGAAATGCCGGATCGAGGCCGGCCTCAATCTCGCCAGCGACGGCAGCGACACCGTGACGTTCAGCAACGTGCCACCGGTCGCGATCAAGCCGGCGCCGAAAGGTTTTGACCAGACGTCGCTGATGCTGATGGGCGCTGTGGTGCGGAGCCTGCAGATTGCCGGCGCCCTTGAATCGATGCTCGACGTCAGCGTGCGCTACTCCAACGAGCGTGTTGCGTTCGAAAAGAAGATCTCGAAATTCCAGGCGGTGCAGCACAATCTCGCGCGGCTCGCCGGCGAGACCGCAGCGGCAATGACCGCGGCGAGTTCGGCCGCGGACACCATCGCCAACGCATCCGGATTCGACGACGCGGTTTTTCTCGAAGCCACTTCGGCAAAAATCCGCTGCGCCGAGGCTGCCGAAAAGGGGGCGGCGATCGCCCATCAGGTTCATGGCGCGATCGGCTACACGACCGAACATATCCTGCATCGCTACACCATGCGCGCGCTGGCCTGGCGCGACGATTTCGGCCCCGAAAGCTACTGGGCGGTCGAACTCGGCAAGCGCGTCGCCGCGCGCGGCGCCGACGAATTATGGCCGCTGGTCGCGTCGCGCTAGTATTTTGATAAGTAGAACGAGATCAGACATGACCGCAGCTCTTCGTTTCGATCCCATCCGCCTGCCGCCCGAATGCGAGAGGCTGCGCAAGGAAGTCCGCAGCTTTCTCGCCGATGAAATTGCCGCGGGCACCTTCGACCCGCACAGTCCGCAGGGCGGCGACAACGACGTTCCCGGTTTTTCCAAGCGCGTCGGCCAACGCGGCTGGATCGGCATGACCTGGCCGAAGAAATATGGCGGCCACGAGCGCAGCTTTCTCGAGCGCTATGTGGTGACCGAGGAAATGCGCGTCGCCAACGCGCCGACCCGCCGCTTCTTCGTGGCCGACCGGCAGAGCGGCCCGGTATTGCTGAAATACGCCCCCGAGCACATCAAGATGGACATCCTGCCGCGCATCTGCCGCGGCGAGGTGTGTTTCTCGATCGGCATGAGCGAGCCGAATTCCGGCTCGGACCTGTTCGCCGCGAAAACCAAGGCAACCAAGACCGACTGCGGCTGGCTGATCAACGGCACCAAGATATGGACCTCCTCCGCGCAGGTCGCCAACTACATGCTGGCGATCTTCCGCACCTCGCCGCCGACCAAGGAAAACCGCCGGCACGGGCTGACGCAATTTCTCGTCGACATGAAGACGCCGGGCATCAAGGTCAATCCGATCCGGCAACTGACCGGCAAATCCGAGTTCAACGAGGTCGTATTCCAGGACGCCTTCGTCGCCGACGACCACATGCTCGGCGAGATCGACGGCGCCTGGAAGCAGGCGACCTCTGAGCTCGCCTATGAGCGCAGCGGGCCGGAGCGCTTTCTGGAAACCTACTACGTGCTGACCGAACTGGTGCGCGCGCTTGGCGAGGAGCCCGACAATCGCGGCGCCGAGGGAATCGGACGGCTGGTCGCGCAGCTTCACACCATGCGCCGCATGTCGGTGTCGGTTGCCGGCATGCTGCACGCCGGAAAGGAACCTGTGGTGGAAGCCTCCATCGTCAAGGACATCGGCACGATCTGGGAACAGCAATTGCCGCAGCGGGTGCGGGATCTCGCAGCGTTTGTCGAGCCGGACGCCAGCAATCACGAAATCCTCGACACCGTATTGCCCTACGCGATGAAGGTCGCACCAAAACTCACCATCCAGGGCGGCACCACCGAGGTGCTGCGCGGCATCATCGCGCGCGGGCTCGGCCTGCGCTAGGCGCGCGACCTGAACTGCGTTAATTCAAAATCAATCGAGGGCTATCCATGAGCAAATTCACAGACATCGGTGTCGAGAAAGTCGGGCACGTCGGCACCATCGAAATCCAGCGGCCGCCACTGAACTTCTTCGATATCTCCCTGATCAACCAGATTGCCGATGCGCTGGAGGAATTCGATCGCGATATCGAAATCCGCGCGTCGGTGCTGGCCGCGCAGGGCAAGGCGTTCTGCGCCGGCGCCAATTTCAACGATCCGGCGCGGCAGGAGCAGGAGGCACGGGCGGCCAAGGGCGACCCGGCGGACGGTCTCGGCCCGATCAACCACCTCTACGTCCAGGCGGTGCGGATCTTCCGCAACAAGAAGCCGATCGTCGCGGCGGTCCATGGTGCGGCGATCGGCGGCGGGCTGGGGCTGGCGGTATCGGCGGATTTTCGCGTCACCTGCCCCGAGGCGCGGTTCGCCGCCAACTTTACCAAGCTCGGCTTTCATCCCGGCTTCGGGCTGACCGCGACGCTTCCCGAGCTGGTCGGCAAAAACAATGCGGAATTGATTTTCTACACCAGTCGCCGGGTGACCGGCGAGGAAGCCACCAGAATGGGCCTTGCCAATGTCTGCGTGCCGCAGGATCAGGTCCGCGCCGAGGCCATGAAGCTGGCGCAGGAGATTGCCGAATGTTCGCCGCTCGGCCTGCTCGCAACCCGCGCCACCATGCGCGCCGGCCTTGCCGACCGGGTGATGGCCGCGACCAATCACGAACTCGCCGAACAAACCCGGCTGCGCGCCACCGAAGACTTCAAGGAAGGCATCAAGGCCACCGAAGAGCGCCGCGTTGCGAATTTCAGGGGGCGGTGAGTTCGTTGTCCAGCACTCCTCGACATATCATTCCGGGATGCGCCTCTTGGCGCAGGCCCGGAATCCATACTCCCTGTCGTGGTTATGGATTCCTGGCTCGTTCGCTTCGCTCACGCCCGGAATGACGAGGAGAAGCTATACCCTCCTCCGCACCGCCAGCGCGTCAACGACGGTGACGCCCTGCCCTTGCGGATGCACCAGCACCGGATTGATCTCGATTTCGGAGATCTCCGCACGAGCTCGTGCCGCGAGCACGGAAACATGCGAAATCAATTGCGCCAATGCCGGGATGTCGGTTTTTGCCGCGCCCCGAAAGCCATTGAGCAAGGGCGCTGCCTTCAGCTCGGCCAGCATGGATGTTGCTTCGACGGCACTCACCGGCGCGGGCCGATAGATCACGTCCCGAAACAGTTCCGTGGTGATGCCACCGAGGCCAACCATGATCATCGGGCCGAAGGTGGCGTCGAGCAGGGTGCCGACGATGATCTCGACGCCCTTTTTCGCCATCGGGCTGACCAGCACGCCTTGAATGGCAGCGTCCGGCCGATGGCGGCGCGCGCTTTCCGAATTCGACAGCAAGGCGCTGCTGCGCGATGCGGGCATTGCGTTGCCGGACGAAGTGTTGGTGTCCAGAAGAGACGAACTGGACGCAGCACTTGCCCGCGTCGGCTTTCCGCTTGTGATGAAAATCCA
>WNFO01004764.1_pt1 | contig 11743 bp, 8 predicted proteins | sample 5400251 | NCBI WGS metagenome assembly WNFO01 (sample SAMN13153354, study PRJNA577476) | soil metagenome | isolation source: 100 cm saprolite under Madrone tree | place: USA:California | collected 2016-06-14
TATTGCAAATTTTTACAGACCCAGGATGAGGCGATAGAGCACTGCCGCCTAGTCAATCGCGGCCTGAGTCCCACGGACCCAGGCTGCTGCGCCGTCGTGGCCGGACCCGAGGACAACTTCGCGGTCGTCGACCTGGAGATGGCGAAAGACCTGTTGAGTTTTGGCGAGGCCGGTTCGCTGACGTGCCTCATCGTCACTGGCTAATTAGAGCTCCGCGTCTGAGGAGCTGCGTGCTATGGCTATGATAAATGCCACAGAACAGGTGACCCTCGCGAGCCATCTCTCTTCTAAAGTCTTAGAATGCTTTTCCATCGTCTGATGATCTTGGATCGCAAGCCGCTCCACGAGCTGCCTGGTCTAAGTTCGAAGGGGATCGGCTGCCTTGTGTTCGGAAGTAGAATCGCCATGCCATGTTTTGATCTGCCCGGTTGCGCAGCTGCGGCCGCTCGAAAGCATCCAGCTTCCAGACAAAGTTCACCTTCTCGAAACTCCTTCACAACGCCGTCTGGAACCGATTTCGGTAAAACCAATCTTTCCTTGACTTCTGGGTAAAAAGAACGAAGCTCTAGCTTAACGCTGGGATAGTGCTGCCCGTAATATTCAACGACGCCAAGAGCGCCCCTGCCGCATCCCGCACAGCGGAAAAGACGATAGTCCACCGGTCCATCTCCTGATTAGGCGGGGTCTTTAATTAATGTGGTGATTACACCCAGTGCAGATTGCGACCCAGTGTGATGCCACTCGAAACTTGCTAAAGCCGAGATTTTCCCACCCATTGCATTGTCCGTGCGAAAACCACCTGGCCCGTTGACGCTTTAGTTGCGATCCGATATTTTTGCGGAATTGTCTTTAAACGCACAGGAGAGATTCACGTATGCCTTATTTGGATTTGCATCAACATCTGAAAAATCTCGAAGAACACGGCCTGTTGAGGCGCATCACGAGACTCATCAACAAAGACACGGAGCTCCATCCCCTGGTCCGCTGGCAATATCGCGGCTTACAAGAAGAAGAGCGCAAAGCATGGTTGTTCGAAAACGTCACGGATGCCAAGGGGCGGAAATACGACATGCCCGTGGTGGTGGGCGCGCTGGCGGGAAATCCTGCCATCTATTTTCTCGGTATGGGCTGCAAAACCGCCGACGAGATGGACGACCGTTGGAAAAAGGCTTTGTCCGAGCCCCTCGCCCCGATCGCTGTGAATACTGCGAAATGCCACGACGTCGTTTATCTCGGTGACGAGCTGGATAAAGAAGGCTGTGGTCTCGACAGATTCCCAGTGCCGATTTCCACTCCGGGTTTTGACAACGGTCCCTACACCACTTGTTCTCATTGGTTTACTAGGGATCCGGAAACCGGAATCCATAACATCGGCAACTATCGCGGCCAGATCAAAGCCCGCAGGCGCATCGGCGTTTTTCCCTCCGGCTTGGGGCAGGACATCTATCTCCATTGGAAGAAAGCGCAGGCCAGAGGACAGCATTTGCCCGCCGCATTAGTGATCGGCGCGCCTCCAGTAGTCTCTTACGTCTCCGTGCAAAAGGTGGCGTATGGTGTCGACGAGATGAGCGTTGCGGGCGCATTGGTGGACCGGCCGATTCCAATGATCAGATGCAAGACAGTGGATATCATGGTGCCGGCGGATGCCGAGATCGTCATCGAAGGCTATCTCAATACCGAATACATCGAGCCCGAAGGGCCCTTCGGCGAATCCCACGGCTACATGCATCCGCGCCAGTTGAATCCGTTCATGGACGTCACCGCGATCACCCACCGTAAAGACGCCATCTATACCTCGTGGCTGAGCCAGCTCACTCCCAGCGAGTCGTCGGTCATTCGTAAGATCGGCTACGACCGGCTGATGCTGGTGCATCTGCGCGATGAATGCCGCATCACGAGTGTTCTTCGTGTTGAAATGCACGAGCCGCTCACCAACACCTATAAATTGGTAATCATTCAGATGCGCCGTCCCAACGAGGCCGAAGTCTGGCGCGCGTTGCACGCCGCCTGTTCGTTTCATCCCGGCGTCGGCAAGATCGTCGTTGCGGTTGACGAGGACATCGACCCTTCAAATGAGGCTGCGGTCTTTTGGGCCATGTGTTATCGCATGAAACCGCACAAGGATGTGCATATCGTCGGCGGTATGGAAAAAGGCCATGCTCCACCGTTTCTGTATCATCATGAAGAGAAAGGGACCGATGTGGTCTCCTATCATTTGCCGGCTGATGAATCGGCGATGCTCTGCAACGCGATTCTCAAAGAGCCCTTTCCACCGGTGTCCCTGCCGAAGCGTGAGTATATGGAGAACGCGAAGAAAATTTGGGAAGAGCTGGGTTTGCCGAAGCTGAGACCACAGATGCCCTGGTTCGGATACTCGCTCGGGCAGTGGGACGAAGAGCTGGATCACGAAGCCGATCTTGCGGTTCAAGGGCGGCACTTCGAAACGGGTGAAAAGTTAAAAGCGGGAAGGGTGAAAGCAAAATAGAACTCGTTAGACGTCAGAGCAGGTTGCGCTTGATGCGACGGGTCCAGGCGCGGGTGAAGAACAGATCATCATCTTCATAAGCCACAAGTTCAGCTTCGAGTTGAAACTCCTCAGGGCTCGAGGAAAAACGGGTACATGTCTCGACGCGGGTCTTCCACGCGCCGCGGCGAAACCAGGTCTTCTGAATAACCTCAGCCTGAGCCATTCCCGGATCCTCTTCGCCGATACGAAAACGCTTGAGCGTCGTGTGGCCCACCTCCAGACCGATCGCCTTGATTCGCGTTAGCTTGGCGCTGTCCAAATCGCCGCGGCCGCTGGAGACGGTATAGATCGTCTCGTTGGTGGTGCGGTCCCGCTCGACAATCCGTTTGAGAGCAGCGGGCCGAAGCTCGGTTGTCTCTGCCGCCGCACGCTCGGGCGATTCGAATGGCCTCAGCAGGTTGTCTTTCGGATCTGGCGGTCGCACCGGAAGATCCACAAAACTCGCACCGGTGAAAAGGCTCACCGTCACGGGCTGCGGCGCCGGCCAGGCGATCGGCCAGTAACTGGTGGAAATGGCCAAACGCAATTTGTGCTTGGGGGAAAATGCATGCGCGACATCGTTCATCGTTACGCTTATCACGTAGCGCTTGCCGGGCTCTATGGGTTCGGGATGCTCATGGCCGCTGCGGTGCGTCAGGTTCAGCAGTCCATAGGTCACACGACTGGACGCGCCGTCGGAAGCGACGTCGTTCAAACGGACGGCGATCAAGGCCACCGGTTGGTCGGCCGCGACTTCTAGTGTTACCGCCGGAGCGCCCAGGATTTCCAGCCTTTCCCGCAACGGCTCGGAGTCGAACGTTAAAGAACATCCATCGTCGCCGCGCTGGTCGGGCGGCGCTTCTCCCGGCGCGCCAAACCCGCACCATTCACCGGCGCCGAACCCCGTCGTTTGCGGCGAGCGAAAGTCGAGTTGTGTTTTGATGGTCGGGACGCTACCCAGCCGGCCCGGATCGAGCCAATGACGTTTGCGCATGATGCGCGGCGACGGCCATTCGGTTTCCGCCACCCAGCGACCGGGGCGATGCTTATAGAACGGCTTCGGCAGCACGCTCTCCTGCATCCAAACTTGGAGCATCGGCTCCGCCATCATGCCTCTATCGATGCCTTTCAACCAGTGATCCCACCAACGCAGCGCCTCCTGTAGAAATCCGATGGCGGGGCCGGGCACGCCGTCGTGCGGATATAGATGTGCCCAGGGCCCGATGAGGCCTTTACGCGGCGCCTTGAGCCCGCTCAATAGTCGGAGGATTGCGTTGCTGTAGGCATCGGCCCAGCCGCCGATGGCATACACCGGGCAGGTGATGGCGCCGTAGTCTTCGCACACGGAGCCATGTTTCCAATAATCGTCGCGCCGGGGATGTTCGAGCCATACCTCAGGAAAAAAGACGGCGTGTTCGAGACGGTCGCGCCACATGGCGCGCCAGCGCTCGCCGGCAAGCTCAGGATCCGGCGGGTAGGCGTTGTAGCTCATCAACACCGAGCCCCAGGTCAGATTTTCGTTTAGCAGACAACCGCCCATATAGTGCACGTCGTCGGCATAGCGGTCGTCCGTGGAGCAGACGGTAATGATCGCCTTGAGCTCGGGTGGGCGACGCGCCGCCACTTGCAAGGAGTTGAAGCCGCCCCAAGACTTGCCCATCATACCGACAGCGCCGCTGCACCACGGCTGTTGCGCGATCCAGCGGATCACTTCTAAAGCGTCGTCGTGCTCTTGTTTCAGATATTCGTCCAGCAAAAGGCCTTCCGAGTCGCCTGAGCCTCTGAGATCGACGCGCACGGCGGCGTATCCATAACCGGCGAAGTAATGGTGCATGGGCTCGTCGCGCGCGCGCGTGAAGTCCCGCTTGCGGTAGGGGATATATTCCAAGATGGCCGGCACCGGGGTTGTCTCCGCATCAGCTGGCAGCCAGATGCGCGCAGCCAGACGACACCCATCCGGCATGGGGATCCAGCAGTTCTCAATGACGCGGACAGCGTGGGGAAAACGATCGATGATCTTCATCGATGCTCCGTTAGCGCTCCATTATACCGGATTCTTGTTGGTTAATCTGAAAATCTTCTTGGGAAGGGGTTGCCGTTAAGAGGCTGCGTTAAAGTTCAACGAGGTCTTGAACCTGACTTTCGGATTCACGCAGCTGTCTCGGCGGGGGAGGGTTCGACTGGAACATCGACGCGAGTCGATCGCGGACTTTGAATCCCGTCTCAGGATTCCAGCAATTGATAATGGCGAGTCTGAACCCGCCCGGCGGCATCGAGTGCATCTCCGGAGGTCTGTCGTCGTGAAAAGTTATTTGAATGCTGGAAACTCCCTGCCAACCGAGAAATTCGCTCAGCGCACGATGATCCGGTTTCTTATAGTGGGGACCGTGCGCCCCGAAAAGGACGATGCTGTAGCCTGTCCGGCGGGCGTCATCGCAAAATCGCCAATGGCCGTTCGTATAGAGATCGACAACGGACTCGACCCAACCCGGGCCGTAGAGGTCGGGCCACTGGTCGGCGAACCGCAAGTGGGCCTCGATGATCGTGGCGCCAATGGTCTCAAAATTCACGCAACCCGTATAACCTTTCAGGTGCTTTCGCAGCCAGTCGCCGCAGTACCGTTCGAGGTCGGGACGTGCTTCCCGCAAAATCACCCAGTAGTCGAAAGTACCCTGGTCCAGGGCTTTGCCGACGGTGTGACGCCACCATACCGGCTCGCCGTCGATTACAGCCGCATCAGTGCTCACGTGTTCGCCAGTAAGAAGCGGCATCCACATATGTGCAGGCTGGACCTCGGCCTTGAACTGCTCGGGTGATTCAATGATCTTGCCGCCGCTGCCCATGCCTCGTAGGTTGTAGATCGGCTTACTGAAAACAGGAAATTGGCGCGGCATGATATCATGCGGGGCGTTTTCCAGCCCTTGGGTTTCACAGATGAGTAGTTTGTTGTAGATCCAGCGGTGCTCGGGAAATAACTGGTAGGCTAGCTCGTCGTCTGTGGGAACGACGACATTATCAGGACAGGAAACGGCGGTGAAATATTGGTAGCGCCAGGGATCTGATTCAACGATCGGCATCGTTACACCGCCCGCTGGAACGGCCTGGTTGCCTGGGAACTTGCCAAACGATAGCCAGCAGCACGCACATCAAGAGAACGGATTAATTTCATATTATTCGTGTAGGTTTTCGGGTTACAACTTTGTCTCAGTCGTGAGACCTTTTTGCTTTTCTTTGTTGGTTTAGCGAAGAGCGATTTCCATCCAAACACTCGGTAAGACCTGGAAAGATTTATCGTTTCACTTTTCAGCGCACCACTTCTTCAGACGGTTGTAAGCCTTACCGTTGTTACAGTGCAAAGCGAGGACCAGCCTCTGGAGCAATCGCCAGGTTGGCCGAAATGACGGAACAAATCGGGTAACGAATTTCTGCGAGGCCACAATAGACTGCGACATCGGATAGGGAACGATTTTTACCCTACGGCGTTATTCGCACTCATAAAGTGAAGAAGGTCGATATGGAATTGGAAATATAGCTCATGCTCTTCGCGGTGGCTGGCCACTTCGACAAACAGCATGGAGAGACAACCAACCTCAGACCCCCCGACGTGATGAGGAGCTAGGATTGCCTTTCAAGCGGCGGTAATCGAGCTCGCCAAAACGAACGCCCATGTGAAAAGCAAATGCGCGACGATTGACGACCGTACTTTTTTGTCAGTGAAAGACCAGGTTTGTCTTCTAACGAAGCTCGGTGTCATGGAAGAACAAGTACTTGGTACCGGCACATTGCTTGCGTGGGAACCGTCCGCACGGGAACTCGGCTCTGATATGAACCAATCAAAATTGAAACTGGTGTGGGTTAACGCGACATGGCTTTCCAATCGAAAAAGAACTAAACGAAACTTTTCTAGCGAGACAGATAAGCCGGTAAACCCGTTTGTCCGAGGATGGCGATGGCTGCGCGTCAACGGTTCTGCGATCTCGGCGCTGGTCCTTTTTATCGCGGTTCCCTGGTATTTAGGCAGGTTTTACGTTCAGTTGGAAAACACCGATCAGGCGCTTTACGGTGACGACGGGTTAGTAAAACGGGTCAACGGTTTGCGCAACGACGTCATCTGGATGAGGGGGTTTGTTACCGGTACGTACGGAGAGAAAGCCGTTGCTCAGGGTTATAGGAAGAATGAAGTCAAAATTTTGCCGGTAAGCTTTTCACAGTCGCAATTCACTTTTAAACCCATATTCCAAACAGAGGAAACCGCTTCTGGACGACTTCAATACAACTTGGAGGTTACTCTCATACGGGCGACTCGTGAAGAAATGGTTTTATCCGTGATTCGAAAGTTCGGGCGTAACGATTTCGCAAACAATACCGTAAAAGTGCCCCTTATACCGGGCGCAACCTTCGAACTGACCAAGGAAGTTTACGTCGAAGGTATGCCGCGGATTTTTGCGACCATGTTGGAACGTCCCACTCAAGAGACGGCTATTGTTGCAATCGGACCCAAAGAATCCGCGTGATCCTAGCCTGTCCGTAGATACACCATCCCATCTCCCTTCCGCCGATCGGCGCGGCGAACTCCCCCTGCCGACCATCCTTTGCTGACTAGCAATTGGTATGATCCTCAGTAGATTCACTGAAAGTCTGGACTGCTTTGGCCGTATGAAACTAGAGTCGATGGGAAACCTGATCGTAACGTCGACCACGACTTGGCCGGCAGAGTTAACGACCTGAAAATTCCTCCTCGTGAATCCGCCTTTGCGTAGTGTCGAGTATCGAGCGTTTAGAAGCTTCAGCGGGCGCTTAATTTCACAGTTTTTCCCAGGAGATCAGAAGAACGCCAAGAATCACCAGCGCTGTCGCGCCGACCTTTCGCGGGGTGAGTTTTTCCACATCTTTGAGAAACAGCATAGAGAGCGGCAGGATGAAGAGAGAGGAGGCGTTCACCAGCGGTGATATAATCGAAACTCGCTCCAGGCTGAGCGCTGTGTAGCTCAAAACGTAAGAGAGAAAGTTCATGAACCCTGAAATCGCGAAGTATTTCAGGCCGATATTGGCGGATTGCGGCAACGGTTTCTTCTCGCCGAACATCAAGTATACGGCAGTCATGGTGAGGAATGACGTTGTCGCTGCTATGGCGGCACCGACTACCGGAGATGGGATCTGAACTACGGCAAAACGCACGACGTTATCCCGCGCCGCGAATAGCAAAGCCGCGGCGAGCGGGAAGCCGAGATCGCGCGTCCGCCAGGTCTTGGCGGCGCCTTTCCATGAGAGCGCGATGATTCCCCCGACGATGGACATGGCGCCAAGAACATTGGTCGTCATCGGCCGCTCTCCAAGAAACGCGATGGCGATGGCGATGGCAAAGAGTGGCCCGGCATTGGTCAGGCAGGAAGTGATCGGCGCTCCGAGCCGCTCCATACCTTTGAAGATAAAAAAGCGTGCAATGCCGGGAACGAAAATGCCGACGGCGACGAAAAGGCTATACACCGGCAGCTTGAGATCGATGTTGTCGATGAACAACAAGACATAGAGCCAAAGCAATACCGCGTTGACACCCAGGTTGGCGAGCAGGCCTCTGAAGTAGTCGATGGATAGCACGCCGCGATTGATGAAAACCATCGCAGCCGCGAACCAGAAAGAACCGAAAAGCGCGAGGAGAATGGCGACCATGAGGATTAACCGAAAAACTTACCTTGTGACGACTACCCAATCAATGATTTGCGCCCGCGGCGACGGATTAGAGGCGGTGATGATTTGAGTTGTAGCCGTGTTTGATGATTACGAGACCTGGTGAGAGGGTTTCTACGATTTGTCTTTCCAGACGTTGTCAAAGAAGCCGCTCTTGGTTATTTCGTCGCTAGCACCGATGCTATTCGTTTCATCTGAAACACTCCCGTTCCGGATCTGGGACTGGATGGTCTCCAAAACGGGGTGAATATCAGAAAGTAGAGACGGGAGCTAGCGGTATGACTCTTGTGCCGTTCCTTCCTGAGCCCATTTTTCTCTGCTACATTGCCTCCGCGATTTGCCGGTGCGCTCATACCTGAATATACTCAATCGAACCAACACGCTTGGTGACTGCTGACGCTGACGAAGGGAAAGGGTTATGCTCGTAAGAACAACCTTGTGGATGGAGGCGCTCGTACTTTTACTTGTGGTCGCCGAAGGCGCCCATGCGGGAGCAACGGCGGATTCAGCTCTCAAAAAGGGCTTCCTACAGTGTGGCGTGAACACCGGCCTTGCCGGCTTCTCGCAGCCGGACAGCAATGGAGAATGGCGCGGCATCGACGTCGATCTTTGCCGCGCGGTCGCTGCCGCTCTGTTCGGCGACGCACGGAAGATTCGCTTTACGCCGTTGACCGCGCAGCAACGATTCACCGCTTTACAGTCGGGAGAAGTCGATATTCTTTCACGCAATACCACATGGACGCTCACGCGCGATACTAGTCTCGGACTCAACTTCGTCGGCATCAATTTTTACGACGGCCAGGGTTTCATGGTCACAAAAAAGCGTAACGTGAAGAGCGCGAAACAGCTGGACGGCGCCGCGGTGTGCGTGCAACCCGGCACGACCACCGAACTCAATCTCGCCGACTACTTTCGCGCCAATAATATGAAATTTAAGCCGGTGGTGATTGAGAAGTTGGAGGAAGTGCTCAACGCGTATTTCGCCGGGCGCTGCGACGTTTACACCACCGACGTGTCTGGGCTCGTCGCGGCGCGGATTTCGCGCGCGGCCAATCCCGCCGATCACGTGATCCTCCCGGAGGTTATTTCCAAGGAGCCCTTTGGGCCTGTGGTGCGACACGGTGACGATCAGTGGTTTGATGTCGTCAGGTGGACGCTGTTCGCGATGATCGAGGCCGAGGAGCTTGGGCTCACGTCGAAGAACATCGATCAGGCAGCGAAGAACGTCAATCCGGTCATCCAACGCTTCGTCGGCGCCAAGGGCGAGTTCGGTAAGATGCTGGGCTTGGACAATCGCTGGGCCTACAACATTATCAAACAGGTGGGCAACTACGGCGAGAGCTTCGAACGCCACCTGACTCCGTTGGGCGTCGATCGCGGCATCAACAAGCTTTGGAATCGTGGCGGACTCATGTACGCGCCGCCGATACGCTGATCGCCCCCGAACTTTCCGAAATTTGATGCCCTTTGAATTTTATCGCTCCGCCCGTACTGCCGGCGCAAGCAAAGTAACGTGGTCTTGGAGTTTGCCGCGTGTTCGATCCATAGTTTATCAAGCTGTGGTGGTGGCCGCGGTCGGCCTCGGCGCTTGGTATTTTATTTCGAACGCGGTGGAAAACCTCGCGGCGCGGCGGATTGCCAGCGGCTTTGGTTTTCTGTTGCGCGAAGCCGGTTTCGAAATCGGCGAGACCACGTTCCTTTCCTACCATGCTGGAGATACTTACCTAAAAGCTCTCGCGGTTGGGTTGTTCAATACCCTCCGCGTCGCGGCACTGGCAATTATCTTTTCGACCGTACTCGGCGTATCAATCGGTTTGGCGCGGTTATCGCTCAACTGGCTGCTCGCGAAGCTCGCTGCGATTTATGTCGAAGTGATCCGCAACGTGCCGCTCGTCGTACAACTCTTTTTTTGGTACGCGCTGATTACCGAGAGCCTTCCTGCGCCGTCCGAGGCGCTGAGCCCGGTGACGGGAGTCTTTCTCAGCAACCGCGGTTTCGCGTTTCCGATCTTTGGCTCTGTGACGCCCTTGGCGCTGGACTACCCGGTCCTCAGAGGTTTTAACTTTTCCGGCGGCGGCTTGCTGTCACCCGAATTCGCCGCGATGTTTCTCGGCCTGACGCTCTACACGGCGGCATTCATCGCTGAAATCGTGCGTGGCGGAATTTCAGCGGTGGATCGCGGACAGTTCGAGGCCGCATATTCGCTTGGACTCAGCCATCGGCAAGTCATGCGATTCATCGTCCTACCACAGGCGCTGCGCGTTATCGTGCCCCCGACAACCAGTCAATACCTCAACTGCACCAAAAACAGCTCCCTCGCCGTGGCCATCGGTTATCCCGACCTGGTCTCCATCGTGAATACGACGATCAACCAGACCGGTCAGGCCATCGAAGGTATCTCGATCATCATGCTCGTCTATCTGACGATCAGTCTTGCCATCTCCGGTTTCATGAACTGGTATAACCGGCGCTTTGCGCTCAGAGGAAGCAAGGCATGAATCTCGGGATAGACGTAACGAAGCCACGGACGATGTTTGCGCTCTCATGGTTGCGCGCCCGGCTTTTTTCCAATTGGTCCAATTCTCTCGTAACCCTGGCCATTCTTTATCTCGCTTGGAAGATCGTTCCACCGCTGATCGAATGGGCGTTCATCCACGCGGTCTGGTCGCCGGAAAACCCAAGACTCTGCCGTGATGCGATCGGCCACGGTGCCTGCTGGGCTTTCATCGCAGACAAATACCGCTTCATTTTGTTCGGCACGTTCCCCTTCGACCAGCAGTGGCGACCGGCCTTAGTCATCGCGATATTGATCGGACTTTACGCTTTAAGCGCCTTGCGGGGCCTGCGGCGGACCAACCTCGTTTCTCTTTGGCTCGCGGGTTTTGCGGCGATCGGAGTGCTCATGTGGGGCGGCCTATTCGGCCTGAGCTACCTCGAGAACGAGCGCTGGGGTGGTTTAACGTTGACCCTCTTGATTGCGACTTTCGGCATTGGGTTCGCGTTTCCGCTTTCGATCCTGCTGGCGCTAGGGCGCCGATCGGAAATGCTGTTGGTTCGTTGGCTCTCCATCGGCTTCATCGAGTTGATCCGCGGCGTCCCATTGATTTCCGTTCTTTTCATGGCTTCGGTCATGCTGCCGCTTTTCCTGCCCGCGGGAGTGTCCATCGACAAGTTGCTGCGGGCGCAGCTCGCCATGATCTTTTTTGCCGCCGCCTATCTGGCCGAAGTCGTGCGTGGTGGCCTGCAAGCCATACCCAGCCAACAGGAGGAAGCAGCCGAGGCGCTTGGACATTCCTATTGGCAACGAACGTGGTACGTGGTCCTACCCCAAGCGCTACGGATTGCGATCCCGCCCCTGGTGAATACGTTCATCGGCTTTTTCAAGGACACTTCCCTTGTCGTGATTATAGGGCTCTTTGATTTTCTGACGACGATCAAGGTTTCTCTCACAGAGCCGGCCTGGACCGGATTCGGTGTCGAAGCCTATTTGTTTGCCGCTTGCGGCTACTTTCTCTTCTGCTATCCCATGTCGCGCTACAGCCAAACCCT
>WNFO01004765.1_pt1 | contig 11743 bp, 9 predicted proteins | sample 5400251 | NCBI WGS metagenome assembly WNFO01 (sample SAMN13153354, study PRJNA577476) | soil metagenome | isolation source: 100 cm saprolite under Madrone tree | place: USA:California | collected 2016-06-14
CGGCGATCCTTTGATTTTGATGGCCGATGAGCCCACTGGGAATCTGGATTCAAAAAATGGCGAAGCGGTGATGGAGCTGTTGCGCGACCTGCACCGCAACGGCGCCACGATCTGCATGGTCACCCATGACGAGCGCTACTCACACTTTGCCGAGCGCACGATACGGCTGTTTGACGGCCGTATCGTTGAGGAAACCAAGGAAGCTGGCGTCACGATCTGATTGCGGGAGGAATACGTAGATGCACTCCATCTTCCAAGACGTTCGCTACGGCCTCCGCATGTTGGCCAAAAACCCAGGGATAACTTTGGCGGCGATTTTGACGCTGGGACTGGGTATCGGCGCGAACACCGCTACCTTCAGTCTCTCCAACACTTTTCTGCGTAAACCTGTTTCATTTCCAGAAGTGGACCGCCTCGTAATGGTTTTGAACCGCGCACCGGGCCAGCAGGGTCAAGACTGGAGCAGCGTATCTCCCGCTGACTTCCTGGAGTGGAAAAAAGAAGCCCGCTCTTTCGCAGGTTTGGCCGGGTACGAATGGGCCGATGTGAACCTCACGGGTGCTGGCGAGCCCACGAAGGCACAGGGCTTCCGCGTCACGCCAGATTTCTTCGACGTGCTCGGCACTCGCGCCGCGTTGGGCCGCGGTTTCGTTGCAGGCGAAGACGTTCCTGGCCAAGATGCCAGAGTGATCCTCAGTCAGGGGTTGTGGGCACGGCAATTCGCCAGTGACCCGCGAATTGTGGGGAAATCTGTGAAGCTGGATGGCCGTCTCTGCGAGGTTGTTGGGGTCATGAATCAGGATGTAAATTTTCCCGCGAGCACGGACCTTTGGATCCCGATGGCATTTAGTCCCGAAGAAAGACAAGACCGCAATTCCCATAACGTACACCCAGTGGCGCGACTGAAAACCGGTGTATCACTGAAACAAGCTCAAGCGGAAATGAACGCGATTCAGCAACGGCTGACGCCTTTGTATCCTGCAGCGGAGACCGGATGGAGCGTAACAGTTCGGGATTTGGGTGAATTTGTTGCAGGCTATGGCCGAAGCTACTTGCTCCTCATGCTAGGCGCTGTAGGATTTGTACTCTTGATTGCGTGCGCCAATGTCACCAATCTATTGCTGGTGCGCAGCACTTCCCGGCAAAACGAACTGGCCATTCGGCGGGCATTGGGAGGCAGCCGAGCGCGAGTGATCCGGCAGCTTCTCGTTGAAAGCCTGCTCCTTGGTGTTGGAGGTAGCATTGCAGGGTTGTTACTGGGCGCCTGGGGAATTGCCGTACTCCGCGGCAACATGCCTCCGGAAGTGTCCCGCTACATTCCCGGCTGGAACATGGTGGGCCTTGACCGCGAAGTATTTCTTTGCACGCTAGGAGTTGCTTGCGCAGCGGGAATCATCGCCGGTTTGGTTCCTGCGTTCCAGGGATCGGACAGTGACTCTTCCGAAATCCTGCGAGCCGGCCAGCGCGCGGGCAGCTCCCGTTCCGGTACGCGCCTGCGCAACGCCTTCATTGTGGCGGAGATTGCTCTTTCGTTGGTGTTGCTTGTCGGCGCCGTGCTGATGTCCAAGGGAGTGAGATCGCTCTTCGCATCGAACTTCAAATCGGATCCTCAATCGGTCCTCACCATGCGCGTAGCCCTTCCTGGGTCAAAATATGCGACTCCCATCCAGCGCTCCGCATTCTACGATCGTTTCCTGGAGCGAATCCGAGAACTGCACGAAGTCGACTCCGCAACTGTCGCCAGCGTGATTCCCTATGACAACGAGGATGACACTCCCGCGTTCAGTATCGAAGGCCAACCGAGGCAATTGGGTGAGCTGCGCACAGCGGAACGGAATGCGGTTGGCCCTGATTATTTTCGGCTGCTACGTGTCCGCTTGCTGGAAGGCCGTGAATTCACCGATCGGGACTCCGCGGACTCGCCGCGCGTTGCGATTGTCAGTGAAAGTCTGGCTCGCCGCTATTGGCCGGGAAGTAGCGCGCTCCGCCGCCGTCTAAAAATCGGGGACGACGATTCAAAGACCCCTTGGGTAACTGTGATTGGAGTCGTGGCGGACGTGGATTATAGCCCTTGGGAGCGTGACCTTGATCGCGCGATCTACTTTCCCTATCGGCAGGACCCGCACGGCAGTTCCTACATCGCGATTCGAGCGTCGGCTGATCTCCGCTCCATTATTCCTGCCGTTAAGGCGGCCTTGTCCAGCGTCGATCCTGATCAGCCCGTTTACGACATTCTCCCCTACGAGCGCGTGATTTCCGATCAGATCCTTGGACTCGCTTACGTCGCTGTTGTGATGGGCGTTTTGGGTTTGATGGCGCTCGTCATGTCTGCCATCGGCGTTTCTGGGGTAATGGCTTACTCGGTCACCCAACGAATTCAGGAGATTGGCCTGCGCATGGCCCTGGGTGCGCGTCCACGCGATGTCCTTCGTCTTTTTCTGAGCGGTGGGCTGAAGCTTTTGGCCATAGGCACAATGATTGGCCTTCCGGCTGCGTATACGCTCGCGCGATTAATATCCAGCTTGCTTTACGGCGTACGAGCCGCGGACTTTTTCAGCTATGCATCCGGCGCGATCCTTCTCGCTGTCGTGGTGATGCTCGGCTGTTACATTCCTGCACGCCGTGCTACGCGCGTTGATCCCATGCGCGCCCTTCGGTACGAGTGAAAGGAACAAAAGTGCAGCCTCTAATTCAATTGAAGAATTTAGAAAAATGCTTCGAAGCAGCGGGACAGAAGTTCTTTGTCCTGCGCAGAGTGACACTGGATTTTCAGCCAGGCGAGTTTGTTACTGTGATGGGACCATCGGGCGCCGGCAAGTCCACGCTGCTCAGCATTTTGGGGATGCTCGACGGGGCATGGTCCGGTGAATATTTTTTCCTGGAGCAGCCGGTACACAAACTCAGCGTTAAACAGCGCAACGAGCTGCACAAAGCCAATATCGGATTCGTATTTCAAAGCTATCACCTGATCGACAATCTCACCGTGTACGAAAACCTTGAGATTCCACTGTCTTATAGGAACATTCCGCACAAAGAGCGCTCCAGCCTGGTCTGCGATGCTCTGGATCGTTTCAACATCGTCGGCAAAAAAGATCTATTCCCAAATCAACTCTCCGGTGGACAGCAACAGATAGTCGGAGTGGCCCGCGCGGTAATCCAAAGACCGAAACTTATTCTTGCCGACGAGCCGACAGGGAATCTCCATTCCGCACAAGGCGACGAGATCATGCAGCTTTTCAAGAAACTGAACGAAGAGGGAACAACAATCATTCAAGTCACGCATTCTGAGAAAAATGCGACCTATGGGAATCGCATCATACGGTTGGGGGACGGCTGGGTCGTCGGAGAAAACACCACGGCAGCCACTCGTAGCGTATAACCGAATTCTGGAACTCAGAAGGGTTTCTGTTTTCGTTTACGTAGGCGACGCACGTGGCACGGGCGCTAGGCTGCAAATGACTTTTTCCAATGGAGTGGGAGCCCATCCAGCAGCTGAGATCCGGCCGTCTACGAACGCAACCGGATGCGCCTCTTTCGCAAATCACTGTAGAATGACGCGACTCTCCGATTCTCATGAGAAATGACAACCCGCATCGTTATCGTGTTCTGCTGGCCGATGACCAGCCAGACATTCGCGACGCGTTGCGTCTTCTGCTCAAGAACGAAGGCTATGAAACCCAACCCGCGTCTTCGCCCGCCGAAGCTCTTGCGGCAATCGAGGGCCGCGAGTTTGACGCCGTCTTGATGGACCTGAACTACACACGCGACACCACTTCAGGACAAGAAGGGCTGGACCTCTTAAACCGGATTCAGATCGTGGACAGCACGCTTCCCGTGGTGGTCATGACCGCCTGGAGCAGCATCGAAGTTGCCGTTGAAGCAATGCGTCGCGGCGCACGGGATTTTCTTCAGAAGCCCTGGGAAAATGCGCGGCTCCTCAGCGTCTTGCGTACGCAAATCGACCTTCGGCAAGCGCTGCGCCACGCTTCGCGCCTCGAAGCGGAGAACCGCCTGCTTCGCGCCGAGTCTCGTCCAACCCTGATTGCCGAATCCGCAGCAATGCAACCTGTCCTCGAATTGATTTCGCGCATCGGGCCTTCCGACGCCAACGTTCTCATCACTGGAGAGCACGGCACCGGCAAGGAAGTCGTAGCGCAAACTCTTCATGCGTTATCGTCGCGCGCCAGCAAGGCCATGGTCACGGTGAACGCAGGAGGTCTCTCCGAAGGCATTTTCGAAAGCGAGCTCTTTGGACACGTGAAGGGCGCATTCACCGATGCTCGCGCTGACCGCATCGGGCGTTTTGAACTTGCCGACGGTAGCACGCTCTTCCTCGACGAAATTGCCAACGTTCCCCTGAATCTGCAGGCCAAGCTTCTTCGTGTCTTGGAAACGGGAGAACTTGAGCGCGTCGGTTCTTCGCACACCCGGCGCGTCAGCGCACGTATCATTGCTGCCACAAATACCGACGTGAATGCGGAAGCCGAGGCCGGGCGCTTCCGTCAGGACTTGCTTTTCCGGCTGAACACCATCGAGATTCATCTTCCCCCGCTGCGCGAGCGGCGCGGCGATGTTGACCTGCTGGCTGTTCACTTTCTGCGTGGTTATGCCCAGCGTTATCGTAAGAATCTAGCTGGATTCGAGCCGACAGCGTTACAGGTTCTCGAGGAACACCCGTGGCCCGGCAATGTGCGCGAACTGGACCACGCGGTGGAACGAGGCGTTTTGCTTTCTACAGGCTCCCTGGTTAAGAGTTCCGATCTCGGCTTGCGATCGAGTCCCTCGGGCGGCGCCGGGCGTTTGGAAGACATGAGTCTTGAAGAAGTGGAACGGCACCTCATCCAGCGCATGCTGGGTCGTCACGGAGGCAACGTAAGCCAAGCAGCGAAGGCCCTTGGGTTAAGTAGAAGCGCGATGTACCGTCGGCTGCAAAAGTACGGCCTCGAATGAAGCGACTCAGGTACGAGCGTCGCATCCAGCTTTTGGCGCTGGCCGCGGGTTTGCCAGGGTCTCTGATCGCGATCCTGTTGCTTTGGTTCGGCGACTATTCTTCACAAACGGCTTGGACCCTAACAATCCTCATCGTGATTTTTTGGTTGGGCTTTGCGTTGTCTCTTCGCAATCGCGTGGTCTTCTCTTTGCAAACTCTTTCGAATCTTCTCGCCGCCATGCGCGAGGAGGATTTTTCTATCCGCGCACGCGGCGCCCGCAGCGATGACGCACTCGGAGAAGTGATGCTTGAAGTGAATGCACTGAGCGAGACCTTGCGCCAGCAGCGCCTGGGCGCGCTGGAAGCCGCGGCACTCCTCCGCACAGTGATCGGGGAAATTGACGTGGCTATCTTTACCTTCGGTAGTTCGCGCACTCTGAAACTCGTGAATCGCGCCGGAGAGCGCCTCTTGGCTCGTCCCCCGGGAAGACTTCTTGGCTTTAGCGCAGCGGAACTCGGTCTCGACGGCTGTCTTGACGGAGAACCGGTTCGCACGGTGGAACTGAGTTTCCCGGGCGGCACCGGCCGCTGGGGTTTGCGGCGCGGTTCCTTTCGCCAGGATGGCCTTCCTCACGACCTGATTGTGTTGAGCGATCTTAGTCGGACCCTGAGGGAAGAAGAACGCCAGGCTTGGCAGCGCCTGATCCGGGTTCTCGGGCACGAACTGAACAATTCGCTGGCACCGATTCAGTCCGTCGCGCAAAGCCTGGAGAGCAATCTGCAGCGCGCGCAAATGGAAGGGCCCGTTATGTCCGGAGCCGCGGACACGGTTTTGGATGATCTTCGTCAGGGACTGGCCATCATTCGGTCGCGCACCGAATCTCTCGGCCGGTTCATGGCTGCTTACGCACGATTGGCAAGACTGCCGCCACCCACGCTGGCGCCAGTCGAACTTCACGAATTGGTGCGGCGCGTCGCCGGACTCGAAACGCGTAAGTCCGTCCGCGTCGTTGCAGGCCCGCCGATCACAATTCAGGCGGACCGAGACCAACTCGAGCAGTTACTGATCAACTTGATCCGCAATGCGGCGGAAGCGGCGCTCGAAACCGGTGGGGAAGTCGTGGTCAGGTGGACGCTTAAGCTATCGCAAGTTCAACTTTCGATCATTGACGAGGGCCCGGGATTGTCGAACACCACGAATCTGTTCGTGCCATTTTTCACCACCAAGCCCGGAGGCTCGGGAATCGGTCTGGTCCTGTGTCGTCAGATCGCGGAAGCTCATGGGGGGTCGCTGACGCTCGAAAACAGGCAGGGGTGCCGTGGCTGCGAAGCCCGGTTCGTGATGAATGTTTCATGATTCTGCGGACTGGCGATTCAGGTCATCCTTTATATAGGGTCTTTCCCACGCCGCTCGAGCGAGTTCTTCGACATACTGGTTGAACCCACAGGTCAGGACATCTGCAAACTTGCGTACGTCCCAACTCCAACGGGTCCAACTCCGCTTCAGTCATGAAGTGTTGAAAGTTATTTTCAGGGCGAGCTTTCAAAGAGGTAGCACGACTCACATCGGTGCAGACGATGGATCAGCGCCATTTTGCCGTCTAGGGTGTTCGGCACCCACCAGCACATCCTAGTCCGCCGCTTCTCTAATCCAATCGTGCGCCGCTTTGCGGTCAATGTCGTGCATTCGCATATATTCCTCGACTGCTTTTTCGACCAAGCTTATCGCCGTCTCCAACATGAGATCATCCCGTTGGCAATCTTCCATTCCCCGTTGCGCTTCCTGCTTTGTCTTGTAAACGCCCACCGTTCCGCCAGCGTTTTCGCTGACTATGAAGTCAGAGCCTTGGGGCGTCATTCGGTACTTGTCAGCCATGGTTGCCCTAAGGCGCGAATATAAACCGGAAAGGCGGTGAATCGTAGTGCAAAGTACGGTGCGGTGGAGTACGAATGCGGGATAGCGATTATCCGGGGAGCTGACAGCACCCGGGGAATGTGCCGACTTTAAGTACTACGGTAGTACTTAGTGTGCTATTACGGACAGAACTAACTCACCCCCAGAGATAGTCTTTTTGCGAGTTAAGTACCACGATGCCCGGGCGGTTTTGTTCGCGGAGAGAACTGGCTCTAAGGCTTGATGAAAGGCACGATGACCACACCTATTCTGTCCCCAACAATACTTCTGATTGAAAACGATCCTGCCGCCGCCGATAAAATTCGCGCGGCGCTCGCCGCGGCAGGCGGGAGTTCGTTCGAGGTGGAATGGGTTCGCCAACTTTCCGAGGGTCTTGAGCGCCTGAGCAAAAGAGGAATTGATGCTGTCTTACTCGAGTTATCCCTGCCCGACAGTCACGGTATCGAGACGTTCGACAAGCTGTTCAGCTTCGCGCCCGACGTCCCGATTTTGGTCTTCGGCAACGGTAACGAAGGCGTCGCGAAAGAGGCTGTAGCGCGCGGTGCACAGGATTATCTCCTGGCGGGTCACCTCGACAGTTATTCTCTGCCACGCGCACTGCGCAACGCGATTGAACGCAAGGCCGTTGAGGATGCATTGTATGTAGAAAAAGAACGCGCCGTAGTCACCCTCAACTCGATTGGTGACGCTGTTCTCTGTACTGACATTTCCGGCAACGTCACCCATCTCAACCTGGTGGCGGAGGCTATGACCGGTTGGCTCCGCGAAGAAGCCGTTGGCAAACCCCTCTCCGAAGTCTTCCGAATCATTGACGGCTCCACGCGCAAAACCGCGCGGGACCCCTTGGAAATGGCCGTCGAGCAAAATCGAACGGTGGGACTGACTGTGAATTGCGTCCTTATCCGCCGGGACGGATTTGAATCCGCTGTTGAGGATTCCGCCGCGCCGATCCACGACCGGGCAGGCCGGGTCACCGGAGCGGTGATTGTCTTCCACGATGTGAGCGCGGCGCGGGCTATGTCAGTCCAAATGACGCACTCCGCGCAGCGCGATGTTGTCACGAATCTGCCCAATCGCCTCCTGCTCAACGACCGGATCACTCAGTCGATTGCCCTGGCTCGCCGTCAGGACAGACCGATTGCCGTGATCTTTCTGGATTTGGATCATTTCAAATACATTAACGATTCGCTGGGACATGCCATGGGGGACAAGCTTCTTCAGTCCATTTCAAAACGATTGCTGACTAGCGTCCGTGCCTCCGACACGGTCAGCCGCCAGGGAGGGGATGAGTTCGTGATCCTGCTCGCGGAGATCGCTTATCCGGAAGACGCGGCCAGGAGCGCAAGAAAACTACTTCTTTCGCTCACCGCACCCCACTCTATCGGGGGCCAAGATCTGCGAATAGATGGCAGCATCGGTATCAGCGTCTACCCAGAAGACGGTGAGGATGCCGAGACGCTAATCAAGAATGCGGACACGGCGATGTATCACGCCAAGGAAAGCGGGCGCAACAATTTCCAGTTCTTCAAGCCGGCAATGAATCTGAAGGCCGTGGAGCGGCAATCTCTTGAAGGCAGCTTGCGCTGCGCTCTCGAGCGACAAGAGTTCTTGTTGCATTATCAGCCGAAGGTAGATCTCATCACGGGTGAGATCACCGGAGTAGAGGCGTTGATACGCTGGCAACGGACTGATCGAAGACTCGTCCCTCCCTCCGAGTTCGTGCCCATCGCTGAAGATTGTGGCCTAATTATCCAGATCGGCCGTTGGGTGCTGCGCGAAACGTGCCGGCAGGCACGCGAATGGCAAGACGCAGGTCTGCCGTTCAAGCGGGTTTCCGTCAATGTTTCCGCCGTAGAGTTCCGCGATAAGGATTTTGTCGAAGGTGTTCGGACGATACTCTCGGAAACCGGCTTGGAAGCGCGGTATCTGGACCTCGAGCTCACCGAAGGCGTCCTGATGGAGGATGTCGAATCCTCGGCCGCAGTGCTTCGAGAGCTCAAAATGATCGGGGTACACCTTGCGGTAGATGACTTCGGCACTGGCTATTCCAGCCTGAGCTATCTTCAGGAGTTTCCCATTGATGTCTTGAAAATTGACAAGTCTTTCGTCCACCGGATCACCGGCGACCCTTATGATTCAGCGATCGTGAGTTCCATAATTGATATGGGCAAGAACCTCAAGCAGCGGGTGATTGCCGAGGGCATCGAAACGCAGGAACAGCTCGCATTCCTCCAGGCCCAGCACTGTGCAGAAGGACAGGGCTTCCTCTTCAGCAGGCCCCTGGACGCCGCCCAATTTGCCCATTTACTACAGGTAGGCCTAACAGAAACTGTCGTCCACTGAGAGGAGAGCGCGCATCGCGGCATTCCTCTTTGATTTGCTCAGAGCCACCAAAGATCAGGCGGGCGCGCGGCGATGCGCTTCGGGGGCAGGCAACCCGAACTGAATGTGTATTGCTCGAACTGGCGGTCGAAGTGAAAGTTCGTCGTTGAGTTCGTTCTCAACAGCGTTGCGCCAAAACAGGGCGCGGAGGCGAATCAAAAAGTCACTGAGCATCTTGTGCTCCCAAAGTTATTGGGCAAGGGAACTTCTTAACCAGTTCTCCAGCACTCGGGCGACGGCGGCTGCCAGCTTCTTCCATGCGCTCTCTTCCGCCTCAAGCTGTTTCCGTCCGCTCCTGGTCGGTTCGTAGTATTTTGCGCGGCGGTTGTTTTCCGACGCGCCCCAGCGTGGGGAGTTGGTTGGTCTGGTGGAGATTTTGAAATCGTCCGCAATTCCGGACAGTTGTAGATACGATAGGGTACTTTCCACGTCGAGTAAATAATATCTATACTAGTTATATGGACAGTTACCAGACTTCGCTGTACCATTCCCGGCGATGACCGAGCGCGATGTCATGCGGCAAGCGGGCGCGAAATTGAAAAGCATACGGGTGCGCCTGGGCCTCAGCGTGCGCGAAGTCGAGCGCCGCAGCCTGATACTGGTAGCTGAGCGGCAGAATCGGGATTTCGTTCTTTCCCGTGCCTGGATCACGGATGTCGAGAAAGGGCGGTTCGTCCCTGGGATTTTTAAGATCGTGAGCCTCGGCCTGATTTATCAACGGTCCATCGCGGAGATTCACGCATTTTTCGGCGTCAATCCTGGTGATATCACGAAGGAATGGACGTTGTTCAGCGCGCCCAAGACGCACCTTTTCATCACGCCTGACGAATCTCCATCAGATATCCCCGCTCTTCCCGAAGAGTCCGATGCGACAACGCAGGTTGAAAACACCAATCTTCTGACGCGCTTCGTCGATATTTGGGGTGATGTTCCCGTCCCGGCTTTGCGTCGCCTCGACCTGCGCCGGTCCTTATATGGCTACATCGGCACGAAAGACCAGACCATGGCGCCGCTGCTTCCGCCGGGCACGTTTGTCCAGATCGACGCGAAACAGACCAGCATCAAGAAAGGCCCGCCCAAGAGGCCGATGGGGCAATCTCCGTTCGCGCGCCCCATCTATTTTCTCGACATTCGCACTGGCTACGCTTGTGGCTGGTGCGAGATCAAGGACGGCCTGCTCACCTTGATTCCGCACCCGGATTCAGGCGAGCAGACCCGGACGTTTCGCTATCCAGGAGAAGTCGACATTGTCGGCCGGGTCACAGGCATTGCCATGCAGATCGGGGAAGACAGTCAGGCGTTGCTCGAAGAAGCCCTTCGGAGAAGGAATCCGCCGAAGAAATAGATACTACAAGTCCAGCGGACACCGACCGACCGCAGAGAACTCAGAGAACCTACGCAGTCTATTCTTGTCTGTGATTGCCATCGCTCTGCATCTAATTCTTGCGCTACGGGCCGAGTCCTGAAGCAAACCGACGCGAACCTTCGCAACCTATACCCTTCAAGGCAACGAAGATTACGGTCGCGCGCGGATCACCGACTCCGACGGAAAGAAAGCCTGGACGCAACCCGTCTTTATTGAAAAGCCCGCGAACCCATAGCAGTTTATCCCCCTGCGGAAGCTCAATTCGTGAATCGTCGGCCGGAAGCCGGCGCATCATCTCCGGCGGACTTGGCCGTCTCGTCAATCTTCTTCAAAAGGGTTTGGCGTTCCGCTGCATAGATTTGTGCCCACTCGTACAGCCGCGCGTTGTGGATGGCGACCGCAGCGGGGACAGCCAGAGATTTTGCGAGGCGGAAATGTTCGGGGGTGAACGCGCGCGGTTGAGCCTTGCCGATCGAAAGCAGGCCGAGCACGTTATCGGATACCACGAGCGGTACGGCGATCCAGGAACGGACGTTCCCGAACGCCTTGTTCTCGCGCCACTCGCTCTGTTCGCGCGTGTCGGCGAGATGCACGCTCTTCTTCAAAAGAAGTACGCGCTGCAGGAGCCTGTTGTCGGCGGTCTCGATCGTTACGACCGTGCGTCCCGCAGGCGAAGGGGGCGCTTCGCGGGCGACAAATAGACGGTCCTGTCCATCCTCCTCGGTGAGAATGACTCTGGCCGTGTCGTACGGAACAATCTGGAACAGAGTTTGCAGCAGCGTATCGAGCACGGCGTCCATGCGCAGGTCCTGCGTCAAGGTCAGCGTGGCTTTGTGCAGCGCTTCGGTTTCCGCTCGCGCGTCGTCTGCTTGCTTCCGGGCGGTCTCGGCCTCGGCGAGATGAAGAGCTACTTGGCCATCGGCGATCTTCCGGGCGGTAATGTCCTGGACGCTGCCGACGAGCCGCACGATCTCGCCGCCGCGCCGCACGGGCGACGCGCTGACGCGGACCCACCGGACTTCGCCGTCGGGCCGAACGATGCGGAACTCTTCCTCGAAGTGACCGGTGTGCACGGCGTCTTCGAGCTTCGCGAGCACGGTGGCGCGGTCCAGGGGATGAATGATCTCCGCATAGGAGGAGGGATGACGGA
>WNFO01016356.1_pt1 | contig 11743 bp, 5 predicted proteins | sample 5400251 | NCBI WGS metagenome assembly WNFO01 (sample SAMN13153354, study PRJNA577476) | soil metagenome | isolation source: 100 cm saprolite under Madrone tree | place: USA:California | collected 2016-06-14
TGCGCGTTCTGCAAGCTGGCGGACCAGGTTAAGCGCCGGGTCTCCTGACTTATCCGGCCTGCGGGCAGGGTGGGGTCGAAGGGACCCGTAACCTGACCCACTGCCGCGCTCTGGCGCTGTTTGCACCACCCTGGGCGAGCCGGTAAGATGAATTGCTGTTCAGTTTGCAGAGGAGGTTCGCCATGAGGGATGCGGTCATCGTTGGGGCTGTGCGCACCGCCGTGGGGCGAAAGGGCGGCAAGCTCTCGGGTATCCGTCCTGACGACCTGGCCGCGCTCGTGCTGAAGGACCTGGTCGCGCGCGTGAAGGTCGACCCGGCGGAGATCGAGGACGTCATCCTCGGCTGCGTGGACCAGCTCGGCGAACAGGGATTCAACATCGCGCGCAACGCAGCGCTGATCGCCGGCCTCCCGGTGGAAGTGTGCGGCACGACCCTCGACCGGATGTGCGGCTCCGGGCAGCAGGCGGCGAACTTCGCGGCGATGGGCGTGATGGCGGGCCAGTACGATGTCGTCATCGCCGGCGGGGTCGAGCACATGACGCGGGTGCCGATGGGCTCGAACGCCATGGGCCCGGGCGACGGGCCGCTCTCGCCGAAGCTCCAGGAGCGCTTCAACATCGTCCCGCAAGGAATCTCGGCCGAGATGATCGCCGAGAAGTGGGGCCTCACGCGGGAGGCGCTGGACGAGTTCTCGGCGCGGAGTCACGAGAAGGCCGCTCGGGCCATCACCGAAGGGCGCTTCCAGCGGGAGATCGTCCCGGTGACGCTCCCGGACGGCTCCGTCTTCGCCATCGACGAGGGCGTCCGCGTCCCGGTGAATCGCGAGAAGATGGCCGCGCTCGCCGCGTCCTTCAAGCCCGACGGCGTGGTGACGGCCGCGAGCTCCTCACAGATCTCGGACGGCGCCGCCGCGCTGATGTTCATGTCCATCGACCGGGCGAAGGCGCTCGGGCTCAAGCCGCGCGCCCGCGTCGTCGCGACGGCGCTCGCCGGCGTGGACCCGACCATCATGCTGACCGGGCCCATTCCGGCGACCCAGCGCGTGCTGCGGAAGGCCGGCATGACGCTCGAACAGATCGACCTGATCGAGATCAACGAGGCGTTCGCGTCGGTCGTTCTCGCGTGGGAGCGTGAGCTTCACCCGGACATGAGCCGCGTCAACGTCAACGGCGGGGCCATCGCCCTCGGCCATCCCCTCGGCTGCTCCGGCGGCAAGCTCATGACGACCCTGCTGCACGAGCTGGAGCGGACGGGCAAGCGCTACGGCCTCCAGACGATGTGCATCGGCTTCGGTCAGGGCATCGCCACGATCATCGAACGGCTGTAGGCACGGACCGCGAGGAGGAGAGATGGCCGGATTTCGCTGCGCGAAGTGCGGGAAGGTCGCGATGGCGCAGAAGATCTGCTGCGGCCGCCCCATGAAGCGCGCCTGACACGTCGTCGTGGCTTGTTCGCCGCCGTGTCAGACGGCGGCGAGGGCGTCCTGAATTGCTGCGTCGAGCTCAGCTGGACGCACGGGCTTGAAGAGACACTTGCGGATCTTGAGCATCTTGAGCCGGCCGTGTTCCTCGTCGCGTAAGCCCCAGCCCGTGATGAAGAGGATCACGACGTCCGAATCGACCCGGCGGAGGCGTTCGGCCAGCTCCCAGCCGTTCATGCCGGCCATGCCGAGATTGCTCAACACCACGTCGAAGCGCCCCAGCCCGTAGACCGCAACGCCTGCGGCGCCGCTGGCCGCGGCGGTCACCGTGTGGCCCACACTTCTGAGTATCTCGGTCAGGGTGCCGAGCACCTTTGGATCGTCGTCGACGAGGAGGACACGCGCCGGGCGGCGTGCCCGGGGCAGGGCCGCCTCCGGCTCTGCGCCGACGGGCTCGCTGGCGACCGGGAAGGTGAGCGTGAAGGTCGCGCCGCGACCCGGCTCACTCTCCACGCGGATTTCGCCTCCGTGCCGCCGCACGATCGAGTAGACCATCGACAGGCCGAGTCCTGACCCGTCTTCTCCCTTGGTCGAGAAGAATGGCTCGAAGATCCGCCGGCGCACTGGCTCCGGCATGCCGATACCGGTATCGGTCACCGCCAGCGTGATCTGCCGCCGGGGCTCGCCGCGGGTGGTGATCGTCAGGGTGCCGCCGTCGGGCATGGCGTCGAGCGCGTTGAGGATCAGGTTCGTCATCAGCTCGGTCAACGCCGCCGGCCGGCCGTTGATGGTCTCGATCGAGCCGAGGTCGAGTCGGAGGTCGAGTGGCCGGTTGTCGCGCGCGATCTTCTCCTCCCAGCGCGGGCGGACGATCGCGACCGCGTCGTGCACGATCTGGTTCACGTCGACGCCCACGAACTGCTCGTCGGGGCGCAGGCGTGCGAACTGCTGGATCCGCCGCACCGTCTCGGAGCCGTCCACCGCCGCTGCCTCGACGATGTTGAGCGAGCGCGCCACGAACTCGGCGTCCCGCGGGTTCTGCTTCATGAGCTGGGCGTAGCCGAGGATCGCCTGGAGGAGGTTGTTGAAGTCGTGCGCGATGCCGCCCGCGAGCTGCCCGAGGGCGGTCAGCTTCTCGGACTGGCGGAGCTGTTTTTCGACCTCGCGCTGCGCGGTGATGTCCCGGACGATCGCGATCAGCCCCTCGAGCCCGCCGTGGCGCCCGTGCCGGGCGGACAGCGTCACCGCCAGCTCGATCGGCCGCGGCTGCCCCGCGGTCGCCGTCGTCTCGAACGCGTGCCTGGGCGTGCCTTCGCCGAGCCGGCGCCGGGCGTCGCCATAGTCGTCGCGTGGGAGCAGGTCGGTGATCGGACGTCCGAGCACCTGCGCGGTGCTGAGGCCGAAGATGCGCTCGGCAGCCGGATTCCAGCCCTCGATACAGTCCTCGGGCGAGACCGACACGATGGCGTCGCCGGCGGAGTCGATGATCTGCTCCTTCGACCGCGTCGTGTCGGCCAGCTCGCCATAGAGGCGTGAATTCCGTAGCGCGATGGCCAGGAACTCGGAGAGCATCTCGAGGAGCTCGCGCTCCCGCGGATCGATCGCGCGCCGGGACGGCCGGTTGTCGATGACGAGACATCCGAGAGGCCCCTTGACGTCCTGAATGGCGCAGACCACCACAGCCGCATCGGTCGTGTCGAGGCCCGCCGGCGCTTCGGGGACGATCGCGACGCTGTCGTAGCCGAGCGCCGTCCGGAGCTGCTCGGTGACCGCGGCCGTCACGTGCTGCGGATCGAGCTCGCCGACGATCGTCCGCGAGATTTCGCGCAGGATCGAGAGCTGCGTGATCCGGAGCGACGGCTCCACCGCCTCGCGCCGCGCCGCTTCCTCGAGCTCGCGGGTCTTGGCCGAGAGATGCCGCATTTCCTCCACGAGCCGCGTGACCTGCCCGCGGGCGCCCAGGTCCGCCTGGCGGCGCAGGAGCGCGCGATGGACGACGTCCTCGAGGTCCTGGCGTGAGAAGGGCTTGATGAGGTACTCGAAGGCGCCGTGGGTCAGCGCGTGCCTCACGGTCTCCAGTGAGGCGTATGCCGTGATCATCACCACTTCGATCGAGGGGTCGGCCCGCTTGACGTGACGGAGGAGCTCGAGCCCGTCCATCTCCGGCATCTTGATGTCCATGATCACGATGTCGGGCTGAAACCGCCGCAGCAGGTCGAGGGCCGTGCGGCCGTTCTCGGCCGTCTGGATCTGGTAAGCGGGCTTCAGCAGCATGCGGAGCGATTCGCGAGGACCCAGCTCGTCGTCGACGACGAGCACGCGTGCGAGGGCGGTGGTCGTCGCGCTCATGAGGTCGCGAGCGGCAGCGTCACCAGGAAGTGGAGCTCGTGCCGGCCCTGGCGGACCGTCAATTGACCGCCCACGGCCTCGACGAGACGCTGGCTCACGGCCGGCCCCACGTCGATCAGGCTTTCCTGAACCATCTGCACGGGGTCGAAGACGCGGTGGAGCTTCTCGGGCGGCACCGACGCCGTGCGCGAGCCGACCAAGACCCGTACGCTCTCACCGTCCTCCCGCTCGGAGTGCCGGGCCACGGAGACCGACACGCGCGCTTGATCCGGGGGTGAGTTGTGGGCGAGGTACCAGATGAGGTAGGAGAGCGCCTTCCTGAGCTGGGCCGGATCGACCTTCACGACTTGCGGCGTCGTCTCTCGCGTGACGTCGAGCTGAAGCGGCCGGGCCGGTACCTCGTCGACCAATTCGATCGCGGTCACGACATCGTCTACCACCGTGTGCACATCCACGGTCGTGAAGTTTAGCTCACCTTCCGTCACAAGCCCCGCAAGTTTCTCGAAGACCTCCACCAGCCGCCGGACGTCCCGGCGGACGACCGACGAGAAATGCTTGCGGAACTCGGGGTCGTCGTAGCGCTCGCCGATCAGCTCGATGAACGTGTTGATGGACACCAACGGATTCTTGATCTCGTCGGCAATCCGGGCGACCACGCGAGTGAGGAGCTGGGTCTGTTCGACCTGCCGCTTCTGCGTCAGCAACTCCTTCTGGGCGGTCAGGTCTTCGAAGACGAGCACGGCCCCGAGTGGGGCGCCGTCTTCGCCGCGGACGGGGTAGGTGGAGACCTCGAGCCAGAGGCCGCGCAGGGCGAGCTGGATTTCGTGCCGGCCGGCCGCTCGGCCGGTCCGCAGTGTGTCGAAGAGCATGTCGCCCAGCGGCGAGGGAAGCGCGCGCAGGTCCTGCTTGACGACCTCGGCTGCGGACAGCTGCAATATCTCCTCGGCCCGGCGGTTGATGGTGCCGATTCGCTGGTCGCGCCCGATGGTGATGACGCCGCTGGACATGTGAGCCAGGATGCGTTCGCTGAACTGCTGTTCGCGCTCGAGCTGGTTGTGGAGCGCGATATCGCGGATGGCCGTGGCCAGGTGCGAGGCGAGGTCGAAGAGCGTCTCGGTCTCGCCTCGGCCGTAGGTCGATCCGACGACGGGTTGACCGACGGTGAGGATCGCGACGAGCTCCCCGTGGGCGAGCAGCGGGACGGCGAGGACGCTCTGGAGCAGCTTCAACTCGCGCGCGATCTCTGGGTCGGCGAGATCGGGGAGCCGGGCCGGCCGACCCTGCGCGGCGATCCACCGAGCCAGCCCCTGGTCGGCGGGGAGGCGCACCGACTCCACGATCTGGGGCGCCAGCCCCCGGTGTGTGACCACGCGGTATTCCTGGGCGTCGGCGCTCGGCATGAGGAGCGCCATCCGCGTCGGCCGGACGAGCTCGCCGATCGCGTCGAGGAACATCTCGAGCGCCCGCGGCAGGTCGAAGCCCGCCGCGAACGCGCGCGTGAACTCCTTGAGCACGCGGGCGAACGCAGCGCCCTCCCAAGGCTGGTCCAGGCCGGTCGCCGTCCCCGGCCCTTCCGGCGCGAGGCTCGAGCGCAGCGCAGTGATCTCGCGCGTCAGGCGGAGCTTATCGGTCACGTGGCGCAGCGCGCCGTCGAGCTCGCGCTGCGTGAAGGTCGCGGAGAGCGAGAAGTCCGCGACTTCCACCTCGTCGCCCGTGGCACCGATTGCGACCGTCAGTGCGGAGGGCGCAATCTCCTTCACGCGGGCAACGAACGCCTCGAGGCCTCGCGCCAAGCTCGGGCCGCCGCGCAGGATCACGTCGATGTCGATGAGCCGCAGCGTTTTCAAGGCTTCGGTGTCGCTCTGGGCGACGAACACCGAATGGTCGCCGAGGGCGGCGACCAGGCGGGCTCGCAGCGCCTCGTCAGACGCGACGACGAGGACCGTGGTCATGCCGACACCGGCAGCGTCGCCGTGGCGGCGAGCGGAAAGTCGATCGTAAAGACCGCGCCGCCGACCTCACGATTCGCCGCCTGGAGCCGGCCGGCGTGCGTCTGGGCGATGGACGCGCAGATCGCAAGGCCGAGGCCGGAGCCGCGATCCTTGGTAGAGAAGAACGGATCGAAGACCCGCTCCAGAAGCTCGGCCGGAACGCCCGGGCCGGTGTCCACGACAGCGACGATAACACGACCGGCCGTGGTCGCGAGCTCGACCCGTGTCATGCCGCCCGCCGGACAGGCCTCGTGCGCGTTCATGAGCAGATTCAGGAAGAGCTGTTCGAGTTCCGAGTGGTCGCCGAGGATCACGCACGGCGACTGGCCCGTCGCCGCCGACAGAACGACGTTCTTCTCGATGAAGGCCGGCCGCATGGCCTCGATCGCGTCGTCGATCGGCGCTCTCAAGTCGATCGGAAGGCGAGGCCGCCCACCCGGCCGCGAGAGCGTGTGAAGCCGGTCGAGAAGCCGCTCCATCCGGGCGATCTCGTGCGTCACGGTCCGACCAAAATTCTCGATGAACCGCTCGTCGCCGCGGCGGCGCGGCAGGAGCTGGGCGAATGTCTTGATCGAAACCAGGGGATTCTTGATCTCGTGGGCGATCCCCGCCGCCAGCATCTCGAAGTACGCGAGCCGCTCGGCCCGCCGCCGCTCCACCTCGAGCTCCTTGAGGGGCGTCAGGTCGCTGAAGACGGCGACGGCCCCCAACACCCCGCCCGCCTGATCGTGCAGCGGCGAGGTCGTACAGATGATCGGATGGGTCGTCGAGCCGTCGGAGAGCTCGACTTCGGGCTGGGTGCGGGCGCTGCCGTCCACGACGGTCTCGGTCAACATGGCGCCCACACACGCCGGCAGCACGCTCACGGGTTGATGCCGGGCCCGCTCGGCCGGGATGCCCGTGAGCTGCTCCGCCGCACGGTTGAACAGCGTGACCTGGCCAGTCGCGTCGACGGCGACCACCCCGCTCTCGATCGTCGAGACGATATTATTGAGATGCTCGTTGGCCAGTACCACTTGCGCGTAGAGCTGGGCGTTCTTGACTGCGACACCGGCTTGGTTGGCAAGCGTCATCAGAAGATCAAGGTCCTGAGGGTAGAACGGATCACCGCCGCTCACCTGCGATCTCGTCGGTGAGCAGGAGATCCCGAGTCTCCGTAAGGGCGGTGATGACCTCTATGGGCGCCTCGTCCGGGGTGTCGAAGTGGCTCTGGGCGTGGCGTCGTTCGGCGATCCCGCGGCGGACTCCGGATCCCGGCTCGAGCGTGCCTGCCTCGAGGTAGACCGCGGCGCCCTCGGAGTTCGTCGAGGTCGCCACGGTGTGGTTCAGGAACGGCAGCAGCATCTTGAGGTCGAGGACACGCGTCAGTGCCTCGCTCGCCTCCCGTAGAGTGCGCTGGTAGTTCACATGAGTGCGGTACACATAGCGGTCGAGGAGCCGCCCCGCAGCATCGCGCGTCAGCGGGATGAGCAGGCTTACGACGACGACCGCCAGAATGAGGGCCACGAGGTCGTCGGGCGCGAGGTGATCTGAAAGCTTCGGCCAGGCGAGCGCCAGCAGGCCGCCCACCGGGATGAGTGAAACCACGAGTGCCAGTGCGAACGTCAGGCCGCGATGGATGACGAGGCGAACGTCCATCAGCCGATGGCGGATGATGGCGTGAGCGACCATGGCGACGAAGACCAGAGCAAAGTGCGGTCCAATCCAAGTGTAGGCGGCGTTACCTGTGAAGAGGGGAAGAACGAGGTTACTAATAATCGCGCCGCAGCCGCCGACCACGAACCCCAGAGCGAGGTATTGGAGTTGGGCACGCGCCAAACCTCGCGCGCGCGTCCACTTCGAGATGAACACGGCGAGAGCCGTGAACCAGGCAACGAGAAAATACGCTGCGAAGAGCGGGTAGAGAGGCCCGGTCTCGCGGGCGGGTCCCGTGGGCGTCAGTGTCGCATCGCGCACGATGAGTCGCGTCGTCAGCGAGAGGGTGGCGAACATCAGACCGATCAAGAAGTTAAGGCGCAGGATCCATTTAGCCGGCCAATTGGCCGGTGTCGGGTAGTGACGAACGAAAGTGAGAAAAGTTGCGGGAATGACGCCGGTTGCCGCGAATGCTAGCGGTGCCCAGAAGCTAAGATCAGTTCCGGAGTGAAAGAAGGCGACCCCGAATACCCAAATCGCGCTAAGGAGACCGAACGCTCCGAATGATCGATTCGTCGGGCTCTCAGGACGCGCGTGCCACACGAGCAGGCCGAGTCCGAGGACCAGACAGGCAACGAGGTAGAGTGAAAGTTGAATCATGCGGCCGGCGATTCTGGGGGCAGGCTGGGGAATTCAACCTCAGCGATCGTTCCGCCGTCGAGAACCGAGCGGGGGAAGAGCGCTAACCTTGCACGATGAAAGTCGGCGATTTCTCGACAGATCGACAGCCCCAGGCCGGTTCCGGATCGCTTGGTTGTGAAGAAAGGATCGAATATCTTAGCTCGTACAGCCGGATCGATACCGGTCCCTTCGTCGAGGACACGAATGACAATGGAGTCAGGACCGACTCGACTCGGCGAGTGATCAGCTTCGATTGTGACAGTGCCGCCATCTGGCATCGCTTCAACGGCGTTTCTGAGAAGATTCACAAACAGCTGGACGATCTGACCGGGATCGCCTTGAATCCTCGGTAGTTCGTCTGGGCAGTGCAATTCGATCTTCACTTGCTGCTCCTGCGCGGTTGGTGAGTGGATTGCGACGATGTCGTGAAGCAACGGTGATATAGACACAACGCTCAACTTCCCCCCCTCGCTTGGCGCCATTAGGCGTAGACGATCGGCGAGGCGCACAATTCGCGAAACTTCCATTGGGAGGATCCGAATGGCTGTGTCCCGATACTCAGGATCATCGAAGCGGTCAGGAAGCATAGCAATGAAGTTGGAGATGGCAGCCAGAGGGTTGCGAATCTCGTGCGCAATACCCGCATAGAAACGAGCCATTATCGCGAGGTGCTCGACTCTGCGCTGGTTTCTTTCGAGCGCCTTGACAGCGGAGAGATCTGTCACGACAACTAAGGCTCCGGATATGCGTTTCTCGTCGTCATGCAGGACGGCGGTCGATAGAATCACATAGAGGATTCCTCGAACCGCGTGGTCGATTGTGACTTCGACTTCCCGCGGGTGCCAGCCTCCGCTGACCGCCAGGACCAGTGCCCAGCCAACTTCGGACGGCAACACATGCATAAGAGCGCCACGATACTCATCGCTCATACCGAGCAGTTTCGTCGCCGCGGGATTGAAGCTGGTAATCTTGCCTGAGATATCGATGGCTACCACTGCAGAGTCGAGAGACTCCAGAAGTCGATCGGAGTATTCGAGCATCTGAATGCGTTGTCGATATAGGAGGGCATTCTCCAACGCGATTGAAGCGAGATCGGCGAGTGATTCGATAAACTCGAGATCGTTCTTAAAGTACGCGTCCCCGCTACGCCGAGGACCAAGGAGCACAACGCCTAGCAATTGGCCACGCCGACCGAGAGTCACAACAATCTCGACACCGGCGGTTCGCATGACCTCATGTATCTGCTTCGCGGTCCCTGTTTCCACGGCCGGGTTCACAACGATTAGTGCGGTATTAGATGTGCCCCCGTGTAAGGCAGCCAAAACGCGGGGATCAACTTCTGGAGGGCGCTCTGTCGAGAGGTGTTCGAACGAGTCACTCTCAAACGATTTGACGAGCATTGTGAACGATTCGGGCACGAGGACCTCAGCAAGGATCTGTCGAAGTTCGGAGGCGACTTCCCCGGGCTGCATTAGGCGACTCAGGCGGCGAGTAGCTCCCCTGAGAGCCACGGGATGTTCGATGCCGCGATAGAGATATGGGTCAATTGCGCGACTGATGAATCGCTGGGCAGGGTTTGAGAGCATCGCGAGAGCTACGATTATGACTATTACAAGATTCGGATGCACGAAAAGCGCCCCAGCCCCCCAGGCGGGCAGGACTATCCGTGCAATTGCTATTAAGAGTACCGACACGACTGCCATCGCGAGCGCATAAGCCAGCCCTCGGCTGATGAATATTCGGAGGTCCATGAGGCGGTGACGAATGATTGCGTGGCCCACTATCGCAACAAGAATGAGGCTGAAGTACGGACCAACCCAGCTGTAGGTTGAGCGGCCCGTAGCCAGAGGGACGAGCAGATTGGCGGAAATTCCTCCCACGCCGGAAAGAATAATTCCGGCTCCAAGATACTGGAGCTGCGCTCGCGCGATGCCGCGTGAGAGGCGCCATTTGGAAACAAACACAACGATTGCCGTGCCCCATGTCACTAAGAAATACACGGAAAAGACCATGTAGAGTGAGCCCGTCTGTCTGGTGAGCCCGGCGGGTGTCATCGTGGTCTCGTACACCATCAGCGGTGTTGAGAGCGTGAGGAAAGCGATCAAGCCGGCTAATGCGAAAGTGCCCCGAAGCGTCGCCGTGGAAGGCCAGTTGCTTGGGGTAGGATACGCTTGCATAAAACAGAGAAAGGATGCAGGAATCAAAGCGGCGCCGGCAAATGTGACGCGTGCCCAGGCATCAAGATGAGCCCCACTCTGCAGTCCTGTGACACCGAGTACCCAGCTTGCTACGAATATCGTGAATGCGGCAAACCATCGATTCACGGCGCTAGCGGGTCGAGCAAGCCATACAAAGGTAGCCAGAGCGCCGAGAAGGACAACTAGTGCGGCCAACGGAACGAGAGGCACAGCCGCTCTCTGCTCAGCCCGGAGCGCCGATGATCATCGCAAGATGGGCGCCCCCCAGGCTATGGGCGTGGATAAGTACGGTTCGTACGCGCGCCACGCGAAGGACATTTGGCACGTAGTCGAGATCGCACCGCGGATCCGGCGTCTCATAGTTGATCGTCGGTGGGACAACTTGATTCTTCAGGACAAGACAGGCGACAACTACTTGCATTGCACTGCTTGCAGCTAGAGCCTGGCCACACATCGCTTTGGTGGAGGAGATAGGCACATTCCAGGCGTGACTTCCGAAAACCCGTTTTATTCCTGCGGTTTCGGCCGCATCGTAGTCCTGCATCGAATTCCCATGAGCGCAGATGAAATCGATGTCGTTGGGCGCTAGGTCGGCAACTCGCAAAGCGTTCTCTATTGCGTATGCGACTGATTCACCTGTTTCATCGACTTTGCGTAAGTGCGCGCCCTCATTGGCGCTCGCCATGCCCAGTATTCTGGCGTAGACGGAAGCGTTCCGCGCGCGTGCGTGCTCCTCGGGTTCGAGCGTTACCATCGCGGCACCTTCGGCAAGAACAAGTCCAGACCGCCACATGTCGAACGGTCGACTCGCTTCTTCTGGCGGTCCTGGCCACTTGGAAAGCACACCGGCGGAGTGGAATACCTTTAACATGAACTCTGAGAGGGGGGTCTCGGTCGCTCCGGCGATGACAGCAGTTGCACGCCCATCCCGAACCTGATCCGCCGCCCATCCAACAGCATCCAAGCCGGCGGCACACGCCGTAGCGAAGGTTGTCGTTTGCCCCACTGCTTTCGCATCGATCGCAACGTGAGCCGTTGCAGCGTGCGCCGGGATCGCCAGCGCCGCCCACGGCCAGATTTGGTTACCACGGAGAAAAGACTCGTAATTCGGCTGTGCAACATCTGTGTGGCCGTTCAGCGACGTTCCGATCGCTACTTTGACCCGCTCTTGTGGTATGCCAGCGGTATCAAGGCTGCTATCGGTCCGGGCCATTTTCGCTGCGGCCACCGCAAACTGGCTGAATCGAGCGGCTGATTTTGCAACGCGTGCCGGCATCCAGTCAAGTGGGTTGAAGTCGCGGACTTCGCCAACGATGCGACACTCCGGCGAGAGCTTCGACCCATCGAACATCGTGGGTGCGCTAATGCCCGATCGCCCTGCCAGCGCGGCCACCCAGAACTTGTCGACACCGATGCCGATGGGCGATACAATCCCGAGCCCTGTTATGACCGGTTGTCGCTTCATCGG
>WNFO01004769.1_pt1 | contig 11742 bp, 11 predicted proteins | sample 5400251 | NCBI WGS metagenome assembly WNFO01 (sample SAMN13153354, study PRJNA577476) | soil metagenome | isolation source: 100 cm saprolite under Madrone tree | place: USA:California | collected 2016-06-14
AGCACATCAAAATCAATGACTTAGTTTCGGTCTGGGACGCTCAGGGGCTTGCCAACTAGATCGGATTTGTCCGATCGCGAAATGCTTCCACCATCAGCGGGTTAAGCCCCAGTTCGGCGAGCGCCTCGCGGGCGCGCGCGTTGTCCTGGGCGCGTCCGGCGAGGCGGTGGCCGCTCAGCCGGTCGGGCAACGCCGTCAGCAGCGCACCCTGACCAAGGCGCCTGGCCCATTCCTGTAGATCCTGAGACAGAAACCGGTAGCCGCCGACAGCCATGATGCCCGACGGCGGCGCGGTGATACAGATCGTTCCGGTGGAGCGGTCAAGCCGCGCGGCATACTCGGTATCGACGAAATCGCGCGGCGGCTGCGACACCAGCGAGTCGCTCGCAGGCGCCGGAGGCGCGTAAGCCGCCGCGGCAACCATCGGTCCCCGTAACGCCAGGGTTCCCCTTGGTGTCAGAAACGTTTCGCCCGCGACTGATGAGCCTGCGACCTTGCGCGGCGCGCCGTGGGGTCCTGGCAGGATTGGTGCCGGCGTGCCATCGGCAGCCCGACAGGCGCCAAACAATCCCGCTTCACCGAACAGATAGACGTCGGTCAGCGTCACCTGCGGGGTCGTCCACAGCAGACTCGGTGCGACCTGTTCCGGCGCGCGCCAGAGAGCTACCACATTGCGCAGCGTCGGCAGGCGCGAGGGCACGTCAATCTCGGCCAATCGCAACGCCAGCGGCGCGGGTGCGATCAGTGTATCGCAGGAATCGTCGTTGATCTGTTGCTCAAGCAGGTCGCCATCGAACGGGTGATGCAGCGCGAGCGTTCCGCCGGACAGCAGCCAGACCAGGAGCGATGAGGTCACGCCTGCGAACGATGACGGCGCGAATGCCGACATCATCCTTGCGCCTTGTGGCACGCCGCCCTCGAGGAAGAGTGCGAGGCCGCCGGCGATCAAATTCAGATGAGTGCGCGGGACCGCGCGAAAACCATCAGCGGTCACGTCGAATGAAATGATCGCCGCCCTGCGTCCGTCCTGCGTGACGGTGCGTGCGGTTCCGGATTCACCGGCCATGGCAAGGTCGAGCGACGCCATGCCTTCAGGCAGGTCGTTGCCGAAGCCGCAGACGTGGCGGATCGAAAATGATTCGGCCGCGGCGTTCATGGCGAGATCGGCATGAACGACGCCGTCGACCCTGCCCATGGTCACGATCGCCCGGGCACCGGTTCGATTGAGCGCCACCGTCAATTCCGCCTGCCGCCAGAGCAGGGGAAGCAAGGCGACGATCAGCCCGGCGCGGTGCGCGGCGAGCACCGTCAGCATGAATTCGACGGTGTTCGGCAGTTGAATCGCGATGACGGAATTGGTCGGCAGCCCGGCTTCGATGAAATGAGCCGACAGCGCGGAGATTGCGCGATCGGCTTGCGCGTATGTCAGGCGTTTTGGCAGTTGGCCGGTGATGCGTTGCTTGTCGTGCGGATCGAGCAGCGCCGGCGCATCCGGCTGCCGTGCAAGGATACGTCGAAACAATCCGTCGAGCGTTGGCGATGCACTGGTCTGAATCACGGGATCACTTCGGTTGAGGGGTCGGCTTTTGCCACCAGGTTTCCGGGAGATAACCCGTCAGCGCGATGGCTCCCGGTCGTTCTATCCGATTCCAGCGCGCGATCCATTGCTCGCCGACGTTATAGAGCGGAATAGCATAGAAACCCGACATCAGGGTCCGGTCAAGCGCCCGCACCGCGGAGACGAAAGCGGGATGCTCACGCGCCTCCAGCAATGCCGCGATCAGGACGTCGATAGCGGGGTCTTTTGCGCCCATGTAATTTCGCGTGCCTTGAATGTCCGCGGCTTCGCTTCCCCAATAGAACGACTGTTCGTTGCCGGGCGACAACGACTGGTCCCACCTGTTCTGGATCATGTCGAAGTCGAAACTGAGCCGGCGCTGATCGAATTGAACCGCATCGACCGCGCGCACCGACGCCTCGATCCCCGCGCGCTTCAGATCGCGCGCGAACGCCAGCGCGATCCGCTCCTGATCGCGGGTCGTCACCAGAATTTCGAAGGTGAGGGGCGTTTTGGTCGAACGCTGCCGCAACACGGTGCCATCGAGATCGTAGCCTGCCTGCGATAACAACGTCAGTGCGCTGCGAAGCGTTGTGCGATCGCGGCCGGAACCATCGCTGACAGGAAGCCGGTAGCTGCCGTCGAGAATACCGGGTGGCATATGCGATGCGAAGGGTTTCAGAAGCTCACGCTCGCGATCGTCGGCGGCGCGGCCGTAGGCCGATAATTCAGAGCCGGCGAAAAAGCTTGCGGTGCGCGCGTAGAGGCCAAAAAAGTAATTGCGGTTGATCCATTCAAAATCGAACAGCAGCGTCAAGGCCTGGCGCACGCGGATATCGGAAAACACCGGACGCCGGGTGTTGAACACCAGGAATTCCGAAGGCTGCGGCGTCCCGGTCTTGATCGTATCGCGGATCACCTCGCCATTGCGGGCGGCCGGAAAATCGTATCCGTCGTGCCAGCGCAGCGGTTCGGTTTCGACGCGAAAATCATAGAGGCCGCGCTTGAACGCCTCAAACTGGCCATTGGCCTCGCGGTAGAAATCGAGCCTGATCTCGTCGAAGTTCCACAAGCCGCGGTTAACCGGCAGGTCGCGGCCCCAATAGTCGGGATTGCGTGTCAGCGTCACGCTGGCGCCGGGTTTGACGGCGCTGACGCGATAGGGGCCGGAACCGACCGGCGCCGACATCGAGGTTTCCTCGAACGTCGCGACATCGACCGCATGCCGGGGCAATACCGGCATCAGGCCGAGGATCAGCGGCAGCTCGCGGTCATTGGCGCCACCGAGATCGAACCGAACCGTGCTTGGGTCGGGCGCCTCGGCCTTTGCGACCTTGGAATAATACTGGCGATGGTTTGGACGCCCCTTGTCGCGCAGCAAAGCCCACGAAAACAGCACGTCCTCGGCGGTCACGGGTCGGCCGTCCGAGAAGCGCGCTTTGGGGTCGAGATGGAAGGTGACATAGCTCCTGGCGTCATCGGTCTCCACGCTGTTCGCCAATAGGCCATAGAGCGTGAAAGCCTCGTCATTGCCCCGTGCCATCAGGCTCTCGACCACAAAGCCCCTGATCTGCTGAACCGCGAGACCCCTGACGATCAGGGGGTTGAGGCTGTCGAAGGTGCCGAGAATGCCCTGCACCAGCCGGCCCCCCTTCGGCGCATCGGAATTGGCGTAGGGCATATGGGTGAAATCGGCCGGCAAAGCCGGCACGCCGTGCATGGCAATGGCGTGGTTGCCGCCCGCATGGCAGGCATCCATCGCGAGCCAGATACCGATGACAGCACAGGCAAAAACTCGAACCCGCCGCCACCCGAAAATTCGCAACGTAGCGTGCTGATTTGATTCGATATTAGTCACAGGCAAGCTTTATCACAGCCGCCACACCCGGTCGCTTTGCGTCGCAAAGATGCCCGCCGGCATTGATCTTTTCGTCTGCCACTGTATGAAGGCGTGCAATTGGCCAAGACGGCAGGGTCTGTCACGTATCCGCCTCAATTGGCAAGGAGACAGCCGGCCCGGACGGCTAACGTGTCGGTGCCCGCAGCGGTCTCGGGCGCTCCCGTTCAGAAAGGGTTTTCTGCAATGAATTTCCGTATCTTGGCCGCGCCGGTCTGGCCGCGTGGGCGGGTTTTCGCTCTGTTGGCGGCGACGGCACTGGGCGCCTCGTTACTAACTCAGGGCGTGCAGGCCCAGGCTCCTGCACCCGGCGCCGCTCCGGCTCCCGCTGCGCCGAAGGCCAAGGCGCCGCCGCCGAAAGCGGCGCCGAAGGCCGCCGCTCCTGGCGCACCTGCACCGGCCGCTCAGCAGGCGCCGCCGGCAGGAGCCCCTGCGGCCGCTGCTCAGCCCGCGGACCAGCAGGTTCAGCTGATCTATGCGCCGTGGACCAAGTTCTGCCTGAAGGGCCAGGACGCCAACGCCAAGCAGGTCTGCTTCACCGGCAAGGACGGCCGCATCGAATCCGGCCAACCGGTCATCGCTGCTGTCATTATCGAGCCCGAAGGCGAACCGAAGAAAATCCTGCGCGTCACGCTCCCGCTGGGCATGCAGCTGGTTCACGGCACCCGCGTGATCGTCGACGCCAACCCGCCGGCGCAGAGCCCCTATGTGATCTGTTTCGCCAATGGCTGCATGTCGGACTACGACGTCACCCCGGAACTGCTCGCGAACATGAAGAAGGGGCAGAATTTGGTGGTGCAGGCGATCAACTCCAACGGCGCGCCGCTCACCTTGCCGCTGCCGCTCGGCGAATTCGCCAAGGCCTATGACGGTCCGCCGACCGACCCGAAGGTGTTCGAAGAGACCCAGAAGAAGCTTCAGGAAGAGTTGCAGAAACGCGCTGAGGAAGCGCGCAAGAAGCTCGAAGCCAATCCGCCCGCGGGAGGAACAACTCTGGCCAATCCGGCTGCGAAGTAAGAAGAGAAGCCCTTCCATCGACGAACAAAAAGGCGTCCGGATCGGACGCCTTTTGTGTTTTCGGAACGTTCAACGGCGCTCCCCGGATGCTGCGCAGCGCGCCGTCTTTCGGCGTGATGCGCTGCTGATCCGGGGTCCATCTATCGGCGAGCACGCCTCATGGGTCCAGGCTCTGCGGAGCAGCGCGAAGAACGCTGCACCGCGTCCGGGACACGCGTTCAGGGTTTGCTAATTCAGCGACGGGTTGCGCGGGCGATAGCCGCCTGACTTGTCCTTGACGAAAATCTCGGCGACTTGCGAGTGCCGGATCGGCTCGCCCGAATCATCAGGCACCAGATTTTGCTCGGAGACGTAGGCGACGTATTCCGATTCCGAATTCTCGGCGAGCAGATGATAAAACGGCTGATCCTTGTGCGGCCGATTCTCCTCGGGAATCGACAACCACCATTCCTCGGTATTGTTGAACTCCGGATCGATATCGAAGATCACGCCCCGGAACGAAAAGATCCGGTGACGGACGATCTGTCCGATCTGAAATTTGGCAGTCCGGGCTTTTATCATATCTCGTCGAATAGACCATCATTGTGGCCGATGCTAGAGGCAAACGAACGAATTAACCTTTGCTATTGCCGGCCGCCGCGCTGCCGATCCGGGGCCAATAACGATGAAAAAGACGCATCCCCATGATCGACATACTCAACCTGGCGTTGCCGTATTTCGGCCTGATCTTCATCGGCTTCGCCTGTGGCAGGTCCAAGGGTCCGCCGGAAGCGGGTTTGGCATGGATGAACTTCTTTCTGCTCTATGTTTCGCTGCCCGCGTTGCTGTTTGGAATCATGTCGAAAACGCCGTTCGAGGAACTCAACAACCCGCCATTTTTGATCGCCACCATCCTCGGAACCGCCTTCGTCGTTGCCATGTCGATCGGGAGCATCAGTTCCTGCTGCACACACTCGGTCTGGTGGTCCGGCAGATCGTTTTGAACCCGCTGATCATGTCGGCGTGCGCCGGAGCGCTTGCTGCCGCGCTGCACATTCATCCGCCGGTCGCGATCAACAATACTTTATTGTTTTTGCAGAACGCCGCAACGCCGGTGGCGCTGTTTGTACTCGGCGTAACGGTCGCGCTGCGCCCGTTCGGTCGGGTGCCCTGGGAAGTGCCCGGTGTGATCGCGGTAAAGCTGCTGATCCATCCGTTCGCGTAAGAAACGTGTCAAACAAAGGACCTTAGCTGACCCGCCGCGTCGACCGCCACGACGGCGCGAGGCCCTCGCGCATGGCCAGACGCCGAAGCGGTCCTATTGAGCCGATCAGATGCAGGCCGACCGCACGCAGGGTTTGCATGGGCAAGAAATCGCTGAGCAATGAACGGTTTGCGGCATCGATGGCGAATGTCCGGCTGGCGACATCGCTGCGCCGGGTTGAATCGTAGCCTTTCAGCACCCGCGGCGAGCCGGGATCCTCGCCCGACAGCATCGCTTCCCGCACGATATCGGCGATATCGGCGGCGTCGCGCAGTCCCATGTTCAGGCCCTGCGCGCCGATCGGCGGCAGCACATGCGCGGCTTCGCCGACCAGCGCGATACGATGCTGCGCAAACTGTCGTGGCTGTTCGATCGCCAGCGGAAACAGATGGCGTCCCGGCTCGACCGCGATACGGCCGAGAATGGAATGTGATTGCCTTTCGGCGGCCTCCGACAATTCGTCATCGGTCAATGCGATCAGCCGTTCGGCTTCCCGGGGGGCCGCGACCCACACCACGCTGCTGCGGTCGCCGGGCAGCGGCACAAATACGCACGGACCATGCGGCGTATGAAACTCCGTGGAGATATTTCGATGCGGCCGCGAATGGCTGATATTGAAGGTCAGCGCTGCCTGATGGAGCTCACGGCGCCTGACCTCGATACCGGCCGCCTCGCGGCAAAGCGATTGCCGCCCGTCGGCGCCGACCACCAGGCGCGCGGACAGCGATTTTCCGTCGCGGGTATGAATTGTGACCTCAGCGTCTTGAGGGCCGATCGTCTCCGCCTCATCGTCGAACCGGGCCAGAGCGGAAAGCTCCGCGGCGCGTTCCTCCAGCGCCGTCATCAGCGCGCGGTTATCGATGTTGTAGCCAAACACATCGAGGCCGATCTCGTCGCACGAAAAACGCACCTCGGGCGCGCGGATCAGGCGGCCGGTATCGTCGACCAGGCGCATCGTCTGCAATGGCGCCGCCTTGTCCTTGCAGCGTGGCCAGACCTCCAGCTGTTCCAGGAAATCGACAGAGCCGCCTAGCAGCGCGGTGGTGCGATTGTCGCCATAGGGCGCGCGGCGGGCGACCAGGGCGGCATTCGCGCCGGTTTCCGCCAACGCAATCGCGGCTGCAACTCCCGCAGGACCGCCGCCGATCACGACGACGTCGTATGTACCTGATGCCTCGTTCATATCAGGACAATTGACGTTCCCGGCGGCATTTTCAAGCCCGCTTCGGGCCCCCAAGGTTTCCACTGATTTGCGCGGCGGAACGCCGCAAGCGCGGATGTGCAAATCAAGGCGATTCCTGATAGCACTGCCGGGCAAATGGACCAGGTAAATCAGCAAGTTTCTTCGCCGGCATCGCCGCGCGCGCGGGCGGCCGCATTTTCCGTGCATATTTTCACGGCGATGGGCGCGGGCGTCGCCTTGATCGCGCTGCTGGAGGCGGTGCGCGAGCACTGGGCTGCGATGTTTGCGTGGCTTGGGCTTGCGCTGGTGATCGATGCGCTGGACGGCCCGATCGCGCGGCGGCTGGATGTCGCGCGGGTGCAGCCGGACTGGTCGGGCGACGTTCTCGATCTCGTGGTCGACTTTGTCACCTACGTCTTTGTGCCGGCCTATGCGATCACCGCAAGCGGCCTGCTGCTGCCGGTGGCGGCGCCGATCCTGGGCGCGGGCATCGTCGTGTCAGCAGCGCTCTATTTCGCCGATCGCCGCATGAAGACCGCGGACAACCATTTCCGCGGATTCCCGGCGCTGTGGAATGCCGCGGCGTTCTATCTGTTTCTGCTTCATCTGCCGCCGGCGCTTTCAAGCCTCGCCGTGGCCGTTTTGATCGTGCTGACGTTTGTTCCTTTCCGCGTGCTTCATCCGGTCCGTGTTGCGCGCTGGCGCGGGCTCACGCTGTCGTTAATGGGAATCTGGGCGGTGCTTGCCATCATGACGCTGGCGAAAGATTTCGACGTCGCCGCGCCCATCACCATCGGCCTCTGTGCAATTGCGGTCTATGTCATCGGCAGCGATGCGGCGATCCGGCTCGCAAGGTCGTTCCGCGCATGATCGACCTGTTGACCAGCCCGGAAGCCTGGGCCGCATTGCTGACCCTGACGGCGCTGGAAATCGTTCTCGGCATCGACAATGTTATCTTTCTGTCGGTGATCGTTTCGCGGATCCCGCCTGTGCAGGCGAAGCGCGCGCGGCAAATCGGGTTGGCGCTGGCGCTGGTGTTCCGTATCCTGCTGCTGAGCCTGCTGGTGTGGCTGATCGGCCTGACGCAGGACGTCGTGGCGTTAAGGGGCGTGGGGTTTTCGTGGCGCGATATCATCTTGATCGGCGGCGGACTGTTTCTGATCGCGAAGGCGACCCACGAAATTCACGGCGAAGTGGAAGCGCGCGACGGCGAGAACGATGACGCGCCTCATCCCAGCGCGTTCTTCTGGGTAATCGTCCAGATCATCATCATCGATATGGTGTTCTCGCTGGATTCGATCATCACCGCGATCGGCATGGCGCAGGATCTCGAAATCATGATCGCGGCCGTCGTCATCGCCTGCGTCATCATGTATGTGTCGTCCGGCCCGGTCGCGAGATTCGTGGCGGAGCATCCGACCACCAAGATGCTGGCGCTGGCCTTCCTGGTGTTGATCGGGGTCGCGCTGGTCGCTGACGGATTCAAATTCCATATCCCGCGCGGCTACATCTACTTTGCCATCGCATTTTCGGCCGCCGTCGAAGCCTTCAATGTGCTTGCCAGGCGCAACCGCAAAAAGGCCGTCAGATAAGCGTTTTCGCGGTCCCGTGTTGACAACGCAGCCTCGATGGCTTTCCGTTGCTATCAAGCAAATGCGAGGAGAAGCCGATGACCAAGGCCGTGCGCGTGCACAAGGTGGGGGGGCCGGAGGCCCTGGTTTACGAAGCCGTGGACGTGCCCGCGCCGGGGCCCGGCGAGGTTCGCATCCGCCAGCACGCCGTCGGCCTGAACTTCATCGACGTCTACTACCGCACCGGCCTCTACAAGGCGCCGGGCCTGCCGTTCATCGCCGGCAATGAGGCTGCCGGCGAGGTTTTGTCGGTTGGGCCCGGGGTGACCAATTTTCATCCCGGTGACCGCGTCGCCTATTATTTCAATCTCGGCGGCTATGCCTCTGAGCGAAATATTCCCGCGGAGAAACTGGTCAAGCTGCCCGACCACATCACCTACGAGCAGGGCGCGGTCCTGATGCTGAAGGGGCTGACGGTCTGGTACCTCCTGCACAAGACCTTCAAGATCGAGCCGGGACATCGGGTCCTGATCCATGCCGCGGCAGGCGGCATTGGAATGCTGGCGTGCCAGTGGGCCAGGGCGCTTGGCGCCCATGTCATCGGCACCGCCGGCACCAGGGCGAAGGCGGACCTCGCGCTCAGCAATGGCTGCGATCACGTCATCCTCTACAACGACGAGGATTTCGTGGCGCGGGTGAAACAGATCAGCCGCAACGAATTATGCGACGTCGTCTATGACGGTGTCGGCAAGACCACGTTTCCGGGCTCGCTGTCATGCCTCAAGCCGCGCGGAATGTTCGTGAGTTTCGGCAACGCGTCGGGTCCAGTGCCGCCGTTCTCGATCGCCGAACTGAACAATCACGGCTCGCTGTTTGCGACCCGGCCGAAACTCAATGACTACATCGCCAAGCGCTCCGAACTGCTCGAGGGCGCCGACACGTTGTTCGCAGCCGTCATCAACGGCAAACTGCACGTGCCGATCAACCACGCTTATGCGTTAAAGGATGCGGCCAAGGCCCATACCGATCTCGAGGGACGCGCGACGACGGGTGCTGCGATTTTGCGGCCGTAAGGTTCGTTGCCTCCACGGGTCGTCCCGGCGAACGCCGGGACCCATACCGCGCGGAGTCTCGTTTCGGCAGTGTAGCCAAGGTCGTCTTCAACAAAATGCGCCAGGGGTTATGGGTCCCGGCGTTCGCCGGGACGACCCGCGTTGATTGTTCGCAAGCGATGGGCGCATTACGCCACGCGCCTTGCCGCGCCCATCTTGGTGAGGATTGCGTCCAGGCCTTCGATCATTTCCGTGATCTCCTCGCGTGTGACGTTGAGCGCCGGCATGAAACGCAGCGCGTCCGGCTGCGGCGAGTTGAGCAGCACGCCGTCTGCAAGCGCTTGCGCGACGATCGAAGCGCCGATCGGGTGTTTCAAGTCCAGCGCCAGCAGCAGCCCCCGGCCGCGGACTTCGCCGAGACCATGCCGTGCCGAAATCAGCTGCAGTTCGCTCGCCAGGAACAGTCCTGAATCCGCCGCGGATTTCAGAAACTCAGGCGCCGCGACGCGCTCAAGCACCGCGAGTCCGGCCGCGCACATCAGCGGATTGCCGTTGAAGGTGCCGCCCTGATCGCCATGTTCGAAACAGGAGGCGGCGTCGGTAGCGAGCAAGGCGGCAAGCGGCACGCCTCCGCCGATTCCCTTTCCGAGGGTCATGATGTCAGGCTCGATTCCGGCATGCTCGTAGTGAAAGAGTTTTCCGGTACGGCCCATGCCGGTCTGGATCTCGTCGAAGATGAGCAGCAGGCCATGCTCCTTGGTGAGCGCCCGTAGATCGCGCAGGAATTGATCGGTCGCAGGCCAGACGCCGGCTTCGCCCTGGATTGGCTCCAGCATCACGCCAATGGTCTTGTCGTTGATCAACCGCCTGACCGACGCGAGATCGTTGAGCTTTGCCTTGGGAAAGCCTGACACCTTGGGCTCGAACAGCGGCTCAAAGGCCTTCTTGCCGGATGCGGACATCGTCGCCAGCGTCCGGCCGTGGAAGCCGCCTTCGAAGGTGATGATTTCGAACGCGCCGTTCTTATGCAGCGCGCCATATTTGCGCGCGAGCTTGATCGCGCCCTCGTTGGCTTCGGCGCCCGAATTGGTGAAGAACACCTGGTCGAAGCAGCTCTGGTCCGTCAGCGCGTGAGCGAGTTTCAGGCTGGCATCGTTATAATAGGCCGGGCTCGGGGTGATCAAAAGCTTGGCCTGCGCCGCGAGTGCATCGACCAGAAGCGCCGGCGCATGGCCAAGGCAGTTCACGGCCCAGCCCTGGATGAAATCGAGATAGCGCTTGCCAGTATCGTCCCAGAGCCAGGAGCCGTCGCCCCGCACGAACACGGCTCTCGGGCGCGCCGTGATGTCCATCAGCGCGTCGAAGGAATAGGTGGCGTTGGGCATGTCGAACTCCTCAGGGCTTTGGGTGTAAGGCGGGCGAAACGCAAGAAGGCCGCACTTTTCGGGTGCGGCCTTCTCGAAAACTTGGCTGATCTAGCTGTTCAGCGTGGTCGTCGGACATGGCGCAACCCGTCATCGTCGCAGGAGCGACGGCGGAAAGTGGCGCGGCGTTGGGTCCGGTTGAATATCATGGGATGCGGCCATACAGCCGAACGGCACGCGGTGTCAAGATCGTTCGCCGGCGCGCGACCCTTATCGAACAGCACTTCGATCGACGGCAGGCCTCGCGGAGCGACGCCGTGCTGTCATGCGAGAGCTGACCTCGACCGCGCCTCGACCCGCATGATGAGTGCCGCCCTGGCTGCCAATTCTTTAGGCGGCTCGAATTCGCTACAATTTTACGAAACCTTTAGGTCCGATCGGTTAAGTTCGGTTAACCACCTCAAACAGCAGATAAAGCGCTCAGGATGCGCGATTTAAGTTCATTGATCGCCGACGAGGTCGAGGCGGCGATTGCCGCGGGGTCTGCGGAGAAATGCTCCAAGACCGCCGCGCATATCGCGGCGTTGTTCTTGGCGTCCGCCGGCAGCTTCAGCGATATGCAAATCGAGCTGTTCGGCGACGTTTTTGAGCGTCTGATCAACACCATCGAGCTGCGGGCGCTTGCCGACGTCAGCGCCCGGCTGGCTCTGGTCGAGTTGAGCGCCCAGCTTGCGCCCGTTCCCCAGGCGCCGGCGTCGGTGGTCCGTCGCCTGGCGCGGCACGAGGAGATCGCCATCGCGGGACCCGTTCTGATCGAATCGGCCCGGCTCAGCACCAGGGATCTGGTCGAGATTGCG